>OKVH01000396.1_pt1 | contig 24983 bp, 21 predicted proteins | sample 1604791 | NCBI WGS metagenome assembly OKVH01 (sample SAMN01760919, study PRJEB22395) | human gut metagenome | reverse complement strand
ATGACCTGTGGGCGAGTCGGCTCGTGGAAGCACCGCCCCACCTTTGAAGAACTGGCAGTTATGTTTGAGGGCAGCACAGCCAGCGGTGCAGAACGGGCTTACCGAAAAGCGGTGGACAAGCTGACAGAACTTCTGGTTGCCGAGGGTGCTATCCATGCCGTCCAACTGAAACAGAAATCCAAGACTCGTCACAAAAAGAAAATCTCCGCCGCAATCTACGAATATCAGGTAGACTGCGACGGAGAATGGGGCGAAATATCATTGGATTTCGAGAACGGTACAGCAGAGATCATCCGACTTGCTGATTGGGATACCATGAAAACAAATCGCTTTGCGAACAAGGTGATAGCGTATCTTCTGAACTGTGAAAACGAGAAACTACCCAAGGAAACAATGGTGGCATTTGAACCATAAAAAGAAAAACCGCTACAACATCCATCCCACTTTGGAATGAGAATTGCAGCGGTTTATTTGCTGGGAACTAATTATTCGATATTTGTGATTTCCCAATCATCATTTACTAGATGGGTAAATCCTTTGTTTTCTTCTTCATCTGGAATTGATGCTGTCCAGATGATTTCTCCGTTTTCACCCAGGGCAGTTATTGTTAATCCTCGCAGATCAGTGTAGCCATCGAGGTTTTCGAGCCAGATGCGTTCGCCTTTCTTGAGCAGAGAACCATCTGCATTTTCAAAGCCGCCACTGGAATTTAGCATTGAAAGCTTGATGCTCTTAACACCTTCAGAACCAATGGTCAGATAAAACTTAGAAAGTTCATCCTCTATGGACGGGAACTGGATTTTCTGTCGTGCTTCTTCGGTAGCGAAGATCCACCACTTTCCATTCATAAAGAGTTCAATGGTTTCCTCAGTTGCCCCGTATTGATAACCATATCCTGTACCAAAATTGGATTGATCGTCAACGCTGGGCCGTTTATTTCCATCAACCCGGGATGTGATTTCTCCATCCATAACACCACATCTTGCTTCTATTTTGCTTTCATGGCCAGTATCAAGATACAGTGTCCCGTTCACCATAACCATAGGGATTAAGTCCCATGTTTCGGTTTCCTTTATAACCTTGATTCCATAAACATCCGCAATTCGTGCAGGATAAGTTTCAAGGATTTCACCGGAGTATTCAATTTCAATCACATCTCCGATTTCAGGTTCTGGTGATGGATGAGCATTTCTGATAGGTACTTCAATTCGGTCTGCACTATTCAGTTCCCAGCTACCTTCAACAGGCTTTACAAGATAATAACCATTATGATCTTCTAGAATTTCAGCTTGGAAAACCTGATGCGCTTCGTTGGAAAAACCTTCAATCTGAATACAATTATTCTTGAAAACCAATCGGCCAGTTTCTACCAGTTCATTAGAATTATACTTTGTTTTATCTACATACAGACGACCATCTTGCTCATCCTGTCTAAGAGTGAAATCGAAATTTCCTCGATCAGATAGCTCGTAGCTTGCTCCGTTTACATAGTCGCAGACGACAATGCGACTGTCGATAATACCGGAACCCCAAGTATATGTAGCACAGATTTCCGGAAAACCATCACCGGTTAAATCTGTAAAATAAGCGTTCCAAATTGGCATACCGGCAATCAAAATTGTTTGACTGGTAAGTTCCGAAGTGTCAAAGGGTTTTGACGCAATTATTTGTGTCTGGTTGTAGCTGAAAGTAACATCTGGATATATCGGAAGCTTTATAGTTGATTCATCATCCATAGCAGAGGGGTTCTCTGTGTAGTCAAACCACTCTATGACGGAATTTATCTCATCTGAAATGCGTACCTCTACACCTTCTACTTCAACATAAACAATTATGTCTTCATCGGTAGGGTTTTGAACATTCACACCTACTTTGAACCAGGCACCTTTTTCAACATCCATTTCAACTGGCATACCTGGGGTAAGATATGTTGGTTCGTATGCATTCTCTTCTTTTACTTGAATTGGTTTCAATACAACCTCGGTATCCCCTAATCCCTCACCAGATGAAATTGTAATCTTATTGCCAAGCGGGGATATTTCTTCATCAGAATAAGCAAAATCCTCTTGATACACAATTTCTTCTGTGCTGCCTGCCGGAACAACAATCCGTATCGTAAAGCTGTCTTGTTTGGGATTGGTCAAGAAGCACGCCGCAACAACTACACAAGACATGACCGCTAAAACAACAATCCAGAACGCAGGCTTCTTATAGTTCATCACAGACTTCACACGCTCCTTAACACCGACCTCACCAAAAGCGAGAGGGCAAGCGGCAATCATACGGCGATTTACGCTGCAGGCCACAAGTGCCTGAGTGTAATCGGCTCTCTGTTCGTTGCCAAGTTTCTTGATTACCTTTTCATCACAGGCAAGCTCAATGTCACGGCACAACAGAACATAAGCCAGCCACATCAGAGGATTGAACCAATAGATCGTCAGCAAGAGAAACCCCAGGGGTTTCCACCAATGGTCTTTACGACGAATGTGCGCCTGCTCATGGGCAACAACGTGTTCCAGATTCTGTTCGTTCATGCTGAACGGAAGATAGATTCTCGGATTGATAATACCAAGCACAAACGGAGAGCTTACATTCTCGCTCTGGAAAATGTTGTCCTTGTAGTGAACAGCAGTATCAATTTCTCGATGCAGACGTCGATAGCTAATAATAGTATAGGCGACTAAAAGCAGAATACCAATAATCCAAACAATGGTAAGGATAGTCATAATGTTATTACCATTGTTTGCAGGTACAGTAACACCTTCAAAATATCTATCTCCAAGATAGTCATTTATCCGGTTATCAACGGGGCTAATACCGGTCTGAATATCAAAACTTGGCCCGGAGATTATTTTCTCAGGAAATGTTTCAGCACTCGGAATTAGGCTCAATGCGCTCTCAAAAGAAAACGGGCAGATCAGTCTGACAGCCACGATACCCCAAAGCAGAACATTGACCCACTTGGGAGCTTTCTTCAAAACAAGCCTGAGTATCAGCACAGCCAGGATAAGCCAGCTTGCAGATATGCTCATGTTGATAATTTTCAAAAAGAGTTCGTTCATTGTGAACCTCCTTTCCTGATGCGGTCGATCATGCGCTGTACCTCATCAAGCTCATCTTCGGACATAGCCTGATGCTTTGTAAAAGCAGCGATAAAGGCAGGAAGAGATCCCTCGAATTTCTTCTCAACCAGTTCATCGATCTCACACGCCTGGGCTTCATCTTTGGAAACGAGAGAAGTAACAGTGCCATTGTCGTTCTTCAGCACACCACGCTCTCCAAGACGCTTGATAACGGTATAAGTCGTAGTCCTTTTCCATCCGAGTTGATCCTGGCACAGCTTTACAAGCTCGACAGCAGTAACCGGCTCATGCTCCCACATAATCAAACAAAAACGATATTCACTTTCGTGAATCTTCGGAAAATCCATATTCACGCCCTCCTTGTCTACACCATTAGACTTCGCACATAGTCTACCACATTAGACAGCCAAAATCAATAGAGTTCACAGAAAAGATACAAAAAAATTGCCCGCAGAATTTCTCCCACGGGCAAAGTGTTGGTTAGCTATCAAGCGGTTTGTATTCAGTTACAGTTTTCAAATAGGTTTCGGGATTACCGTTCAGTATCAAATCAGCATATCCAATCGGATCATTGTAGATCAGATAGTCCAGTTCTGACCGCTGATACATATTGTCGGCAACCTCGTTCTCCACTGCGATGGTATCAATAGAAATCATGCTGCCATCAAGGAATTTCAGCTCCACACAGGCGTTATCCATGTTGAACTCACAAGAAATCCATCTATCCATAAGAAACCTCCATTTTGCAGGATGTTAGATCATCCCAAAATACTTGAATGCTTCCCGGATTGCTTTCTCTTTTTCCGGTGGGCACTGTGGCTGTCTGGAATCCTCGGACTTCGGCAAATTGTAATTCTTGCCAACTTCAATCCCACATTTCCTCTTAATCTGTGAGATATAAAGATTGGATACCTTTAACCCGCTATGCTCCAGCACATAGTCTTTGATCTGGGTGTAGGTTGCCCCATCCTGAAATTCGGACATATCCATATCTTCCAAAGAGAACTCAACCCGAATCTTTTTCGAGTCGACCTCACCCTTGGAAAGCAAGACAACCGTCTCCACGTGCTTCGTCTGCGGGAACAGGTCTACCGGGCAGAACTTGGCGGCGCGCCAGCCGAGGCGGGTGAAGGCGGCGACGTCTCGGGCGAGAGTCTCGGGGTCGCAGCTGACGTAGACGACGCGGCGCGGCTTCATTTTGTTGACTGCCGCGATGCACTCCGGCGTACTGCCCGCGCGGGGCGGGTCAAGGAACACTACATCCGGGTGCAGGCCCTCCCCGGCCGCGGCGGCCATCCATTCGGTGGCGTCGGCGCAGACAAAGCGGGCATTTGCAATTTTGTTGCGGCGGGCGTTGGCGGCGGCGTCCTTCACGGCGGCGGGGTTGCGCTCAACACCGATGGCCTGTTTGGCCAGCGGCGCAGCGCAGAGGCCAATCGTGCCGATGCCGCAGTAAGCGTCAATAACCGTCTCGCGGCCCGTCAGTTTGGCAAGCTCCAGCGCTTTCTTGTACAAAACCTCGGTCTGTGTGCGGTTGACCTGGTAAAAGCTGCGGGACGAAATGGCAAACTGCGTGCCGCACAGCGTATCCAGCACAAAGCCGGGGCCGTAGAGCGTTTTCTCGCGGCTGCCCAGCACGGCGCTGGAGCGGGTGGGGTTGATATTCTGCACGATGCTGACGACCCAAGGCGCTTTTTTGCGCAGAGCCGTGCAGAAATTCTTGCTGCCGGGCAGGTCGGGGCCAGGCGTGACCAACGTGACCAGCACCTTACCGTCACCGGAGCTGCGCAGCACGGTATGGCGCAAAAGGCCGGTGCCGCGGTCCTCATCGTAGGCGGTCCAGCGGCAGGCGCGGGCGGCGTCCAGCGCGGCGGCGAGCGTCTTATTCAAAATTGCCTCCTGCAAAAGGCAGTCCGCGCCGGGCAGGACGCGGTGGGTGCCCTCGGCATACAGGCCGCAGACGAGCTTGCCGCGCTGGGTGGCAAAGCTGGCAATGGCCTTGTTGCGGTAGTGCAGCGGCTCGGCCATGCCCTGCACGGCCTTGACCCGGGCAAACCCGCCCAGCAGCTCCTGCAGGCGGGCCTGTTTTTTGGCAAGCTGTTCACGGTAGGGCAGCGCCAGCAGCGGGCAGCCGCCGCATTTTTTCTCGTAATTGACACAGGTGTTTGGCATAGGAAACGGCCTTTCTCTTGCACATCGCTTGCAAGGCGTGCTAAAATGGTAATAAGAGCAAATCCAAAACGGAGGTACTTACTATGAATGTATTGTTGATCAACGGCAGTCCGCACAAAAACGGCTGCACCAACGCAGCCCTGACCGAGATGGCCAAGGTGCTGAACGAAGCGGGTATCGAGACGACGATCTTCCACATCGGCTCTGCGCCGGTGGGCGGCTGTGTGGGCTGCGGCGGCTGCAGCAAGGCGGGCAAATGCGTGTTCGGCGGCCCTGTGGCCGACGTGCTGCCGCTGGTCGAGAAGGCCGACGGCATCGTGTTCGGCGCGCCGGTTCACTACGCCACGGCGGCGGCCAGCATGCTGGGCTTTATGCACCGGCTGGCCATCAGCGGCGGCAAATACCTGCGCCACAAGCCCGCGGCTGTCGTGACAAGCGCCCGCCGCGCGGGCACGACGACGGCGCTGGAGGCCATGGAGAAGGTGCCGCAGTTCTTTGAGATGCCGCTCATCAGCTCTACCTACTGGCCGATGGTCCACGGCGGCAAGGCCGAGGAGGTTTTCTCCGACGAGGAGGGTCTGCAGATCATGCGCAACCTGGGCCGCAACATGGCGTGGATGCTCAGGTGCATCGAGGCCGGCAAGGCGGCGGGCATTGCGGCACCTGTGGCGGAGAATGACAAGCGGACGAATTTCATCCGGTAAATTTGGCAAATAAAACGGGAGGTCAGAGACCTCCGGCGGGCGGGCAAGGCCCGCGGGAAAGCCTTCCCTGTAAGGGGAGGTGGTCGAGCGCAGCGATGACCGGAGGGGCTTTTGCCGCTTTGCCTTTACGCCAAACTCTTGCTCCGGCCCCCGTTGACGTCGTCCTCGGTCACGGCCTTGGTCGTTTTATCGGCGGTCTGGGCGTTTTCCGGGGCATGGCCGGTGGGCCAGACGTTCTGCAAAAGTGCGATGATCGGCTCATAATCCTGCGTGCGGGCAGCGGCCGTGACATAGATCGTCTCGCCGCAATCGTAGTCGATCTGGGCAAAGATCGTCTGGTAGCTGCCGCAGTCATAGCGCACTGCCGACACAGCGGCATCGGGTACGGTAAAGCCGATATCATACCGGACCGTGCCGGTCGTTTCCTCCAACTCCTGCCCCGACTGGGCAAGAAAATCCGTGTAGGTGTCGGTGGTCTGCAAAAGCACCACCGTGTAGCTCAGCTGGTTGCCCGTGGTCAGCGACAGCGTGTCGTCCTGCGCCATGACGGGCTGCTCCCATTGGTTCTGGTCATAGACGACAGTCACGCCGTTGTCGCCGTCGCAGGTGGTGTAGTCCGGCTCGGCGCTTGTCACAAAGCTGTCGCCGCCGTAGAGGTAGAGCATCACATCCTGAAAGCTGCACCCGGTCAGGGTCAGGGCAGTCAGCGCGGCGAGGGCCGCAGTGGTCCATTTTTTCATAAGTCTGTTCCTTTTTATAATAGCATAATGGCGTAAAAGCCCAGCGCCGACGCGGCCAGCACAAAGGCGTTCCAGCCAAGCACGGCAAAGACGCTGCCGAACGCGAGACCGGCCAGCACGTCGCTGATATAGTGTACGCCGGTCACGACGCGGGAAATCGCAATGAGAACGCCCAGCACGGCCAGCACCGCGCCGAGCGGCGGCAGCACGTACCACGCCGTCCCGGCAATGGCCGCCGCCGAAAAGCAGTGGCGGCTGGGCATGCTCTGGCCGGTCTTGTCCTTGGGGAAAAGCGGCGTAAAGCCCAGCGCCGTGTAGGGCCGCGGGCGGTCAATGAGCTTGCGCACCAGCGTGCCGACGACGAACGCCGACGCGGGCACGACGAGCGCGGGCCAAAGCTGTCCCATCCGGTGCCACGCCAGCCAGGCCAGCATACCCAGGTACAGCAGGTAGACGAGCGCCACGGCGCTGCGGCTGACGAGCCGCAGCGCCTTTTTGGCGGCTGGCCGTGCATTGAACCACCCGATGACGGCGCGATATTGCTCTGCGTTCATAGGGGCATCCTCCCAGAAATAATTGTACAGTATAAGAATAACATTCTGCAAAAGGCTTGTCAAACGGCGGGTGGAATGTTTATAATGTGTTTACACACTAGCCCCGCATGGGTGGCTGGAAAAGCCTTGTTTCCGCCCGAAGCATTTCGGATTACCGCAGGACTCTCTCCCCCACGCAGAGGGGGCCAAGAAGGAAAACGGGAGGTTTGTCCCTTTGTTTGGTTTTGCAAATGGGCTGCTGGCGTTTCTGGCGCTGGCGGCTGTGCTTGATTTTCTGCCCGTGCTGCGGCACAGGCGCTCCCCTGCTGTCTGGTGGGGCGAGGAACGGCTGCTGTTCACCACGCGCTATGCGTCGGTGCGCCAAAAATACGGTGCATGGGCGTTTTTGCTGGGCGTGATGGTGTATGAGTTCATCGTTGTGTTCAACAACAGCATGGCGCGGGAAAACTGGCCCTGGCTGCAGACGCGGGTCTCCCCCGTGCTGGATTGGGTCATGTATCTCTGCTTCGGCTTTAAGATCCTGCTGGGAACAAAGTACAATGGCCGCAGCATGGTCTGCGCCGGGCTGCTGTACTTTGTGGCGCGGTGGGTCTACTTCAACGGGCAGAACATCTGGTGGCTGGGGCTTTGCGTGGCCCTGCTGGCCACCAAGGACGTGCCGCTGCGCCGTGTGATGAAGGCATTTCTGGCCTGCGGCGTGCCGACGCTGGCGCTGGTGGAGCTGCTGCACTTTGCGGGCATCATCGCGCCCGACGCGACCAGTGAGCGCAACGGCAGCTACCGCCTGATGTTCGGCTACGGCCACCCCAACACCTTCGGCGGGGTGATGTTCGGCCTGCTGCTGGCTTGGGTGCTGCTGCGCCGCGCCAGGCTGACCTGGCCGGAACTGGCGGGCGTGGCCGCCGTGGGCGTGTTCCTGATGGTCGGCCCCAAGTCCCGGTCCGCGGCGCTCTGCACATTTTTGCTCGTTTTGCTGCTGGCACTGGCAAAGCTGCGCACCCGCAGGGGGCTGCACCCGGGCAGCAGACCGCTGGCAGCGCTCTGCGCGGCCACGGTGCCGGTGCTGGCCGCGGTCAGCTATATTTTACCGCTGTTCGTCGTAAAAGTCGGGCCGTGGGCCAACGACATCGGCCCCGGCTGGCTGAAGAAGCTCGACGACCTGCTGACCTGCCGCATCTCGCTGGCATGGGCGGCATACCGGGTGTTCGACATAAAAATTGCGGGCCAGATGCTCCCGGACTGGCCCGCGCTGGACAATATTTTTGTGTATCTGCTCTACCTGACCGGCCCCGTGATGGTCGTGCTGGTCTGCGCGCTGATGATGACGGCGCTGTACGGCTATGCCCGACGCGGGCAGTGGCAGGCCGTGGCCTGCCTTCTGGTCATGCTGGCCTATAGCTACATGGAGAGCCAGGTCACCCACCTGACCAGCGACCCCGCTCTGCTGTTGCTCTGCGGCGCGGTGTTTGCGCTGCCGCGGGAACGGTGGTTGGATGAATAAAAGGCAGCCGACGTAAAGCTCCGCGGGCGGATATGGAATCCGCCCCTACGGCGTGTGCGCGGGCGAGCAACGCCCGCCCGCGCAGCGTCCACGGCGTTTACTCCTCCGGGTAGGCGTCGGCGGAAATTTCCACGGTTTCCTCCTCAGAAGTGGCTTCGGCGCCGGCCTTGGCGGCAGTGATAAGCCCTGTCACCTCGCCGGATGGCTTTTGCAGTAAATATGCCCCCACGGCCTTAGCCTTGTAGACCAGCAGCACACAGTAGGTATCATGGTCGCCCGTAGAGAGCTGCGGGCAGAGCACAGTCCACTTTTCCACGGTCTTGCCCTTGTAATCGGCCAGGTCAAGGCCGCTTTCCTGCACGATCTGGTTGAAGGCGGCAAAGCTGTCGTCCCATTTTTTGGGGATCTTCACTTTGTCCACCGCCGCACTGGCCAGGTCGGTGTCAAAGCCGTAGCCGGTAAAATAAGTCCCGATGTCCTGCGTGGTCTCGATGCCCGGCACCGCCGCGGCGGACGCCGTGACTGCCCCACCGGAAAAATGCACCGCCGCGGCCACCGTGCCGCACAGGCAGACGGCGCACAGAGCCAGCGCGCCCGCCTGCCGCAGACCGGGTTTTGTAACGGTAAATAAAAACATAAGCGCAGCCCCCTCACACATTGTCAATGCAATGTATGCGGGGGCTGCGCGTTTTATGTGTTCAGTGCGCGGCGGGTGGCGGGCGCATATTGAATGCGCCCCTACGACGAAACGCGGCACCCTGTCCGTAGGGGCGGATTCCATATCCGCCCGCAATGGCAACGGCCATACGCATTACTTATACTGCTGTTTCGGCGCGTACCACTGGAAAATGACCGCGTCGTTCTCGGCCTCGAGCTTCTGGGTGTCATGCTCGGGCAGGGCGGTCCACATGACCATCATGGCACCCAGGCGCGCACAGAGACGCACGGCCCAGTTGCGCTTTTCGGGGCACCAGGCGATAAAATCAGGCCGCCCCAAAAAGTTGCCCAGGCAGTGGGAGAACACGAACGCGGGCACGGGATGCGCACCGGTCTTGCGGTAGCTCCGGTAGCTGTCGGCCAGCTGACCGCGCAGCTGACCGGGGGCCTGCCGCCGCACGATGCCCACAACGCGGGGGTCGAAGCTCTCGATGCAGTAGGGGCCGGGGTAGGTTTTCAGCTCGGCAATCGTTGCGCGGCAAAGCTCCTCCAGATAGGTATGCTTGTACTCGCTGCGGCTCTTGATCTCGACGATCAGCGGCGTGTCGGGGTTGGCCTCGGCGACGGTGCGCAGCATATCGGCAAACAGAGGCGGGTGCTCGTCGCTGCCGGCCAGCGGCTGGGTCGAGAACTCTGCCCAAGGCATATCATGGACAAAGCCCTTGGCCGGGGTCATACGATCCAGCGTATCATCGTGGAAAACCACAAGCCGCCGATCCGCGGTAAACTGTACATCCAGCTCAATGCCGTAGCCGTTTTTGGCCGCCGCGGCAAAGGCGGGCAGGCTGTTCTCCGGCGGGCGCTGATCCTTGCCGAAGAACCCGCGGTGTGCGCAGTTGCGGCCCAGAAACGGCGCACGCAGGGCGTCCCGCCGCTTGCCCGGCCAGACGGCGAACAGCGTCAGAACCACCAGAAGTAAGACAATGCAAAGCAGAATTTTCATAATCGCTCACGCTCCTGCCGTCATTGTACCGCGTACAGCGGCAAATTGCAACAGGTTTTGCAAAAAGGATGCCTCTCCTTAAAGTTACATGGCAGGACCCGGATATAAGCAAACATTTTTATAAAAATTTTATTTTTTTTCACAATTCTTCCACTCTTGCATTGTATTGTGGTAATATAGACGTATAAGGAGGGCATTCCTATGGCTAAAATTCTGATCGTGGATGATGAGCCGCGCATCCGGGACCTTATCCGCGAGCATCTGCAATATGCGGGCTTTACCTGTGAGGAGGCCGGCGACGGCACCGCCGCGCTGAGCGTGCTGAGCCAGGGCGGCATTGATCTGGTAATTCTGGACATTATGATGCCGTTTATGGACGGCATGACCTGCCTGCGGGAGATGCGCACCCGCAAGATCATGACCCCCGTGATCATGCTGACCGCCCGCAGTGAGGAATACGACAAGCTGACCGGGCTGGAGAGCGGTGCCGATGACTATGTCGTCAAGCCGTTCTCCCCGCGGGAGCTGGTCGCCCGTGTCAAGGCTGTGCTGGCCCGCACGATGCCCAAGCCCGCCGAGGCCACCGGGAGCTATACCTTCGGCGATTTGTCCATCGACACGGCCAGCCACAGCGTAAAGGTGGCCGGGCAGGAGGCATCGTTGACCCCGAAGGAGTTTGATCTGCTGGTTTTTCTGGTCAGCAACAAGGGCATTGCGCTGAGCCGCGAAAAGATCCTGCAAAAGGTCTGGAACTATGACTATTACGGCGAGGACCGCACCGTCGATACCCACGTCAAGATGCTGCGCGGCCATCTGGGTGCCTGCCGTAAGATGATCGTGACCGTGTGGGGCATCGGGTACAAGTTTGACCCGGACGCTGTATGAAAAAGGACGAAATAAAGCAAAAGCGCCCCTTTGCGCCCGGCATCCAATGGCAGCTGATGCTCTTTATCGGCGGCATCACGCTCTTTACGCTGCTGCTGGTGTGGGGGATCATCACCTACGCGCTGGAGCCGCAGTACAACCGCAACATTCGTGCCAAGCTGGACAGCAAGGCCACCGCCATCACGGCGCTGATTGACCAGTCGGACGCGGAAATTTCAAACCGCACCTATCAGGGGCTCTATCTGAACGATGAATTCTGGAGCGGCGTGAGCCAGACGTTCCGGGACAAAAAAATCAACGTTGACGGCAACTGCGTGGATTTCTCCGATTCAACGCTGCGCTGCCTGAAAGCCTACGAGAGCATGTACCCCTGCCTGCTGCATGAGAGCACCGGCGCGTTCGGCGGGGAGTTTGGCTACAATCTGGACACCCGCATTGCCATTCAGCTGCGGCAAAAGTTGTTTCAGGACGGCTCGCTGTACCAGATCGTAAAGATCGGCTCCTCGATGCAGATGTGCGTCGGGCGGCTCTCCGCCGACGGGCAGTACGGGGTTATTGTCTCGGCAAGTCTGGCGCAGATCACGACGGCTGCCGAGGTGCTGCGCGCGATCCTTGGGCCTGTCGCGTTGATTCTGCTGGTGCTGGACCTGCTGCTGGCGATACTTTTCAGCCGCTGGTTCACGAACCCGATCCGCAAGCTGTCCAACGGCGCACAGGAGATTGCCTCCGGCAACTACGATGTGCAGATCAAGGTTGAACGCCACGATGAGATCGGACGTCTGGCCGAGGATTTCAACCACATGGCCGCCGAGGTCAAGCGCAGCGCCCAGCTCGAAAAGGACATCCTGGCGAATGTCAGCCACGACCTGCGCACCCCGCTGACCCTGATAAAGGGCTACGCCGAGACCGTGCGCGACCTGACCGGCAGCGACGATGCCAAGCGTACCGAGCAGTGCAACATCATTGTCGATGAGACGAACCGGCTTTCCACGCTCGTCAACAGCGTGATGGAGCTGAGCAAAGTGCAAAGCGGTGCGGAAAGGCCGAATCTTGTTGACTTTGACATGAGCGACCTCTGCTTTGAGGTCGCGGGCCGCTACGACGCGCTGTGCGACAAAAATCACTGGCAGCTTGATTTGCAGGCCAACGAGCCCTGCCCGGTCAGCGCCGACCCAGCCATGATGGAGCGGGTCATGCACAACCTGCTGGGCAATGCGTTCCACCACATCGGTGCGGACGGTGTCGTTGTACTGCGGGCCATCCCGCAGGAGAAGGGCTGCCGCATTGAAATCGAGGATCACGGCCCCGGCATCCCGCCGGAGGATCTGCCTTACATTTTTGACCGCTACTATCGTGCGCGGCAGGACAGCGGGCGCACCGGCACCGGCCTGGGCCTGTCCATCACGAAGGCAATTTTACAGCAGCACGGCTTCGCCTTCGGCGTTGACAGCGCCGTTGGCCGCGGCTCGACCTTCTGGTTCGAGATGAAGAATACGCGGAAATAGCAGCCCTGCTGCCGCGTAGGGGCCGGGCATGCCCGGCCCGCAGCTTTCCCGCAAGTGCCCGTTTACCGTACACGTCAGAGCCGGACATGTCCGGCCCCTACAAACCTACCCAAAGGGAGTACGCTATGGAAAACCTGAACACACAAATGGACGACCAGCTGAAAAACCGCGTTGCGGAGCTGAACCGCGCCAACGACGAAAACCGCGACGGCAGGCTGGACGCCGCCGACCTGAAGGCGCAGCTCAACCGCATTGAGGCCCAGCTGGAATTACAGGATCAGCAGAACCGCGGCATCATTGCCAACCAGCGCAAGCGCATGGTGCTGAGCGTCGTGCTCTGCGCGATCATTCTGGCGGCACTGGCGTTCTTCAGCTGGCGGATGAACGAGGCCTACGTCAACGTTATGGACGCCTGCAACCGCGTGAACGATCTGGCCGACACCGTCCAGACCAGTCTGGACACACTGGATCAGGCCCAGCTGGACAGCATGATGCAAGATCTGCCGGAAATCACCGCACAGCTGAAAAAGGTCGATGTTGACGCCCTGAACAAGGTCCTGACCGAGCTGCCCGCCCTGATGGACACCGTCAACAGCCTGCAGACCCAGGTACAGAACATCTCGAACTGGTTCAGCAGCTTAGGGTCGGTGTTTGGACGGTAAAGGTAAATAAAAATAAGAAAGCCTTCCCCCTTGGGGGAAGGTGCCCGAGGCTCTGACCGAGGGCGGATGAGGGGCAGCTTTCCGGCTGCGGCCCGGTTACGGGTTGCAGCGGAAGGCTGCCCCTCATCCGTCCGCTGCGCGGACAGCTTCCCCCGCGTGGGAAGCCTTTTGGGTTGCGGCCTTATGGTAATACGCCCACCGCGGCGAGCCATCCTCAGTGTAGATCCTCCCGCACCTCACAAACCCGCTCTTTTCCAGCGCGCGCTGCATGTAGACGTTATCGGCGTGGGTGTCGGCACGCACAGGCAGGCCCTGCCGCAGGCACCAGTCAATACAGAACTGCCCGATGCCGCGCACCTGCCCTGCCGACGCCATCCGGTGGATCGTTGCGTAGGGCAGGTCCTCTGGCCAGGCACCGTCCTCTATGATGCGATAGGTCGGCTCGTCGCCGGGGATCAGGCAGAACACGGCCTGTATGGTCCCCTCCCCCATCACCACATAGCAGACGCCGCGCTCGATCTCGGCGGCCAGGCGCGCCGCGCCGGGGTAGCTGTCCGGCCACTGGTGCGGGTTGCCATGGGTGCGCATGAAAGCCCGCGCGTTGTCAAAAATCTGCAAAAGCGTCGGCAGGTCCGCCGCCGCGGCCCTGCGTACTGTCAGCTTCATAACCATCCTCTCCCTTTGGTAAAAAAGTATACCACAACCGCCGCGGGCGGGCAATACGCCCTTGCATCTCCACCGATGTTGTGGTACACTATAGCTGCAAAAAGTTAGACAAGTCAAACTTTCAAAGTGAAAGAGGATTGTAGATATGACACTGGCGGATTTGAAAATCGGGCAGGATGCTGTACTGCGTACCATCGGAGGCCAGGGCGAGCTGCGCCACCACCTGCTGGACATGGGCCTGACCCCCGGCACCGAGGTCACCCTGCGCAAGGTCGCGCCGATGGGCGACCCCATCGAGGTCGAGCTGCGCGGCTATGAGCTGACGCTGCGGCTGGACGACGCGGCGAAAATCGAAGTGGAGAACGTCCACGAGACGGACCGCGCCGCCCGCAGTGAGGAGCGCCACGCCGCGGTGCCCCACCCCGGCGTGGGCGAGCTGCGCAAGGCCCCCAGCTACCATGACCGCAAGAGCGGGGCCGAAATTCCCAAAGGCCAGCCGCTCCGGTTCGCGCTGGCCGGCAACCAGAACTGCGGCAAGACGACGCTTTTTAACCAGCTGACCGGCTCCAACCAGCACGTCGGCAACTTCCCGGGTGTGACGGTGGACCGCAAGGACGGCGTCATCCGCGGCCATGCCGAGGCTACCGTCACCGACCTGCCGGGCATCTACAGCCTGTCCCCCTATTCCAGTGAGGAGATCGTCACCCGCGATTTTCTGCTCAACACGCACCCGGACGGCATCATCAACATTGTGGATGCGTCCAACATCGAGCGCAATCTGTACTTAACGATGCAGCTCATGGAGCTGAACATTCCGCTGGTTCTGGCGCTGAACATGATGGATGAGGTCCGCGCCAACGGCGGCACCATCATGGTCAACGAGCTGGAGGAGCTGCTCGGCGTGCCGGTTGTGCCAATTTCCGCCGCCAAGAATGAGGGCATCGACGAGCTGGTCGAGCACGCCCTGCACGTGGCCCGCCACCGCGAGACGCCGGGCCGCATTGACTTCTGCGACGCCGGGGACGGCGCGGGCGGTGCGGCGCACCGCTGTGTACACGCCGTAAGCCATCTGATCGAGGATCACGCTGCCCGCACCGGGCTGCCGCTGCGTTTTGCCGCAACAAAGCTGGTCGAGGGCGATACGCTGATCGAATCCGCGCTGGACCTCGATGCGAACGAGACCGAGCTGCTTGGTCACACGATTGCCGAGCTGGAAAGTGAGACGGGTCTGGACCGCGAAGCAGCGCTGGCGGATATGCGGTTCAACTTTATTGAACGTCTCTGCGACAAAACCGTTGTGCGGCCCGGCGAAAGCCGCGAGCACAAGCGCAGTGTGGCCATTGACCGCATCCTGACCGGCAAATACACCGCCCTGCCCTGCTTTATCGGCATTATGGCGCTGGTATTCTGGCTGACGTTCGGTGTCATCGGCGCGGGCCTGTCCGACCTGCTGACACTGGGCATTGACGCGCTCACCAACCTGACCGACCACGCACTGACGGTCTACGGCATCAACCCCGTTGTGCACAGCCTTGTTATTGACGGCATCTTTGCGGGCGTGGGCAGCGTGCTGAGCTTCCTGCCGACCATCGTCACGCTGTTCTTTTTCCTGTCGATTCTGGAGGACACCGGCTATATGGCGCGTGTAGCCTTCGTCATGGATCAGCTGCTGCGCCGCATCGGACTTTCGGGCCGCAGCTTTGTGCCCATGCTCATCGGCTTTGGCTGCTCGGTGCCCGCCATCATGGCCACCCGCACGTTGTCCAGTGACCGTGACCGCAAAATGACGATCCTGCTCACCCCGTTCATGAGCTGCTCGGCCAAGCTGCCGATCTATGCCCTGTTCACGACGGCGTTCTTCCCCCGGCAGTGGCGTGCCGTCGTGATGATCGGGTTGTACATCACGGGCATCCTGTGCGGCATCCTGTACGCGGTCCTGCTGAAATTCACCAAGTACAAGGGCGAGCCTGTCCCCTTCGTCATGGAGCTGCCCAACTACCGTTTTCCCTCGGCGCGCAGTGTCTGCCAGCTGATTTGGGAGAAGGCCCGCGACTTTTTGCAGAAGGCCTTCACCATTATCTTTGTGGCAACGGTGCTGATCTGGTTCCTGCAGACCTTTGACATGCGTCTGAACGTGGCCGCTTCGGCGGACAAGAGCCTGCTGGCGGCCATCGGCAGTTTTATTGCTCCCCTGTTCAGGCCGCTGGGCTTTGGCGACTGGCGCGTTTCCACCGCGCTGATCACCGGCTTTACGGCCAAGGAGAGCGTTGTCTCTACGCTGACGGTCCTTCTGGGCGGGGACACCGCCGCACTGACCACGCTGTTTACCCCGTTCACGGCCATCGTGTTTCTGGTGTTTACCCTGCTGTACACGCCCTGCGTGGCCGCGATTGCTGCCGTCAAGCGTGAGCTGGGCGGTGCCCGCGCCGCCGCAGGCGTCGTTTTGATGCAATGCGGTATTGCATGGATCGTGGCATTTGTGGTACACTGTGTAGGAATGGTGTTCGGCCTGGTGTGAACCGCGCCGGAAAGCACCCCTACAGATACGTATGAGGTAGTATACGATATGGCAAGTGTTATCGTTGTTATGATTATTTTTGTGCTGCTGGCACTGGCGATCCTGTTCATCTGCCAGAACGGCGGCTGGCAGGGGGGCTGCGGCGGCAACTGTGCCGGCTGCCACAGCAAATGCGCCGAAGCGGAAAAGAAGCCGAAGAAATAACTCTTGCCTCCCCCTGCGAGGGAGGTGGCCAGGAATTTTGCTCCCCTTTTGCAAGGGGAGCTTTTTTCTTGCCCTGCTGTTGCACAAATGCACAAAAACGGGTATACTTATAAATAAGTATAATTTCAGGGAGGCATTGCCCATGAAAGCTGATAAATACCGCTTCGACGGCGCCCGCACCTGTGACCTGCGGGCGCTCTCCTGCGACGACAAAGACGAAATTCCGGCCAAAACTGTCGAGAATCTGCAAAAGATGGCCGCATTGGAGGCTGAACGCTGATGCCGCCCATCCGTGTTTTACAGGTCATGCCCGCCATGGACGCCGGCGGCATGGAGACCTTTGTCATGAACGTCTACCGCACGATCGACCGGGAGAAGGTCCAGTTCGATTTTCTCTACCATTACGATAAACCGTGCTTTTTTGACGATGAAATCCGTGCGCTGGGCGGGCGCATCTTCAAGCTGACCGTCCGGCAGGACAACAACCTGCCCCGCTACCTGCGTGAATTGCGGGCGCTGTTTGCCGCCCACCCCGAGTGGCGCATCATCCACGGCCACTACAGCGGGTTTGGCATGTTCTACAACCCCGCGGCGCGGCGCGCGGGTATCCCCGTGCGGTGCGGCCACAGCCACAATACCGCGTATGAGCGTAATTTTGTGGGGCGGCTCGATCATTTTATGAGCAGCTTTTTCAACATCGGCCTGACGGACCGCTTTGCGTGCAGTGAGAAGGCCGGGCAGATGCTTTTTGGCAAGCATCCGTTCACCGTCGTGCCCAACGGCATCGACACGGCGCGGTTTGCCGCCCGCGACCCGCAGCGCCGTGCGCTTTTGCGCGGTGAGCTGGGTGTCACCGATCAGGAAATCCTGTTCGGCCATGTGGGGCGGTTCTCCGACCAGAAGAACCACCCGGGACTGCTCAAAATTTTTGCCGCCGTGCGCACCCGCCTGCCCAAGGCACGGCTGGTGCTGCTGGGCGGCGGTGACCCCGCCTACGTGGAAAAAATGCAGGCGCTGGCCGCCGAGCTCGGCCTTGGCGACAGTGTGATCTTTGCGGGCGTGCGCAGCAACATCCAGAGCTTTTACGACGCGATGGACGCCTTTTTGCTGCCCAGCCTTTTCGAGGGTCTGCCCGTCGTGCTGGTGGAGGCGCAGACCGCGGGTCTGCCCTGCTTTGTGGCCGACACGGTGGACCGCGGCGCGGCGTTCAGCGACAGGGTAAAATTCCTGCCGCTGAACGACACCGCCGCGTGGGCAAACACGATTGCGGCGGCCTCCTTCCGCCGCGACCCGCAGGCGCGGGAGAAGGCCATTAAGGCCGGATATGACATCCACACGAGCGCCGAGGTCCTGCAAGCCTTTTACCTGCGCCGTTATACCGAGGTGACGCCATGAAGCCCTGTGAGATCGCAGTCATCGTACCTGTACATAATGCGGCGGCGTTTCTGACCGCCTGCACCGACGCGATTGCTGCCCAGAAATTTGACGGCTTCCGGTGCATTCTTGTGGAAGACGGCTCCACCGACGACTCCCCCGCGCTCTGCGATGCCATCGCGGCGGGCGACCAGCGCTTTGTGGCGCTGCACCAGACCAACAGCGGTGTCTGCGCAGCCCGCACGGCGGGTGTGCGCGAGGGGCGGGCGCTGGGGGCCAAATGGTTTGCGTTCTGCGACGCGGACGATTTGTACCACCCTGAGTTTCTGGACACGCTGTATGCGGCGGTGACGAACAGCGGGCTGCCGCTGGCCTGCTGCCGGTACGATACCTTTACCGACACCGTGCCCGCCGACGCGCCCGCGCCCTGCAACAGCAAGATCCTGCGAAGCCCCGCCCATCTGGACGCGCTGCTGCATGACCACGCCGTGGATTACGGCCTGTGGAACAAACTGTTCTCCGCCGACCTGCTGACCGAGGAGATGCTCGACAACGGGCTGGCCTATAACGAGGATCTATTGGCGAACTGGCGTGCATTTTTAGCCGCTCCGGGGTGTGCGTTCTGCGATTTTGCAGGCTATCACTACCGCCAGCACGCGGCCAGCGCCAGCCACCGCGCCCTGCCGCCGCAGAGCATCGACGACCAGCGCCGCGCCGCTGCGGAGATCCGCGCCACGGCCCCCGCCGAAATGCAGCAGAGCGTGAACGCCTTTTACTATGAAAAGCTCGTCTATCTGGCCAGCATGATCCTGCGCCGCGCCAACGCCGCAGACTACCGCGTCCAGCTGAACGAGCTGAAGATCGGCATTGCCGCGGGGGCCGACGACCCGCAGCTGGGGCGCAATCCGCTGCTGCCCCGGAGCATCCGTTTTTCGGCCTGGCTGACGCTGCACATGCCGCGGCTCTGGCAGTGGGCGTGCCGAAATTTCTTGAAGGACCGACAATAATGCGCATTTTACTTGTACTGGACCGGGTGGAGAACCCCGCCAGCGCCAACGCCCTGATGGGCTTTCGGCTGGCGGAGCAGCTGCTCCGCCGCGACCATACCGTACATATTTTGACCCTCTGGGACGGCCTGCACACCCCGCCCGCCCCGCCGGAGGGGGCCATCCAGCACCTGCTGGCCTTTGCCGACGAGCGCCAGATGAACGAGGCGTTGGAAAACGGCCAAAAGGGCGGCACGCCGGTGCCGCTGCGGCTGGCCCGGCTGGCTGCACACCCCGCGGCAGCGGCGGCGGCGTTCCGCCACACCGTGGACAGTCGGCGGGAAATCGAGCGGCTGGACGCAGAATTTCACTTTGACGCAGTCTGTGCCGTCTGCGCGCCCTACCGCACGGCGTTTGCGCTGGAAGCTGCTGCCATCCGCGGGAAGAAATTTTTGTGGCAGCTGGACCCCTATGCCTCCAACCGGGACTACACAGCCCCGGGCGGCTTTGCGCGGGAGGGGCAGCTGCTGGACGCACTGGACGGGACCTTCGTCACGCCGCAGGCCCTGCCCGACTACGCCGACGGCGCACCGCTGGCCCCGTGGCGGGAAAAGGTACACGTTCTGGGCTTTCCAACGCTGCTGCCGCGGGTCATGGAGCCGGTGGAACACGACGATATACAGTGTGTTTTCTGCGGCAGCCTGCACCCCGGCATGCGGGAGCCCGGCTTTGCGCTGGCGCTGTTCCGCGCACTGCACGACGACGCTGTGACACTGACGATGGCGGGCGGCGGCTGGGAGCGCTTTGCCGCCGACGCCGATGAGACCGCCCGTGTTCTGGGTGCAAAATTTGTGCGCCCCGGCCTGCTGCCGCCCGACGAGGCCGCCGCGCTGGAAAACCGCGCCGACGTGCTTGTCAGTCTGGGCAACACCTATGACAACCAGATGCCCAGCAAGCTGTTTGGCTATTTTGCCACCGGCAAACCGGTACTGCATCTGGCTGTGAGCGAGAACGACCCCACCCTGCCCTATCTGGCGCGCTACCCGCTGGCGCTGGTTCTGCACCGGAAGGACGGCGTCACGCCGGGCACCGTGTCAAAGCTGCACAGCTGGCTGCACAATGTACAGGGTCATGCCCTTCCCTTTGCCCAGACGGCAAGGCTCTACCCCGAGTTCACCCCGGAGAAGGTCGCGGAGGAGTTTTTAAAGTGGTTGTGAGCGGTCAGCTGCGTGACAGCCACAGACCATCAAAAAATTGCTCTGTAGGGGCGAACAGTGTTCGCCCGTGCCCGTTTGCCGCGTGAGAAACCATCCCGAAAGAGCGCTGCTGCGTCAGGTTGGCGGGCGAACAATGTTCGCCCCTACAAGCTCGATCCGGCAAAGTCAGCGTGCCAACCGGAAATAAAGGAGTCCCTATGCACATTCTTTGGCTTGTCAGAACCACCCTGCCGCAGGCGGCGGCTGCCTGCGGGCTGGCCGAAGCCAGCGATGTCAGCGGCAGCTGGCTGACCGGGCAGCTGGCCGCGCTGCGCGCCTGCCCCGATCTGCACCTGACCGTGCTCTGCGTGGGCAAAGAGGATGCCGACGGCACCGCGGACGGCGTGCATTACCGTGTCGTGCGCGACACTGCCGCCTTTGCGCCGCTTTTGCAGGCCGAGCGCCCCGACCTTGTGCATATATGGGGCACCGAGTTTGACCCCGCCGCCGTCATGGCCGACGCTGCCCGCGCATCAGGCTTGCCCGTGCTGTTCAGCGTACAGGGCGTTATGCGGGACTGCGCCGCGCACCTCTGCGACGGCGTGCCCGAAAAATACCGCCGTTCCGGTGCGCTGTGGCACGCCATTGATAAAATCATTCCCGGCGAGCTGCTCGACAACATGCAGATGAGCTTTGACGCACTGGCCGCAAAGGAGGCCGCAGCGCTGGCCGACGCCCGCTATGTGACAGGCCGCACGGCGTTTGACCGCGCCGCCTGCGCCGCGCTGGCCCCCCACGCCCGCTACTACCCCTGCAACGAGACACTGCGTCCGCTGTTTTATGCGGGTACGCTGTGGCATGCGCGGGACTTTGCCGCCGCGCCGGTGCTGCTGCTGCCCCAGGGCAACTACCCGCTGAAAAACCTGCACACCGTCATCAAGGCGCTGCCTGCCGTGCTGGCCGAGTACGGTGACGCCGAGCTGCGCATTGCGGGCTGGCCGCCGCTGGACAAGGGCCCGCTGCTGCGCCCGGTCATTGACCGAATGTTCCCCTACAAGCTCTACTGCAAGCGGCTGGCCGCACAGCTGGGCGTGACGGAGCACATCCGCTACACCGGGCCGCTGGATGCCGCGGCCATGCGGCAGGCGTATCTGGAGGCAGACGTCTTTTTGCTGCCGTCCGGCTGCGAGAACAGCCCCAACAGCTTAGGCGAGGCCATGCTGCTGGGCCTGCCCTGCGTTGCCAGCGCCGTGGGCGGTATTCCTTCGATGCTGGCGAACGGCACCGAGGGTCTTTTGTACGGCGATGCGCTGGACGCCGACGCGCTGGCCCGCGCCGTTTTGCAGGTGCTGGACAGCCCCGACGGCGGCACGGCCATGGGCCGGGCGGCCCGTACCCGCGCACTGCAGACCCATGATGCGGCCCGCAACGCCGCTGATTTACTGCACATCTACGAAAGCATTTTTCAGGAGGAGCACCCGTGAGCATTTCCGTCATCATCCCCTGCTACAGGGCCGCGGCCACGCTGCGCCGCGCGGTGGACAGCGCCTTGACCGGTGCGCCCGCCGATTTGGAGGTCCTGCTCGTCGACGACGGCAGCCCCGACGACACGGGCGCTCTCTGTGACGAATTGGCAGCCGCTGACCCGCGCGTCAGGGCGCTGCATCGTGCAAACGGCGGCGCGGGTGCGGCCCGCAATACCGGGCTGGACGCCGCGCACGGGGACTGGGTGCTGTTTTTGGATGCCGACGATGCGCTTTTACCCGGTCTGTGGGCCGCGCTGGACGCCCTGACCACCGACGCCGACATGATTTTGTTCGGCCTTACGCGGGAAAGCGGCGGTACGGTCAAGCCCACCGACTACCTGCCCGCGGGGTTCTGCCCGGACTTACAGGCTCTCGGCAGTGCGCTCTCCCCCCTGCTGTTTGACACGGGGCTGCTGGCCGCGCCCTACCCCAAGCTGTTCCGCCGCGCGGCCATCGGGGCGGTGCGGTTTGATGCGCGCCTTGCCATCAACGAGGACGTGCTGTTTAACATACAATTTTTACAGAATACCTCTGCCATTTATTGTCTGGATGGTGTATACTATAAGCAGTATGATACCGAGGCCGGCAGTCTGTCCCGCCGCCTGCGGGGGGACTTGCTGGCCGCCGAGCGCGTGACCCGCCCGGCACTGGCCGATTTGCTGCGGCAAAACGGCATCGACCCGGCCCCCTATGAGGCCGCAAGCCGTCTGCGGGCCTGCCTGAACCAGTACGGTCTGCTGACCGGCTGTAAGGGCACGCTGTCCTATGCAGAGCGCCGCGCGCTGTTTGCTGAAATTTTAGCCGACCCCGCCGCCCGCAAAGCCCTGCGGGAACGCCTGCGGAATGACCCGAACAGGCTTCTGGCCGTGCCGTACCGCATTGGCGTGGCGTGCAATCGGCCGGGGCTGCTGGCGGGGTATACGATGGCGAAGCAACGGCTGCTGTAATGCGGGCGGATATGGAATCCGCCCCTACGGATGCGCCACGGTTTTGTGCGCCCGTTTTTGCCGCCGCGTTAAATTTTCAATGCAGCTTCGTCAAAAATGTCAATTCACTGTCGTCCGGGTCATCCTCGGTGAACACCCTGTTCATATCCAGGATCAGCTCCGGCAGCTCCATGCTCTGCTGGAAAAGGCTCTGCGACGTACACCAGACGCTGCCGCTTTGCACGGCCTTGAAGTCCGCTAGCATCGGACATTTGGCGAGCAACTCATCCATTGTGCGCAGCTCGCCCTCAATCGTGCTGTTGTAGAACAGCACATCGGCGTCACGCGCCCCGGCGTAGAAATCCTCGAGCGAGATATTGACAGTCGCCAGATTGTTGCCGCTGTCCGTCAGGTCGGCAAAGACGTAGCTGCCGCCCGCCAGCCCGATCATCTTGGCGACGTAATCGCCGCCCTTGCGCACCGTGGCGAGATTGTTTGAGGTTATGGAGAAGAACGCCGCAGTCTTACCGGTGGGTTCCTCGTCCAGCAGCGGTGCAATGCGCTGCACAGCGTCGTCAAAAACGCGCTCGGCCTCCTCGGTTCTGCCCAGCAGGATGCCGTACAGCTTGACCCATTCCATCCGGGCCAGCGGGTCACTCTCGTAGCTAGAGCGCTCGACGAGGACCGGCACGCCGAATTTTTCGAGCTGCTCCTTCACCTCGGGCGTGTGGTAAATCATTGTGTTCTCGATGGCAAGGCCGCAGTCGGCGGACAGGATCGTCTCGTAATCGGGCGCGCTGTACTTGCCCGCGTAGGCGATCTCGCCCTGCTCCATGGCGGTGCGGGCCGCGTCGAGGTACCAGTTTTCGGCCTGCGTGCCGGACAGCGCCACAGCCCCCAGCCCGCCAATGCTGATGATGGGATCCATCGCGGACGACGACACAAGGTAGATATTTCGGATAGGCTGCTGCAAAACGGTGATGTCTGCGTCCAGATTGGCGGGCGCAGCGGCCCCCTCCGGCACGACGAGATAGCGGCTGCCGTCAATCGTGATGAGGTCATAGCCGCCCGCGCACACATCCACCGTGAACTGCTTCGCATATTCCAGCGGATAGCGGTTTTCTATCGTCAATGCGTCTGTTTGCGCGGGAGCCTGGGATGCAGCCGCGCAGCCTGCCAGCAGCAGGGCGGGCAGGGCAAAAGCTGCCGCGCGCCTCATTCGGCGGCGGCCAGCGTCGCGCTGTCAAAGGTCAGGGTATAGTCGATCTCGTGCGGGGTGCTCATGGCGACGGTGTCCGCCGTGACGGCCAGCGCGGTATCCAGCGCGGCAACGGGAATCTCAAACGTCGAGTTGCCGTCGGTGTTGACGGGCAGGTACTTTTCGCCGTCGACGAGCATATAGTCATAGTTCGGGCTGCTCCAGACGATGGTCGCGGTCATAATGCCGTCGGCCACAGTCAGCGCGGCGGGGCTTTCGACGGTGGCGCGTCCGCTGCCGCCCTCCAGCGTCACAGCGCAGGTGTAGCTGCCGTCGGCGGGGATCTCGACGGCTGCCGCAGCCGCATCCTCTGCCGCAGGCTCGGCATCGGAGACGCTGACCGTATGGTCATACCAGGTGCCCTTGGTGCCGAGGATGGCCAGCTGGAAATCGGCATCGACAGCCGCAACGGGGATGTCAAAGCCGTATACTTCATCGCTGGTGCCGTCGGAGTAGGTCACCGTGTCAACGGTAGGCTGCAGCCAGTCGCTCTCGTGGGCGGGGGCGTCGGCGGCCATGCCCGGATACAGGTTGACGATCTTCTGGGACTGCAGACTGACGTGGAAGGTCATCGTGCCGTTTTCCACCGTCAGCGTGCCCATGCCGTCCACGGCTTCGTTGGCGTGGAACATACTGCTGTCGGTGTTGAACTTAGCGGTGTATACGCCGTCCGGCAGCGCGGCAGCGGGAGCCTGGGCTTCCGTGACGGCAGGGGCCGGGGCTGCGGTGGCGGCAGGGGCGGTTTCTTCCGTGGAGACCGCCTCGGACGTGCTCTCGGCGGTGGACGCTGCGGGCGCACCGCAGCCCGCCAGCAGCAGGACAAGCAGAGTAAACAGCGCTGCGTACCGTTTCATGTTCATCAC
>OKVH01000385.1_pt1 | contig 25609 bp, 17 predicted proteins | sample 1604791 | NCBI WGS metagenome assembly OKVH01 (sample SAMN01760919, study PRJEB22395) | human gut metagenome | reverse complement strand
TGCGGCTGTACGTCCACTCGTCCATGGACTACAAGCGCAGAGCCGTGGAGGGGATAGGATTTTTGAAAGGAATAACGTAAAAAAGGACGCCGTTCGGCGTCCTTTTTCCTATCCAAAAAATGGCACAAAAATTTTCGCAAAGTAACATACTTTGCGAAAACTTTCCAATTTCAACCGAATAACAGTATATACCAGCCGTTTTTCCGTGTCAACAACGAGTTCTAATTTTCGACTTTTTTCTGGCGTAAATCTGGAATGCCTTGCAGCGCAAGGCGTTCCGCGCTTTTTCGCAAAGTATGTTACTTTGCGAAAAAATCGAGGCCAAAAACTGAATAAAAGGTCTTGCGAAGTCGTGTGGCTGTCACTGTAAAGACGGTATATCATTACCGTCAGGCGGCAGTTTTGAAGGAACGGGGTGATACCCCCTGCGGACGGCGCTGTTGACGTAAGGAATGGACCAAAGCGGCAGAAATGCCGTGTGGCGAATAGCAGCCATTGGAGCGAACGCTCTGAGAAGGTAGGTTCAGGTACGAGAAGGGCAAAAGCCCTTCGTGACGTTAGGGCAGAAGAATTGCACGATGGAGGATCAGTGTTGGACAGCGGGCGATCTCTCCCTGACGGCATAGGCGGGAGTGCACGCTGACGAGGTTCGTCAGCGCATTTTCATTTCTGCCGGATCATCGCTGGTTTTCTTTGGAAAACCGGCGTTTTTTTGTAAGGGAGGACTATGCCATGTCACACAGAAATCCCCGCGAGAGATTTGACTACAAGAGTTGGTTTGAGCGTAATGTGGCCAAGCGTACCGTGGCGGCGCTGGAAGCGCGGGACGCGGAGTTTGCCGAAAAGCACGCGGATACGCCGCTGGCGCATTTGGCGCAATACGTCGGCAATCGTGCTGAACTGCTGCGGCACACGCCCAGTCCCTGCGAGATAGACGGCGGCACGTTTATCGAGGAGCGCTTCGGCAGTTGGGACGCGGTATTGGAGATGGCACACCTGCGTCCGCCGATAAAAGAGCCTAAGTTGAAAGACACCGCACGCTACAAGCGAGAAAAGGCCGTGCAGGAGCCGCTGTTCTACGAGGAATCCGAGCGCAAGAAGAAGGCGAAACGCGCCAAGGCCGCAGCCAGTCATGCGGCGCAGCAATCACGGCTGAAAGAGAAAAAGCGGCTGGAGCAGGAAAAGAAAGAGGCTCGTGATGCCGCTGCCCGCCAGCGCGAAGTCGAGAAAGCGGCAAAAGCCGCCGAGCAGGAGGTGTCCTGCTGAGTTACCCTTGTCAAGCCATGACGGTCTGAACGGAGACTGTCAGCTTTCCATAAGGGTGGGAGGGGAAAAGCCGCCCCTCCCACCTCCTCTCTTTGTTGAACGGCAAGACCAAAACCACATACAAAAGCAAATATGTTACCCGCCCCTGCGGGGCAGGTAACGGGAAAAATACGCCCCATCTGCGGGGCGAGAAACAGGAACAGGAGCAAACACACATGATCTCTTTGAGTGAAATACTGCATACCATCGCCCAGGCGCTGATGATCCCCTGCCTCATTATACTGATAATTCTGATGGCCGCCGCCGTATGGCAGGTGGGCGACATCGTGGTTGAGTACATCGCGGAGCGCCGCAAGCATAAGTGTAACGTCCCCCAGCTGCTGCGCGACGTACACGCGGCGGGCGCGGACGGCCTTGCGGAGCTGATTGAAAACAGCGGCCTGCTGCGGCGGCAGAAGAAGGCCCTGCTGGAGCTGGCGGAGAGCCGGGGGCTGCCCAAGGACACCCTGACGGCGCTGGCGGAGCGCCTGCTGGCCACGGAGGAGGCGCGGAACGCCCGCACCACCTCCATCACGGACATGATCGCCAAGCTGGGCCCCATGTTCGGCCTGCTGGGTACACTGATCCCCCTCGGGCCCGGCATCGTGGCGCTGGGACAGGGCGACACGGTGACGCTGTCGGAGTCCATGAACGTGGCGTTCGATACCACCATCGCCGGCGTCATCAGCGCGGCGGTGGCCAGTGTTATCTCCCATATCCGCAAGCGGTGGTACAACGACGATATGGTGTCGCTGGAAACGCTGATGGAGGCAGTTCTGGAGGAGGTCACGAGCGATGTTGAAGGGTAAGTTTTCCTCCCGCCGCCGGGTGACGGAGGAGGTGGACGCCATGTCCGGGCTGGCGAACCTGTCGGACGTGATGCTGGTGTTCGCCTGCGGCCTGATGGCGGCGGTCATACTGAACTGGAACGTGGATCTGAGCAAGACCCGCGTGGAGATCCTCCAGCGGGAGCAGATGCAGGAGCTGGACAACGCGGAAGAGATGGAGCAGGACATCCAGTCCTCCAGCAGCTTCGAGCAGAAGGGCACGGTGTACGAAGACCCGGAGACAGGCAAATTGTATGTGGTGATGCCAAAGAGCAGTAACTAAATAGTTTTTATATAGATACATTCAACAACGAGAGGAGACAGATCACATGAAGAAGCGGACAAGCAGTATGTCCCGGCGCATCGTGAGCCTGCTGATGAGCATGGTGCTCACGCTCACGCTGGTGACGCCCGCGGCCTTTGCCACGGAGGTGGTAGGCGGCAGCGGTACGGCCATCATCGAGGGCAACGCGAACCCGGCTGATGTCAACACCAGCGGGGACACCGAGGGCGACAACAGCGAGAATAAGAACACCGAGGACGGCAAGGGCGAACAGCAGCCTGCTAACCCCGGTGACGAGAACAAGAACCCCGGCGAGGGTGACGGCGGCAGCGACGACGCCAACAAGCCCGGTGAGGATAACAAGGGCAAGCAGAACACCGAGGACGAGAATAACAGTGAGGACGACATCGCTCCGCTGAATGATGATACTGACAGTGATGTGTGGGATGGTAAGCCTGCGGAAAAGTTTGCTGGTGGTGCTGGTACGGTTGATGATCCCTACAAAATCAGCACCGGTGCGGAACTGGCATATCTGGCAGAGAAGGTCAATGGGGGTGAAAGCTATTCTGGCGAATACTTTAAGCTGACGAACGACATTCGACTAAACGAGCAGGATGTGCCGACAGGCGGAAACTCGTGGACGCCCATTGGGAATGGATTTGACGAATCTTTCTCCGGCATATTCGATGGTGCCGGTCATGTTATCCGTGGTCTGTATATCTCTGATGCAGCATTCCCCGGATTGTTCGGCATGGTCGATGGTACTGTGCAGAATCTTGTTGTTCAAGGTTCGGTAACCGGAGGTGATGAAGCTATAGGAGAGAGTGAGGCTGCTGGTGGCATTTGCAGTACGTCTGAAGGTGAAATCCAAAATTGCGGATTCTATGGCAAAGTCTCGGATTCTACTGACATGTTGTTTATTGGCGGCGTGGCCGGCATAGGCAATGCCACCAACTGCTGGTACTACAGTCTGAATGACGAAGATACCATGTGGCTGCAGACCGTATGCAACAGAACAGCTACAAATTGCTACCACAATATTCCAGATAAAGATGCCACGGTGGGCAACTACATATCCACAGACTTTCCCTCCCGAGTGGCAGAAGGGCTGAATGGATACGCTTTTGAAAAGGGCTGGATGCTTTGGAAAGCGGCGGCGGAGTATCCTGTCATAAATCCGGAGTTGGCTTACGATGTACAGGTAAAGCTGCAATCCGCTGTAACGAATTCGAGGGTAAGTGGAGAAGTCGGGTTCGGAGACAATCTGAAACAGAGTGCCTTAACAAGTTATAGCGGCAGTATTATGCTGAAGCGAGCAGGACATTATACCGGCGATATCTACTATACAACGGTGGCTCCTGACAAGAGAGGCGATAATGCGGAAACCTACTTAACAAAAATCCCGGCAGAGGGTGTGGACTATACGCCCACCAAGCCAGATGAAGGCACAACTGCTGAGAGAATCATCACACTTTATTACGGTACATGGGACGAATTTAACAATGATCCAGAAGTAAGCGGATGGTATTATGATCACAGCGGTTCTGGCTATTATTCCATCGAGAATGCAAAGCAGTTGGCATTTTTGGCGGTACTGGTCAACACGTATGGTGTAGATTTCAGCGGCAAAACCGTACAGCTCTCGAAAGACATAGATATAAGCGAGGTGGCCGATTGGACTCCCATCGGTGATACGGATCATCCGTTTAAGGGCACATTTAATGGAGGAGTGTTTGTAGGCTCGGGGTATAATCAAACACTTACGCCCTACACTATCTCCGGCCTGAACGGCGATCTGTTTGGCGTGGTGGATGGCGGCACCATCCAATATGTGACTATCAACGGCGGCACAGGCCGGCTTGTGAATGAGTTGAAGTCCGGCAAGGTGCAGTATTGTATGTCCACGGCAGAGGTGACCGAAAGTGCCGGCGGCGGCATGGTGGGTACGGTCGTGTCCGGTGCAACGGTGTCCAGCAGCTATTACTATAACGAGAAGTGCAAGGACACCCCTGCTGTAGGCAGCGGTATAGCGACCAACTGCTTCTATCTGGCGGAAACTTCTACCTTTGATAAGAAAGGCACTGCCGACGACACCGGCGCACGGACGGCGGAGGAGTTTGCCTCCGGTCAAGTGGCGTGGGAGTTCAACGATGCCAAAAACGGCGAGAGCAATTGGGAACAGGACATGGCCGCAGGGCAGCTCCCGAAACTCGGTAGGACAAACCGGGTGTATAAAGTGGAACTAAAGACGCAATACGCCAGTGATGAGCTTAAGAAAGTCACAGTGACAGCCGTGTGCGGTGATAAGCGCGGAAATGTCCTATATGTAAACGCTGGCGCGGAAATAGCGTTCGAGGTGAACAAGAACGGCTTTGACCGGAATCTTTCCGTGATGTTTAGTCAAGCGCTCACGAATGGTATTTATACACTGAGTATTCTTCATGTTGAGGGGAGTGCGGTTACGATCACCTGTGATGTGTCGGAAGATACCGTGGATTATAGCTGGTATTACGACAAGGATGAGCAGGAATACAAGTCATCCCCCTATGAGATCAAAACAGAGGCACAACTGCTGGCCTTCGCTGCATTGGTCAATGGGACTGCCAGCTTGAGCAGTATTACCGGCGAGAACACCGTTGCGACACGCAGTGATAATTTCAGTGGGAAGACCGTTCAGTTGGCCGACAACATTGAGCTGAGTGCCGCAGCTGCGTGGACACCTGTCGGAGATGCATCAGGTAAAGCATTTAGCGGGACGTTTGACGGAAAGGGGCATACGATCCGCGGCCTGACAGATCCACTGTTTGGATATGTCCAGAATGGTACGCTGCAAAACGTTACTCTCGAGAATGTCAGTATCAATAAAACCGATAAAGCAGCAGCAGGGTTGGTTTGCTATTTACAGGAACAGAGCATTATTCGAAACTGCACTGTAAGCGGTAAAGTTGAAGTAACTAGGAATTCTGCAAGCGGCATTGTATACCTTGCTGGAGCTGGGAGCAAAATCGAGAGCTGCGTAAATAAAGCAACTATTACGATTACGAACGGCAGCAACACCAGTTATGCGGGTGGTATTGTCGCCAACTTCGGCGGAAGCGAGCTGAAGCTCTGCCAGAACAGCGGAACGATCGCCGGCCCTGTGGCGGGCGGCATCATTGGCTATCGCAGCACAAAGGGCGGCGATATCCGTAATTGCCTGAACGCTAACGGTGCGGCAGTTAACGGTACGGCATACGCAGGAGGCATCATCGGCCAAATCTATGTAATTGGAATTGGAAGCGATCAATCATTTGCCGTGGACAATTGCCGCAATGAAGCTGCCGTAACAGTTAGTGGGACTAATGCTTATGCGGGCGGTGTGATCGGTTTTGCTAATACAACAAGCTGGCAATCCGCCAAAGTAACAGCCGTGAACCTTGCGAACATCGGTGCAGTCACTGCCGAAAGCGGTACTGCCGGCGGTGTTATCGGAGGGAAACACCAAAAGGTTGTTTTGGTGCTGCACAATTCGTACAATCATGGCGCGGTGACCGGTTCGCAGGCTTACGGCCTCAGCGGTGCAGGCGATATCACGAACAGCTACTATGTTTGTAGAGTAAACGCAGAGGACAAGGTTTCCTACGTCGACAAAAATAGCATTGAGCAGTCGGTCAGCACAACAAATTACAAGGTGGGTGAGACCGATGAAACGTTGGTCGACACGCTGAACGCAAACCGCGGCACAGCGCTGGCATGGTTCGTCAATCCGAAGCAAGGTGTTGCGTGGCCTATATTCGTCATACAATGGAATGGTGATAAGGATGGACGGTCGCCGCTTGCCGCGATCAAGGTCACATACAACGCCAATGGCGGCGAAGGGGAGTATGTAGATGTGGTTTACACGCAGGTTGGCACCGACAACAAACCGACAGCGCTTACATATACCGTACTTGGAATAGAGGATACCGGTATCACTTCTGACAACGGCCCGTTCGCCACATGGAATGAAAACCCAAGCGGCGGTGAATCCGGCACCTCCCATGCCCCCGGTTCAACGATGGAGCTTACCGGAGACATCACCCTCTATGCCCAGTGGAATAAGATATGGGAAGGTAAGGGCACAGAGGACAGTCCGTATCTGATCCCTAATGCTGATAAATTCAAGGCGCTGCAGGCGCAGGTCAATGACAAGGGCTTCAGCTACAAGGGCAAGTACTTTGCGATCACGGGCGCTATTGACCTTGGTAACAGAAGCTGGACGCCAATCGGCAGCGGGAAGGTCATATTCTGCGGCAGCATCGAAGGCTATGGCAATACCATCCGTGGGTTGAAGGTTGATGTGGATGGCGATGCGGGCTTGTTTACAGAGCTCAATGCCTCCGATACAAATACATACATCAAGAACCTGACCATCGAAGGAGTTGTAAAGTCCGCGTCCGGTAACGCCGGCGGTCTGGCTGCCGACCTTCGTATCGGATCGATCACACTGGAGAACATCACCACAAATGTGGCTGTGACAGCGGGCGGCTCTACCCACTATGCTGGCGGACTGGTCGGCTATGCTGATAGCGTTGATGGTTTCACCGGTGCCCATTTTGGGGAGTATTACATCCAGATCATTGGCTGTACGAATAATGGGAATGTCAGCGGCTACTACGCAGGCGGTATTGCCGGCGGTAGTAGGCAGTCTTCTACCGCGCAGTATTCCCTGAAAAAATGTGTCAACAACGGCACCGTCACAGGTACAAGCGATGCCGGTGGACTGTTAGGCAACAGTACCATAGGCAAAGCCAATGCATGCGAAAACCATGGTACTGTCACTGCCACCGGCGATAATAGTCGTGCCGGCGGGATAAGCGGTAAGCAGTTAGCCGAAGCAGAGCGCTGCGTGAATACCGGGGATGTCAGCGGCACGTTTGCGGCGGGCATCACGTGTGAGCTGCCTACAAGCGGTCGTGCAAGTAAGGTCATGTATTGTCGAAATGAAGGCGCCATTACCGGCGACAATGAGGCCGCAGGAATTGTTGTTAGCGGCGATGGCCGAGCGATAATGGGTTGCGGTGTATCCTTCTCCTATAACCTCGGCAAAGTTAAGGCGCCAAGTGCTTACGGTATTGCCGTGGGTGGTATCGTTAAAAACTGCTTCACTTACAATGAGGCAAAGCACGTTGCCATCGGCCGGTACAAAGATCGTGTCACAAACTCTTACTACCTCGCTGACAGCGCGGGCGAGTTTTCCACCGCACAGGGCGGCGAATGGGCCAGCAAGGCTGACTTTGCCAGCGGCAAGGTAGCATGGGGCGTGGACGGCGGCACCGGCGATCACGCCGGTTGGTGGACGCAGGATACCGCAAAGGGCTATCCCAAACTGCTTCCCGCAGTGGACAAGGCTCAAAGCTATTACCGTGCACAGGCGACCTGCGGCACTGGCGGCACAGTAACGCTTGATAGTAGTCTGGGTTATACCAGCACCACGGATGCGGATAATGCGGTCTACGGCCCCAAGGATACCAGCGTGACCATCAAGGCCACGCCCAAGGACAACACCATGGGCTTGAAGTCCCTGACATGGACGCATAACGGCCAGACCGATACTCTGCCTACTAAGGGCACACCGAGCATCGTCATACCCGCAGAGAGCAATGTTACTATCCACGCCGAATTTGCCAGTGTTGGCCCCGGCGGTAATGGCGGTTACTACTACGGCGGCAGCGGCGACGGTACCGGCACCGGCGACAAGGACGACGAGGGCCTGCAGGACGGCCTGAACATGGACGTGGAGTACGACATCAAGGGCCTTGTGCTGGGCGCCTACGCTGAGTGGGGCTCCAACGGCGGGAACAAGTCCTTCCAGAAGTGGCTGGAAGAAAATCCCAACGTGGTCCGCGCTCTGCTGACCAACAGTCTGGACAACATGGCCACTGCAGCCGTGGGCAAGAAGACCGATGAGGCCAAGGATCTGGCGGCGCTGTTGCTGGCCAGTTTGAACGAGCACACCGGCGTGGACAGTAAGGACGGCGATACCATCGCCAAGGCGCTGCAGAAGTACATCGACTCCGGCAGCGAGGAGGTGTTCAGCGCGTGGCTGACCGGTGGCGGCGGCATGGCCAGCGGCACCTACGAGAGCATCTACGGCCAGTACGCCAGCAGTCTTGCGGCACTGGCAGACCGTCTGTACAGCAAGTGGGAGGCCAGCGGTACGTCTATGACCTTCCCTGTGTGGCTGGATGCCCAGCAGGTGAGCATGGACAGCCTGTCCGAGAACGCGGACGAGCCGGACACCGACAACACCAACGATCCCCAGACCTCCGATGCCCCGGATGATGTGCCGGATGGACAGGATACCGAGGGTGGTGCCAGCGGCAACTCCGTGTGGGAGATCATCGGCACAGTGGTGCGTGAGAATCCCATCCTCGTCTGGAGTATCGTGGCCGTCATTGCGGCGCTGATCATCGTGGGCGCGGTACGCCGTTACCACAAGGTCAAGCGTGACGAGCATGACGAGAAATAATTAAACCTGATTACGCCGCGGGCGTAGTCTGCCGATTCGCGTGGGCGGAATTTCCGTCCACGCGAATACGGCTATATAAACGGAAGTAGGAGGGATGCCTCTGTGAAAAGAAAAGTACGGAATTGGACGGCGTTTCTGCTGGCGCTGGTGCTGGTTTTCGGCATGATACCCGCAGCCTACGCGGCAGGATACAGCATCAATGTTGAGGCACAGGAAGGGGCCATACTGCCTTACTGGGTGTTTGAAAGGGCGGGTGATACGGACAGCGCGGAAGTGCAATACCTCGCTGCCAATAAGAACTATGATCTGCCTGCTGGCGAAAACGCACTCGTAGTGCTGGCCGTGCTGAAGGACAGCAAAAACGAAGTTTCCTGCGGCATCTCCATCAATGGGATGTACTATGTGCAGTCCGTGACACTGGACCATCCGGATTTCTTCACCGGCACGGTGGAGATACGGGTGGGCAAGGACGCACAGCGGGAGGAGAAGACTTGGGGCGTTTTTGTCCGTAAGGAGCGCTCCAACTCCATTGGCGAGGTGCGGTTCATAGACGGCACATTCACCGCCGATGTGAATATCGCCGTTACGCCCATGACGGCAGAGCAGGCAGCGGCCGCACAAAAGCAGAACCAGCGGCAGGTAGTGCCTAAGGGCAAATACACGCTGGAGGATATCTCCGAGGCCATTCAGGGCATCATGGCGCAGAAGCGCTCTGTGCTGGGACTGTCTGAGACCGACAATTTACTCTCCGGGGACGAGCTGACCTACGCTGGCAGCACGGCTGCGGACTGGCTGCCCATCGGTCTGAGCCGCTGCGGCGTGGAGGATGACTATGACGCCTACCTCGCGGCCTTGCAGACCTACGTTGAGCAGAAGTACCGTGAGCCGGACAAGCTGGACCGGGTGAAGGCCACCGAGTGGCACCGCATCTCTCTCGCTGTGCTGGCCTGCGGCGGCGACCCCACTCATTTCGGCAAGGATGAAAACGGTAACGACATCAACCTCATCGCGGACGGCGTATATGACCGCGGCAAGACCATGGACATCGGCGCGCAGGGCCTCAACGGCTGGCTGTGGGGGCTTATCACGCTGGACAGCATGACGTATAATATCCCGCCGAAATCCAGCTATACCCGCATGGAGATGGTAAAGAAAATACTGTCCTTCCAGCTCCCGGATAACGGCTTTAATCTGCGCTTCGCGCAGGGCAGCACCGCTGACCCGGACATCACCGCTATGGCGATACAGGCGTTGGCACCCTATTATTGGGATTCTACGTTCAACGTGAAGGACCCGGTGGATAAGGCGCTGAGCTGCCTGTCTGAATTGCAGTTGGATACCGGCGATTTCCGCAGCTGGGGCACGCGGAACTCCGAATCCGTGTCGCAGATCATCGTGGCGCTGTGCTCTATCGGTATTGACCCGCAGAATGACCCGCGGTTCATCAAAAACGGCATCAACCTGTTGGATGCGCTGTTTTACTACCAGCAGGAGGACGGCGGCTTCGCCCACTCCTACGATTCAGACCCCGGCAACCCCTTCGCCATTGCGGGTGAGAGCAACAGTATGGCTACCGATCAGGCGCTGCTGGCGCTGGCGGCCGTGTGGCGTCAGGCGCAGGGAATGGGTATCCTGTACGATTTCCGCGGCGGCAGTGTGTCCGCCAAGATACTGACGCCGGAGGAGAGCGATGTATCCTTCGCGGGCAGCTACGAATTCACCGAGGCCGACCGGCAGCAGGCGGACGCCCTGCCCAAGAAGCTGAGTACAGAGAACGATGAGGAAGTGACGGCTCTGCTGAACAAGCTGAAAATGAGCCGTGATTTTGACGGCTATGATACCTACATGACCAAGCTGACGCAGGCCAAGAGCGACATAGATGCGCTGTATGCGGAGATCGAGGCTATAAACACAGACATTCAGGAGCAGATCATCCCCATGACCGAACCCGGACTGGGCGAGAAGCCCACCGTGGACAGGCTGGTGAAACGCTACAAGGCGTTGTCCGACCATGACAAGGCACTCATCCAGAACTGGGATGCCGTACTTGCGGTGAAAGCACAGACGGACGCGGCACAGCGTAACCTGTTTCTCATCATCGGCGGCGCGGTGGTCGTCATGGTGGCCGTGACGGTGTTCGTCCGCCGCAGGAGGGAGAGCAAATGAGAAAGCATTTCACAAGAATACTCACCACACTGCTGTCGCTGGCGATGCTTTTGCCCATCGTAGTACAGGCCGCCCCTGCGGACGGATGGACGGATGAGGCGGAGCAGGCGTATCAGACGGTGACGGAGCTGGTGATCCAGCGCGTTACTGAAAGCAAGGACTATCTTGCCACGGCCACGCAGGAGGAGAATGCCAAGGTAGTTTACGCCCTGTGGACCTCCGGCGCAACTGTCCCCAGCGGCTTCTATGACGAATACCTGCAAGCGCTGGCCGACTGGCTGGACCTCGCCGTCAAGCGGGGCAAGACGGCCTATATCCCCGGTGCTATCCGCACAGTAGCGGCTATGGGACTGGACGTGACGGACTTCGCCGGGTACGACCTCATGGACACCCTGCGGAAGCCGGAGCTGGTGGAGGCGGACGAGGACCGGTTGGATATGCTGATGGATCTGGATGCCGCCGGTGACGCAGGCAAGACCGACGAGTTCAACGCCCTGCGGGAGCAGCTTTTGACCGAAGCCCTTGCCCGGCAGCAGAGCAGCGGCGAATTCCGCTACACCTCCCAATGGCCAGCAGGACTGAAGCAAAACGGCGTGGTCAGTGAGCCGGACCGCTTTGACTACATACTTCTGACTGCGAAGTCCGTACAGGCCCTTGCGCCCTACCAAAGCCGCAAGGACGTGTCCACGGCCATTGATAAGGCGTTGAATTACCTCTCCGGGCAGCAGCTCTCCAGCGGCGGCTTCCTCAAATACAGCGACGAAGACGTAGAAGAGGATGCGGCGGTCATGGAGATGCTGACCGCGCTGGATATCTCCCTCGCGGACGAGCGCTTCACCAAGGACGGCCACACCGTGCTGGACGGCATGATGGGATGGTATCAGGATTTCTATTTTGAGGAAGCAGAGAATGCGCCGAATCAAGGATTTTACCGTTATGATATATACTGGGATTATAATGCTCTTTGGGGTGGTTGGTACTATAGTTCGTTTTCCCAAATGCCGAAACCGCCGATCATATCGTCCGATGAAGAGTTATTCGAGGAATATATGGGGGAAGATATGGCTGCATTATATCTTGTAATACAGCGGATTTATATTAATCCTACGGCGTATACAGGCTTGTGCAGTATTAGGCCGGCTGCGAAAGCGGCGAGTGTTACTGTCACCGCGCCTGCCCCCTCTGCGTCCGAAAATGCGTCCACCATAGGCTTTTCCAAATTGCTGGATGAACAGAAGGCGCTCTTTGAACAGGAGGTATCCGACGGAAGCCTCTGGAACGAGGATTCATGGATGGTGACAGAGAGCGACATAGCCTCTTTTGCAAGGGATATCTTGGCACTCGAAAAGGCAAATGGAGGATTCTCCGAGGAGGAGAAGGCACAGCTCTCCGAGCTGATGAAGAACATGATGTTGACCAGCAAGGAATACTATTATAAAAAGAAGAGTAAGACCCTTTCGTGTGGGGCTGTCAGAGCTCTCGTTGCGTTGGGGATGGACCCCGGCAATGTGGAGGGACTTGATTATCTCGCACCGCTGACATCTCTTGACGGCAGAGAGTTTCCCCAACTCGACGACTTGCTGAAGGATGTTGACGCGGTCGATCCCAATGTGTGGCGCGCACGGGGCATCGACGCGGATATGCTTGTGGATGAGTATGCGGCAGCTATGATCGAGTACCAGATGCCGAACGGAAAGTTTGACGATCATTACAAGTATGTACTTAAGCAGGGCGAGGACTGGCAGACAAGCAAATTCACGAACAAAGACCAAGTGGAGTTAAACGCCGGTGCTGTCGCGGCGCTGGCTCCGCATACGGACAAAGAGTACATCGCTAAATCGGTAGAAAGTGCCATTGAATATCTCTCCTCCGTGCAGTTGGCGGACGGCAGCTTCCCCGGCAGAGATGGCCTGCCTGACGGCGCGGCGACTCTCGCCGTACTGGATATGATGGATGCCGCGGGTATCTCCTTGAATGATGAACGCTTTGTAAAAAACGGCAACACAGTCGCGGATGGTCTGAAAACCTTTTACATTGATGGGCTTGGGTTTGTCACCAGAACGGAGGTAGATGCAGATGTGGATGGCCTGACCGAACTGCCTTCTTATCGCCGCGCACCACGCACATGATTTGATAGAACAGCGCGTTATCGTCCTGCTCGTGAGGTGCGGAAAGTGATTTGCATTTCTCCGTCTCAGCGGCGCTGAGACGGAAGGCGTATGCACCGTTCTGCTCTCGCCCATAGCTGATCACAGCTCTGGCGGACAGCTCGTAGATCCTGTATTTCACCAACGGCATCGGCTCACCTCCTGATGCTTCTATTCTATCATGAGGTTCCAAATTTGCAATATGGATACTGCTCCCACTTTTTCGGTGGGAGCTTTTTGCTTGCAGCTCTCAACAAAAAATTATAAAGGAGGAATCTAATGCAAGAATCCACATTCACCAACTATGACCAGCTGCCGCTGTTCCTCAATGCAAACACGGTGGCACAAGTGCTGGGCGTGTCCATCTCCAGTGCCTACGAACTCATGCACGAAGATGGCTTCCCCGCCCTGCGGATCGGAAACCGCATCGTGGTACCGGCCTGCGCCGGGGTGAGCTGATGGCGCTGCAATGGGACGACCTGAACTTCAAAACCGGCGTGCTGAATGTGAACAAGCAGGTCTACGATGTGCGGGGCCAGCTTCAGATCAGCACGCCCAAGACGAAGAACTCCGTCCGCAAGATCGTCCTGCCGCCCGCTGTGGTGGCGGTGCTGCGGGAGTATAAAAAGACGGTAGACTCTCGCTGGATGTTCCCGTCCCCGGTGAAGGAGGACTGCCCCATTACGCCCGGCGTGGTGCGCCGTAGATTGCAGCTCATCCTGGAACACGCAGGGTGCAAGCATGTTAGATTTCATGATCTGCGCCATACATTCGCGACGCTGGCGCTGGAAAACGGCATGGATGTGAAGACGCTCTCCGCCATGCTGGGTCATGTGTCGGCGGCCACCACGCTGGACATCTACACCCACATCACCGACGATATGCAGCGGGCAGCCGCCGCCAACATCGACCGCGGCATCGGCAAGGCAGCACCGCAGGAGGGACTTTCAGAGCCGGGGCAGGAAACTGCCCCGGCCCAGGCGGAAAAGCCGAGTATGACCGATTTCAAGCCCTATGTAGGCCGCAAGCGCAGATCCGGCACTGGCTGCGTCACCGAGATCAACGACCACCTCTTCGAAGGCCGCTACTCTCCCAAATGGCCCGACGGCAAAAAGCACGCCCGTAATGTCTACGCCCACACCCGCGAGGAGTGCGAGGAGAAGCTGAAGGTGCTGATTGTGGAGATGAAAGCGGAGATTGCGGAAGCGAAGAGGCTGATGGATTTAGGTGAGGGCGATGGGCGGCCGTTGGAGGAGAAGGGAAAGCGGACAAAAAGGTAAGAAGGTCTATCGACAAGAATATTGAGAAGTTGGTGTCCTTGCAGATGAATATATTAGCAAAAATTTTTGCGGAGGCAAATGAAAATCCAGCTTTATACATAGCACCTATCTAAATAAGCTTTTATGGAAACCTCTTCCTTCCCAGAAAGGCTTGATAGTGGAAACAGAAAATGCTTATTTTGCCTTGCAAATATTATAGCATTTGCTATAATATTTGCAAGGAGATGAGGTAATGGAGTTTGGCTCAATTGTAAAACAAGTTCGTAAAGAACTGGGGTTAAGTCAGGAACAACTCGCAAGAGAACTTAGCATAAGTTTTTCTACCGTGAATCGATGGGAAAATGGGAAATCTAAACCGAGTCAAATGGCCAAAGAACTATTTTTTTCTTTTTGTACGAGCAAAAAAGTTTGCCTAAATTATATGGAAGGGGGAACTGAGAGTGATTAGTATCACGTTGGAAAGTGTGAGCCGTGTCGACATTGAAGACGAATGGAATTTTAGCAATGATACAGAGTTTACTATGCACAGCATCCACACTTATCCTGCCAAATTCCCCGCCTTTATTGCCAAAAAGGCTTTTGATTATGCAAAAGCAGAGGGAGTAAACATCAAAAAGGTTGCTGATATTTTTTGTGGATGTGGTACTGTTGCACTTGAAGCGAAAATACACGGAAAAGATTTCTGGGGATGTGATATTAACCCGGTTGCTACATTAATTGCAAAAGTCAAAAGTGAGAGTTACGACATAGCTAAAATTGAAGAGTACTTTTTACTCATTAGTACACGCTACCCCCATGTAGAAGTTTCGGATGATGCATACGAGGAAGCAAATGAAAGATTAAAATATTGGTTCACACAAAATAGTTATATTCAGATATTACGTCTAAAGATAGCTATTGAGAATAGCGTACCTGAAGGAGCATATTTAGATGCATTTCATTGCCTGTTTTCGGCAATCTTGAAGACATCTTCTAAGTGGTTGACAAAGTCTATAAAGCCTCAAGTTGATCCGAACAAGAAGGAAGCAGTAGTATGGGATGTGTTCGAACAACAGTATAATAGGTTCGTAAAATCCATTGAGCAATTAAACGGTATCTCAGGCTGTGAATCTTGTATCTCTATTGAAAATAAGAATTTTCTTGAAGCGGTCGATATTCCAAGTGTTGATTTAATTATATCCAGCCCGCCGTATGTTACATCATATGAGTATGCAGATTTACATCAACTATCGTCACTTTGGCTGGGATTCGCCGATGATTATAGAGATTTAAGACGAGGAACAATTGGTAGTCTATATAACAGTGAAGGCTATACTATTAATATGAAGTTGCTTAATTCTGTGGGCAGAAAAATTGTGGCAGAATTAATTGATACACAAAGGGCAACAGCAAAAGTCAGATCTGTGGCGAGATACTATGTGGATATTCAGCAAGCTGTCCATAAGTGTTCTCAGATGCTCAATAATAATGGAATGGTATTCTTCGTTGTAGGCGATACAGAGTACAAAGGTGTAAAAATTAAAAATTCAGAGCATCTAATCCAGAGCCTCATAGATGAAGGTTTTACTGATATAAAGGCTGCGAAACGTAGAATATCCAATAAGCTTCTTACCCCATATCGAGATGAGTTCGGACGTTTTTCTTCGGATAAATCAAGCAGAACTATTTATCATGAAGAATACATTATTAGCGGAAGGATGTGATGGCATTGAGTGAAAAATTGAAAATTCGACCGTATGCCCGCTTATTAACGATGTTGGGTGATCAATTAATCAAGAATGAATTAATTGCGCTTGTAGAACTAATAAAAAACTCATATGATGCGGATGCATCTTGGGTGAAAGTAAGTTTTATTGATTTCGGCCCAGATTATGAGTTAACCCCGACATCTAAAATTCGAATCGAAGATGACGGATGCGGCATGAATGCGGATATTTTGCGGAAACATTGGCTTAACCCTGCCACTCCTGATAAATTGAAACGGAAAGCCAAAAATCCCAAGACGCAGAAAGGCCGTATTCTGCAGGGTGAAAAGGGTATAGGTCGCTTTGCCATATTCAAATTAGGAAAAAAAATAACCATTACGACAAGAAGGCAACAGCAGAATTCTGAAGGGAAATTTATTGAGTCAGGAGAAAACATAGAAAATATTCTAACTTATGATTTCTCAAAATATGATAACGATTTTCTTCAAGAAGATGGAGAAGAAAAGGATCTCTTCCTTGAACAGTTGACTGTAGAATTGTCGCAACGTATACCGTCGGCCATCGTAGACACGGATATTGTTTTGGGCACAACGCGACGGAGACGCAAACCATTTGGTACTATTATTGAAATTACCGATCTCAAAACAAGGTGGACGACGGATCGGATTAATCGTATTCAGCAGAATATTGGTAAATTACAACCCATTTTTTCCGAAAAAGGAACAGCAGATTTTAGTGTGTGGGTTTATAAAGACAGTATCCTGCATGAGTCTAATGATAGTTATAAGAGAGTTCTCAATCATTGCTTAAAAAATATGTCCGTTCTCAAGATAACCAATGGTCGCTATACTTGCGGAAAAAACACCATATTTTTTGATATGAACGGACGACCAACTGAGTTGAGTTTTAAAGATACTGATATTAGAGGGCTTACACAGTTCAAACGCTTTAAAGAACTCGAAGAAAGAGGCGAGCCGGTTGAGTGTGGGAGTTTTAACTTTGAATTTTATATCTTTGATTTGAATGTTGACTCTGAAAATCCGTCAAAATATTATTTGAGTAGAGAAGAAAAAAGCGTTATTAAAGAACACAGAATATATTTATATCGGGACGATGTAAGAGTAATGCCCTATGGTGATCCGGAAGATGACTGGCTTAGAATAGATATGGCGCGCGGTACAATACGCGCAGATGAATATCTGAGCAATGACCAGGTCGTAGGATGCGTATATATTTCACAAGCAGAAAATCCTAATTTAAAAGATAAGACAAATCGTGAAGGGTTAATTGAGGAGGGACGTGCGCTTGAAGACTTTATAGGCGTTCTGCAACTTATTCTCCGATACCTCAGGAAAAAACCATTTGCACAGTATTTAATCGATAAACAACGCCGAAACGAGATTGATCGAATAAAACGTGGACGGCCTGCTGAGCTGATCGAAGCCGCAAAAAAGCAGTATGGCAATGATGAAAAAGCCATGGCTTTTTTAAAGTCTTTCGAGAGCAGTTATACAAAAGAAAAACGGACCTTTGAAGATAGAATTCAAAAAACCGAAAATCTTGCGGCAGTTGGTCTTTCGATTGAAACAGCCGCTCATGATGTTATGCTGCTGCTTGGAAAGGCTGTTGAGCAGCAGGAAATGTTAATCAAAGAGTTGATAGCAGGCGATGAAATAGACAGAGATGGACTGATTTCCCGCCTTACCCTCGTCCGTGGAACTATGTCTATGGTTCAATCTCAAATGAAAGATGTCCAATTACTTTTTCCATCAACTAAATCAAAGACTAAAAACATAGATGTAAAAACGGTGATTGAAAAAGTTCACAATCTGTACAAGCGTGCATTTAAAGAAAACCGTATTACTGTGGAATATAGCTTGTCTACCCAACCATTAGTAGTTAAAACTACAGACGCAGTTCTTCTCCAAGTTTTTATCAATTTGTTCGATAATTCACTATATTGGTTGAAAACTGTGAATGACGAGCGGAAAATCTTAATAACGATTGATGGCAGCCAACAAAGAATGATTTTTTCTGATAGCGGTCCTGGAATTAAGTCAGATGATATAGATTATATCTTTGAGGCCTTCTACTCTGGAAAAGGTGAGGAAGGACGTGGGCTGGGGCTTTATATTGCAAGGCAGCTTTTAGACAGATACGATTATTCTATTGATTTGGCAGAATTCTCAAAAGATAGAATCCTCAGCGGCGCCAATTTTGTATTAGAGTTCGTTAAAGAGGGGTAACGATTATGGATATTGGAAAACTCTTTAATGGCATTGCTATAATTGTCGATAATGAAATCGAAGACAAAACTTCAGCAATATACAAGATAAAAGAACTGATTGAAGCGAAAAATATTCCAGTTGCGGTATTTTCTGAAGTACCGCAACTGGATGTAATCCCAGCTTTTGCCAGCGCTTCGTTTGCTATCTTAGACTGGGATTACACAAATAATGGGAGGCTGGAGGTAGAAGAAGGTGAACGTATAGCAATACCGGAGGCACTGGCTGCGAACGAAGAAGAGCGATTGATAGCCTTTATCAAGAAATTGCTAAACGATGTATTTGTGCCTGTCTTCATTTTTACAGCAAAACAGCCTACTGTTGTAATCAACAGCTTAAAAGAAGCGGAGCTTTGGGACGACGAAAAGGCAAATCGAATTTTTGTAAAGCAAAAGACCGATGTTGCTTCCGAAGAAGATCTCTTTACAGCTATTTCTGAATGGGTAAAGAAAATGCCATCGGTGTATGTTCTCAAAGAATGGGAAGCTGTAATACGCAGAGCCCAAAATTCAATGTTCAACGAGCTATACTCATACTCACCCAATTGGGCAAAGATCATTTGGGACATGCTAAAAGCAGATAGTAGAGATAATCAACGAGAATTCGGGGATTTTGTCACGAAACAACTAACAAATAGGATTGCCGGTTACACTTTTGATGAGAACACAATTAATACGGATGATGATGTGTGCATCGAAGAATTGCTTAGTGTAGTAGAAGGAGAGCGATATATTCGCTGTAGTCAGCCCCAACTTCAAGCGTATACTGGTGACTTATTCTACGAGCCTACAACCGATACATATTACTTGAATATCCGTGCCCAGTGTGATTTGGCAAGAACTGGTGATCCGGCTCTATACCTTATTAAGGGCAAAGAGCTTTCTGATGAGGATATCGTTACTGAAGATATAAAATTGACAAGTGATCAAATTCTACATTTAAGCGCGAAAACGCGCTATTCTTTAACCGAGCTTTGCGAAATTTTGTCAAAATGAAGAAGAACTCATTAAAGTCAACAGTTTGTTCAGAGCTTACAAGAATGATGCTTTTTTTACAAATGGAAATATAATTGGGAAAAAATCCGAAATAATCATTGCGTGTGTCGCAGGCAAGAAAGCACTAAAGTTCCGATTAGATATCCATCAAGTAAAAAAATACAATCAAATGAAGGACAAGCTTATAGGAAGGATTTTGCCGCCTTATATTACACAAATACAGCAGAGCTGTGCAAATCATATCGTGCGTGAAGGGATAATGCCAACACCTGAAGCAATATTTGGTAGCATTAATCTGTAAGTTTTGTTATTTTTCTCAACTCCTGCGTCGCAATAGACAAAGAATAAGAAAAATCCCTCTGAAATCAACGATTTCAGAGGGATTTTGGTCCGAGTGGGGCGACTCGAACGCCCGGTCTCTTGAACCCAAACTTTTGAATAAAGATTTTTCTGCTTTTTCCGGTGCTTTATAGCCGTTTTTGTTTTGTTATGGCCGCTCTTCGCAACTCTTAACTCCACTGTTTCCACATACTCCACGGCTGTCTGTAGTCAAACATGTGGTCAAAAACCGCTTTCTGAACACCCTCGTGACAGGGGACAGAAAGCGGTTTTTCATAGTTTGCCGGAATGACGCGGACAGATGATTTGCCTCTCCAGTCTGTCGCATTGTACCTCTGATGAGGTGGTTAAGCAAGTCCTTTATGCAAGGATAGGCGGCGCAGAATTTGCATCGCTATAGACAAAGAATAGGGACTTTCCCTTAATACGAGCTGTGTTTTAAGGGAAAGCGCACCAGAAGTAAGGGAAAGTATCTGCGCCCTGCGAGAGAAACGCCGTTGACTTTCATCATAATTTTATCGTGAATATTTTTCGATTGGCACTCAAAGCGAGTTGATTTTCATCATAGCGATATGAGAATCCTTGAAGAATTCTGGTACAGCAATATTAGGCAGACCAAGTGTGATACTTCGCCCTGCACGGAAAGAAACAGCAGGAACTGATCTGCAGGAATAAAGAGAAGCTTCGTGTCACCATGACGGACGAACAAGAGAAATTGTTTGAGACAGGATCGTGCTGGAGATCATGGACGAATACTTGAACGCGTAGCGCAGCACCCATCGGTCAAGCTTTGGCCGCCGAGCGTGTTTTATACCAAAGTGCGTACCTGGCATTGTAAAAACGCTATATCAGTGATATAATGAATTCAATCATCTGATAAAGGAGAATTACAGATGCCGTTCAGTTCCGAAATTAAGAATTTCAGATTATCTTGTCTGATGAATCAAACAGAATTCGGCACCGCTCTCGGTGTTTCTTTTACGACCGTGAACCGCTGGGAAAACGGGAAAGCCCGCCCTAATATCAAGGCAATGAAAGCGCTGAAGCAGTATTGTGAGGAGCATGACCTTCCCTATGAGCCGCTTGAAAAAAGCTGGCGCGAGAATAGAATTCAGGAGGGCACGGTATGATCGATTTCGGCAATCTTGAAAAATACCGGGAAAACAACCGCATTGAGGCCAAGAAAGCTCTTGGTGGACTGCCCAAGAGCATTTGGGAAACCTATTCCGCTTTTGCCAATACCTACGGCGGCATTATCCTGCTGGGAGTGGAAGAATGGGCAGATAAATCCTTGCACACAGTGGATCTGCCCGATCCGGACAGACTTATCAAGGAGTTCTGGGACATCGCCAATAATCCCAACAAGACCAGCGTGAATGTGCTGTCATCCAAAGATGTATTTGTGCAAGAGGTCGATGGCGATCATATCGTGGTCATCAATGTCCCCCGTGCCGAGCGCTCCTATAAACCGGTGTATGTGGACGGCAATCCGCTCTGCACATACCGCCGTAACGGTGAGGGCGACTATCGCTGCACCAAGGAGGAATATCAGGCTATGGTGCGCGACGCATCGGTAAAGACGCAGGATATGCTGGTTCTGAACGAAATGGACTTGACGGTGTTCAACCAGGAGAGCATCCGCAGCTACCGTCAGAGAATGCGTCTTTCTCGACCCGGTCATGTGTGGGAAGCGTTGGAGGATGAAGATTTCCTTCTGAAGCTGGGTGCCGTGGGCATCGGCTCTGACGGAAAGAAGCATCCCACCTCTGCCGGACTTCTCATGTTCGGCAACGAATACGATATTGTGCGGGAATTCAACGCTTACTTTCTGGACTATCAGGAACAGTATGACGCTGATACCCGTTGGACTGACCGTATCATATCTTCCTCTGGCGACTGGAGCGGCAATGTGTATGACTTCTATTTCCGGGTCTACAACAAGCTGATTCAGGATATTAAGGTGCCCTTCAAAATGGACGGTGGTACCCGTATTGATGATACCCCAGTGCATCAGGCACTGCGTGAAGCACTGGCCAACTGTTTGGTGAATGCCGATTATTACGGCAGACAGGGGTTGGTCATCGTCAAAAAGCGTAATAGCATTACGATGTCTAATCCGGGCAGCTTCCGCATCGAAATTGATGCCGCAAAGAGCGGCGGTGTTTCTGATCCGCGTAATGGAGCGATGCTGAAGATGTTCAACCTAATTGATATTGGTGAGCGTGCTGGTAGCGGCATCCCGAATATCTTCCGTGTCTGGAGTGATCAGAATTGGACAACTCCAAAGATTACAGAGCAACTGGAGCCAGAGCGGACAATTTTATCGCTCACCTTTGAAAAGGCAAGCGATAAAAAGCAAGCGATAAAGGCAAGCAATTCCACAATTTACAGCAGACAAAAACAATCCGTCATCGAATACTTGACCCGCGAGATTCAAGCGGATTGTAAAACGATTGCGGATCTGTTGGGGATCAGCAGTCCTCGTGCCAGAGCAGTGCTTACAAAAATGGTGAAAGAAGAAATCATTATTACCGAAGGCGGCAACCGCAATAGAACATACAAATTGAAATCCTAAGTGTCCACTATAACGGACACCACTTATGGTAGACTTTTAGAGAGAAATTGCAGCAACCAAAATGATGTTTTCCGGGGGTTTTGTATGAGAAATGAATTATTTAAAAATATCCCCAGTAAAGTCGGGGATTTGGTCAAGGATGTACGCAATGGCCGCATCGGTCTGCCTGATCTTCAGCGTCCTTTTGTTTGGAGGGACAATAAAGTTCGTGAGTTGTTTGACTCTATGCTCAAGGGCTATCCCATTGGCTATATCATGCTGTGGGAGTCTCCAGTTGATTATGAGAGCAAAAAGAGCACGATTGGAGATAACTCAAAAACCTATGAAGAACCTAAGGAACTCGTCATTGACGGTCAGCAGCGTTTGACTGCCCTTGTTGCGGCTATGTTTGCGGTCAAGGTGAAGGACAAGAATTTCGCAGATCGTGAAATAAAAATCTCCTATAATCCGCTGACTCGCGAATTTGCCGTGTGGTCCCAGGCATACGAAAAGGACACCGAGTGGATCAGTCGCATCAGTGATGTGTTCCTGGCAAAAGAGGACAATTCCATCAGCTCTCTTCGGCGGCGTTTTATCAAGGAAGCCAACGAAGGCCGCAGTAAGAAAGAACTCCCCTTGCTGACAGACGAGGAAGAAGATAGGATCGAAGATAACATCAATGCGCTTCTGAATTTGTCTGATTATTCTCTGCCTACTCTGGAAATCAGTTACACGGCAGACGAAGAAGACGTCGCAGATATTTTCGTCAGAGTCAATTCTGGCGGACAGAGTCTGACGGAGAACAACTTCATTCAGACTCTTATCTCCGTTTACGAGAATGAAACCAGCGATAAGATCAATGCGTTTGCAGCAGCCTCCAGAGTGCCAGACGCCAATACCTCTTACAACACACTTTTGGCAATTGAACCTTCTCATCTGATTCGCATGGCTGTTGGCGTTGGTTTCAAGCGTGCCCGGTTGAGATACGCCTACATGCTTTTGCGAGGTAAAAATCTTGAGACCGGAAAGTTCTCTGATGAAGTCCGGCATGAAAATCTCCAGATTTTCAAGGACGCTTTGGACAAGGTCATGAACCTTAACAACTGGCACAGTTTCATTAACATCGTGGCAGAGGCCGGATATATCAGCGACAAGCTGATTGCATCGTCCAACGCTATCGTTTTCAGTTATGTCCTTTACCTGATTGCCAAATACGACTACAAACTGGATGCGGCTCAGTTGAAGAAATGCATCAGCAAGTGGTTCTTTATGAGCACTATCACATATTTCTACACCGGCTCCACGGAGTCTGAAGTAGAAAAGCAGTTTGCAGATCTGCGTGACGTTCATACGGCGGCAGAGTTTATTGCCTATATTGACCGCGTAATCGAAACGCACTTCACAGACGATTATTTCAGTTTGACGCTACCTAACGAGCTGAACAGCGCTGCGGCTATTTCTCCGGCGTGGTATGGATATGTGGCAGCTCAGATCGTGCTGAATACCCCTATGCTGTTCAGTAATGCCCCTGTGTCCAAGTATTTCATCTTGGGTTCCAGCGGAACGAAGAATGCTATCGACAAGCATCACATTTTCCCGAAAAACTACCTGACCGGCATTGGTTTTACCAGCGACCGTGACCGGAACCAGATCGCAAACTTTACCTATCTCGACTACGCCACCAACATCGAGATTTCAGATAAGGCGCCCCAAGATTATGTCTCTCATTACCGCCAAAAGCTGGGCGAAGAAGGTTATCGCAAAACCTGCAAGGAACACGCTCTGCCGGATAACTTCGAAAATATGGACTACATGGAGTTCCTAAGTCAGCGCAGAATCTTGATGGCACAAACTGTTCGCAAGGCGTATCAGAGATTGTGTGAGTGATAGAAAGGGTTTATTTGTATGATTAAAGATATTATGACGGCTAACGAATCGATTGCGCCTAATAGTCGCGAGATGGAAATTCTTAAAGAGCATTTTCCAGCCTGCTTTCACAGCGACGGTAGGGCTTGCCCTCGGCACGTTTCCTGTCCATGAACTGGTAGACCGGTTCATCCAGCGGTGCGGTCAGCAAATAGACGCTCATAACAAGAAAGAGTGTCCGCCGTAAAGACGACGCGCCAATTTTGCTCGTGGATTTGTGCCTGCCGGTCACATCACCGGAATCGTTTGGTGGAGCATCCAGCCCAGCATAGGCCACGAGCGCTTTCTTGGAATAAAAGCGGCGCACATCCCCGATTTCAGCTATGAGCTGCGGGTCGAGCGTCGGGCCTACGCCGAACAGATCCATGACAACGGGATATTCCGGCAGCACGGAAGCCAATGATTGTATTTCGTGTTTGAGCGCAGCAAGCGCGGCAGAGGTCGCTCTGAACTGCGCAACCGCCTGTTCCACGAGCAGCTTGGTCGTTTCAGATTTCGGTATGACGTCAATGTGTCCGCAGGTCTCGGCGTGAATGGTATGCGCCTTTGCTTCACTGAAGTTGTAGCCGTGCTTTCTGCACCAACGTTGGTATTTGTTTGTGAATGCCTTTTGGGATTTCTCACTGACGCAGCGGCAATGCCAGAATTCAGCCACAAAATCCACCCACTTTTCACTCCCGTCTCCACGGATCGGGCTTGAAAACAGGCGGTTGACGTTTGGAAACACCGTATCCAGCAACGAGATCAGGTTGTTCTTCAAAACCGTTTGCACCTTGGAATACTGCCGATACTGGCGGTAGCAGTTCTTCAGCAGTAGCCGGGTATCTTCCTCTGGAACATATCTCGTCAAAGCGAGCCAGCGGTCAAGACCGTAATTTGCCAGCTTGACAGAATCTTTTTTGTCGGTCTTGACCCGCCTCAAATCGTTGTTCCCGTAGCCATGCACCAGCTTTGCATTGACGACGGAAACATACAGTCCTGCGTCGTGGAGCAGCTTTGCAACCGGCGTATGGTAGTTTCCTGTGGCCTCCATGACCACACGAGTCTCACCGTCCAGGCTTTTGAGCTGCCTTGCCAGTTCGCTCAGTTCACTGTCGGTGTGACGGACTTCAAAGGGCGAGATAACGACCTCCCCAAAGGGACGCATGACGGCAACCGTGCTTCTGCCTTTGGAAATGTCAATGCCAACAGAGTTCATTTGCATTCCTCCCATCTGTGAATTGCAACCGGAATCCATCTTTTTCTCATTGCCGATTCAATCTATTGGGTGACACGAACTCTATAACTGCCGTGTACGCGGGCGAAA
>OKVH01000377.1_pt1 | contig 25777 bp, 15 predicted proteins | sample 1604791 | NCBI WGS metagenome assembly OKVH01 (sample SAMN01760919, study PRJEB22395) | human gut metagenome | reverse complement strand
GGCGACAGACTTATTCTTAACGCATGTGCATGTCTTACGGATGTGTTTGGAGAAGATAGGGTGTTCCGTATAGGTGGTGATGAATTCCTTGTAATCTGTACACAGATAGACGAGAATACATTAATAAAGCATATAACAGAGTTAAAAGAACTAATGAAAGAGCGTTCTGTGAATATGGCAGCCGGTGTTATCTGGAGGGAGAACGTAATAACAGGCTTTGATGAAATGCTGCGTGAATCTGAGGAACGGATGTATGCTGATAAAGCACAATATTATAAAGAAAAAGGTGTTGAACGCAGAAAAGGACGGGCATAGCAGGACTAAAGCAATACATGTAACACAATAACAGGAAATTTTGTGATAAATTATAATAAATAATACAGCTTAATTATTGACATTTTAAGATCAATTATATACAATCACATTATCTGCGATGACGAAGACAGTAGATTATGAAAGAAAGCAATAGCGAGCCGGGATGGTGGAAGCCGGTGTGAGTAGAGCATAGTTGAATATCACTTCCAAGCATCCTTGCAGAACTTTGTAGTATGATATTATTGGTAAAATTATGGATGGTATTATATTACGAAAAGTAAGTAAGGACGGTAATCCTACCGTTACAAGGGACGCATATGATGGTATGTCGTAATTGATATAGGTTAAGTTGATTCAGCCCCTGTCGTATTACGGCAGGGGCTTTTTTGCATATGTAACGACATTTGTTACAGCACCAATAAAGCAAGCTGACATCGTTACGATTAAGTAAATGATTTGAAAGGAGTAACACAATGGTATACGAGAAAGTTTCATCAGATATGAATTTCGTAGACAGAGAAAAACAGGTCGAAAAGTTCTGGAAGGATAATGATATATTCCAGAAGAGTATTGATAACCGCAAGAAGGGGGAGACATATACATTTTATGATGGACCTCCTACAGCTAATGGTAAGCCACATATCGGACATGTTCTTACAAGAGTTATAAAGGATATGATTCCAAGATATAGAACAATGAAGGGTTATATGGTTCCACGTAAGGCCGGATGGGATACACACGGACTTCCAGTTGAGCTTGAGCTTGAGAAGGAATTAGGTCTTGACGGCAAGGAACAGATTGAAGAGTATGGTCTTGAGCCATTTATCAAGAAATGTAAGGAAAGCGTATGGAAATACAAGGGTATGTGGGAGGATTTCTCATCTACAGTTGGTTTCTGGGCTGATATGGATAACCCATACATCACATATGATGATAACTTTATCGAGTCTGAATGGTGGGCTTTAAAGCAGATATGGGATAAGGGTCTTTTATACAAGGGCTTCAAGATTGTTCCTTACTGCCCACGTTGTGGAACACCTCTTTCATCACACGAAGTAGCACAGGGCTACAAGGCTGTTAAAGAGCGTTCAGCAGTAGTACGTTTCAAATGTGTAGGCGAAGATGCATATTTCCTTGCATGGACAACAACACCTTGGACACTTCCATCTAACGTAGCACTCTGCGTTAATCCAGAGGAAACATATGTTAAGGTTAAGGCAGCAGACGGATATACTTACTATATGGCAAAGGCACTTCTTGATAAGGTGCTTGGTGGACTTGCAGTTAAGGCAGGTCAGACAGTAACAGGAGCAGCTATTGAAGAAGGTAAGGAAGCTGGAAGTGGTGCAGGCGTTGACTACGAAGTAGTAGAAACTTACAAGGGTAAAGACCTTGAATATAAAGAATATGAGCCATTATATCAGTGTGCAGCAGATGTTGCAGCTAAGCAGCACAAGAAGGGACATTTTGTTACATGTGATGACTATGTAACTATGTCAGATGGTACTGGTATTGTTCATATCGCACCAGCATTTGGTGAAGATGATGCTAAGGTTGGACGTAAGTATGACCTTCCATTCGTACAGTTCGTTGACGGAAAGGGTGAACTTACAAAGGAAACACCATATGCAGGACTTTTCGTTAAGAAAGCAGACCCAGAAGTACTTAAAGACCTTGATAAAGAGGGCAAGTTATTTGATGCTCCTAAGTTCGAGCACGATTACCCATACTGCTGGAGATGTGATACACCACTTATCTACTACGCTCGTGAATCATGGTTCATCAAGATGACAGAAGTAAAAGATGACCTGATCGCTAACAACAACACAATCAACTGGATCCCGGAAAGTATCGGTAAAGGACGTTTCGGCGACTGGATTGAGAATGTTCAGGACTGGGGTATCAGCCGTAACCGTTACTGGGGAACTCCGCTGAACATCTGGGAGTGTGAGTGCGGACATCAGCATTCGATCGGAAGCCGTCAGGAACTGTTCGAAATGAGTGGAAATGAAAAGGCAAAAACCGTAGAACTGCACCGTCCGTACATCGATGAGATCACGATCAAGTGTCCGAAGTGTGGCAAGCCGATGCACCGTGTACCGGAAGTGATCGACTGCTGGTTTGACTCAGGAGCAATGCCGTTCGCACAGCATCATTATCCGTTTGAAAATAAAGACGTGTTTGAGAAACAGTTCCCGGCACAGTTTATTTCCGAGGCAGTTGACCAGACAAGAGGATGGTTCTATTCTCTGCTGGCAGAGTCCACGATCCTGTTCAACAAAGCACCGTATCAGAACGTTATCGTTCTTGGACATGTACAGGATGAAAACGGTCAGAAGATGAGTAAATCCAAAGGAAATGCCGTTGATCCGTTTGATGCACTTCAGACTTACGGAGCAGATGCGATCCGCTGGTATTTCTACATCAACAGTGCACCATGGCTGCCGAACCGTTTCCACGGCAAAGCCGTTCAGGAAGGACAGCGTAAATTCATGGGAACTCTGTGGAATACTTATGCATTCTTCGTTCTGTATGCGAATATTGATGAATTTGACGCAACAAAATATACATTAGACTATGACAAACTCTCCGTAATGGATAAATGGCTGCTCTCCAAGATGAACACCATGATTCAGACCGTGGATGACAACCTGGCAAATTACCGTATTCCGGAAACTGCAAGAGCACTTCAGGAATTTGTGGATGATATGAGTAACTGGTATGTACGCCGCAGCCGTGAACGTTTCTGGGCAAAAGGCATGGAGCAGGATAAGATCAATGCTTACATGACACTTTACACCGCTCTGGTAAATGTTTCAAAAGCAGCTGCACCGATGATTCCGTTTATGACAGAAGACATCTACCGCAACCTGGTATGCAGCATTGACAAGACTGCACCGGAAAGCGTACATCTGTGTGATTTCCCGAAGGCAGATATGGCTCACGTAGACAAAGAACTCGAAGCAAACATGGATGAAGTACTGAAGATTGTTGTTATGGGACGTGCATGCAGAAATACTGCAAACATCAAGAACAGACAGCCGATCGCAAACATGTTTGTCAAAGCACCGAAAGAACTGCCAGAATACTTCGCAGACATTATCCGTGACGAGCTGAACAGCAAGAAAGTTACCTTTACACAGGATGTAAAAGACTTTACTTCTTACAGCTTCAAACCGCAGCTGAAAACCGTAGGACCAAAATACGGCAAACTGCTTGGCGGTATCAAACAGGCACTTTCTGCACTTAATGGCAATCAGGCAATGGATGAGCTGAAAGACAAAGGCTCCCTCACGCTTGACATCAATGGCAGTGAAGTTGTATTATATGAGACAGATTTACTGATTGATACAGCACAGATCGAAGGCTATGTATCTGAGCAGGATAACGATATTACCGTTGTTCTGGATACCAACCTTACTCCGGAATTGATTGAGGAAGGATTTGTGAGAGAACTGATCAGTAAAGTCCAGACCATGCGTAAAGAGGCAGGTTTTGAGGTAATGGACAGAATCTGCCTGTATGCAGCTGACAACGAAAAGATCCTCACCGTCCTGAAAGACCATATGGATGAGATTAAGGATGAAGTCCTTGCAGATGAGATTGTTCTTGGAAGTATTGCCGGATACGAAAAAGAATGGAGTATTAACGGTGAAAGTGTACGCATGGGTGTTGAAAAGACACAGAAATAAGGAGGATTTGCTGTGAGCAAAAGATTTGACAAAGAAGTATTTATTGAGAGTGTGAAAAGCAACCTGAAAACACTGTACCGTCAGACACTGGTTGACGCAACAAAACAGCAGGTATTTCAGGCAGTATCCTATGCGGTCAAGGATACGATTATTGACAACTGGATGGAAACCCAGAAAGTTTACGAAGAAGAAGACCCGAAAATGGTTTATTATATGTCCATGGAGTTCCTGATGGGACGTGCCCTTGGAAATAACATGATCAACCTGACAGAGTACAAAGAAGTAAAAGAAGCTCTGGAAGAGCTGGGCTTTGACCTGAATGTGATCGAAGACCAGGAGCCGGATGCAGCACTTGGAAACGGCGGTCTTGGCCGTCTGGCTGCATGCTTCCTTGATTCTCTGGCAACACTTGGTTATGCAGCATACGGCTGCGGTATCCGTTACCGCTATGGTATGTTCAAACAGAAGATTGAAAACGGTTATCAGGTAGAAGTGCCGGATAACTGGCTGAAAGACGGTAATCCATTTGAGCTGCGTCGTCCGGAATATGCAAAAGAAGTAAAATTCGGCGGCTATATCCGTGTAGAATACGATGAAGCAACAAAACGCAACAAATTTATCCAGGAAGGTTATCAGTCTGTACGTGCAATCCCGTTTGATATTCCGATCGTTGGTTACAATAACAATGTAGTAAATACACTGCGTGTATGGGATGCAGAAGCAATCAACGACTTCCAGCTGGATTCTTTCGATAAAGGTGATTATCAGAAAGCCGTAGAACAGGAAAACCTGGCAAGAAATATCGTAGAAGTTCTCTACCCGAACGATAACCACTACGCAGGTAAAGAACTGCGTCTGAAACAGCAGTATTTCTTCATTTCTGCAAGTGTTCAGGCAGCTGTTGCAAAATATAAAAAGAATCATTCTGACATCCGCAAATTCTATGAGAAAGCAACCTTCCAGCTGAACGATACACATCCGACTGTTGCAGTAGCAGAGCTGATGCGTATCCTGCTTGACGAAGAAGGTCTGGAATGGGATGAAGCATGGGAAGTTACCACAAAGACCTGTGCATACACAAACCACACCATCATGGCAGAAGCACTGGAAAAATGGCCGATCGAGCTGTTCTCAAGACTGCTTCCTCGTATCTACCAGATCATCGAGGAGATCAACTGCAGATTTGTGGAAGAGATCCAGAAAAAATATCCGGGCAACCAGGAGAAAATCCGCAAGATGGCTATCATTTACGATGGACAGGTTAAAATGGCACATCTGGCTATCTGTGCAGGTTACTCTGTAAACGGTGTTGCTGCACTGCATACAGAAATTCTGAAAAATCAGGAATTAAAAGACTTCTATGAGATGATGCCGGAGAAATTCAACAACAAGACAAACGGTATCACACAGAGACGTTTCCTGCTTCATGCAAACCCGCTGCTGGCAGACTGGGTAACCGAACATATCGGTGATGAATGGATCACAGATCTGGCTCAGATCTCCAAACTGAAAGTTTATGTGGATGATGAAAAAGCACAGCAGGAGTTCATGAACATCAAATACCAGAACAAACTGCGTCTGGCAAAATACATCAGAGAGCACAACGGTATCGATGTAGATCCTCGTTCTATCTTCGATGTACAGGTTAAGAGACTTCATGAGTACAAACGTCAGCTGCTGAACATCCTGCACGTTATGTATCTGTACAATAAGATCAAAGATCATCCGGAAATGCCGTTCTATCCAAGAACCTTCATCTTTGGTGCAAAAGCAGCAGCCGGATATCGTCGTGCAAAACTGACGATCAAACTGATCAACTCTGTTGCAGATGTGATCAACAACGATAAGAGCATCAACGGAAAACTGAAAGTTGTATTTATCGAAGATTACCGTGTATCCAATGCAGAATGGATCTTTGCAGCAGCAGATGTTTCCGAGCAGATCTCCACAGCAAGTAAAGAAGCATCCGGAACCGGAAATATGAAGTTCATGCTGAACGGTGCACCGACACTGGGAACCATGGACGGAGCAAACGTAGAGATCGTTCAGGAAGTTGGAGAAGAAAATGCGTTTATCTTCGGTCTGTCCGCTCAGGAAGTTATCAATTACGAGAACAACGGCGGCTACAATCCGATGGATTATTTCAACAACGACCAGGATATCCGTCGTGTCCTGATGCAGCTGATCAATGGAGAATATGCTCCGGATGATCCAGAAAGATTCCGTGATATCTACGATTCTCTGCTGAACACAAACAGCAGCGACAGAGCAGATACTTACTTCATCCTGGCAGACTTCAAGTCTTACGCAGAAGCTCAGGAGAGAGTAGAAAAAGCATACCGTGACGAAACAGGCTGGGCAAGAATGGCAATGATGAACACCGCATGCAGCGGCAAGTTCACATCAGACCGTACCATCCAGCAGTATGTAGATGAAATCTGGCATCTGGATAAAGTGACCGTAGAAGCATAAAAGAATGATAAAGAAATAGCAAAAATGGGCAGTTGGATATGAAAAAGCCAACTGCCTGTTTTTATCTTAGTCGGAGAAGACTCCTATAAGTGGCGAGCAACAAATTTGTCTTAGTGGGAGTGCAATCTCCGACTAAGATAAACGCTCCGCGAGAATGCACAGCGATTCTGTTGGGTAAATGTCAGCAAAGCTGACCAGAATCGCGTGCCAAGTCTCACGTGCGTTCGACTTGAAAAAAAAAGAAAGAACATCATAGAAATATAGTTTCTTTCATATTCACTTCGCATAAAAAACCCAAAATCGGAAAAAATGAGAATAAGGTAACTGTTTGGTTGCAAATCTGAATTTATGAGGTGAAGGGATATGCAGAAGAAGGATGGAAAATGGTTTACGCGAAAAAAAGGTGCGATGTTGGTTCTGACTTTATGTCTTGTAGGGGCGGCTGCGGCAACGACCTACTATGCTGTTGATCTGTCGGATACGGCACAGGAACCGGCAAAAGAGCATATGGTGGATCTGAATGAAAGTCCTGTCGAAACAGAAGCTGAGGCGGTGATTTCATCAGAAGCGGAAGCAAATCTGGCTTCTCAGGCAAATGAGATGGATGTTGATCCGGAATCACTGGCAGGCGGCAATCGTCAGATAAGGGCAGAACAGGAAACAGCCGGGCAGGAAACGGAAGCAGAGACAGAAGGCATGGAGACCGAAAAAGTTTCCTCCGGACAGGTCAACGCAGTGGTCAGTCCGACGGTCAGCTTTGCGTCCACACAGGAACTTCAGTGGCCGGTAGCCGGCAAAGTGCTCATGGACTACAGCATGGATTCTACCGTGTATTTTGCAACGCTGGATCAGTATAAATATAATCCGGCACTGATCTTCGGGGCGGAAGAAGGAGCACAGGTCGTATCTGCGGCAAAAGGAATCGTTGATTCCATCACAACAAATGATGAAACAGGAACAACAATCCGCATGAATCTCGGAGATCAGTACACGCTGATCTACGGCCAGCTTGAGAATGTAGCCGTAGCAGAAGGCGATGTAGTCGAGAGAGGACAACTTTTAGGATACGTGGCACAGCCGACCAAATACTACTGCAAAGAAGGCACAAATCTATATTTTGCCATGGAAAAAGACGGAGCAGCAGAAGATCCGTTTCTGTATCTGGAATAATATGATGCCAGGGTCAAAAGCCTGAAACTACGATGTGCTTGTACAAAAGCCGTTTTGACATCAAAAAGAAAGATGATTCACAAAAAGTGAGAGAAAGCGTATACTATATTAGGCTATACGGTATCCGTAAGGAGCTGCACGCAGCATACAATATTTGCAATCGGATTCATTTTACAGGTTTTATCTTAGTCGGAGAAGACTTCCACTTCTATAAGTGGCGAGCAACAAATTTGTCTTAGTTGAAAATATACCGCTTTGCCGATTGCTTGAAATAATGCGGGGGAAATCCTCCGCTTTACATATACAAGATGTGAGATGACTCGCGTTTCTGATGGAAGAGAGCAAGCGATTTGTATCAGAGGCAGGAGTATGTCACAATACGAAGATATGAAACAGTTGAAAGTGAATGGAAAGTATGTGTTATACCTATATTTTAAAGTGCAGTGACGGCACGTATTATACCGGTTGGACAAATGATCTGGACAAGCGTCTCAAAGCCCATAACGGCGGGAAAATCGGTGGAAAATATACGAGGAACCGCAGACCGGTCACACTGGTCTATTATGAGGAATTTCAGGGAAAACAAGAAGCAATGAAGCGGGAATATGCGATCAAACAGTTGACGAGAAAAGAAAAAGAAAACCTGATCAAAGAAAAAAATATGCAGAAAAAAGGTTCTCAGGATACAAAAAGAGGCTCTGAGCAAAATCAGAACCTCTGAAATTTTATCCTTTTTCGGCAAGAATGCCAGAGGCATTTTTGAATAATCGAAATGATTTCACAGTCATTAAGCGATATAAACATACATAAGAATAAAGTGGCATGCACTTCCTGCCATCACGAACAGATGGAAGATCTCATGTGAGCCGAAATTTTTGTGCTTTGCATCGAACAGCGGAACTTTCAAAGCATAAATGATGCCGCCGACAGTGTAAATGATACCGCCTGCCAGGAGCCATCCAAAAGCTGCCGGAGAGAGCGAATTGACAATCTGTGTGAAAGCCAGTACGCAGACCCAGCCCATGCTGATATAAAGCACAGAAGAAAACCATTTCGGACAGGTGATCCAGCAGATTTTTACGATAATGCCGATCAGTGCGATTGCCCAGACAAGAGCGAACAGGAAATATCCGACCGGACCTTTCAAAACGATCAGGCAGATTGGTGTGTAGCTTCCGGCAATCAGTACAAAGATCATACTGTGGTCTAACTTGCGGAGAATACGATTTGTTCTTTCTGAAAGATTTAAAGTATGGTAGATCGTGCTTGCCGCATAGAGTAGGATCATACTCACAATAAAAACAGTCAGGGAAATCACATGAATATAATCCGGCTCATGCAGAGATTTGATGATCAGCGGTGTGGCGGCAAACATTGCCATCAGCATACCAATGAAGTGTGTGATCGCACTTCCGGGATCTTTGATTTTTTCTAACATAGTGAATACCTCCTTTGAAACATGATTCAAGTCAGATGACAGAATTGTGAGAGCAATTTTCAGATATTCGTGATCATACCTCATGACTTGAAAGCAATATAAAATAAACATTGAAATCAAAACCGTTACATGTAGTTTTTAATACTATGTGTAGTTATATGTATATTATACCGAAAACATAAAAAATGCAACCCTGTTTTTACAATAGCCAATAATCAGTTCGGGCTGTGCAGAAATTTACAGAGGATAATGCGAAGCATTGTTTGCCGGAATTGCATGTTGCTCAAATATGTGTCTGGTTTCAAATTAAAATGAACAGTTGAATTTCAAAACGGGATATGTTAAAATGACTGGCATATGTGAATTGTTACTCTTCCGCCTCACATTAGATAAATAAAGAGGCGGTATTTTTATGCCTTGTTTTTCAAATATAGTTGGGGACTTTTGCCTCCGACGTCATTATATGAACATATAAGTATTTTGTAGCTGTAAGTGCATGAAACACTGAGCAGTGAGGAGCGTTATGTCAGTGAGATTTGAAATAAAAGGGTATTTGCAACAGAAAGAAAGGATTTAATATATGGAAATCATAAAATTTGATACACTTGGACTTGACCCGAAGATTCTTCGAGCTATTACAGAGATGGGATTTGAAGAGCCAAGCCCGATCCAGGCAAAAGCGATTCCGGAAGTGATGGCCGGACATGACGTAATCGGTCAGGCGCAGACAGGTACCGGAAAAACAGCAGCTTTTGGTATTCCGCTTCTTCAGAAGATCGATCCGAAGAACCGGAAACTGCAGGCAATCATTCTGTGTCCGACAAGAGAACTGGCAATCCAGGTAGCAGATGAGATCCGCAGACTGAGCAAGTTTATGCATGGCATCAAGATCCTTCCGGTATACGGCGGACAGGATATCGGAAAACAGATCCGTTCCTTAAAAGGTGGTGTGCAGCTTGTGATCGGAACACCGGGCCGAGTGATGGATCATCTTCGCCGTCGCACCTTACGTTTCGACAACCTTCACACGATCGTGCTGGATGAAGCAGATGAGATGCTGAACATGGGATTCCGTGAGGATATCGAGACAATTTTGAAAGATGCACCGGAAGAGCGTCAGACGGTTCTCTTTTCTGCGACCATGCCGAAGCCGATCATGGACATCACGAAAAATTATCAGAAAGATGCTGTTCTGGTTCGTGTCGTAAAGAAAGAACTGACCGTAAAAAATATCGACCAGTACTATTATGAAGTAAAACAGAAGAACAAAGAAGAAGTTCTCTCAAGACTTCTGGATATGTACAATCCAAAGCTCTCCCTTGTATTCTGCAATACAAAAAAACGTGTGGATGAGCTGACTGAGGCACTGAAAGGAAGGGGATATTTTGCGGAAGGTCTGCATGGAGATATGAAGCAGAGCCAGAGAGACCGTGTTATGAAAGGCTTCCGCAGCGGCAAAACAGAGATTCTGATCGCCACAGATGTGGCAGCCCGTGGTATTGATGTAGATGATGTAGAGGCAGTGTTTAATTATGATGTGCCGCAGGATGATGAATTTTATGTGCACCGTATCGGCCGTACCGGTCGTGCCGGTCGTGTCGGAAAGGCATTTACGTTTGTTGTAGGACGTGAAGTTTATAAGCTGAAAGACATCCAGCGTTACTGTAAGACAAAAATCTACGCACAGCCAATTCCGTCTCTGAATGATATTACAGCCATCCGTCTGGAAAAAGTGCTGGATGAGATCGACCATATTATTAAAAACGAAGACTTAAACCGCATGACACGTATCATCGAACAGAAACTTAACGAAGAAGACTACACAGCGATGGACATTGCGGCAGCATTTCTGAAACAGGCACTGGGTGAAAATGACCAGAATAATGACCGTGGGCATATGGAAGATTTCGGTGATACCGGGGCAGAAGCAGGCATGGTACGTCTCTTCATCAACATTGGTAAAAAACAGAAAGTACGCCCGGGCGATATTCTCGGGGCAGTTGCAGGAGAATCCGGTATTCCGGGAAAACTGGTCGGAACGATCGATATGTATGACAAATATACATTCGTTGAAGTTCCGCGTGAAAATGCGGCTGATGTACTCCGTGCCATGAAAAACACCAAAATTAAAGGAAAAACAATTAACGTAGAGCCTGCAAACGGAAGATAAAAAAAGCGGACAGATATTGATTTTTTCAGAGGATTTCAATATAATAGTGAGAATGATATCAGAAGTGCAGTGGTTCTCGCCGTTATAGACGGCGGGTCATCCAGAGACATTCTTGAATCTGGAATTTAAATCAAAAGGGGTTTTCAGGAAGGTATGACAGATTTTTTAGTTCGCAGGTTTGTAAGAGACAGTGAAAACACAGAATCAACGGAGGTGCGTACCCGGTATGGGATTCTTGCCAGTGTCGTCGGTATTTTCTGTAATGTATTTCTGTTTGCGGCAAAGTTAATCATCGGTACGCTGATGCATTCTCTGGCAGTCACGGCAGATGCGTTTAATAACTTATCCGATGCGGCATCATCGATCATCAGTTTTATCGGGGTAAAAATGGCAGGGAAACCGGCAGATGCGGAGCATCCGTTCGGTCATGGAAGAATTGAATACATTGCAGCACTGATCGTATCGTTTCTGGTCATTGAGGTTGGATTTACTTTTTTCAAAACGTCAGCAGGCAAGCTGATGCATCCGGAAGATATCACGTTTGACCTGGTGCCGTTTCTGATCCTGATCCTGTCAATCCTCGTGAAATTGTGGATGGCAGCATTCAATAGAAAACTTGGTAAAAAAATAGATTCAAAAGTCATGCTGGCAACTGCGGCAGATTCCCTCGGAGATGTCATTACGACAAGTGCGACCGTTGTTTCTATTTTGATCTGTTATGTTGCAAACGTAAATATTGATGCGATCGCAGGACTGATCGTATCATTGCTTGTCATCTGGTCCGGATTTTCAATTGCAAAAGACACACTGGAGCCGCTGATCGGACAGAGGGTTCCGGCAGAATTGTATCAGAAAATTTCACAGATGGTAGAATCCTATGATGGTATTGTCGGAACGCATGATCTGATCGTGCATAATTACGGACCAAATCAGGGAATGGCAACCATTCATGCAGAGGTGCCGAACGATGTGAATATTGAAGTATCCCATGCAATCATTGACCGTATTGAGCGGGAAGTCGGAAAAGAGCTGAATATCACCTTGGTGATCCATATGGATCCGGTCGAGCTGCACGATGCGGAAGTACTTCGGTTAAAAGAAAAGACGGAACATATCATCAAAGCGTTAGACGGCAAACTGAGTTTTCACGATTTCCGACTGGTGAAAACAACGCCGGTCAATCTGATCTTTGATCTTCTTGTCCCGGCAGAATATACACAGAAAGATACCGACCGTGTATTGCATCAGCTGATGCAGCTGATCTCAGAAATGGAAAATGGTGCGACCTGTGTGATCACCGTAGATCACAGCTTTGAAGCACCGGAAGAATAAATAAAATAACAAATAAAAAGCAATAAAAAGCGAATCAAGGATACAATATCCGAGATTCGCTTTTGTGTTATACATCAGATGCGAGGTGACTACCGCCTCTGTAGGCGGCGAGCAACAAGAATGCCAGAGGCATTCTTGAATCAAAAGGTCTTTTGACCCGGGCATTTTCTGTCTTAAAGAATATCAATGTATTCTCCGGCAAGTGCTTTGTTCATGCTTCTTACGGCACAGAATTTACCGCACATACTGCAGGTATCGCTGTGGTCATCTTCCGGGCTTCTGCTGTCACGGATCGCTTTTGCAGTTTCCGGGTCAAGGGCACATGCATACTGTGCATCCCAGTCCAGTTTCTGGCGGGCAGCAGCCATGCGGTCATCGATGTCTCTTGCTCCCGGAATACCCTTCGCAATATCCGCTGCGTGAGCTGCGATCTTGGAAGCGATGATACCCTGCTTGGTATCCTCCACATTCGGCAGAGCCAGGTGTTCAGCCGGTGTAACATAGCAAAGGAAAGCAGCACCGTTCATAGCGGCAACTGCACCTCCGATCGCTGCAGTGATATGGTCATATCCCGGAGCAATGTCGGTTACAAGAGGACCAAGTACATAAAAAGGAGCACCCATGCAGATACTCTGCTGTACCTTCATGTTGGCGGCAACCTGATCCAGCGGCACATGGCCAGGACCTTCTACCATAACCTGTACATTGTGATCCCATGCACGTTTTGTCAGTTCTCCGAGACGAACCAGTTCTTCAATCTGACATACATCGGTTGCATCGGCAAGGCATCCAGGACGGCATGCATCGCCAAGAGAAATGGTCACGTCATATTCTTCACAGATATCCAGGATTTCATCATAATATTCATAGAATGGATTCTCTTCGCCGGTCATGGACATCCATGCAAATACGAGGCTTCCTCCACGGCTTACGATATTCATTTTACGTTTGTGCTTTTTGATCTGTTCGATGGTTTTGCGTGTAATACCGCAGTGCAGCGTTACAAAGTCTACACCGTCTTCTGCATGCATACGGATAACATCGATAAAATCCTTTGCAGTCAGTGTAGCCAGATCTCTCTGGTAATGGATCACGCTGTCATAAACAGGAACCGTACCGATCATAACCGGACATTCACTTGTCAGTTTCTGACGGAATGGCTGTGTGTTGCCGTGACTGGAAAGATCCATGATCGCTTCCGCACCGAGGTCAACGGCACTCATAACCTTCTGCATTTCGATATTATAATCCTTGCAGTCACGAGATACGCCGAGGTTGACATTGATCTTGGTACGCAGCATACTGCCGACACCCTCTGCACTTAAGCATTTATGGTTTTTGTTGGCACAGATTGCGACCTTGCCTTCAGCGACAAGTTTCATTAACTTATCAACATCCATGTTCTCTTTTTTTGCTACAGTTTCGATTTCCGGTGTTACAATTCCCTTGCGGGCTGCATCCATCTGAGTTGTGTAATTTCTCATCTCTTTTTTCCTCCGTTGGCATTATCCAAATCAGGTAATGGGTCGAAACGGGAATACGTTTCCTCTCAGCCGACTTCCGTCAGCTCCCCCTGGTTTATGTTGGTTTTGCATATAGATTCATCCTGCGTTTATGCGAATCGCTATTCAAGTCGAACGCACGTGAGACTTGGTGCGTGATTCTGGTCAGCGAAAGCTGACATATTCTTCTCAGAATCACTGCACATCCTCGCGGAGCGTTTATCTCAGTCGGAGATTGTACTCCCACTGAGAAAGACTTGTTATTACTCACCTTGCAGAAGTGGGAGTCTTCTCGACTGAGATAAATTCTAACACCTGTGTATGATGTGTGCAAGTGTTTCTTGCAGGATCAGGAAGAATGTTTTGCAAGATAGCGATCATAAGCATTCTGATATATTTGAACAGCTTCATCGATCTTGTTTTTTTTCAGGGTGTTTAGATATTCTTCGTAATTATCAAAAGATTTGATTCCGGTAATGAAAGCAGTTGTGTATTCATACATACAGGAATTGACGTTCGCCATTATTTGAGACAGTCTGGTACGTTCTTCAGATGTAAAACTCAGACTGACCGGAAGCATATATGAAGTATCCGTGGAAGCCCATACATCGCACATAACAGCACTGGAAGGAGGCACACACTGAAGTTCCCGTTTCCAGTCAATATAAGCAGAAGGCAGGCCGGGAGCCAGCGTATAGTTTTTCAATGCCTGATAAAAAGTCAGTCCATCAGAATTATGCAAGATCAGATCGGTGAAAACAGGATTCTGATCTTTATCAAGGGTATAGGTTTTACCTTCTGTTCCGTAGCTTGCAAAGCGGGAACCTTCATCAGAAAATAAATAGTCAATCCACTTCAGAACAATTTCAGGATGTTCGCATTCGGAAGAGATGTAAAACATATTATCACTGATGCTGTATTTTTTCTGTATGTGCAGCGTATCATGTTCGTTTAATTTGGGCGGAGAAACAGCAATAACCTTAATATTCTGATCTTTTGCAGAAAGATCAGAAGGCATGGTATATATACCAAACCATGCACCGGAAGTGCCGCTGGCGATCATTTTACTGTCTGCATAAATCGAGTTGCCGGTCATATAATCAACATCTATCAGACCTTTCTGATACCAGCGGTTCATTAAAGTGAGATAATCCTTCCATCCCTGCCTGGCAGGTCCATAAAAGACCTTGCCGTCCATTTGAAAAAAATCATAACTGACTCCAAAACCGGCATTCAGACTTTCATCCTGTGCATAAGCATTGTATGAAATCCACAATGGGGCTGTGGCTCCTTTCCTTTCTTTAAATGCAGTGAGAACCGTTTCCCAGTCATCATAAGTGACAGGAATCTCAAGCCCCAGTTCATCCAGCCAGTCTTTTCGAATCTGAAGACCACACCATGGTTTTTGCGAGTTTTGTTTTATAGAATAAACAGCTGCAATTCGACCGGAATCCGTGTAGGCGATATCTTTTATGTCCTTTTGCTGAATGATCTTATAGTAATTCGGTGCATATTTTGGAACCAGTTCCGTCAGATCACAGATGTCCCCCCGGTTGAGTGCATCATCCGCAGAAATATTTCCATAGATGGATGAAAAATTTCCGGCACCGATCAAATCCGGTACGGAATCGCTGTTTTGCTCAAAACGGTTTTGAATCTGCAGATTGGATAAAGAAGTGATCCAGTCAATATGGATGTTCGTTCTGTTTTCCAGTTCCTGGAAAAAGGCAGTATTATTCAGATCTCCGTCGCAGAGCTCTGAAAGTTCAAAATCAATGGTATTCAAAAAAGAAAAACTCTGTCTGACTTCTGTAACCGGAAGAGAAGCATTTGTTTGTGTCCTGACAGAAAAAACGTGTCGGACAAGAAAAATGCACAGACAGAAAACAATACAGATCAGTACCGGGAAATAGTAATTCCTATACTTGTGTTTCATAATTTCCTCCAGATAATAAGCTTTATTTTTAGTTTACTGTGTTGGAAGTAAAAAGTAAATACTCAGGAAAAAAATCATCAGCAAAAAAGAAAGAATCATAAATTTCCTTGCAAAACAAAAAGACAGACATTATATTAAAAGAAATGAGAAGAAATCTTTTTGTAAAGAGCAGGAGATAAAAACTTATGAAAACAGGAAAATCACTTACTTTTCGTTCTATTTTGATTTCTTATCTGGTATTATGCCTGGCAATGCTCACAGTTACGATCATCGGTTACAGCAGTTCGATCTTTTATGTGCAGAAAGAAATACGAAATTCAGCTGCATTGCGTATGAGAGAAGTTGTGGGGAAGATTGAAAATAATATTCGGCTGTCATATCAGTTGTGTGATACGCTTGCCGTCAGTGGTGGTTTGGATGATATTGCATTGATAGAAGGAAATTTTTCACCACAGCAGATTTTAGATTCCATGAAACTGAAGAATACAATGTCAGAATTGAATGTACAGAACAATCTCTGTCAGAATCTGCATATCTATTTTCTGAAGAGCGATTCCATTCTTTCTTCCAATTCGCAGCGTCGGGAAGGAAAAGAGGATATCAGCTTTTTCTGCCGACAGTATGGTATCACTGCACAGGATTTTTATTGTTGGATGACAGAAGAAAATCAAAAATCTTATCAGGTTTTATCAGATAATCAAATCTGGTTTTTCCGTCCGGTCAATGACACGCAGAATAATCGCATTGCCGTTATTTTCGCAGAGTACAGCGGAAGCCGTCTGATCGGCGATCCAGGAGCAGAAAACTGTATTTATATTGAAACGCCGGAAAAAGAAAATGTTATTTACAGCAGAAAATTGGAAGAAAATCAGAAAAACGGATACATAAAAGTAGAAAAACAGATGAGTATGTTTCAATGGAACTGCGATATGTATGTTCCGAATACCTTGTTTTATGGAGAACTGAGACGTTTTGCAATGATTCTAACGGCAGAACTTCTTATGCTGATCAGCGTGGCGGTTATCGGTTCCTGGTATTTTTCAAAAAAAACTTATGTCCCGGTGGGAAATCTGATCAGTGATAACAAAAAACTTTCGAAAAAAGTTAAAAGGAAAGAAGAGACCCGGGAATGCAGGGAATTGGAAAAATATCTGACAGGTGCGGTCAAAAATTTTCCATATGCAAGTCTGAATAAACTATCAGATCAAGAAAAGTATATAATGATCCAGTTTGCTTTTGATGGAAATGGTGATGCAGTTTTCAGAGATCAGGAAAAAAAGGAGAAACCGGAAGAGCTGGAGCATTTCGTGCTTGAAAATATTTTGAAAGAGCAGATTTTTGAAAAATATCCAGGAATCCTTTTGCAGCCGGAAAAAGATTTTGTGGCAGTTGTCAATCTTTCAGAACCGGAACATGATGAAAAAGAAATCCGCAGTCTGCTGAAGACGGTAGAACAGTTTTACAGCCGGACGTTTCATATTTCTGCCTGTATCATGATCGGAGAATGTCAGAGCGACTACAAAAAGATGAAAGAAGCGTATCATCTTCTGGAAGAGAGTATGCAGTATCTGGAGTTCTGGAGTACGAGTGCACCTGCCGGAGTCTATGTATATGGTGAAATGATGGATGCGGATGAAGACAGTCATTCCTCGGTTTACATGACAGGCAGCAGAAGACTTCTGAATTGCCTGGAGAGTGAAGATTTTGAAGGAGCATACCGGGAGCTTAACCAGATTTACCAGAGTGCATTTTCCAGAAATCAGAAAGAGCTGAGGATTAATCGCTATCGCATGTATGGTCTGATTGGAACCCTGATCACGACACTTGATATCAGTGCAAATGAAGAAGACAAAGCTTATTATCAGTCACTGAATTATGAAGAGCGTCTGTTTCGTATCCAGTCGATCCATGAGCTGCTGTCAGAAAGCAGGGCAATTTTTGAGGCGATCATTCAGTACAGACAGAATAAATCTGCAGAACGAGAACCGGAGTGGATGGAAGAAATGCAGGAATATATTCAGGGGCATTATCAGGACTGCAATATGAACGTGACCAGTCTGGCACAGGAATTTGGCATCAGTGTACCACACGTAAGCCGCAGCTTTAAAAACTTCCGAGATTATGGCGTACTGGAGTACATTCATAAAGTAAGGCTGGAACATGCAAAGGATATGTTAAAAAATGATGTACGCATCAAAAATATAGCACTTGACGTAGGTTATACCGATGCACAGGCGTTTACAAGAGCCTTTAAACGCTATGAAGGCATTACTCCATCGCAGTATAAAGAGCTGATATCAAAAAATGAAGCGTAAAATCAAAAACTGCTTCTTTAAAAAACATATTGTTTTTCCTATACTGAGAGCACAGACAGAGCACCGGATAAATAAGGTGTTTCCAGAAAAAGGAGGAAAAACAAAACATGAAAAAAGCAACAAGAAGTATTTTGAGTGCCGCTGTTGCTGTCAGTCTGGCGGCAACGGCATGCCCGGTATCTTTTGCGGCAACTACTTCCAATGAAGTGACAGCAAGAGAAAAAGCAAATGCAGCACTGGCAAGAGAAGCAGCTGCACAGGGAATGGTTCTTCTGGAAAACAAGAATAATTCTCTTCCGATTAAGACAAAGAAGCTGGCATTGTTCGGAGGCGGAGCTGTACGTACCGTCCGAGGTGGTACCGGTTCCGGTGATCCGTTTAACGGCGGACTTTCCGGTGGCGGTGATGTGAATGTAAACCAGAGTGAGAGATATAATATTAACATTTATAATTCTTTCAAAAAAGCAGGTTACGATATCACGACGGCAAGTATTCTTGAAAAATATGCAGAAGGATACGATGTAGAAAATGCAAAAGCAGCAAGCAATCCGATGGCAACCTTTGCTTATCCGGAACTTACCTTCACGGATGAAGAACTGGCAGCTTCTGCAAAAGATACCAACACTGCTGTTTATGTAATCTCAAGAAATGCCGGTGAAGGTGCCGACCGTGGAATGACCAAAAAGGTTACAGTAAATCAGGTAGAATATGAATTAGGTGACTATGAGTTAAGCGATGTAGAAAAAGAAAATCTGAAAAAGGTAGCCTCTACTTTTGAAAATACCATTGTTGTACTGAATGTAGGCGGTGTCATTGACACGAAATTCTTCGAGGAAACAGAAGGTCTGGATTCTCTGCTTCTGATGGGACAGGGCGGTCAGGAAGGCGGAAATGCACTGCTTGATGTAGTAACCGGAGCTGTCACACCTTCCGGAAAACTGACAGATACCTGGGCAGAAAATTATTCAGACTATCCTGCATCTGCCACGTTCGCAAAAGCAGACGGTGATAGTATGAAGGAATGGTACAAGGAAGGAATTTATGTAGGATACCGTTATTTTGATACCTTTGGCATCAAGCCGGCATATGAATTTGGTTATGGTCTTTCCTATACAAATTTTGATATCAATGTAAAGAATGTATCGGTAAATGAAGATAAGGTGACGGTAAAAGCAGAAGTTACAAACACCGGAAAAACTTACAGTGGAAAAGAAGTAGTACAGGTTTATTTCTCCGCACCAGACTCAAAAGATGCAGAAAAAGAATATCAGCAGCTGGCTGCTTATGGAAAGACCGATGAACTGGCACCGGGTGAAAGTCAGGTACTGACACTGACTTATGATACCGATGAGATGGCTTATTATAGTGAAGAAAAGGCATCTTACATACTTGACCCGGGAACCTACTATGTGCGTGTTGGTGATTCTTCCAGAAATACAAAAGTAGCGGCAGCGATCAAACTGAATCAGAGTGCAGTGACAGAAGTTCTGTCCAATCAGATGGAAGTTCCGGAAAGCGAAAATCTGACCGAGTGGAGCAAGGCAGGAAAAACACCATATACTTATGCGACAGAGCAGCAGGAAATGGCAGAAGCCCCGGTATTTACACTGGATGCATCCAAAGTAAAAACAGAAAATAATGTTTCTGAATATAAAGATGAAAAAGTTACTACTTACACAACAGATCCAGACTATAAGGCAGTTCAGGATTACGAAAAAGTAGAAGTTGTTACAGACAAAAAAGGTGCTACTTTAAAAGATGTTGTGGATAACAAAGTAACCATGGGCGAATTTGTGGCACAGATGAGTCTGGAAGAACTGGCAAAGCTGAACTGTGGAAGCGGCTGGGGAGTAGCAAATGAAAATACTCCGATCGTTGGCTCCAACTCAGCAACCGTACCGGGAGCAGCAGGAGAAACGCTGACTTATGATCAGTATGGTATTCCGAGTATCGTTTTAGCAGATGGCCCTGGTGGTATCCGTGTAAAACAGAAATACGAGGCAAAAAATGTAGAAACAGGAGAAACAGCAACTTACTATCAGTACTGTACCGCATGGCCGGTAGATTTTGTTCTGGCACAGAGCTGGGATACGGATCTGCTGAAACGTATTGGTGAAGCATTTGGAAAAGAACTGGAAGAGATGAATATTACAATTCTTCTTGGACCGTCCCTGAATATCCACAGAGATCCTCTTTGCGGACGTAACTTTGAGTATTTCTCAGAAGATCCGGTCATTTCCGGTACGATGGCATCTGCAATCACACTTGGTGTGCAGGAAGAGCCGGGTGTAGGGGCATGCCTGAAACATTTTTCAGCAAATAATCAGGAAACAGACCGTTCCGGAACGGATTCCATTGTAAGCGAAAGAGCACTGAGAGAAATCTACCTGAAAGGTTTTGAAATTGCAGTAAAAGAATCCAAACCAATGTCCATCATGACATCCTACAACCAGATCAATGGCGTTCCGGCGGCAGACTCTTATGATATGAATACCAATATTGCACGCGGTGAATGGGGATTTGAAGGTCTGATCATGACTGACTGGAACGGCGGTGTATCTCACCCATCCACATCCATGCATGCAGGAAATGACCTGATCATGCCGGGCGGAGCATCCAAAGCAAACGAAATTATCACAGGTGCGGAAGATGTAAAACCGACCTTTGAAGCAAACGGACAGATTGGTTTGAAAGATGAACTGATGTATATGTTCGGTTATAAATCAGCAGCATGGGGCGATTTTGAAGTTTCAGCGGATGGAACACAGACAGCGGAAGCAAAACTGGGAGATGACTACACAGCAAGTGTAGGTGAGGATGGAAAGATTCTGGTAAACGGACAGGAAATTTACAGAGAGTATCAGGCAAATGTCTGGGCTGGAACAGGAAACTATAAAACACCGGTTACGACAGATGTGGCATCTGTAAGCGAAGATGGAAAAACCATTGTTTATAAAGGTACTTACAAAGAAAACAACAATATTTGCCTTGGTGATGTGCAGAAGAGTGCGATCAACAACCTGAAAGTCATTATGCAGTCAAGGGATATGGCAAGAATTTACGGTACAACAACAAGATCTTACACAGCACTCTGCGGTGATCTGACAAATTATCAGACAGTAAATAAATCAGAGATCACAACAGAACGTACTTTAAAAGAAAATCTGGATCAGGCAAAGAAGGATCTTGAAGAAGCAAAGAAAAATCTGGAAGAACTGCAGAAACAGAATGCAGCAAAAGATGCAGAGATTGCAAAAGCAAAAGCAGAAGTAAAAGCAGCAAAGAAAGATCTTCAGGCAGCAAAAATGGCGGCAAAGAAAGCAGCTGTGAAATCTGTAAAGAGTAAAAAAGCCGGAAAAGCAATCGTTACCGTTAAAAAAGTAGCTGGTGCAGAAGGATATCAGGTACAGTATTCCCTGAAAAAATCCATGAAGAGTGCGAAAAATGTAAAAATCAAAAAGAACAGCATAACAATCAAAAGACTGAAAAAAGGAAAAACCTATTATGTAAGAGTAAGGGCTTTCAGTAAAGACTCCAATGGCAAACAGATCTGTACTGCATGGAGTACTGCAAAAAAAGTAACCATCAAAAAATAATACAAATCTCTTTTCATCATTCCTATATAAATACGAAATATCCCACAGATTTTTCTGTGGGATATTCTGCATCTGAAATAAATTATCCGAAGCATTCTTGAATCTTATACGATGCCGGTTGAAACAAGAAACAGGATCAGCATCACAACCGGTACAGCATAGCGGATCATAAAACAATACAATTTTGCACGTTTGAAATGTTCGCCATTTCGTTCTACTTCATCAATGATCAGCTTAGGCCCTACAACCCAGCCGATCAGAATACTGGTCAACAGTGAGATGAACGGCATCAGGAAGCTGTTGCTTATGTAATCCATGATATCCAGAAGCTGTGCGACGGTTCCGTTTGGAAGTTTTACTTCAAAATAAAGTACATTGTAGCCGAGGCAGATCAGCACTGCGGTAACAAGAGAATAAATTCCGATGACAGCACACATTTTCTGGCGTGACTTATGGAAAATTTCCATGCAGTTTGCGACCAGAGTTTCCATAACCGATACACAGGAAGTCAGGGCAGCAAAGCCCATCATCAGGAAGAAGGCAATGGCAATGATTCTGCCGATCGCACCCATGGATGAGAATACTTTTGGCAGCGAAATAAAGATCAGGCTCGGGCCGGAAGCCATTCCGTCTGTTCCAAGAAATACAAACACAGCCGGTATGATCATCATTCCTGCAAGAAATGCCACGCCGGTATCAAAGATTTCAATCTGATTGATTGATTTATTCAGATCGACATCATCTTTCACATAAGATCCATAAGTAACCATGATTCCCATCGAAACACTCAGGGAGAAAAATAACTGGCTCATCGCATCAAGAAGCACACCAAGAAAACGTTTCACGGTCAGCGAACTGAAATCCGGATATAAATAAACTTTAAGTCCCTGCAGTCCGGTGCGAACCGTTCCATTTGCATCGGTATACGAAAGCGTCAGAGAAAAAATTGCAATGCCAAGGATCAGCAGGATCAGTCCAGGCATAATGAAACGTGAAAATTTTTCGATTCCCTTTTCCACACCACGGTATACAACCCAGGCAGTTAAAGCCAGAAACAGCAGCATGAATACGATCGGCGAAACCTTGGAAGTGATAAAGGATGTAAAATAGCTGTCCTGTGACAGTATAGAACCATCTGAGACAAGATACGTGCAGAAATATTTGGTGATCCATCCACCAATAACGGAATAGTAAGTCATGATCAATGCCGGAACAAGAAAAGTCAGGTATCCGAGAAATTTCCAGTTTGAATTCAAAGTTCCGAAGGCTTTCAATGCATTTTGTTTTGTGTGGCGGCCGATGGCGATGTCAGTGGTCAGCAATACAAATCCAAAAGACAGCACCAGTGCAAGATAAACGATCAGAAACAGACCGCCGCCATCCTTTGCACATAGATAGGGAAAACGCCAGATATTCCCCACACCGACAGCACTGCCGGCAGCGGCGAGGACGAATCCGATCGAACCACTGAAGTTACTCTTTTTTTCTTTCATTTCATTCTTTACCTCGTTTTACTTTTTTGTTTGAACGCAGAGAAGCATTCCCCCGCTTCAAGTGTGCAGAGCACTAAGCGGATTGTGAATGTCCGCTTTACATTCAAGCCGAACGCACGTAAGACTTGCAGCACATGACATATTTTTCCGCACACTTCTGTAATCAGCAGGATGTTTGTGTCAGATTTTTCTGTATTATTTTAAGAAAATATGTCGGCAAAATCAAACACACAGAATTTCCTGTAAAGAAATTTTTAAAGAAAAAGTTTCTTTACATATTACAATTTGAAGTAAAAACAGATATAATAGGAAGAAGCGGATAAAACAGATCCGAAATATATATTTTTACGAAACAATGGTACAGATACAGAAACCGAAATCGGATAAAATTCCATAAGCATATCGGGGGTCTTTTTTAAAAAATCAGACAATGAAAGGAAAAGGAAATGAGCAGCATAAATACACACGTCGGAAAAATGATCCGAAAATACCGAAAAGCAGCAAATCTGACACTGCAGCAGCTGGCAGATGCAATCCATAAAAGCCGTGCCACGATCTGCAAATACGAAAATGGTGATATCTCAATAGATATTGAAACTTTATACGAAATCAGTCAGGTTTTGCAGGTGTCTGTCCCGCAGCTGACAGACATAGGACGGCTGCAGGCAGAAGCAGATCACTCTTCTGCATACGCAGCCCGGAAAAGTCCGTTTTTCCAGGCAAAGATGTTATATTTTTATTTTTATGACGGCCGCTATAACCGTATGAAAGATGGTGTAATCAATATCCACGAAAAAGAAGAGAATGGTAGTTACCGTGCGACGCTTTCTATCTGTTCCGTATCCGGGAATGGAAGAAGCAGTGAGAGTTATTATAATGGAAGCGTTTTGTACAGTGATATGCTGATCCGATTTTCCTTTGTCAATCAGTACAATCCGCTGGAAGAAGATCTGCTTTATATTTTCAATCCGCTGGAGTTTCGAACACATACCGATGGGCTGCTTTGCGGTATCTCCAGTGCAGATCTGATGCCATGTGCATTCAAATGCCTGGTGGCACTGGAAAAACAGGAATTGAATGAAGAACTGCGGAAGCATCTGCTCTTTACCAAAACGGAGCTGCAGAGGTGGAAAAAACTGAATATGCTACTGATTGATAATTATGAGACAGAAAGCAGGCAGGTGTGATGCTATAACAGATAGAAGCGGTGTGATGCTGTAACTTTACAAGACAGGGATTGTCTGATAAACTTAAATTTAACAGAAAACCGGTGAAAATATTTGATAAGGAGAAGAAGGGTTATGAAAAAACAATGGATTGGATTTATGATAGCTGGAATGTTAGTGGCAGCAGTACCAACAAATGTTAATGCTGAGGATTGTTACCATAACTGGTCTTATTCTGCAGATTACACAAAACTTGATGATACCTATCACCAGGCAGAATATTACTGTTATTACTGCAATGCAAAAAAAACAGAAAAAGAGAAGCATACCTGGCTTTACGAAGAGATTTTAGAAGATCAATATGATGCAAATTATCATACCGTTCAGTATGAATGTATGGATTGTGGTGCAGTAAAAACAGAAAAGCAAGCACATTCCTGGGAAGACGAGGATTATGATGAGTATTATACATATTATTATGAGAATAAAAAATATCATACATATGAGCAGAAATGTGAAGAGTGCAATGCAAAAAGAGAGTTGAGAGCACCCCATAGATATTTTTCTTTTTATGATAAAATAGCAAAATACGCAACATTTAATAAAAAGGGAATTCTCGTATATTCCTGCATTGACTGTGATGGAACAAAAAAAGTTTACAAAAAATGGAAGAGCGGGACTGATTATTCACGTAATTATGATATCAAACATGGAACGGTTTTCAATCGTCAGACCAGTATTACTGTAAAATTAAAACGTCCGTCGAAAGGAACAGTTCTTCAGGCTACGATAGGAACAAAAAAGTACAAGAAAAAAATCAAAAATAATAAAAAAACAGTCAAACTTAATATTAAGCCGGCAGAATATGGAGAGAAAGTAAAACTTGCTCTGTATTATAAAGGAAAGAAGATTGGAAAAGATAGTTGCGATTACAATGATGAAGTGTGGTACAGCAACAGAGTTACGGAAGGTATGACACAGAAGCAGGTACGCTATACATGGGGTGCTCCAAGCAGCACCAGCAGCAGTTCTTATGGATTTACTTATTGGAACTGGGATGACGGATCCATGGTAAGCTTCCGAAATGGAGTGGTAGATTACTGGTTTGATGCGGCGAATTAAAATTGACCGAGCTCTTTAGAGCGAGGGATGCTTCTTGTCCGAAGGGCAAGAAGATGGG
>OKVH01000374.1_pt1 | contig 25970 bp, 19 predicted proteins | sample 1604791 | NCBI WGS metagenome assembly OKVH01 (sample SAMN01760919, study PRJEB22395) | human gut metagenome | reverse complement strand
GAATCGCTGGTTTTCGCAAGGCGGAATCCCCCTATCTGTGAAAATACCCTTTCAGGGCGTGAAAATCATTGCGGGGCTGAGAGCGTATCAGGGTTCCCCAAAAAGGCGTAGATAAAATTCAACACAATCCACAAGAAAAATTCAAAATAAAATTCTATGTTCTAACTTCCTTTGAAAAAAATATCTTCCTAAACAAATGGAAATAGTGTATAATAATACATTAGTATAAAGGCTAGTGATGAGATTCCGGAGAGCTGATCCTTGGCGCGGACAGGCCGTGCCCCGTGAGAGGTTTTACTTTTTTCGGGCGGAAGCTGCTGCGGACAGACACAGATGAACTGGAGGCAAGACTATGGAACAGACAGCGTACTTAATTCTGGAAAACGGTACTGTTTTTGAAGGAAAGAGTTTTGGCGCCGCTTTTGACGTTACTGGGGAACTTGTTTTCACCACGGCGATGACCGGCTATTTGGCTACTCTTACCGATCCCAGTTATTATGGACAGATCGTGGTGCAAACTTTTCCTTTAATCGGCAATTACGGCGTGATTCCAGCGGAATTTGAAAGCCAAACGCCTCGTTTGAAGGCTTATATTGTAAGAGATTGGTGTCAAGAACCCTCTAATTTTAGATGTGAAGGGAACCTTGACACTTTTTTAAAGGAAAAAAACATTCCCGGCCTTTACGGCATTGACACCCGGGCGCTGACCAGGATCGTGCGGGAATACGGCGTGATGAACGCCCGGATCACCATGGAAAAGCCGGACGCGGCCGCCCTGCTCCCTGAAATTAAGGCCTATAAGATCAAAGACGCGGCGAAAACCGTCACCTCCCAGGAGGTGGTAATCCATGAGGGCAAGGGAAACCACAGAGTGCTGCCGGTGGGAGATGGAATTACAGTCAGTACAAAAGTAGAGGTAGAAAACGATGAGAAAGAATGAGTTGCTTGTTCCGGCAAGCAGTCTGGAAGTATTAAAAATTGCAGTTATTTATGGAGCCGATGCGGTCTACATCGGGGGAGAGGCATTCGGACTCAGAGCCAAGGCAAAAAACTTTACCATGGAAGAGATGGCAGAGGGAATTGCATTTGCACATGCACGGGGAGTTAAAGTTTATGTGACGGCAAATATTCTGGCACATAATTATGATCTTGACGGTGTGCGGGAATATCTTACGGAACTGCAGAACATGAAGCCGGACCGGCCGGATGCTCTGATCATTGCAGATCCGGCAATCTTTACGATCGCCGGAGAAGTATGCCCGGATATTGACCGCCATATCAGTACGCAGGCAAACAACACCAATTACGGAACATTTCAGTTCTGGGAGAAACTCGGTGCTACCCGTGTGGTAACGGCAAGAGAACTTTCCCTGCGGGAGATCCGGCAGATCCGGGAACACATTTCCGATGATCTGGAGATAGAGACATTTGTACATGGCGCTATGTGTATTTCCTATTCTGGAAGATGTCTGCTGTCCAATTATTTTACAGGAAGGGATGCCAACCGCGGGGCATGTACACATCCGTGCCGGTGGAAATATTCTGTGGTTGAAGAGAAGCGTCCGGGTGAGTATTTTCCGGTATATGAGAATGAGCGCGGAACCTATATTTTCAATTCCAAAGATCTGTGTATGATAGAGCATATTCCGGATCTTCTGGAAGCAGGAATTGACAGTTTTAAGATTGAGGGACGTATGAAGACCGCACTTTATGTGGCAACGGTGGCGCGTACTTACCGTAAGGCGATTGACGATTATCTGGAATCTCCGGAGAAATATCAGGAAAATATGCCATGGTATCTCGAACAGATCAAAAGCTGCACATACCGCCAGTTTACCACGGGATTTTTCTACGGAAAACCTTCGGAGGAGACACAGATTTACGATAACAACACGTATGAAAAGGGATATACCTATCTGGGAATTGTCGGTCCGAAAAATGAAAAGGGAATGTACCGGGTGGAACAAAAGAATAAATTTTCTGTCGGAGAACAGATCGAAGTGATGAAACCGGACGGACGCAATGTGACCGTTACGGTGCGGGGACTGATGGATGAAAAGGGAGAGCGGATGGAATCCTGTCCGCATCCGCAGCAGATCTTTTATGTGGATCTGGGGATGGAACCGGATGAATATGATATTCTCCGGAGACGGGAAGAAGAAGCGATCGCCCTGGATTAAAAAAATCTTAAGAAACACCCTCTGTCAGAACAATTGCGAAAGCACAGAGGGTGTGCTAATATAAGACAAAAGGACGTTGTTCTTAAGTAGCGAGTGAACCAGATAAGGAGGAGAGATTATGCGTTTGCAAAGCAAAAAACTGATTGCTGTATTGTGTGCGCTGGCAATGATTATTTCTGTATTTCCAGTACAGGCAGATGCGGCAGCAAAACCGAAATTTGTAAAGAATTATACGGTTCTTTATGAAAACAGCACCGGTAAGGGGGTGTATACATATACCGTAACCAATCTTGCCAAAGGGCAGAGGGTAAAATGGAGCCTTTCCGGCACCGGAAAAAGTTATGCAAAGCTGAAGAAAACAACGACATCCGTGAGCGGAAAGACATCTGCAAACAGTCTGACAATCCGCACCCAGGGAAAGGCAGCCGCAAAGAATAAAACCGTGATGGTAACTGCAAAAGTTTACAAAGGGAAAAAGTGCGTGAGCACGATCAAGACAAAGTCTGCCAAGATTAAAATACTGCCGAAAACAATTTCCATTGTAGATAACGGAGTCTTGAAATATCAGGTGGGACAGACCTATCAGTTCCAGTTCCGTATCACTCCGGCAAATGCCATCAGCACCAATGTCTGGACCGCTGTGGATGGAAACGGAAATGATGTTTCGTCCATGATTACAAAGACCGGTGCATTTACTCCGGCAAAAGAAGGTACTTATACCATCACCGTGCAGGCCAAAGCGGGAAATAAAGTGGTTTCCGACAGCAAGGTTATTACTGTCGCAACTTCCATGACCGGAATTGCACAGATGGCAGCAAACAAGGTAGCGGCTGTATATTCCGGAAATGCCAAAAATCTTGTGAAAACAGGAGATTTTTCTATCCGGACCCAGGCAGGTGCAAAGATGGAAATCAAGTCGGCTGTATTTTCCGATGACGGAACACAGGTATTTCTTACAACCTATAATCAGCTGAAAGACGGTGCAACCTATACGGTTACCGATGGACAGTCAACATATGACTTTACCGCATCCGTGGGAAGACCGGTCAGCCTTAGAGTTGTGACAACAGAAGTGACCGTCGGAAAAGAGACACCAATCGAATACGAGATTCTTGATGCAAACGGAATTGATGTCAAGACAGCATATCCGGGAGATATTACTTATACGGAACGGATTACAAATGGTTACCGTACAAAGGATAATAAGATTTATATGACCAGAGTTGGGGATACCGGAACGGTTACACTGACTTATAAATGTGCAAGCGATCCGAATCTGGTACTGACCGGAAGCGGAACCTTTGTATGTAAGGCAGCCAGTGTGTCAAACAACACAAACCTTACACTTACCTCTTCGGAAGCAGTGCCAAATTACAGTGCATCCAGTTACAAGGACAATCATAATGTAGCATCCGGCAGCAATTATTATGTACATTTCCGGGCATTGGATACAGACAATACCGAGATGAAGTATGACAGCATCAAGTTTGAGTCTTCCGATCCGGACACATTGCTTGTAAATCCTGGAAAGAACAATGTTGCTTATGCAACAGCAATCAAGACAGGTACCGCAAATATTATCGTTACCGCAACCTATGCAAAGCAGGAATACACTTATGTATACGAGATTACGGTGGCGGAACCGGCATACCTTGCAACATTGTCTGCAGATAATACGCAGATTACGATGTCAAACGCTTATGCAACAGGGTATAAGGAATATGTCAATATTGAGGGAAGAGATCAGTATGGACAGAGTATGAAACTTGAAAACGAGACATCCCAGATCGTAGAGAACAGTACCAATAAAGTATCTATGGCTACCTATGATCCGGCAACCGACCGTATGGTATTTGACGCATCCGGAAGGGCAGCAGGTGTTTACAATTATACCCTGACCCTGACAATGAACGGACATAAGGCATCCGTTAATGTCACCGTTGTTGTACAGACTCCTCCTTATAACGGAGCATCTTCCTACAAGGTTGATATCAGCAAGCCGGTCATTGATCTGGCAATTACTTCCGGAGCATCTGCATCGAATCTGATTGCATCAAAAGCGACAACACTGCGTCTTGCAGAGTATCGCGGAGGCGTATTCTATCAGTATGTGAATATTGCATCTGTAAGGATCAGTAAGGGTGGACAGTATTATGGAAGTGATCTGTCAAAGGGAGGATCTTCAACAGAACCTGCAACCAGCAGTGGATCAGAAATTCCGATTTCTGCGGTTTCACTGAATGGAAATGTTGTGACAAAGGCACAGACAGGTACTTATCTGCTGGAACTGAAGTTCTATCCAAGTGATGGACAGAGCACATCACTAGCTACAACTACGGGATATCTGGAAGTTACCGACAGTCAGGCAAATCCAGTGATCTGTGTAGATCGCACCGTATCTACCGTAAACTGTAAGACGGCACTGGATCTGGCAAAGAACTGCCTGAGCATTCAGGGAATGGATGGCGGAGTGATCGCAGACTGTACCGTCACCGGATCGAGTGTACCGGGCGCAAGTTATTCCGTTACTTCAGGAATGTCTGTCAATATCAATTCCGTTGTTGTACAGGCAACCACAACACTTTCCGATAAGACAACGGTTGTATCTAATTATACGGTTTCTGTGGGAAGAACATTGAGAAATCAATAATACTTAGCTTAAAAAAGAAAATCACAGGACGCGAAAAGCGCTCCTGTGATTTTTTTGCGTAAAATATGAAATGATATATAAAAATATTCGGTTAAGATTGATAAAATTCAATAATCCGGTCAAGTCTTGCGGTCATGTTGGAAAGGAGCGCATCTAAAATCGTGATAGCTGTCATTGCCTCAACAACGACCACTGCACGCGGAACGATAATCGGATCGTGTCGCCCTTTGATGCTGATCTCAATTTCTTTTCCGTCTTTGTTGACGGTCTGCTGTGTTGCTGCAATGGACGGTGTCGGTTTGACGGCTGCACGGAAAAATAACAGCGAGCCATCACTCATGCCACCGAGCGTGCCACCGGAATAATTGGTTCTCTTGGAGATATGTCCATTCTCCATGCAAAATGCATCGTTGTTGGTTAGCCCGGTAGCGGTAGCTGCACCAAATCCGGCTCCGATTTCAAAGCCCTTTACGGCACCGATCGAGAGGATTGCTTTTGCCAGATTCGCATCGAGTTTTTCAAAAACGGGATCACCGAGTCCGACGGGAAGCCCCAAAATCTGACATTCGATGATGCCACCGCTGGAGTTTTGTTCCTGTAAACATTTTTCGAGATATGCGCTGGCTTTTGCTGCGGCTGTTGCATCCGGCATATACAGCTTGTTTTTTGAAATTTCTGCGGGATCAAACCGGGCAGGATCAATGGACACCGGACCGATTGCCTGACTGTAGGCAAGTATGGAGATGTTCATCTGCTCTAAAATTTTGATCGCAATTGCACCGCCGGCAACGCGTCCGATCGTTTCGCGCCCCGAGGAGCGTCCGCCGCCGCGGTAATCACGAAATCCGTATTTTTCATCAAAACAGAAATCGGCATGTCCCGGCCGGTAGTAGGAGGCAATTTCACTGTAATCCGCAGAGTGCTGGTCTTTGTTCCAGACCATCATGGAAATCGGGGTACCGGTTGTTTTTCCCTCAAAGACACCGGATAAGATTTCTACCGTGTCACTTTCCCTGCGCTGTGTGGTAAATTTGGACTGGCCGGGTTTACGCCGGTCTAAAAATTTCTGGATATCTTCTTCACAGAGGCTGAGTCCGGCAGGACAGCCATCCACAACAACACCGATGCCTTTACCGTGGGATTCCCCCCATGTGGTGATACGAAATAAATTGCCAAATGATGAGCCTGCCATAAATGCCTCCTTAAAAACGTTAATATTCTAAGGGATATTATAAAAAACATCGCATTGAATAGTCAAGAGAGATATGGTAATATTTAAAGGAAATAAACATAAAAAAGAGAGAGGGAACATATGGAATTTAACGCAGTATATCATCAGGCGAGTGACAATTACTGTTATCCGCTGAATGAGGATGAGCTGATTATCAATATAAAAACGGGCTACGATGTAAAATCGGTATCCATTATACTCGGAGATCCGTTTGCCGCGGGAATATTAGGCGGCGGGGAGTACTGGGATGGAAAAAAGGAGCCGATCATATATAAAAAGCGGTTAAAAAATCAGATCTGGTGGACCACAACCGTGCGTCCGGAGTACAAGCGTCTGAAGTATTATTTTGAACTTCAGACAGAGGAGGAAAGCTGGTTTTATTTTGAAGACGGGTTTGTCAGCAGCGAACAGATGCATCTGGAGGGCAGAAGCCGTCAGTGCTTTGTTTTCCCATGGATGAATCCCTGTGATGTACCGCGTACCCCGGCATGGGTCAATGATACTGTATGGTATCAGATTTTCCCGGATCGTTTCTGCAACGGAGATCCTTCCAATGATCCTGAGAATGTGGTTTCGTGGAGAGAGCATGGAAGCGTGACCAATGAGGAATGTTTCGGAGGAGATCTGGCGGGGATTACAGACAAGCTGGATTATCTGCAGAATCTGGGAATCAACGGTCTGTATCTGACACCGATCAACGAAGCTCCGTCAAATCACAAATACGATACCACGGATTATACGAAGATTGATCCGCGTTTTGGCGATGAGGAAACCTTTAAACACCTTGTGAAGGAAGCGCATAAGCGGGGCATCCGCGTAATGCTTGACGGTGTGTTCAATCATTCCGGATATTATTTCGCACCGTGGCAGGATGTGCTTGCAAAGGGACCGGAGTCAGAATATTATGACTGGTTTATGATCAATGAATGGCCGTTTGATAAAAACGGGCAGGCGGCAAAGAAGAAACAGTATTATACATTTGCCTTTTTTGATTCCATGCCAAAGATCAATACAAACAATCCGAAAGTACGCAAATATTTTGTAGATATTTGTGCCAACTGGGTGGAAAATTACGGAATCGATGGAATCCGTCTGGATGTGGCAAATGAAGTTTCCCACAGGTTCTGCAAAGAACTGCATGCGCGGGTCAAGGAGATCAACCCGGATATCTATATTCTCGGAGAAATCTGGCACAACGCGCTTCCGTGGCTGCGCGGAGATGAGTTTGATGCGGTAATGAATTATCCGCTTGGACAAAGTATCAAGGATTTCTGGATTGATAAGAGCCTGACGAATGAAGACTTTGAGTATACAATCAACCGCTGCTATACAAGCTATATGCAGCAGACCAATGATGTGCTGTTTAATCTGCTCGATTCGCATGATACCAAGCGGCTTCGCTCGGATGTGAAGAATCTGGATGAATATTTTGCACAGATTGCTGTGCTTTTTGCAATGCCGGGAAGTCCGTGCATTTACTACGGAACAGAAATTGCCATGGAAGGAAGCTATGATCCGGACTGCCGCAGATGTATGCCGTGGTCGGATATTGAGGCCGGAAAGTATGCAGAGCGCAGCAGGATCATATCTACACTGATTCATCTGCGCCGGCAGGAACCGCTCTTAAAAAGCCGTAATTTTCATTTTCCGAATGATTATGCAGCGTACAGGCGTGTGATCCAGTTTCAGAAAGTGGATTTTCCGGATTGTTATGTGGAAGTGCTGATTAACTGCTGTGAGGAAGATGTCGAGGTAGTGCCGCAGGGAGAAATTCTGCTTGAACGACATTACATAGATTCCACACTTTTGTCCAACGGTATTTTGATCCGCAGAATTCGAAAGTAAATAAAAAGAAAGAGGAATAACAGAAAATGGCTACATATGAGTTGTTAAAACAGGAAGGCAGTGCGAAACGTGCGGTGTTTCATACGGTGCACGGAGATATTCAGACGCCGGTGTTTATGAATGTGGGAACGGTGGCCGCAATCAAGGGTGCTGTTTCAACAATGGATCTCAAAGAGATCAAATGTCAGGTGGAACTGTCCAATACCTATCATCTGCATGTGCGTCCAGGAGACAAGCTGATCAAAGAAATGGGTGGACTGCATAAGTTTATGGTCTGGGATCGTCCGATTCTGACAGATTCCGGCGGATTTCAGGTGTTTTCCCTGGCAGGACTCCGAAAAATTAAGGAGGAGGGCGTATATTTCCATTCCCATGTAGATGGCGCAAAGATTTTTATGGGACCGGAAGAGAGCATGCAGATCCAGTCAAACCTCGGATCGACGATTGCCATGGCATTTGACGAGTGTCCATCGAGTGTGGCAGAGCGCAGATATGTCGAAGATTCTGTTGCGCGTACGACCCGCTGGCTGGAGCGGTGCAAAAAAGAAATGCAGCGTCTGAACAGTCTGGAAGATACGATTAATAAAGAGCAGCTGTTGTTTGGAATTAACCAGGGAGCAATTTTTTCGGATATCCGGACGGACCATGCAAAGAGAATTTCGGAACTGGATCTGGATGGGTATGCAATTGGCGGACTTGCAGTGGGAGAAACCCATGAACAGATGTATCAGATCATAGAGGAGACCGTTCCGTATCTTCCGAAAAACAAGCCAACGTATCTGATGGGCGTGGGAACACCTGCCAATATTCTCGAGGGGGTAGCGCGCGGAATCGATTTCTTTGACTGTGTATATCCGAGCAGAAACGGACGCCACGGACATGTATATACCAACGAAGGAAAGTTGAATCTGTTTAATGCCAAATATGAACTGGATGACCGTCCGATCGAGGAAGGATGTAACTGTCCGGCATGTAGAAGCTACAGCAGAGCGTACATCAGACATCTTTTGAAAGCAAAAGAGATGCTTGGTCTGCGATTATTAGTCTTGCATAATTTGTATTTTTATAATACAATGATGGAAGAGATTCGGGAGGCTCTCGATGCCGGAAATTTTGCTTCCTACAAAGAAGAAAAACTGTACCGGATGGGACAGTCAAGTATAAAAAATGTCTAAAAAAGCCAAAAAGGCTTGCCCAAAGAACGGAAGTTGTGTAGAATGGGTTTTAGTATTTGAATATAGGAGGAAACATTGATGAGCGCAATTTTAGCAAATAGCAGCGCTTCCGCTTCCGGCGGAATGGGCATGTTTGGTATGATTATCTGGCTGGTAGTAATCTTCGGATTTATGTATTTTCTGATGATTCGTCCACAGAAGAAGGAGCAGAAGAAAAAAGACCTGATGCTTTCTGAAGTAGCTGTGGGAGACACCGTTCTTACTACATCCGGTTTCTATGGAACAATTATTGATATTGTAGATGATACCGTTATCGTAGAGTTCGGAAACAACAAAAACTGTCGTATTCCAATGCAGAAAGCTGCAATTGCAGACGTAGAAAAAGCAGAATCTGCATCATAAAGAACATGAGAGAGGGTGTCGCATTTGCGGCACCTTTTTGCATTCCTTTTTCAATTCAGAATAATAAAAAAGATCTATTATAATCTCAGATTATATTATTTATGAAAAAGTAAAATGGATTTTTAGTTGAAAAGAAGGCCCTGTTGCTATATATTAATAGGTAATAGACTTTGAAACAGCAGAGTAGAAAAGAGGAAAAGCAATGGAATGTCAAATTGGTGTGATCTCGGGAGACGGTATTGGACCGGAGATCGTTACAGAGGCAAAAAAAGTATTAGACCAGATTGGGAAAAAATATGGTCATTTATTTCACTATACGGATATCCTGATGGGGGGATGCTCGATTGATGCAACCGGAGTTCCTTTGACCGATGATGCGATTGCGGCAGCAAAAGCAAGTGATGCGGTACTGATGGGATCTATCGGAGGAAATACTTCCACATCCCCGTGGTACAAGTTAGCACCAGAGCTTCGTCCGGAGGCAGGACTTTTAAAGCTGCGTAAATCGCTCAATCTGTTTGCAAACCTTCGCCCGGCCTATTTATATGAAGAATTAAAGGCTGCATGTCCACTGCGTGATGATATCATCGGAACAGGATTTGATATGATGATTATGCGTGAGCTGACAGGCGGTTTGTATTTCGGAGCGCGAAAGACAGAGGAAGTAGATGGCGTGACGACAGCAACCGATACACTTACCTACAATGAAAATGAGATCCGCAGAATTGCAAAGCGAGGTTTTGACATTGCAATGAAGCGCCGCAAAAAGGTAACTTCCGTGGATAAGGCAAATGTTCTGGATTCTTCCCGGCTCTGGAGAAAAATCGTAGAAGAAGTTGCAAAAGATTATCCGGAAGTAACGTATGAGCATATGCTTGTCGATAACTGTGCAATGCAGCTTGTGAAAGATCCAAAACAGTTTGACGTGATTCTGACGGAGAATATGTTTGGAGATATTTTATCCGATGAGGCTTCCATGGTGACCGGTTCCATCGGTATGTTATCATCCGCAAGTTTGAATGATACCAAATTCGGTTTATATGAGCCGAGTGGCGGGTCTGCACCGGATATTGCCGGAAAAGGCATTGCCAACCCGATTGCAACCATTTTAAGTGCAGCCATGATGCTTCGCTATACGTTTGATCTGGATAAAGAGGCTGATGCGATTGAGAATGCCGTGAAACAGGTATTAAAAGAAGGATATCGTACCATTGATATCATGCCGCAGGCAGGAGAGAGCACAGAAGGGATTAAACAGGTTGGTACAGCAAAGATGGGCGACCTGATCGCAGAGAGAGTTTAAGGAGAACATAATATGATAAGTGATAACGCAAGGAGCGGTATGCAGCAGGCTCCGGCGCGCAGTCTTTTCAATGCGCTCGGATTTACCGCAGAAGAATTAAAAAAACCAATGGTCGGAATTGTAAGTTCCTACAATGAAATTGTTCCGGGCCATATGAATATTGATAAAATTGTAAACGCCGTAAAACTCGGCGTTGCGGAAGCAGGTGGCGTACCGGTTGTATTTCCGGCAATCGCGGTATGTGATGGTATTGCCATGGGACATGTCGGCATGAAATATTCTCTGGTTACCAGAGACCTGATTGCAGATTCCACGGAGTGTATGGCTATCGCCCATCAGTTTGATGCACTGGTTATGGTGCCAAACTGTGATAAGAATGTACCGGGGCTTCTGATGGCAGCTGCCCGTCTGAATCTTCCGACCGTATTTGTATCCGGCGGACCGATGCTTGCCGGACATGTGCAGGGAAAGAAGAGAAGTCTTTCTTCCATGTTTGAGGCAGTCGGATCTTACGCAGCAGGAACCATGACAGAGGATGATGTGCTTGAATATGAGAATAAAGTCTGCCCGACCTGTGGGTCCTGCTCCGGCATGTATACAGCAAACTCTATGAACTGTCTAACCGAAGCTCTTGGTATGGGACTTCGCGGAAACGGAACGATTCCGGCTGTTTACTCGGAACGTATCAAACTTGCAAAACATGCAGGTATGGCAGTTATGGATATGTTCCGCAAGAATATCTGCGCGCGTGATATTATTACAAAAGAGTCCATCTTAAATGCACTGACAGTAGATATGGCACTGGGATGTTCCACAAACTCCATGCTGCATCTGCCGGCGATCGCGCATGAGATCGGTTTTGATTTTGATATCAGCTTTGCAAACCCGATCAGCGAAAAGACACCAAACCTCTGCCATCTGGCACCGGCTGGTCCTACTTATATGGAGGATCTTAATGAAGCCGGCGGTGTATATGCAGTGATGAAAGAACTGGCAGATATCGGTCTGTTACATACCGATTGTATGACCGTAACCGGAAAGACGATCGGAGAGAACATTGCAAACGCAGTGAACCGCAATCCGGAAGTCATCCGTCCGGTTGATCATCCATATTCCAAGACCGGTGGTCTGGCTGTTCTGAAAGGAAATCTGGCACCGGATGGTTCGGTGGTTAAGCGTTCTGCTGTTGTCGATGAGATGATGGTTCATGAAGGACCGGCAAGAGTCTTTGAGTGTGAGGAAGATGCTATCGCAGCGATCAAGGGCGGCAAGATTGTAGAGGGTGATGTCGTTGTCATCCGCTATGAGGGACCGAAGGGCGGACCTGGTATGAGAGAAATGTTAAATCCGACTTCTGCGATTGCCGGTATGGGGCTTGGCAGTTCCGTTGCCCTGATTACCGACGGACGTTTTTCCGGTGCATCCAGAGGCGCATCCATCGGACATGTTTCTCCGGAAGCAGCAGTTGGGGGACCGATTGCTCTGGTAGAAGAGGGCGATATCATAAAGATCAATATCCCGGAGATGACATTGAACGTAGATGTTTCGGATGAAGAGATGGCCGCACGACGTGCAAAATGGCAGCCGAGAGAGCCGAAGGTTACCACCGGATATCTTAAGAGATATTCTGCACTGGTTACTTCCGGAAACCGTGGAGCTGTCTTGGAAGTGCCAGAAGAGAAATAAAGGATAGAGGGTTAGAAAATGCAGTTGACAGGATCACAGGTGATTATAGAATGCCTGAAAGAACAGGGTGTAGATACCGTTTTCGGATATCCGGGCGGTGCAATCCTGAACGTTTATGATGAATTATACAAACATCCGGAAATCCGGCATGTACTTACATCGCATGAGCAGGGGGCTTCCCATGCAGCAGACGGATATGCCAGAAGTACAGGAAAAGTCGGAGTCTGTATGGCAACAAGCGGACCGGGAGCCACCAATCTGGTGACCGGTATCGCAACTGCGTATATGGATTCCATTCCGATCGTGGCAATCACTTGCAATGTTGGGGTATCACTCCTCGGAAAAGACAGTTTTCAGGAAATTGATATTGCTGGCATCACAACACCGATTACAAAATACAGTTTTATTGTAAAAGATGTAACAAAACTTGCCGATACGATTCGCAGAGCTTTTTCCATTGCGCGGAAAGGACGTCCGGGCCCGGTTCTGGTAGATATCACCAAGGATGTGACTGCCAACAAAACAGAGTATATAAAGAAAGAGCCAAAAATGCCGCAGCCGGATTGTTCGGCATTCAATGAGGATGATTTAAAGAAAGCCATCCAGATGATTGAAAAGGCAAAGAAGCCGTACATATTTGTCGGAGGAGGAGCAATCCTTTCCGGAGCCAGTGAAGTATTAAAGACATTTGTAGAAAAAACAGATGCACCGGTCTGCGACACACTGATGGGAAAAGGTGCATATGATGGAACATCAGAAAACTATACCGGAATGCTTGGAATGCACGGAACAAAGACGTCCAATCTCGGTGTCAGTGAATGTGATCTTCTGATCGCAATTGGTGTTCGTTTTTCGGACCGTGTACTTGGAAATCCAAAGAAATTTGCAAAACAGGCAAAGATTCTGCAGATTGATATTGATCCGGTAGAAATCAATAAAAATATTATCGTAAATCACAGCATTATCGGGGATGTGGCAATCGTCCTCGGAAAGCTGAATGAAAAACTTGAGCAGCAGAAACATACCGAGTGGCTTTCCCATATTGCGGATTATCAGAAGATGTATCCTATGACCATTCCAAAGGAAGGGTTAAGTGGTCCGTTTATGATCGCAAAGATCTATGAGATGGCAAAAGATGCCATTATGGTCACGGAAGTCGGTCAGCATCAGATGTGGGCTGCACAGTATTTTAAATACAGTAAACCAAGAACCCTGCTGACATCCGGAGGTCTTGGTACGATGGGGTATGGTCTTGGCGCTGCAATTGGTGCACAGACTGCAAATCCGGATAAGCAGGTGATCAATATTGCGGGAGACGGATGTTTCCGCATGAATATGAATGAACTTGCAACAGCATCCAGACAAAAGCTTCCGTTGATTGAAGTGATTGTCAATAACCATGTACTCGGAATGGTCCGCCAGTGGCAGACACTTTTCTATAAACAGCATTATTCCGCAACGGTTTTAGATGACGGTGTGGACTACGTAAAGATTGCAGAGGCGATGGGCGCAGCTGCCCGGCGTGTGACAACACAGGAAGAGTTTAACGCAGCTTTTCAGGAAGCATTGGAAAGTAAGACGCCGTTTGTAATTGACGCAATTGTGGATTCGGATGACAAGGTATGGCCGATGGTTGCACCGGGGGCTCCGATCAATGAATGTTTCGATGGAAAAGATTTCGAGGGCAAGAATAAATAAGCAACAGCATAGTAAAATATAGGAGGAAGTTTGAAATGAGCAGAGTATACAATTTCTCAGCAGGACCGGCAGTATTGCCGGAGGAGGTACTGCAGGAAGCAGCAGATGAAATGTTGGATTACAGAGGATGCGGCATGTCCGTTATGGAAATGAGCCACAGATCCAAAGTATTCGATGACATCATCAAGGATGCAGAAAAAGATTTAAGAGAGCTGATGAACATTCCGGATAATTATAAGGTATTGTTCTTACAGGGTGGAGCATCCCAGCAGTTTGCAGCAGTTCCTATGAATCTGATGAAGAATAAGAAAGCCGGATACATTGTCACAGGACAGTGGGCAAAGAAGGCTTATCAGGAAGCACAGATGTACGGAGAGGCAATTGAGCTTGCATCCTCTGCAGATCAGACATTCTCTTATATTCCGGATTGTTCCGATCTGGATATTCCGGATGATCTGGATTACGTTTATATCTGTGAGAACAACACCATTTACGGAACCAAATACAAGAAGCTTCCAAACACAAAGGGAAAGACACTGGTAGCAGATGTATCTTCCTGCTTCTTATCTGAGCCTGTAGATGTGACAAAGTATGGCGTAATCTATGGTGGCGTACAGAAGAATATCGGACCGGCAGGTGTTGTAATCGTAATTGCACGGGAAGACCTGATTACAGATGATGTACTTCCTGGCACACCAACCATGCTCAAGTGGAAGACACAGGCAGACAAAGACAGCCTGTACAACACACCGCCATGCTACGGCATTTATATCTGCGGTAAAGTCTTTAAGTGGCTGAAAAAGATGGGCGGCTTAGAGGAAATGCAGAGACGCAACATTGAAAAAGCAAAGATCCTTTATGATTTCCTGGATGAGAGCAAACTGTTCAAGGGAACTGTCAGAAAAGAAGACCGTTCACTGATGAATGTACCGTTCGTAACCGGAGACAAGGATATGGATGCGAAATTCGTAAAAGAGGCAACCGAGGCTGGCTTCGTAAACCTGAAAGGACATCGTACCGTTGGCGGTATGCGTGCATCCATTTACAACGCAATGCCAAAAGAGGGCGTAGAAAAGCTTGTTGCGTTCATGAAGAAATTTGAGAAGGAGAATGCATAAAATGTTTAATTATACATGCTTAAATCCTATCGCTGGGGTAGGTCTGGATTTATTTTCTGATGATTACAAAAAAGTAGACGATCTGGCAGGCGCTGATGCAGCACTTGTCCGCAGTGCGGCAATGCACGATCTGGATCTTCCGGATTCACTGCTTGCAGTTGCCCGCGCCGGTGCAGGTGTCAACAATATTCCGCTTGACAAATGTGCTGACAAAGGTATCGTTGTGTTTAATACACCGGGTGCAAATGCCAATGGTGTAAAAGAACTTGTTTTTGCAGGAATGTTATATGCATCCCGCGATATTGTCGGTGGTATTGACTGGTGTCTGGCAAACCAGAACGATGATAACATTGCAAAAACTGCAGAGAAACAGAAGAAGAACTTTGCAGGAACAGAGATTTCCGGAAAGAAATTAGGTGTCATCGGACTTGGAGCCATCGGTGTGCTCGTAGCAAATGCCGCAACCCATATGGGTATGGAAGTATATGGATATGATCCATATATTTCTGTCAATGCTGCATGGAACTTATCCAGAAGCGTAAAGCATATCAGCAATGTAGAAGATATTTACAAAGAGTGCGATTACATTACGATCCATGTACCTCTTTTGGATTCTACCAGAAAGATGATTGATGCCAATGCGATCGCAATGATGAAGCCTACCGCAATTGTATTAAACTTTGCAAGAGATCTGCTGGTAGACGAAGAGGCAATGGTTGATGCGCTGGCTGCAGGAAAGATTAAGAAATATGTTTCTGATTTCCCGAATACTACAACCGTTGGAGCAAAGGGATGTATTGTCACTCCACATCTTGGAGCATCTACAGCAGAGTCTGAAGACAACTGCGCAATTATGGCTGTCCGTGAGATTCGTGACTACATGGAGAATGGTAATATTACCCATTCTGTCAATTATCCGGACTGCAACATGGGAGCATGTACCACAGCCGGACGTGTTGCAATTCTGCACAAGAATGTCAAGGGTATGATCGGCCAGTATACGACCGTTCTTGGAGAGGCAGATATCAATGTGTCAGATATGACAAATAAGGCAAAGGGTGACTATGCATATGCACTGATCGATGTGGATTCCCAGATTACCGATGATGTGCTGAAAAAACTGCAGGCAATTGACGATGTATTGCGTGTACGCCTTGTAAAATAACAGAAAAGATAAGCATTTTGCTGTATGGCGGTTCGAAAGAACCGCCATATTTTTTCTTGTATAAACGTATTTTTTCCATTATACTAGAAAGGTATAGAAACCAGCACAATTTATGGAGGATAATATGGCAGACATAAAACCATTTGTATGTGTCAGACCGGCAGAAGATGTAGTATCTGCAGTGGCTGCATTACCATATGATGTATATAACAGAGAAGAAGCAAAAGAGGTTGTGGCAAAAAATCCAAAGTCATTTCTGGCAATTGACCGTGCGGAGACACAGTTTCCGGATGATGTCGATACCTATGATGACAGAGTATATGCCAAAGCGGCACAGATGTTAAAAGACTGGATCGCTGACGGCACATTTATCCGGGATAACAGAGAATGTTATTACATATATGAACTGACGATGGATGGAAGAACACAGACCGGCATTGCAGCATGTGCATCCATTGATGATTATGCGAATCAGGTCATCAAAAAACATGAGAATACCCGTGCGGATAAGGAACAGGATCGTATCCGTCACGTAGATACGTGCAGTGCACAGACCGGACCGATCTTTCTGGCATACCGTGCCAATGTCGTGATCAATGAGGTCGTGGCAAAGACAAAGAAACAGGATGCCTTATATGATTTTGTTGCGGAAGATGGTATTCGCCACCGTGTTTTTGTAATATCCGACCCGGAAGATATCAAAACGATCCGGAATGCATTTGCACAGATTGGGGAAATCTATATTGCAGACGGACATCACAGAGCTGCTTCTGCGGTAAAAGTCGGATTTAAGCGGAGAGAAGAACATCCGGGATATACCGGAAAAGAAGAATTTAATTATTTCCTTTCCGTTTTATTCCCGGATGAGGAACTGATGATCATGGATTACAACCGTGTGGTACGGGATCTGGGCGGTATGACCGAAGAGGCATTTTTATCAAAAATGCAGGAACTCTTTGATGTGCAGAAAATCGAAAATGGAAACGATGTACGACCGGTGAAAAAGGGACAATTTTCCATGTTCCTTTCTGATAAATGGTATCGTTGTACCATGAGCCCGGAGTCGGTTCCGGATGATCCGGTAGAAGGACTGGACGTATCGGTATTGCAGAATGTACTTTTGGCACCGGTACTTGGAATCGGTGATCCAAAGACAGATAAAAGAATTGATTTTGTCGGCGGAATACGCGGCATGAAAGAGCTGGAAAGAAGATGCCATGAGGACTGTAAGGTTGCATTTGCCATGTATCCGACATCCATTCAGGAGTTATTTGCTGTGGCAGATGCGGGACGTCTCATGCCGCCGAAATCTACCTGGTTTGAGCCGAAACTCCGCAGTGGATTATTCATCCATGAGATTTAAAGAATGGCATTATAGGACATAAATGGAGAAATACATTGGGAATTTTAATAACAGACCAACTGACACAGCTTAGCACCGAGAGTGAAGTGTTAAATGAAGTGGCGAAAAATCCGGGAATTATCCGGAAATATTTACAGGATCTGACACCATCTCTGCTGGGGTTTCTCGTTCAGCTGATGATTGCAGTGATTATTCTTCTGGTAGGCAGCCGGATGATCAAAATGCTGGTGAAAATGGTGCGCCGTTTCTTAGAGCGCGGAAAAGTAGAAGCCGGTGTGGTTTCCTTTCTGAGTTCTTTTGTGAAATATGCGCTCTATTTTGTGCTGGCAATGATTATTCTGGGGCAGTTTGGCGTGACGACAAGCTCTGTGATTGCCGTGCTGGGGTCCGCAGGACTTACCATGGGACTGGCATTGCAGGGAAGCCTTTCTAATTTTGCCGGTGGTGTTCTGATTTTGTTGCTGAAACCATTTGTGGTAGGCGATTATATATTGGATAATGCTTCATCGGAAGAAGGAACTGTAAAGGAGATTACCATTTTTTACACCAAGCTGCTTACCATTGATAACAAACTGATCCTGATTCCGAATGGAAGTCTGTCCAACAGCAGTATTACCAATTACAGCCATATGGATATGCGACGGATTGATCTGACCGTCGGGGTTGGCTATGAATCGGATTTGTCAAAGGTTAAAGCAGTGCTTGAGGGTGTGGTAAAGACAGAAACCGCAGTGATAAAGGATGAACCGGTCGATATTTTTGTATCGGATCTGGGAGATAGTGCCGTAGATATGGGCATTCGCGTATGGGTAAAAACAGAAGATTACTGGCCGGTGCGGTGGCGTTTGCTGGAACAGATGAAAAATGCACTGGATGAAAATGGAATTTCGATTCCATTCCCACAGATGGATGTATCGATTCGGAAAGAATAAAACTATTCCGTTGAAATAAAAATGGAAGGATGAGAAATATGGATAAATTGAAATTGTCAGCATATGAAATAATAGAAGTAAGAAAGATTGCAGATATTGAATCCATGGGATATATTCTGCGACACAAAAAAAGCGGAGCACGCGTGTGTGTCATTTCCAATGAAGATGACAATAAGGTGTTTTCGATCGGATTTCGGACACCCCCGGAAGATGAGACAGGAGTTCCGCATATTATCGAGCATACCACGCTTTGCGGATCGGATAAATTTCCGGTCAAAGACCCTTTTATTGAGCTTGCCAAAGGGTCGCTCAATACGTTTTTGAATGCAATGACATATCCGGAAAAAACACTGTATCCGGTAGCAAGTTATAATGAGCGGGATTTTAAAAATCTGATGGAGGTATATCTGGATGCGGTATTCCATCCAAATATTACAAAGTACAAAGAGATTTTTATGCAGGAAGGCTGGCACTATGAGCTGGAGTCAGAAGATGCACCGCTGACCATCAACGGCGTTGTATACAATGAAATGAAGGGGGCGTATTCCTCCCCGGATGAAGTGCTTGAGACGGCAATTATGGAAGCACTGTTTCCGGACAATACCTACAGCAAAAATTCCGGAGGAAACCCGGAAAAAATACCGGAACTGACGTATGAAAATTATCTTGCGTTTTATCACAAATATTATCACCCATGCAACTCCTATATTTATCTGTACGGAGATATGGATATAGAAGAGCGGCTCACCTGGCTGGATGAGGAATATTTAAGCCATTATGATGCAAATGAAGTGGAAGTACATTCACAAATCCAGCTGCAAAAGCCATTTGACGCGGTAGTATCCGAGCGCAGAACGTATCCGATCACAGAAGATGAACCGGAGGAGAAGCACACGTATCTTTCTTACAATAAAGTGGTGGGAACCGTTCTTGACCGTGAATTGTATCAGGCATTTTCTGTACTGGATTATGTCCTTGTCAGTGCGCCGGGAGCACCGGTACGCCAGGCACTGATTGATGCGGGAATCGGGGAAGATGTCTACGGATCTTTTGAGGATGGCATGCTTCAGCCGATGTTTTCCATTGTCGCTAAGAATGCCGATGAGTCTGATCAGACCCGTTTTGTGCAGATTATCGAGGAAACCTTACAGAAGCTGGTAAAGGAAGGTCTGAATCAGGATTCCCTTCTTGCGGGAATTAACAGTGCGGAATTCCGGTTCCGGGAAGCAGATTACGGACAGTTTCCGAAGGGACTTTTGTATGGACTGCAGTGTATGGAAAGCTGGCTGTTTGATGATACCAAGCCGTTTATTCATCTGGAATGTCTGGATACGTTACAGTTTTTACGCGAGCAGATCAAAACCGGATATTTTGAAGATCTGATTCAGAAGTATCTGCTGGACAACGCGCACGGTGCTGTGGTTGTGGTTGCGCCGGAGAAGGGACTTAACCGTGCCAAAGAACAGGCACTGGCAGAAAAACTTGCAGCATACAAGGCCGGATTGAGTGACGAAGAGGTGCAGGCGCTGATTGCCCAGACCAGACATCTGCGGGAATATCAGGAAGAACCGTCAAAGGAAGAAGATCTGTTGAAAATTCCGATGCTTGGCAGAGAGGATATGAAAAAAGAAGCCATGCCGTTTTCCAATAAGGAGGAGAACATGGGAGAAATTCCGGTTGTCCGGCATGAGGCACCGGCAAATGGCATCGATTATATTACTCTGATGTTTGAGTGTAATGACATTGCAGAGGAGGAGGTTCCGTACCTTGGACTTCTGCGCGCGGTACTCGGATATGTCAATACCAGATCCTACAGTTATGCCGATCTTGCAAATGCCATCAATATTTATACCGGCGGAATTACCAGTGGGGTCAGCATGTATCCGGATCTGAAAAATCACGATGCGATGGCAGTTAAATTTGAGATCCGTATGAAAGTGCTTGAGAGCAATCTGGAGCATGCCATGAAACTGGCAGAGGAAATCTTAAACAGTTCGGATCTGCACGATACCAAACGACTGGCTGAACTGATTGCACAGGTGAAATCCAGACTGCAGGTGAACTTAAGCAGCAGCGGGCACACGGTAGCTGCAATGCGTGCACTTTCTTACGAATCTGTTTATGCATTTTATAATGATGCGACAATTGGTATTGCATACAATCAGATGATCCGCAGACTGGATGAACAGATGAAAGAGAATCCGCAGGCGGTAGCCGAAAAACTGCAGCAGCTGATAGAAAAAGTATTTGTCAGAAAGAGAATGCTCGTCAGCTTTACCGGAGAAGAAGGCTCTTATGAAAAAGCTTCCCCGATCATGCAGAAGTATCTAAAGAAACTTCCAGAAGGAACACCGGCGCAGGCTGCAATCCATCCGGTGCTTTCTAAGAAAAATGAGGGATTTACGGACGCCTCCCAGATCCAGTATGTGGCAAGATCCGGTAACTTTATCAGCCATGGATACGCATATCACGGAACCTTAAAGATTTTAAAAATGATTTTAAGCTATGAATATCTGTGGATGAATATCCGTGTAAAGGGCGGTGCATATGGATGTATGAGTTCTTTCCTTAGGACCGGAGACAGTTATTTTGTATCTTACCGGGATCCGAATCTGGCAAAGACCAATGCCGTCTATGAGAAAATTCCGGAATATGTGGCATCCTTTGATCCGGATGAGCGTGATATGACAAAATATATCATTGGCACGTTTGGAGCTTTAGATACACCGTTAAACCCGGAAGCAAAGGGAAGCCGTTCGATGGCTGCTTATCTGGAACATCTGACCTATGAGGAAATCCAGAAAGAGCGTGACGAGATACTGACAGCGACACCGGCAGATATCCGCAGTCTTTCGGATCTGATCGCCTCGATCCTTTCCGATCAGTGTCTGTGTGTAGTGGGAAATGAGCATGCAATCCGTGAAGAAAGCGGTATGTTTACCTCAATTCAGGGACTGTGCGAATAGCACGATAAAGGAGATACAAATGACAGCAGCAAATTTTAAGTCAGGGTTTGTTACAATTATCGGCAGACCAAATGTAGGAAAATCAACGTTGATGAACCGTCTGATCGGACAGAAGATTGCAATCACATCCAATAAGCCGCAGACAACCAGAAACCGGATCCAGACCGTGTATACGGATATGGAGCGTGGACAGATCGTTTTTCTTGACACGCCGGGAATTCACAAAGCAAAAAATAAGCTTGGTGAATATATGGTAAATGTTGCAGAAAAGACACTGAACGAGGTGGATGTCGTATTGTGGCTGGTGGAGCCGAGTAATTTTATCGGTGCGGGGGAACAGCACATTGTAGAACAGCTGAAAAAAGTCCAGACACCTGTGATTCTTGTGATCAATAAAGTTGATACCGTGGAAAAAGATAAGGTGCTGGAGTTTATCGATACCTACCGTAAGATTTATGATTTCGCGGAGATTATTCCGACTTCCGCCCTTCGCGGACAGAATGTGGATGACGTGATTGATTCTATTTTTAAGTATCTTCCGTATGGTCCGCAGTTTTATGACGAGGATACGATTACCGATCAGCCGGAGCGTGCGATCTGTGCGGAGATCATAAGAGAAAAAGCACTTCATGCGTTAAGCGATGAAGTACCGCATGGAATTGCCGTTGCCATCGACCAGATGAAACCGCGCAAAGGCGGAAAGATGTATGATATCGACGCAACGATTGTGTGTGAACGGGATTCCCACAAGGGAATTATTATCGGAAAGCAGGGGTCGATGCTTAAAAAGATCGGAACCAATGCGCGTTACGAGATGGAAAAAATGCTGGATGCCAAAGTGAATTTAAAACTTTGGGTGAAGGTGAAGAAAGACTGGAGAGACAGTGATTTCCTGATTAAAAATTTCGGGTATCGGGAGGAAGAATAAAAGATAAGGATCAGATGATGGGTTTCCAATATTTTTCGGGAATAGAATTACCGCCATTGCAGACGATAGTAATGGAGGTAAGGTGCAATGGAGAAAACCTGGGAAACATTCTGGACAACAGGAAAAGTTACCGATTATCTGACTTATCGGAATGAAGTGACGGATGCTGCAGGAAGTGGCGGAGGTCACGGACAGAAGGAACAGCAGAAGTATGAGTCAGTCTGTGATAGTGATGGGCATGGTTTTAACAGCCATGCCTGTCAATGATTATGACAAAAGAATAACAATTCTAACAAAGGAAAGGGGAAAAATCACAGCGTTTGCCAGAGGTGCCAGACGACCGTCGAGCCAGCTGCTGGCAGCGACAAATCCCTTTGCCTTTGGCGAATTCGAAGTGTTTGAGGGAAGAAATTCCTATAATGTTACCAAGGCAAACATTCAGAATTATTTTCGCGAACTGGTTTTGGATCTGGATGCAGCATCGCTTGCGTTCTACTTTGCAGAATTCGCGGAATATTATTGTCAGGAAAATAATGATGAGCGGGAAATGCTTAAGCTTTTGTACCAGTCGTTTCGTGCACTGGAAAACAGCAGGTATTCCAAAGAACTTGTGCGTGCAGTGTTTGAACTAAAAGCCATAACCATCAATGGAGAAGGACCGCAGGTGTTTGCCTGTATGCATTGTCATGCGAAAGAAGACCTGTGTTTCTTTTCGGTGAAAAGGGGAGGCATCTTCTGCAGAACCTGTGCGAAGGAAGTACAGGGCATGTATATTTCCGATTCCACGCGATATACGATGCAGTATATCATATCCACACCTGTCGCCAGATTATACTCGTTTACCGTTTCAGAGGAAGTACTAAGGGAACTGAAGATGATTATGAAAGAATATATGGCGTATTATGTGCATCATGACTTTAAGTCCCTTTCGATTTTCGGTTGAAATGGGAATATGAAAAGTGTATAATATCATGGATTGTGAATAGAGGAGGATTTGTGAAATCATGAAGAAATTCGGTCAGATCGTGCTGGTATTTCTGCTTAGCGTAGGAATGTTTACCGGTTGCGGCACTTCTTACAAAGCGGATGAAAGCACAGTTTTTGTACTGAAAGATGGAAAAATCGTGTCTACCGATGTGGAAAATTTTGACGAAAAGACATATGATAAAGACGGATTGAAAGAATATGTCAAAAATGAAATAGATACCTATAATGAGAAAAACGGAAAGGGAAGCGTTTCGCTGAAAAAACTCGATACAGGAGAAAAAAAGGCAACGCTTACCATTGCGTACCGTACAGCCGAAGATTATCAGAAATTTAATGATATGGAACTGTATACGGGAAGTGTTGCAGAAGCACTGGCCGCAGGGTATTCTTTTGACGGATCGTTTGCATCCGTAAAAAACGGAAAGATCAAAGCGTGTGAGAGCAGCGCATTTCTGGATGACTCCAGCTACAAAGTGGTTGTAATCCGTGGAAATACAAATGTAAAAGTAAAAGGAACCATCTGTTATGTATCCACGACAAATACCAATTATGTGGATGCACAGACCATTGCAATCAAAGAAGGAACGTCCCTTCTTGCAGCGGAAAAAACAACAGAGGGAACGGAAAGTGCCACAGAGGCAGCAGGCACACAGATTGAGGAAACGACAGGAGCGGTATCCGATGACGATCTGATCGATGTTACGGAGCAGGAATCCGAAGTGAAGTTTCAGTTTGACGAGGAAGATACCAGTACCGATGATGCCACAGGCGAATTCAGTCAGGTATATACCTATATAATTTATAAGTAACTCAGATCCAGCCTTTGGGCGGATCAGAAAATACATAATAGAATGTGAGGATTACATAATGGAAAAGACGATGGACAAAATTGTGCAGGTAGCAAAAGCAAGAGGTTTTGTATATCCGGGATCTGAAATCTACGGCGGTCTTGCAAATACATGGGATTACGGAAATCTTGGTGTAGAACTGAAAAACAATGTGAAGCGTGCATGGTGGAAGAAGTTCATACAGGAAAACCCATACAATGTTGGTGTGGACTGCGCCATCCTGATGAACCCACAGACCTGGGTTGCTTCCGGACATCTGGGCGGTTTTTCTGATCCACTGATGGATTGTAAAGAATGTCATGAGCGTTTCCGTGCAGATAAGCTGATCGAAGATTTTGCACAGGAGAATAACATCGAGTTGGACGGATCCGTAGATGGATGGTCCAATGAGAAAATGGTAGATTTTATCGAAAGTCATAACATTCCATGTCCTTCCTGCGGTAAGCATAATTTTACAGACATCCGTCAGTTTAATTTGATGTTTAAGACATTCCAGGGAGTTACAGAAGATGCAAAAAATACCGTATATCTTCGTCCGGAAACCGCACAGGGCATTTTCGTCAACTTCAAAAATGTGCAGAGAACTTCCCGTAAGAAGATTCCGTTTGGAATCGGACAGATTGGTAAGTCTTTCCGTAATGAGATTACACCGGGTAACTTCACATTCCGTACGAGAGAGTTTGAGCAGATGGAGCTGGAATTTTTCTGTGAGCCGGGTACTGATTTAGAGTGGTTCCAGTACTGGAGAGCGTTCTGCCGTGACTGGCTGTTATCTCTGGGAATTAAGGAAGACGAGATGCGTCTGCGTGATCATTCTGCAGAGGAACTGTGTTTCTATTCTAAGGGAACGACGGATATTGAATTCTTATTCCCATTTGGATGGGGGGAACTCTGGGGGATTGCCGACCGTACCGATTACGATCTGACACAGCATCAGAATGTGTCCGGTCAGGATATGACGTATTTTGATGATACCAAGGGAGAAAAGTATATTCCTTATGTTATTGAGCCATCACTTGGTGCTGATCGTGTGGTTCTGGCATTTTTATGTGCCGCATACGATGAGGAAAATATCGGAACAGAGGAAAAGCCGGACGTAAGAACCGTTTTCCATTTCCATCCGGCACTTGCTCCGGTTAAGATCGGTGTGCTTCCGTTATCCAAGAAGTTAAATGAGGGTGCGGAAAAAGTATATGCCCAGCTGGCAAAGAAATACAATTGTGAGTTTGATGACAGAGGAACGATCGGAAAGCGTTACCGCCGTCAGGATGAGATTGGTACACCGTTCTGTGTTACCTATGATTTTGATTCCGAAGAGGATGGAGCCGTTACCGTACGTGACCGTGACACTATGCAGCAGGAAAGAATTAAAATCGATGAGCTGGATGCTTATTTTGAGAAAAAATTTGAATTTTAATATCGCGTAAATAAAAGTCTGCCCTGTGGATTACAAAACGGATGGTTTGCGTCTGGCTCTGTGATTCATGGGGCAT
>OKVH01000373.1_pt1 | contig 25973 bp, 31 predicted proteins | sample 1604791 | NCBI WGS metagenome assembly OKVH01 (sample SAMN01760919, study PRJEB22395) | human gut metagenome | reverse complement strand
ATCCGTTCCCAGCGAGTTGCAGATCTTTGTTTCTTTCCGCTGCACAAACAGCTCCGCGCTGTTAAGGAAGGCATCCTTTCTGTTGTCGGCTGCAAAAAGTGCTTTGGCCATTTCTTCCGCATTCCGGGTCAGGCTCCGGCCGCTGAGAGTGGAGGCTACTTCCTCAAAAGGAGCCTGAGGCCCGGCATATAGTTCATAAAAGTCATTCTTCACATGACCTGCCGCACAATATGCTTCTTCCAGAGTCTTGAAGATATCCTTTTGCTCCATGCCCGGAAAAAGAAGCACTTTGGCTGAACCCCTGTACTTTTTCTCTCCCTCGGCAAAGTCGTGATATACATATACGGTATACTCCGTCACGTCCTTCATCCGGCGCATATCCAGCTGCCGGCGGATAAAAAACAGCTCTGCGGTAGAGCGCTGTTCCTTCACAATGGAATATACGGGGATCTCCAGCGCCCGGAGCGCTTCCATAATTTTCTTTTCCATAACTGCCTCCTTCCTTAACCCAGCCGGATCCTGGCCTTTATGTAGGGGCCGCCGTCAGAGACCTTGACCCATTCCTTATAGCCCTTGCCGCAGAACCCTCCGCCGGAGAGCTGTACCTCCGGGCTCATCATAGTGATGGACTTCAGCAGATCCGGCACATAGCCCGTCAATACAATGGGGGAGAATATCTTTCCTGTGAGCTTTCCGTCCTGTATCTCCCGTGCAATGGATACCATGCACTGAATGCCCCAGTTTTTGGGATCCTCCATACCGGAACTGGGCGCTTCCAGCAGAAATCCATGCCGGATAGAAGCGATCATATCCTCCACTTTATCCGTGCCCCCTTCAAAAAAGGTGTTGGTCATGCGGGTATAGGCTTTCCGTTCAAAGCTTTCCCGGCGACCGTTCCCCGTAGGCGGCGTGATAAGCGCCTCCGCAGAGCGTATGTCGCTGATGCCCGTCTTCAGGATGCCCTTATCGATGATGACGGTATCATGGGCCAGCGTTCCTTCGTCGTCAAAGAAATAGCTGCCCGTCTGGCTGCCTACGCAGGCCCCGTCGTGCATGGTCACCAGAGGAGAAGCCACCTGCTTGCCCACGTACTGTTTGGCCAGCGCCCGGTCCTTCACAAACATGTCCATCTCTACCCCGTGTCCGAAGGCTTCATGAACGATCATCCCCGTTACATCCGGGTCACAGACACATTCATATTCCCCGGGCACGATACTTTGGGAATCCAGCAGTTCCAGCGCGGTTTTGGCAACATCTTCCACGCTGTGCTCCATCCGCTCCAACACCTCTGCGCCTCCGGCAGCGGAAAATCCTTTGTAGGCATCCTTTATCTCCTGTCCCCGGCGGGCCAGCGCCACCAGCGTCCCGCAAGTCCACAAAAGATCCTGCATCAGATCCCTGCGGCGGGAAAGGAAGAGCTTGTGGATCTCCTGATAGGCTGCAAATGCGGAGAAATCCATGATCCTGGGATCCACGGCCTTCCCCTTTTCCCGCAGGGCGGTGAGCCGGACCAGAATGGCTTCGTCTCCCAGCTGCGCCGGGTGGATCTCATACTCTGCTGCGGTGCCGAACAATGCCGGTTCATCCTGCGGCACGCCCTTTTCCATAAAGGATACCCCTTCCGGCAGATTGGAAAGCTCCGTCAGCCCTTCTTTGATGGCCTTGCGGATAGCAGGCAGCGTCTCCCAGGACACATCCGTGCAGGCATATTCTCCATAGCCCTTCTCGTCCATGACCCGGATAACAAAGCCCCGTTTGGTAAGCAGTTCATCCTGCGTCACCAACGATCCCTGGCCGGAGACCCTGTAGTTTTTGGAATAACTGTCCTGCCCCAGAATGCTGGCATAGGCATATTCCTCCAGCAGGGAGGAAAGCAGCTCCTGCATCACCGGTTTTCTTTCCAGCAGGAAGGAACTGGAAGCGACCTTCATATGTATACCTCCTGTTATGTTCTGTTTGTAAGTATACCACAACCGCAAAAAATAGGAAAGGCTGTTGAGAAATTTCTGTGACAACCGGCAGATCGCATTGCGTCCCTCTTGACAAACGGGGTATACTATAAGGTACTGTAATATACAAAAAAGAAGGGACAGGAACATGACGAAAATAGACATATTCTCCGGCTTTCTGGGAGCGGGCAAAACCACTCTTATCCGCAAGCTTATAAAAGAAGCCTTTGCCGGCGAAAAGCTGGTGCTTATTGAAAATGAATTCGGCGAGATCGGCGTAGACGGCGCCTTTATGCAGGATGCGGGCATAGAAGTCACGGAAATGAATTCCGGCTGCATCTGCTGCTCTCTGGTAGGGGATTTCGGCAAGGCCCTGAAGAAGGTGCTGGAAACCTATGCTCCGGATCGGATCCTGATCGAGCCCAGCGGCGTAGGCAAACTCAGCGATGTGATCAAAGCCGTAGAGAAAGTAGATTCCCGGGATCTGGTTCTCAACAGCTTCACCACCGTAGTGGATGCAAAAAAAGCAAAGATATACATGAAGAACTTTGGCGAATTCTTTAACAATCAGGTAGAAAACGCCAATTCCATCATTCTCAGCCGTACGGCCGGTATGGACCCCGCCAAGCTTTCTGCCGCCATAGTCCTCCTGCGCGAAAAGAATCCGGAGGCTACCCTCATTACTACCCCCTGGGAAGAACTGGACGGAAAGACCATTCTGGCTGCCATGGAAAAAAGGAGTACGCTGGAAGCGGCCCTCCGGGAACTGGAGCAGGAGGCCGAGACCCACGAGGAGCACGATCACTGCTGCCACCATCACGATCACGAAGAAGAGGAATGCAGCGATCCCGACTGCGCCTGCCACCATCATCATGACCATGAGGAAGAGGAGTGCGATGACCCGGATTGTGCCTGCCATCATCATCACCACCATCACGGCCATGATGCCGATGAAGTATTCGTAAGCTGGGGTGCGGAGACCCCCAGAAAATTTACCGAAGAAGAGCTGCGGCACATCCTTGCACAGCTGGAAAGCGGGGAATACGGCACCGTTCTCCGGAGCAAAGGTCTTGTAGATGCGGCAGACGGCCAATGGCTGTACTTTGACTATGTACCCGGAGAACCGGACATCCGCCGGGGAGCTCCCGGAGTTACGGGGCGCATTTGTGTCATTGGTTCTCAACTCAAAGAAGACAACCTCCAGGCGCTGTTTAACGTATAACCGGCCAAAAGGTGGAATATATGGACATTCCTGTTTTTCTGTTCACCGGCTTTCTGGATGGAGGCAAGACTACTTTTATCCAGAGCCTGCTCATGGACAAGGAGTTTAACAAAGGCCAGACCATACTGGTGCTTCAATGCGAAGAGGGAGAAGAGGAGCTGGATCTCTCCAAACTGCCCGGTAATACCCGCGTCTTTACAGAATCCATAGACGAGGAGGATGCGCTCAGTGAAGAGCTGCTTCTTCGGCTGCAAAAGAAATACAAGCCCACCCGGATCATGGTGGAATACAACGGCATGTGGATGCTGGACAGCCTTTTTGAAGCTCTGCCTGAAAACTGGGCGATTGCCGGAGAAACTCTGTTTCTGGACAGCACCACCTTTCTCTCCTACAACACCAATATGCGCCAGCTGGTATTCAACAAGCTGCGGACAGCGGAACTGGTGCTTTTTAACCGGGTCACAGAGCAGACAGACAAGATGGCTCTGCACAAAATCGTCCGGGCAGTATCCCGTCAATGCGATATAGCCTACAGTTATGAAGATGGGCGCACTGAATATGATGAGATCATCGATCCCCTGCCCTTTGACATAAATGCCCCGGTGATCGTGGTAGAAGACAAGGATTACGCCCTGTTTTATCAGGATCTGATCGAAGATTTCAAGAAATACCACGGCAAAACCGTAGAAATGAATCTGTTGGTGGCTACCCGGGGCCGCATGCCCAAGGATACCTTTGTAGCCGGCAGGCAGATGATCATGTGCTGTGCCAATGATGTGCAGTTTGCGGCCTTTGCCTTCCGTTATGATAAGGTCGGAGAACTCAAGCATGCCCAGTGGTATCGGATCCGCGCCACGATCGAAGTGCGCTTTTCCGCCGTTTACGGCAAAAAGGGTCCGGTATTCAAAGTAGATTCCATCACCCCGACTCAGGAACCCCAGGAGCCTGTAGCCACTTTCTATTAAGAACTTTCTACTGCAGCAGAACAGCCGTCTCTGATTGAGGGACGGCTGTTTTACTGATAAGCGAAAATCCAAACCGGCCGGTGCTTACAACTGTTCCGGCAGCAGCCGGGGCGGCAGCGTCTTCAGCCGGCTTCGAGCTGTTTCCAACAGCGGCAGATACTCCTTCCGGTGCTCTCCATACCAGCGGATCAGCCCTCTGGCGGTATCCTGAGCCTGCATATAGGCCGAAAGAGAAATATTCCCGGCAGTCAGGGCCCTTTCCAGTTCCGGCTCATCCAGCAGCACCGGTTCCCCTTCCAGGGGAAATACCACATCCAGCAGCAGATCCGTAAAGACCGGATCACTTGGATCGGAAAAATCCACGTCCAGCGTCATATCAAAATAACTCTGAAAATACCTTCCGTTTCCATCCCACATAGCTGTCAGCCACCAGCGGCCATGACTCGGCGCAGCCTGAAGCCACTCATATCCTCTATCCGCAATAGTCAGGCCCGGCACTCTCACCGGGGCCACAGGTTCTACAAAGGTCAGCAGTCCCATAGCCCCAGTAAAAACTGAGCTTTCTACGTATTCCATCCGCAGGGCGGCCTTCCGTACCGGCGGCCATTCCCAACGGGTCATGTGTTTGCGTTTCAATCCCATGAATCACCTTAATAAGAGGCAGGTATAAAACATGCAGCCGGAAACTGTTTCTTCATTGTGTGGCATAGCCACCTTCCGGATAAAATTCAATTTCAGTATAGCACATCCCCGGGAAGGGAACAATCTTTCCAAACACGCTTTTCTACGTGCACTATGGCCGCGCATGGCTCCAAGAAAGCACGGGAAAAGCAGAAAATCCTGTTCCCATCCACATTGGAAACATTGCTTTAATTTCCCGTGTTTTTGCAAATAACAGCTTTATCGGAATGTTTTTCCATAAATGCCAGGCATACAAAAAGCTCCGGGCGAGCATTTCCCAGAGCTTTGATTGAGTGGATAGAATCGGGAACCAAGGCTCCCGATCCGCTCTGCAAGAGAAAAGGAGAACTTATCTCTTGGAGAACTGGGGCGCACGACGGGCTGCGTGGAGACCGTATTTTTTGCGCTCTTTCATTCTGGGGTCACGGGTCATGAACCCGGCCTTCTTCAGGGCGCCCCGCAGCTCAGGATCGGCTACGCACAGAGCCCGGGAGATGCCGTGACGGATAGCACCGGCCTGACCGGTGGTGCCGCCGCCGTAGACGTTGACGCTGACGTCAAACTTGCCCAGAGTATCGGTGAGGTTCAAGGGAGCACGAACGATCATCTTCAGGGTCTCAAGGCCAAAATAATCGTCCAGATCACGCTTGTTGATAACAATATTGCCGGTGCCGCCGGGAATCAAACGAACCCGGGCAACGGACTTCTTGCGCCTGCCAGTGGCGATGAAAGCGGTTTTTGCCATAGTCGTTCTCCTTCCTTATTTGAGCACCAGAACTTCGGGCTGCTGAGCCTCATGCTTATGATCGGGGCCAGCATACACGCGGAGCTTCTTGAGCATCTGCCGGCCCAGGGGTCCCTTGGGCATCATGCGGCGGATGGACTCATACACGGCGAAGCAGGGCTTCTTGGCAAGCAGATCCCCATAGGTGATCTCCTTCAGCCCGCCGGGATAACCGGTGTGGTACTTATAGGTCTTGTCCTCCAGCTTTTTGCCGGTGAGACGAACCTTGTCGGCATTGATGATGATCACATGATCACCGGTGTCCACATGGGGGGTGTAAATGGGCTTGTTCTTACCTCTGAGGATAGCGGCTACCTGGGAGCTCAGACGGCCGAGGACCATATCTGTTGCATCCACAACGTACCAGCGGTGCTCAACGGTTTCGCCCTTTGCCATATAGGTCTTCATGGCGATTCCTCCGAATTAAAGTATAATCAATCTTGCTGTCTCGGGCTCCGCTTGGCGGGGCTAGTGCCGCACTTCACCCAATGGCACTTGACTATAGTAGCAAAACAGGCGTGGATTGTCAAGGGAAAAATGCACAAATTCCGGGAAAAATTCGGTCTTTTTTATTTATGTGCATAACGGCTTTGGGTTCCGGGCACACTCTTTCCATGGAAAAGAAGGAAAGAGCAATGCCGCGATCTACCTATTACTATCTGCTGCTGGGGCTTCTGCTTCTGACCGTTTGTCTGGCCATACTGGTGCCCCTGTTCAAAAAGGATCCCCCGCCTAAAAATTCGGTATTCGTCTGTATGCCTGCCGCAGAAGCAGAGGAGGTATATGCATGAAGCCCCGAACAAAATTTTACCCCATACTGGTGCCCTCCGTCCGGCGGGATGCGCCGGGAGACAAAGAGATCCGCCGGGCAGAAACCACGCCGAAGGAGGAACGGGAAAAATGCTGGGTTCCATGATAACGCCCCAGGAATATCAGGCTCGGGTGCAGAAACATATTCCCCGTTCTCCCACCCTGCGCATGTGTCTGCAGGCTTTTATATCCGGCGGGCTGATCTGCTGCCTAGGACAGCTGATCAAAGATCTGTCACTGCTGTATCTTACAAAGGATCCGGAAGCTGCCGGTACCATCGTTTCCCTGACGCTGATTTTCCTTACCGGTCTTCTGACCGCCCTGGGCGTTTTTGACAGGATCGCCTCTTTTGCCGGAGCAGGCACCGTGGTGCCCATTACCGGCTTTGCCAACTCCATCGTCTCTCCGGCCATGGAATTCAAAGCGGAAGGAATGATCCTGGGCACCGCCTGCAAGATGTTCCAGATCGCCGGGCCCGTACTGGTCTATGGCATAGGCAGCAGCGTAATAGCAGGGATCCTGTACTATTTGCTGCATCTGCCTGGTTAAATCCGTTTCTTTCAGCTCCCCGCCGGGAGCTTTTCCTGTTTTTAGCAGCGCACCGGGTTCGATCCTGCATCTGCTCCGTTTTACAGAGGCAGCCGCATATATATCTCTTTTTTCAGGGAACCGTCAAGCAGTTGAAACGCCCCCGGCATCTCCCCCACGGGCGCATAGCCCATCCGTTCATACAGGCGGCGGGCCCTGTCATTTCCTTCCATATAGGAAAGTTCCAGCTGCATAAGCCCCCATTTTCTCCCCAGGGCGGCCATCTCTTCCATCATAACGGTCGCCAGACCCAGCCCCCAGTATTCCCGAAGCAGCGAGAGCCCCACCGTCCCCCGGTGACGGGTCTTGAGCCGTTCTCCCCGGTTAAGCTGACAGCTGCCTGCCGCTTTGCCCTCCACATAACACATCAGAAAATATTTCTCGGGCGAACGCAGGGCCTCTTCCAGAATTCGGGCTTCTTCCTCCGGTGTTACAGTTATTTCACTGGGATACCGAATCAAAAACTCGGTTTCCGTACAGACCTGCTTCCACAGGGTCAGCATGGCGATCCCGTCCCGGCCTTCCCCGGAACGCAGCACCGCTTCCCGTCCATCCGGAAGCCTCCAGTTTTTTCCTTTATACAGCATATTTATAGTCCCGCAGGCAGTTCTTCCCGTTTGGGGCAGGAGCGGGCTCCCTGCCGGCTGACGCAGAAAGAGCCGCAGCAGGTGCCCCGGCGATTGGCTGCCTCAGGAGACAGGCCTTCCCAAAGAGCGGAAAGGAACCCGGCGTTATAAGCATCCCCGGCACCCACGCAGTCTGCCACCGGCACGGGGAAAGCCGGATTGGAATATACGCCCTGATTGGTGTATACATCAGCGCCCAAAGCCCCCCTGCGCGCCACTACCATCGGCACCTGTTCCAGTAACATTTGCGCCGCCTTTACGGGATCCTCCTCCCCCGCCAGGGGGCAAAGCTCCTCCTGTTCCGAGCCGAAAAGCACCGTGCAGCAGCCCAGAGCCCGCCGGATGTTCCCCGCAAAGAAGGGATCCTTCTGGCTCTCCATCCGGGCATTAATATCCAGACTCACCGGAATGCCTCTCCTTTTGCAGGCTTCCATCAGGGCCAGCTGAGTCTCTGCCGCCGGATCCTCCCGCAAGGTGATGCCGGAAGCGTGGAACCAGCCCGTTTCTTCCAAAATGGCTTCCGGCACCTGTTCCGGCAGAATGTGGTGCTGGCTGGCCCCCGTCTGAGGGAACGCAAAGGGCGTCCGCTCCCCTTGTGCATCCACTACAATGAGTACCTCCATGGTCATCAGTTCCGGGTACAGCTTCAGGCACCTGGTGTCCACTCCGTCCTCTTCCAACCCCCGGCGCAGGGCTCGTCCAAAGCCGTCTTCCCCCGCAGAGCCTGCGAAAAGCACAGGAATGCCCAGCCTCCCCAGTCCGGAGGCGGTATTGGCCGCACTTCCCCCATGGGAAAAGCGCACCCGGGTATCCGAAGGCCGACTGCCTGCAATATGAGCGGCCCCATAGGGAATCAGCAAATCGGGACATATATCTCCGAAACAAAGAATCTTCTTCACTTACTCAGTCCTCCGTGCGGTCAATGTGTACCCGCGGTTCATAGCGGCTGTCCAGGATCCTTAACCCTTCCGTCAACCGCTGCCGCACTTCTTCATCGGAAAGAGGCAGCGAAAAAGGGACGGCGGCATCAAAGGTCAGCATCAAGGTTTTGTCCCGGTGCGTCAGATGAAAATCATGCACGCCGCAGCGCTCATCCAGACACAGCAGCAGCGCGTGGATCCGGGAGAGAGCTTCCTGGGCTTCGGGACTTTTCTCCGAAACCGGATCCAGATGAATGGTGGCAATGCAGCCGTAGGTTTCTTCCAGAGTCTCCTCCACCCGGTCTATGAGGGCATGCGCTTCTTTCAGCCGCAGCTCCCCGTCCATTTCCGCATGGAGAGTAAGCATGAACCGCCCCGGGCCATAATCATGGATCACCAGATCATGCACGCCCTGCACACCGGGAAAGCCCATAACCGTGGCAACGATTTTTTCGGTCAGTTCTTTATCCGCAGGTTTTCCCAAAAGCAGCGCAAAGGTATCGCTGACGGCTCTGACCCCGCCCCAAAGGATCACCAGTGAAACGATCAGCCCGCACCAGGCATCTATATTGACCTTAAAGAGCACGTAGACGCCCGTGCTGACCAGCACCACGGCGGTGGTCAGCACATCAAAAAAGCTGTCCTGCGCCGTAGCCAACAGTGCCGAAGATTGGATCTCTTTCCCGTATTTGCGGTTGTACAGGCCCATATACAGCTTGACCAGCATGGAGAGCAGCAGCGCCCAAAAAGTCAGGGGTGAAAAGGAAGGCGCTTCCCCACCCCTGAAGATTCCTTCCAAAGAGCTTTTTCCCAGTTCCGCACCCATAAGCAGTATCAGAAAGGCTACGATCAAAGCGCTCACATATTCTGCCCGCCCATGGCCGAAAGGATGCTCCTTGTCTGCATGCTTTCCCGCAATGCGGAAGCCTGCCAGCGAAACCAGAGAAGAAAGTGCATCGCTGAGGTTGTTGAACCCGTCCGCCATAATGGCCAGCGAACCGGCAATCCCGCCTGCAAGCAGCTTCATAGCGCATAAAAGCACGTTGAAGCACACCCCCACGATGCCGCACAGGCTTCCTACGGCCCGGCGATCCCGGGGATCTTTTATAAACAGCTTCCGAAAAAAAGCGATCATGGTTGTCTCCTTCATTTGTATTGTATCAATATAGCATTTTGCCTGCCGCGATGCAAGAAAAATGCCTTCAAATCTTTTTCTCCAATACCGGCGCCGCATATGGGATTTACTTCCGTATACCTTGCAATCCGTCCGGTTTTCTGTATAATATAATCATAGAAACAAATTCTTAGAAGAGGAGGTATCCCATGAACTTTCTGAGCCTTCTGGGCGGCCTGGCCGTGCCCTGCATCGTATGCTTCGTTATCGGTCTGGTGCTGCTGATCGTGGAAATGTTCATTCCCGGCTTCGGGGTCTGCGGCACCTTGGGTATTCTGGCCTTTCTGGCGGTGATCGTCATGCAGTTCATGGCCAATTCCCTGGCAGCCGCCATGATCGTTACCGCCATTATGCTGCTGCTGCTGACGCTGATGATCCTGCTTTGCCTGCATTCCTTCCAGCGAGGGCTGCTTTCCCGCTCTCCCATTGTGAATCACCAGAGCATCGAAAAACAGCTCCCCACCGACACCTCCCTGGTGGATAAGACCGGCGTGGCCCTGACGGCGCTGCGGCCCACCGGGTTGGCTGAGATTGAAGACCGGCGACTCAACGTGGAAACCGCCGGAGAATTCATTCCCGCGGGCACACCCATCCGGGTGGTACAGGAAAGTCCCCTGCGTATTCTTGTGCAGGAACAGGCATAAAAGAAAGGTCGTTAATGAAATACTGTAAAAAATGCGGTGTTCTGTATACTACGGATGTATGCCCCAAATGCGGGGTAGAATATCCCCCCGAGCAGGAACAGCGCCCCCTTACCGAAGAAGAAAAGCACCAGCGTAACCGCCAGTGGATAGGCATTCTGATAGGCGTTCCTCTGTTTATCGCTGCCATCTATCTGATAATCCACCTGTTTTACGGAGGCCTGTAAGCCTCTTCTGCTGCTAAAAGAACTCATGGGACCCACTTAATTTTATCTGGAGGTTAAAACAAAATGCCCTTTGCCCTTATTATCGTTGTTCTGATCATACTGTTTCTGACGCTGCTGTTCAGCTTTGTTCCCATCGGCCTGCTGATCTCTGCCAGCGCTTCCGGCGTAAAGGTGAACATTTCCACGCTGGTAGGTATGCGCCTGCGGAAAGTATCTCCCTCCCGCATCGTCAATCCCCTTATCAAGGCAACCAAGGCCGGCATGGATCTGCCCATTGGCAAACTGGAAGCCCACTACATGGCTGGCGGCAACGTAGACAGAGTAGTCAACGCCCTTATCGCCGCCCGCGGCGCCGGGATCCCCCTGGATTTTGAAAAAGCCTGCACCATCGATCTGGCCGGGCGGAATGTGCTGGAAGCAGTGCAGATGAGCGTCAACCCCAAGGTCATCGAAACGCCCGTCATCGCCGCCGTGGCCATGGACGGCATCGAGCTGCGGGCCAAGGCCCGGGTCACCGTGCGGGCCAACATCGATCGCCTGGTTGGCGGTGCCGGAGAAGAGACCATCATCGCCCGTATCGGCGAAGGTATCGTCACTACCGTAGGTTCCTCCCAAAGCCATAAGGAAGTGCTGGAGAACCCTGATTCCATCTCCCGTACGGTTTTGAGCAAGGGTCTGGATGCAGGAACCGCGTTTGAGATCCTCTCCATCGACATTGCCGATGTGGACGTGGGCCGGAACGTAGGCGCCCAGCTGCAGATCGATCAGGCCGAAGCCGATAAGCGCATCGCCGAAGCCAAGGCCGAAGAACGCCGGGCCATGGCCGTAGCTCAGGAAAAGGAAAACGAAGCCCAGGTAGCCGCCATGCGGGCCAAGGTCATCGAAGCGGAGGCCCAGGTGCCACTGGCCATTTCCCAGGCCTTCCGGGACGGTAAGCTGGGAGTCATGGATTATTATAATATGAAGAATGTAGTCTCCGATACGGAAATGCGCAGCGCCATCTCCCAGGCCGCCTCTCCCAAGGAGAGTAAGTAACGCCCCATGGATGGCATTCTGCTGCTCTTCTTTATTGCGGCTGCGGTCATAAGCCTGTCTAAATCCGCCGCCAGGAAAAAACGGCCGGCCCCCCAAAAACCGGCCGCTTCCGCAGCGGAACAAAAGGTGCAGCCTCCGGCTCCCCGAACGCCCATACAGCCTACGGTCAGTTCCCGTGTAGCGCCTTCTTTAGGCAAAGCCGCTGTCAACACTTCCAAGACAGGTCATACCCACAGTGTGCATGTGGTAGAGCCCTCTTTTTACGGCGGCCATGCGCACGAAGAAAACAGTATGGCCGGCCCCGGCAAGGACTGCGAAACTGTAGACACCCGTCCCCGACCCACGGAAGAAATGGAATCTTCTTCCGCCACCCCTGCTCAGCCCTCTATCCGGCTGGACTTTGGACCCAACCAGGTGGTCAATGGATTGCTTTACGCCGAAATCCTGGGAAAACCAAAAGCGTTGCGCTGATATGAAACCCCTGAACTCCCTGAAAACCGTGATTACTCTGGTGCCATTGGCCGTATTGTGCATACTTTACGGCCTTTGGCTGGTTTTGGAGCCTCCGGTTTACCTGGAATCCGTTCTGTACGGAACTTTGGTTCTGGGGCTTTTCTGCGCCCTGTACATCCGTTTTATTCCCGCCTGTGCTGCTCAGTTGGAACAGCGCAGCCGAAGCGAGGAGGATCCCCTTCCCTTCCGCACGCACAGTGCCGGAGGGCGGGAGCTCCTGCGGCTGCTGGTGATCCTGATAGCGGCCCGAGCCATGCTGTTTATTTTGGTCTATCTGCTCCATCTGCAGCTCAACGGTTTTACGGGCACTTTTTTTGATGTGCAGCGCATCTGGGCTGACCACCCGGATTCCCCCAGATACATTTCCATTGTCAACAAAGGCTATTTTGCCGAAACAGACGGTCTATATCTGAATCTGGCCTTCGAACCGCTGTATTCCTTTGTCATTCACCTGCTCAATCCGGTATACACCAGTTCCATCCGGGCAGGCTTTTTCCTGGCCAACATAAACGCCGTACTTTCCGGTCTGTTTCTGTATGAACTCGTGCTCCATGACCGGGACAGGCGTTCGGCACGCCGTGCAGTGCGTTACTTCTGCCTGCTGCCGCCCACGTTCCTGCTCAGCTGTGTGCTGCCCGACAGCACCTTTATGCTCTTTTCCATTCTGTGTGTATATTGCGCCCGGAAAAAACACATAGCCCTGGCTTCTCTGTTTGGTGCTTTAGCTACCCTTACCCGCATGGAAGGATTGGCTCTGCTGGCGCCGGTGTTCATTGAATTCTTCTCTCAGGCTGCTCCCCCTGCCCGGGAAGGAGATCCCGTCTGGAAGACTGCCTGCAGACGCTGGTGCCCTGGACTGTGGATCCTGCTGATCCCCGCTGCTTTTATGGTATACATGGGCATCAATTACTATGTGGCCGGAGATCCCTTTGCCTTCACCCGCTGCCTGTATGAAGCCTACGGACAGAAATACGCATTGTTCTGCCAGGCAGGCGGAAGCCTGTGGGACAACCTGATCACCGCCTATCTGCACTATGACTATCCCGTCCTGCTGGCTCAGTGGATCCCCGGGGCGGCGGCTCTGGTCCTGAGTCTTATATGCATGCTGCAGGGGCAGCGGCGCTTACCCGCTTCTTATGTGGGGTATTATATTGCCTATGTACTTATGTCCGTGAGCGCCACCAGTCTCCCCTCTCTCCCACGGCAGCTGTTTTTATGCTTTCCCGGGGTGCTGGCCTTTGTGACCCTGACCCGGCGCCGGTGGTTGGATTGGCTGCTTCTGCTGCTTTGCTTCATAGGACTGATCGGGTATCTGGGTATGTATGTAGCAGGCTGGCCGGTACAGTAAAAAACCTTCCGCTCTTGACAAATGCGTCCCGGATGCTACAATAAATCATAGCTTGAGCGAATGTGGTGGAACGGCATACACATCAGACTTAAAATCTGACGCCGAAAGGTTGCGGGTTCAAATCCCGCCATTCGCACCATAACTGGACCGATAATTGATACAATGTATCAGTTGTCGGTCCAGTTTCTTTATGCCTGAAAAGCCTTGAAATCATGCACTTTTCAGGCAGTCGCTGGTGCGTCGTCTCCCTCGGACGAGTGACAAAGCGGCTGTTTTCTGCTGGAAAGGTCCTATATCTGCCTCCTGGCACAAAAGTTATCGTTTCAAAACTGGCTATCGTTTCATCAAGAAAAGCGCCTGTGTGGAGCCGTCAAGAGCTCCATCTCAGGCGCTTGCCTTATTCCGGTTCACAGCATTTCGGTTATCTCCATACCGTTTTTAAAGTGGAACACCAGATTCCCATCCTCGTAAACCGTCACCCGGTCGACCAGATTCAGCCAAAGCCGGTCGCTATAGTGCACCGGCAACGAGGCGTCAATGGTCATCAGCTCGGTCATGAAGCACTCCATGACGTCAGCCTGAAAGCGCTTCGTGACCTTTTTCCGCTGAAGCTGATCGGCTTTTTCCTCTGCTGTGTGATACCGCTGAGCCAGCGCGTCGTACTTCCGGTTATACTCATCCTGCGGTATGGCCGTGGTGGCGTTTTCCGCGATCAGCTTCTTGGTCAGCGCCTCCACAATCTCCATCTCGTCAGTCAGGGCCGCGCATTCTGTGTCAATGGCGTCTGTGTTCAGGTATTCGTCGCGGAGCATCACGCAGGTTTCCAGCAGGACCTCCCGCTCCTCTGTGAGCCGGGCCACGGCCTGCAGGAACAGGCGCTTGATGTCCTCCTCGGTGAGGTGCGGAGTACCGCAGCGCCGTTCGCCTTTGAATTTTCCGTTGCATTGCCAGATCAAACGGCGATACTTGTCTGTGCTGTGCCAGACCTTACTTCCGTAGAACTCGCCGCAATCACCGCAGACCAGCTTTGCGGAGAACGGGCTGAGGCTGTTGTGGTGCCTGCCCTTAGTCTTGCGGACTGCCATTTCATCCTGCACCTTCTGCCATTGCTCTGGATCGATGATGGCTGGGTGGCTCTGCTCCACAATGTACTGCGGAACCTCGCCCTCGTTCACCTTCATCTTCTTGGAGAGAAAGTCCACGGTGAACTTCTTCTGTAGGATGGCGCTGCCCTTGTATTTCTCGTTCGTGAGGATGCTCTCGATGGTGCTGGTCTGCCACTTGGCCTTTCCGCGAGGCGTCGGGATGCCCTTTGCCGTCAGGTGGTTGGCGATCCAGTTGACCGTCTTGCCCTGTATGAACAGACGGTAGATTTCCCGGACCGTCTCCGCCTCCTCCGGCACGATCTCTGGCAGACCGTCCGGCCCTTTGCGGTAACCAAGGAAGGAAGAGTACGGCAGCGTGACCTTACCATCCGCAAAACGCTTCCGTTGGCCCCATGTGACGTTTTCCGAGATGGACCGGCTCTCCTCCTGCGCGAGACTGCTCATGATGGTGATCAGCAGCTCGCCCTTACTGTCGAAGGTGTAGATTCCCTCTTTTTCAAAGTACACCTCGGTCCCGTGTTCCTTCAGCTTCCGGACGGCGGTGAGGCTGTCCACGGTGTTCCGGGCGAAGCGGCTCACCGACTTGGTCACAATCAGATCGATGCGACCGGCCAGCGCGTCCTCGATCATCCGGTTGAAGCCCTCGCGGCCTCTGGTGCTCACGGCGGAGATGCCCTCGTCGGTATACACATCCACGAACTCCCAATCTGGATTGGAGCGGATGTACTTGGTGTAGTAATCTACCTGCGCTTCATAGGAGGTAAGCTGCTCCTCGCTATCGGTGGACACACGAGCATATCCGGCCACCCGACGTCTGGCGCGGGTGTTGATCGGCAGCTTGGAGTGAAGTGACCTTGTTGCCGGGATTACAGTTACGTTAGCCATTCTGCCTGCTCCTTTCCAACGCCTTTTGCCTCGCGGCCTCGCGCATCTCCGGTGTCCAGCTTTCCGCTCTGGACCGGCCCTTCCATCGTTTAACGGCTTCCTCTCCATTTTTGAAGTGGAATACCAGCCGGTTCCTGTCCTCCGCGCGGATTTCCGTTATTTCATCCATAGCCATCTCTGCGGTCAGGTCAATCAGCACCGGTTCCGGTATCTGCTTGGATGGGCAGGCCGCTTTGCCGAGGGTGTTGTAGGTACCGCAAATCCACACCGGCCCTGTGGCGGTGACCTTTCTTCGGTAGTGCTTGCCGCAGCAGCCGCAGATGATCAGGCCGGTAAAAGGGTATCGGTTTCTGTAGCCCTTGCCGGGAGGCGCGTGTTTCGCGGCCCTTCTCTCCATCTCGTCCTGCACCGCCTCGAAGTCCTCCATGCGGATGATCGGCTCATGGGAGCCTTCCGCATGGTATTGGGGAAGCTGGCCCTCATTGGGCAAGGTCCGCTTCGTCAGATAATTCTCCCGGAAGGTTTTCTGCAGGAGCAGATTGCCGGTGTAGGCGTAATTGCGCAGGATGCCGGAAACGCTGGCCTTGCACCAGTGGTTTCCATACCGGGTCGGAATCCCGTCCACGTTCAGCCCGTTGGCGATGGCTTCAACACCTTTCCCGGCAAGGTATTCCCGAAAGATGCGCCGAACGATCTCTGCCTCATCCGGCTCCACGACGAGGGTGCCATTCCGGTAGCGGTAGCCCAGCATGGTCCCGTTCCACGGCTTTCCTTCCTCAAAATTCTTCCGGATGCGCCATTTCTGGTTTTCGCTGGCCGACAGACTTTCCTCCTGCGCGGAGGACGCGAGGATGGAAAGCATGAGCTCTCCGTCAGCGGAAAGAGTGTGGATGTTCTGCTCCTCGAAGTACACGTCGATGCCGAGGGCCTTCAACTCCCGGACAGTTTCCAGCAGCGTCACCGTGTTCCGCGCAAAGCGTGAGATCGACTTGGTGATGATGGCGTCGATCCTCCCAGCCCTGCAGTCGTCAATAAGTCTGACGAAATTCTCCCGGCTGTCCCTGGTCCCGGTCTTGGCCTCGTCAGCGTACACTCCGGCATAAGCCCATCCGGGATGTCGCTGGATCAGGTCGCTGTAATAGCTGACCTGTGCCGATAGGGAGTGGCGCATCGCGTCCTTTGCCGAGGACACCCTCGCGTATGCGGCCACTCGCGTCAGCTGGGGCAGGGCCGCTTTCATGAGCAGCACCCGCTTCACTTCTCTGTTCATGTGTCTGCCTCCGTTTGTATCAAAGTTGGGGTACCGTATATATCACTCTAAATGGCCCGGATAGCAAGTCCTATGCGGCAAAAATGCTATCTTTATCAATCCCATACCGCTGAGCGATCAGCGCGTACATCGCCTCGCGGTCCGCCGCGCCGATGAAGCCCTCTGCCTGGATATGATCCACGAATGCAAGGGCAGTATGATATCGGATCAGGTTCTCATGTCCGTAGGCGTCATTTGTTTTTTCCATCGCGGCCTCCCTTCCGATACTGATAATTCCAATAGCGGCTGCGGCATGTGTTGGAACAGAACTTTTTCTGCTTCCTGCCCGGAGTCTGCGGCACAGCTCTCCCGCATTGCAGGCAGAAAACAGCATTTTTCATGCCGGGATGCCTGCGAATATGGGATTTTACGGTGTTGATGGACAGGTCCAGTTCATGGGCAATGCGCGTAGGGCCGTAGCCGTCCATCCGCATCCGCTCGATCTCCTTTTGCGTATGTTTACTCATCATGCCGCTTTCCTCGCTTTCGATGCTCGTCATAGCAGGACCGACAACAGAATTTCCGATGGGCATTCCCATAGCTCTGGAATGGCCTGCCGCAATACTTGCAGACCAGAGCATAATAGGCCCTGCGATAAACCTGTTCCGGATGACTGTTCCAGTAATCCATCCGACAGCGAAACGAACAGAACTTCTTTTTGTGGCCGCTCTGCTGTATAACGGGTTTTCCGCACTGTAGGCATAAAAGGGCACCAGGCGCCAGCGACGTTTGTGACAGTTTATCGGTTTTCTGTGTTTCTTTCATACATACCTCCGAAGATAGTCCGGGAGAGCAAAGCACGCTCGCCCTCCCGGACGACAGGGTTACTGGCCGATACGCAGGACCTTCACCGCCTCCGGGCGGATCAATATACCATCGAGATACTCAACGCCAAGATATCCCATCCTGCTCCTTACCATATATTGATCAATCAGGGGACGGACAGTCAGCGGCACACGGTCGATAATGTAGTAGTACGAAAAGTCACCGAACGCCACCGGCTTGCCGTCAGAGGGCATAAACTCGGAAATGTAGACCGGCTTCCCGAGGATCGTGTCGCTGTTCTGATTCCAGAGATACTGTCCGTTCTGATCCTTCAGCGTTTTCAGCTTCAGCGCCGTCTCGTCATTCATGAGCCACACGCCATTGCTGCGATAGCGCTTATCCACGGAGAAGTACAAGCCCAGCACGTCATCAAAGGAGATATCGCCGGAGACGGTGACGCCGGTTTCAGCCCCATCGGTATCATGCAGGATACCTTTCGGCATCGAATTGCCGCTCCCATTGATGAATGCGTCCTCCTCGGCCTTGCCGAAGCACTTGGCGAACTTCCCGACCAGATAACCCTCCAGATCGAAAGCGGCCTCACTGACGTAATCCAGTTCCAGCGATGTGATGACCGCCAGCTTATGGAAGTTCACATGTTTCTTCGGGCTAAGGGTGTCGTTACCCGCAGGGATGGCGGCATTCTCCGGGACCCACTGGGGCTTTTCGTCCATGTCTCCCATCCAGAACATCGCGTCGCCAGCAGGAGCGGCCATCACCGTACTGATCTGGCGGAACAGGTTTGTGTTCTTAAGGGCGGCAGAGTAGCGGGAGGCCACCTTGGCTGGAAACAGATAGGTCCCGCCATTGTCGATGATTCTGGCCTGCGCCATTTCTCCAAAGGCCAGATTGTTGCCGCGCATAGCCTTCCAGAACGCCTCATAGTAGTTAGAAGTCATCGCCGCGCAGGTTTCGTTGATCAATGTGTTTTTCATAATCGCGCCCTCCTTACAGGCAGTGGCTGCAAAGATATACAGCCTGTTTGTTGTAATCGATGTAGTGCTCCATTCGCTCTCCACAGCGGGGACAGGAGATTTCGGCCCGGATTGCGTCCCCACCACGGAGATGGAAGATGTGAGGCACGATTTCCTCCAGATACGGCTTTCTGTCACGCTTCAGCTGCGTGTCTGACAGCGCCGGGATTAACGCGACCTTGTGCCTGCCGGTATCGTCGGTATCGATAATCGGGTAGTACCGGATGGCTCGATCGCCGGGGACGCTCTTGTCGATCATGCGCGGCCTCCGTTCAGGGGGTTGCCGTCCAGATCGTAAAAGCGCTCACGGCAGAAGCGGACAGCCTCCTCATAGGTTTTGAAAACCACACAGGAGAAGCCGTACTGGACCCTCCACTTGTAGTGGGCCGCGCTGTTGCCCTCCGACAGCGCCACGGGCTTGCCTTTCTTGGTCAGGTACAGCCGGATACACGTAAAGTCGCCTTTAGAGAACAGCGCGGTATCAGCCTGAGTATAGACAGGCTTTTGCTGGTAGATGAATCTGTGGATCATGTTTTTATCCTCCAATCATGATTGTGGGGTTAATTCCCTGTTTGAACCGGTTTTTTCGTGCAAGCGAGGGGGCGGCGGTCTTGTAGCTTCTAGGCCACAGAGAGCAGAACCGCCCTACCCGGCCACAGGGGGAACGGACGCGCTGCGTCATGGGATCACCACCTATCGTGCTTATCGTTTCAGTGGAAGGCCGGAAAACGCCTGCGGCATCAGGGTTTGCGCGATAGATGCAAGGTGTATCAGGGTCAAAGCTTGAACTTTTGTATAGGGCTTCAAGAAAGCCTATAGAGAATTTTTGTAATAGATATTGATACACCTTGCGCATCTCCACGCTGCTCCTGATGTCCTCCTCACACTTTCCACTGGAGATGGTGAAACGATTTGAGCGGAGGAAAATAAAAAAGCCTCCGGAAATCTTCCAGAGGCAGTAGCACGATTCACCTTTTCGTGATATAATTAATGAAACTGTTGGCAATGCAAAGCTGAGCAAGGAGGCGCGTGATGGCCGTATCCTATAAAAAACTGTTCCATCTGCTGGTTGACCGGGATATGACTGCGGTGCAGCTGCAGCAGCAGGCCGGTTACAGCGCAAACATCACCACACGGCTCAAAAAGAACGCTTATATATCGCTGGAGTCCGTAGAGAAGATATGCAGGGCTTTGGATTGTACGTTGGACGATATCGTGGAGTTTATGCCTGACGATGCGGAGGGAAAGCAATATGACGCCTGAGGAAAAGGCCCGACAACTGATCGACGCCCGTCTTGCGCAATCCGGATGGGTCGTTCAGGATCTGAAAAAAGTGAATCCCATGGCGTCCCTGGGTGTTGCTGTCAGGGAATACCCCACCAGCACCGGGCCGGTTGACTATGCGCTTTTTGTCGATGGGAAGCCCGTTGGTGTGATTGAAGCGAAGAAGGACGAGCTGGGCGAGAACATCACTGTGGTCGAGGGGCAGTCCGGACGCTATGCCAACAGCACCTTCAAATATATAACCACCGAGTATAAAATCCGCTTTGCCTATGAGGCCACCGGGCAGCTCACCCGTTTCACGGATTATGCTGATATCAAATACCGTTCCCGGCGAGTGTTCTCGTTCCACAGGCCGGAAACACTGCTTGCTCTACTCACAAAGGGCGATACGATCCGCAATAACATGAAGCATTTTCCGGCGTTTGATACCGCCGGATTCCGCAAATGCCAGATCACAGCGATCCGGAATCTGGACGCCTCCTTTGCGGATAATCGCCCCAAGGCGCTGGTGCAGATGGCAACCGGCGCAGGCAAGACCTTTACAGCAATCACGGCAGCATACCGTCTGCTGAAGTTTGGCAAGATGAAGCGCATCCTGTTTCTTGTGGACACCAAGTCACTGGGCGAGCAGGCGGAGCGGGAATTCCTTGCCTATACGCCAAATGACGACAACCGCTCCTTTGCCCAGCTTTACGGTGTTCGCCGCCTGAACAGCTCCTATATCCCCAATGACATCCAGATATGCATCAGCACCATTCAGCGGATGTACTCCATCCTGAAGGGTGAGGAAATGGATGAATCCGCAGAGGAAGAATCCTTCTTCGAGCAGGCCGGAGCCGACACACAGGCCGCAAAAGAGGTCGTCTATAACGAAAAGTATCCCCCGGAGTTTTTCGACTGCATCATCGTCGATGAATGCCATCGGTCGATCTATAACGTTTGGAATCAGGTGCTGGAGTATTTCGACGCCTTCATCATTGGCCTGACCGCTACGCCGGACAAGCGTACCTTTGCCTTTTTCAACCAGAATGTGGTCAGCGAGTATTCGCGCGAGCAGGCCATTATTGATGGTGTCAATGTCGGTGAGGACATCTTCCTCATTGAGACCGATATCACGCAAAATGGTGCGACAATCCTCAAGCAGCAGATCGAGTATCGGGACCGCCTGACCCGCGCCAAGCGCTGGAAGCAGATGGACGAGGATCTGATCTATACCACGGCAAAGCTGGATCGGGATGTTGTGAATCCCAGCCAGATCCGTACCGTGATCCGAGCGTTCCGGGACAACCTGTTCACGCAGCTTTTCCCGCATCGCCGCGAAGTGCCCAAGACGCTGATCTTCGCCAAGACCGACAGCCATGCGGATGATATCATTCAGATCGTCCGGGAGGAGTTTGGCGAGGGCAATGACTTCTGCCAGAAGATCACCTGTCAGGCGGATCGTCCGGAGACTGTTCTCAGCGCCTTCCGCAACGATTATAATCCCCGTATTGCCGTTACCGTTGACATGATCGCCACCGGGACGGACGTGAAGCCCATTGAGTGCCTGATTTTCATGCGCGATGTTCGCAGCAAGAATTATTTTGAGCAGATGAAGGGTCGAGGCACCCGCACCCTCGGTAAGGACGACCTGCAGAAGGTGACGCCGTCCGCCACGGAGAACAAGGATCATTTTGTGATCGTGGACGCCGTTGGCGTCACGAAATCCAAAAAGACCGAGACCCGCACGCTGGAGCGCAAGCCCTCCGTCAGCATGAAGGAACTGATGCTGAATGTAGCCATGGGTGCAAAGGATGAGGACACCCTCACATCCCTTGCAAACCGTGTGATCCGGCTCAACAGCCAGATGACCGACCGGGAGCGCACCGAATTCAGCAGCACCGTCGGCAGCAGCGCCGGGAACATCGCCCAGCGTCTGTTGGATGCTTTTGATCCGGATATTGTTTCTTCCAAGGCCGGTGTCGATCTGTCCGACGATCATGAGCCGACCGAGGACGAACAGCGCCGCATGGATGAGGCAAAGAAGGCGCTGATCCAACAAGCCGTGCAGCCCTTCTATCATCCGGATATTCGCGATTACATCGAGAATGTGCGCCGCAGCCATGAGCAGGTCATCGATTCCGTGAATATCGACACGGTGCTCTTTGCCGGGTATGATACCGACAAGCAGGCGAATGCAGACCGCATCCTCAAGACCTTCCATGCGTTTATCGAGGAGAACAAGGATGAAATCCTTGCCCTGCGGATCATTTACGATCAGCGGTACAAGGACCGTCCCATGGTGATCACAAAGCTCAAAGCCCTGTATGAAAAGCTGAAGGCGCAGAACATCACCATCGAGCGCCTGTGGGAATGCTATGCCATCAAGAAGCCGGAAAAGGTAAAGCGCGGCATCGTGGCGCAGCTTACGGACCTGATCTCCATCATCCGCTTTGAGATGGGCTATGCCGATCATCTCGCCCCGTTCGCGGACAAGGTGAATTATAACTTCATGCAGTGGACGCTGCGCCGGAACGCAGGCCATATCCATTTTACGGATGAGCAGATGGAATGGCTGCGCCTCATCAAGGATCACATCGCTGTTTCCCTCAGTATTGAGCCGGAGGATCTGGATCTCAGTCCTTTTGACCGTAAGGGCGGTCTGGGCAGGTTTTACGATGTGTTCGGGGACAGCTATGAGGCGATTTTGCAGGAAATGAACGTGGAACTGGTGGCGTAAGGAGGTACACAATGGCTTTCTATGATGCATTTAAGGATGCAATTGCCCTTGCCCAGAAGGCAGATAATATTGAACTGTACAAACAACTGCTTGATTTGAGTGCGCAGGCATTGGACCTTCAGGCTGAGAATGCCAAACTAAAAGAAGAAAACACGGAGCTAAAGAAGAAAAAAGATGTTGAGGGGCAAATAATCCGTCATAGAGATCCTTATATCACGTTGAAGGACGAGAATCCTCAGTTATTCTATTGTTCTCATTGTTTTGACAGTGAGCATGTGCTGGTGCAGCTTCATTGTGATTATGAGGAAGGCTCCTGTTATTGCCCTCATTGCAAAATAAATGCTTATTTTACCGTAGAAAAAGGTAGATGCTCAACTGAATTATCAGGTGAAGATATCTCATCGTACTTATCATTTGACCCATATAACGGCTGAAAGGATGTTGATTCAAGTTGCAAGGCTACAGTGAATACGAGCTTGGCGATTTGCTCGAGTATGAGCAGCCGACCGCTTATATTGTCGAATCAACAGACTACAGTGATTCTTACTCTGTCCCCGTATTAACTGCAGGTAAATCTTTTATCCTTGGTTATACAAACGAGATGGATGGGGTCTTTGATAAAACCCCGGTCATCATTTTTGACGATTTTACAACTGCAACACAGTATGTGAACTTTCCATTTAAAGTAAAATCGTCCGCGATGAAGATTCTGCACATTAACAAAGATTTGGTGTTGCCGAAGTATATCTATTATCGCATACAGATCATTCAGTTTGATCATAGCACCCATAAGCGGTATTGGATTCAGCAGTATTCAAAAATCCGTGTCAGTATCCCACCCATCCCAGAGCAGGAGCGCATTGTTGCCCGGATTGAGGAACTGTTCTCCCAACTCGACGCCGGAGTGGAAACGCTGAAGAAAATAAAAGCACAGCTTGCGGTGTATCGGCAGGCCGTGCTGAAAGAGGCGTTTGAGGGTCGGTTGACTAATCATATTCCTGTGAGTCTATCGCTATCATGGGCATCAGGTGAAGAAACGAAAACACTTCCCGTGATACCAGAAGAATGGCATTATATTGCACTGAAACATCTGGGGGATTTGGGACGAGGTAAATCAAAGCATAGGCCAAGAAATGATCCCAAGCTGTTCCTTGACGGGAAGTATCCTTTCATTCAAACAGGGGATGTTAAGGCTGCAACAAATCATATTACTACATTTACCAAGCAATATGGCGAGTTTGGCCTTTCACAGAGTAAAATATGGCCAAAAGGAACTTTGTGTATAACGATAGCTGCAAATATCGCGGAGACAGCTTTTTTGGGGATTGATGCCTGTTTCCCGGATAGCGTAGTGGGTTTTACGCCAAACAATAGTGTTCTTGCAGAATATATCCGATATTTTATTGAATCGCAAAAAATCCGTTTGTGGGCTTTTGCTCCTGCAACTGCACAAAAGAACATCAATTTGGATACATTGGAAAACCTCATTGTTCCGTATTGCAGCATCGATGAACAGCACAATGTGATTTCCGAAATAGAATCACGTATGTCAGTCTGCGACAGCATTGAGCAGACCGTGGATACCGCCTTGCAGCAAGCCGAAGCCATGCGGCAGAGTATTTTGAAAGACGCCTTTGAAGGGAGGCTGTGAATATGAGTGAGAATTCTTCTACGATTGTCTCCAAAGTCTGGGGTATGTGCAACCCGCTTCGCGATGACGGATTATCCTATGGAGATTATCTGGAGCAGCTTACATACCTGATATTCCTCAAGATGTCGGACGAGTATGCCAAGCCGCCATATAAGAAGGAGTCCGGTATTCCTGCCGGCTATACATGGCAGGATATGAACACCCTCACCGGAGCAGCGCTGGAAGAACAGTACAAAGATACGCTGGAAAAGCTCGGCGAACAGGGCGGCATCCTGGGCCAGATCTTCAAGGGCGCGATCAACAAGGTCAGCAACGCCGCAATCCTCTACCGGATTGTGCAGATGATCGACCGGGAAAAATGGGTTTCCATGTCGTCGGACGTGAAGGGCGAAATCTATGAGGGCCTGCTGCAGAAAAACGCAGAAGACGTAAAATCCGGCGCAGGCCAGTATTTCACGCCGCGCGCACTGATCCAGGCGATGGTCGCCTGCATCCGCCCGGAGCCGATGAAAACGATCGCGGACCCCTGCTGCGGCAGCGGCGGCTTTTTCCTCGCGGCCCAGTCCTTCCTTGCCGACCCGGAGAATTATACGCTCGACCGGGAGCAGAAGGAATTCCTGAAAAACGGGACCTTCTACGGAAATGAGCTGGTGGCGTCCACCTTCAAGCTGTGCCTGATGAATCTGTACCTGCACAACATCGGGGATATCTACGGCAGCGTTCCTGTCGCCCACGGCGATTCTCTGCTCACCGATCCCGGCTATCGCGTGGATTACGTTCTCACCAACCCGCCCTTCGGCAAAAAATCCTCCCTCACCTTCACCAATGAGGAAGGCGAACAGGAGGAAGAAGACCTCGTATATAACCGTCAGGATTTCTGGACCACCAGCAGCAACAAGCAGCTCAATTTCGTCCAGCACATCAATACCATCCTGAAAGCCACGGGCAAGGCTGCGGTGGTCGTGCCGGACAACGTGCTCTTTGAGGGCGGCGCAGGCGAGATCGTCCGCAAGAAGCTGCTTGCTACCTGTGATCTGCATACAATCCTGCGTCTGCCCACGGGCATCTTCTATAAGCCGGGTGTCAAAGCGAACGTCATTTTCTTCGATAAGCGTCCGGCCAGCGCCGAAACGCAGACGAAGGCCGTCTGGATCTATGATTTCCGCACCAACGTTCACTTTACGCTGAAACAGCATCCGATGCAGTATTCCGATCTGCTGGACTTCATCGCCTGTTATCATCCGGAGAATCGGTACGAACGCACCGAAACGTGGAGCGAAGATAACCCGGATGGCCGCTGGCGCAAATTCGATATTGCCGACATCCTTGCGCGGGATAAGACCAGCCTCGATATCTTCTGGATCAAGGACAAGTCCCTTGCCGATCTGGACAACCTGCCCTCGCCCGACGTGCTGGCTGACGATATCATCGAAAACCTCCAGAGCGCGCTGGAGAGCTTTCAGGAGCTGAAGGCGCAGTTGAAATAATGGTACAAAAGAAGGCACGTCTGAGGAATAATACGAGGTGTTCCTACCGTGTTTCTTCTTGGAGAGATGTAGTCAATGGTTGCTGGATTACGACTTGAATGCACCCTCTGCTGGCGGAGAGTTCATTGTATCAATCATTGGGTCCAATGCCAAAAGTCCACCGTAATTTTGATAGAATTACGGTGGACTTTTTTAAGCAATGTAAATAATTGAATCCACATACAGGAGTGCGATTTCATGCGTGAGGTGC
>OKVH01000370.1_pt1 | contig 26145 bp, 22 predicted proteins | sample 1604791 | NCBI WGS metagenome assembly OKVH01 (sample SAMN01760919, study PRJEB22395) | human gut metagenome | reverse complement strand
GATCAATAAGTCTGAGGACGATATGATGAAGGTTCGCAACCTGGGACGCAAGTCCCTGGAGGAGGTTGTGTATAAGCTCAACTCCCTCGGATTCAGTCTTCGCAAGGACGACGAATAAGCCGTCCGGATAAACCAAGGTAAAGGAGTGAATTTTCGATGCCCGGAACAAGAAAGCTCGGAAGAGACACTGCTCATAGAACCGCTATGCTGAGGGCGATGGTAACCTTTCTGCTGGAAAACGGTAAAATCGAAACCACAGTCACTCGCGCCAAGGAAGTACGTTCCTTGACCGAGAAAATGATCACCATCGCAAAGGTAAACGATCTGCATCATAAGAGAATGGCTATGGCCTTCATCACCAAGGAGGGCGTAACCAAGAAACTGTTTGATGAGATCGCCCCGAAATACGCGGAGAAAAACGGCGGTTACACCAGAATCACTAAGCTGGGACCCCGCCGCGGCGACGCCGCCGAGATGGCTATCATCGAGTTGGTTTGATTTTAAGCTGATTTGATAAAAGAACACCGCCTGCCCCGATGGGGGAGGCGGTGTTTTTTTGTTACTGGTTGAAGGGCGACGAAAAAATTACTGCTTTGTGAGATGGCCGATTCCTGCCCAAATCGTAGGTGTATCACTTGCACTGTTTTCCGGGTTGATGGTGAACGAAGCACGGTATTCGCCGGAACTATCTGTACACTCAAAATAGGGTTGGTATTCCATACCGTCATCTGTACAATAGGTAAAGTACAGGTTGTCCTCCATGTTCAGTTTAAACTCCGAAACTTCGCTGACATGCGTTTCAAAAAAGACATATCCCATAGACTGACTGTAGGAGTCATAGGTCGCATAAGCAGAACTGCCGTCTGTATGGTTTACGGTTAAAGTTGTATAGCTTTTTCCTTCAGTGAGTGACCATGTGCCCGATAGCCCACTTTCGTTAAGCTCTATATCAAAGTCCCCAATCTGACAGTCTGACAATGTCCAGCCGCCGAGCGTGTAGTTGAAAATAGCAAGACCTTCGCGTTTTACGCTAAAGCACTGTGTGTCAGCAGAGAAAATGAGATTTGCTGAAGCCGTGTCCGAGAGAGAAGTGCTGTCAATGGTGCAATCTTGAATGTGCATAGTACAGGCTTCTGTGAAACGTGCACTGCCTTGGGCATCCTTTATGAGATTGTCGGATAGCAGGGACACATCTTCGTAGGACAGCGCGTTTTTTGGCTTAATCTCTTCGGATGTTTGGGTAACGCTGACAATACGCCAACTTTTATCAGAAAGTTTGCCTAGAACATCATAGGTGGCGGTATAGGATGTATCGGCGTTGTCGGCGTTTACTGTGACTGTCACGGCCTCGGTCTTTTCCTGCTTATCATAATTCCGGCTGTCAAAAGAGAGTTGCTGTATGGAAAGACCGTAGTCGGAATAAATATTTGTAGAATCTTGTATGGCATTTTCGATTGTGGCATCAGGAATTTTATTTGTTGTACTACATCCGCTTAATGCGGCAACGGTAAGAATAGCACAGGATAGGGGAACATAGATACCCTTTTTCATGGTAATCCTCTTTTCATCATAATCAGTCTTTACTGTAAGTTACGCTTTGACCGTCTTTCGTCAGGGTGATTTTGTTTCCGTTTTTCGTAAAATCATAGACTTCGGAAATAGCGCCGAGGTAGAAGCGGAGACGCCCATCCTCGATTTTGTAGGTGATGCCGAGCGTATCGTTGTAGTCGCAATCCCCATCACTTTCAAAGTTTAATGTTTTGGGAAAGTTGTATGTCGGGGTATCGACGGTGTAATGCCCGTCCAGTGTTTTTTGACCGCCGCACCCAACAAGTGAAAGAATAGAAACAGTTACCAATAGCGCGGAAAGACCTTTTTTAATGCTTTTGCGAATCATGACGACCTCCTGAAATTAAGACTAAAAGTGTGATTTACACTTACATAGCAACTAAAGTATATATTTTTAAATGAATGAAGTCAATAGTATGTTCAAACTATAAAAGAATATTTATAGACTATATTTATAAATAGGGGTGAGATTTTGAACACTATGACGAAAGAACTCGGCCAACGCATCCGAGCCGAGCGTACAGCCAGAAAAATGACGCAGGAGGAACTGGCGGAACGCGCGGACCTGCACCCGACCTACATCGGCCAGGTCGAGCGTGGCGAGAAGAGCCTGACAATAGCCAGCCTGGAAAAAATCGTGGAAGGGCTGGGAATCTCCTTCTCTGACTTATTCGAGAACCTACAGCCACCCACGAAGCCTGCCAGCTACGCGATGAAATGCTATAATATTGTCAGCAGCTACCCGGAGAAGACGCAGAAGCAGCTTTATGACGTGCTCTGTGCTGCGGAAAAGCTGGCGAAGTAAAGCTATATTTGTGAGGTATATACGATGCAATACACCAAAACCCTTACGACCAAAACCGGTAGCGAGCTTTATCTGCGCAATGGTGACGCACCAGACGGGGATGCTGCGCTGGCAGTGTTCAACAAAACGCACGCGGAGACGGAATACCTGCTGACCTACCCCGACGAGAGCAGCATGACTGCCGAGCAGGAAGCGGAGTTTCTGGCCCAGGCAACGAAGAGTGCGCGGGAGATCGAGATTCTGGTGTTTGTGGACGGCCAGCTGGCCGGGACGGCGGGCATCAGCGCGGTGGGCAAGCCGTGCAAGCTGGCGCACCGTGCGGAATTTGGCATCGGCATTTTGCAGGCATACTGGGGGCAGGGAATCGGCTATGCCCTGACAGCGGCGTGCATCGACTGCGCCCGGCAGGCCGGGTATCTGCAGCTGGAACTGGACGTGGTGGCGGACAACGCACGGGCGATTGCGCTGTATAAAAAGCTGGGGTTTGTGGAGTATGGGCGCAACCCACGCGGGTTCCGCAAGCGGAACGGGGATTATCAGGAGTTGGTGTACATGAGGGTGGAGCTGTAAGCCGGGGGAGAACGGGCAAAGCCCCTCCGGCCCTCGCTTCGCTCGGCCACCTCCCCACGCTGTGGGGAGGCTCAGACTGTAGAAAAAGGCGCGTCCTCCCCTTGGCCCCCTCTGGGAGGGGGCTCCGCCCGCAGGCGGTGGGGGAGAGAACTGTACGGCTGCCCGAAATATTTCGGGCTATGATAAGGTCTTTTTTGTTCCTTCTTTGCAAAGAAGGAACCGAAGAAATTCCAAAATTAGATAAAAACACGTTTTTACACAAATTTGACGGCGTACCCTTTGCGTTGCGTGCATATCTATGCTATAATAAGTAAAATGTGTAGTTGTACACATAAATAACATACAGAAAGAGTTGATAGTTCCCCAATGGACGATGGCAGTATATTTATGATCGTCGCACTGATAATCCTGATCGGTTTGTCTGCATTTTTCTCGGCGGCAGAAACAGCGTATAACTCGCTGAATGAGATCCGCCTGCGGAGCAAGGCGGAGGACGGCGACGCCAAAGCAGCGCACACGCTGGCGCTGGTTGAGCGCTACGACAGCCTGCTCAGCACCATTCTGATCGGCAATAACATTGTCAATATCGGTGCGTCCTCTCTTGCCACCGTGCTGTTTACCCGCCTTGTCGGCGGCGTTTACGGCCCTACCGTCTCGACGATTGTCATGACCCTGCTGGTCTTGGCCTTTGGCGAAATCACCCCCAAGAGCATGGCCAAGGAAATGCCCGAAACAATGGCCATGGCCTTTGCCCCCGTGCTCAGTGCGCTGGTCACGATTTTTACGCCGCTGAACGCCTTGTTCGGTGCGTGGAAAAAGTTCCTTGCCAAACGGTTTGATACCGGAGAAAAGGACACCATCACCGAGGGTGAGCTGGTGACCATGGTCAGCGAGGCCGAGAAGGACGGCGAGCTGACGAACCGCGAGAGTGAGCTGATCCGCAGCGCCATCGAGTTTGACGACGTCGAGGCCCAGGATGTGCTGACCCCCCGCGTGGATGTTGTGGCCGTGGCCGACGACACCCCGATGGACGAGGTCACCGAGCGCTTTGCCGAGAGCGGCTATTCCCGTCTGCCGGTTTACCACGATACGATTGACAATATCATCGGTGTCGTACATGAGAAGGACTGTTTTGCGGCCCTGCAGAAGCATGACAAAAATGTCAAGCTGGAGGACCTGATCGGCCCGACACTCTACACGACGAGCGTGACCCAGATTTCTGCGCTGCTGCGCACCCTGCGCGAGAGCAAGCACCACATGGCCGTCGTCGTCGACGAGTACGGCGGCACGGCGGGCATCATCACGTTGGAGGATATTCTCGAGGAGCTGGTCGGTGAGATTTGGGACGAACACGACGACGTGGTCGAGGACGTCCGCCAGCAGTCCGACGGCAGTTGGCTGATTTCCGGCAGCGCCAGTGTTGACGACACCGCCGACGAGTTGGGCATCAAGGAGGACGACGACATTGACGCCGTCGCCATCGGCGGCCTGGTCCAGGAGAAGCTGAGCCGTCTGCCCAAGGTGGGTGATAAGTTCATCTGGGGCGACTTTGACGGCACCGTCACCCGCGCCACGAACCGCCGCGTCCAGGAGGTCCGCCTGACCCCCCGCAAGGTTCAGGACGAGAACGAGAAGTAAAAAAATATATAAAACAATTCAAACTGTCAAGAAACGCAGTAGGGTAGGAGCAGAGCCCCGCCCCTATGTATTTAATTAAGAAATGTATTCTTGTCCTCGAAAGTGTGTATATTCGACACACGGGTAACACTAGCTCATGCTGGAAACAGTATGAGCTTTTATAGTATAAAACTGTTTGTTGACGAAGAAAGGAGCCGACCAGTGGGACGAGTCTATATGCACTTGACGTACGACCAGAGGTTAGCCATAAAACAAATGCTTGAGAGAGGAAATTCCAAAAAGGAGATTGCAGAGAGCATTGGTGTGCATACGTCCACCATATATAGGGAAATTGATAGGGGAACGGTGAATGGACACTACGACCCAACTGCTGCGGAAGAAGCCTATCAGGAAAAATTGGCGGAAAAAGGGCCGACAGCAGTTCTGGAAGAAAATCCGGAACTGGCGAATTATATCGCAAAATTGATTTTAAATCAAAAGTTAAGTCCTGAAAAAATTGTAAATGTAGTAAAGGAAAATCCACGCTTTTCAAAAATTTCACTTACGAAGCAGACAATATACCATAGTATTATAACAGGGAAAATCCCCGGTGTGACAAAAGATTCTTTGCGAACAGAAGCATCGACTATATTCAGTAATGGGCAAATATGTATCCCTAAATGGGTTCTTGAAGCTTTGAAATTAAAAGATGGGGATGTCTTAGACCTTAATTTGAAAGAGAACGGAGAAATTGTATACAAGAAGCGTGGCACATAATAAAATAGGAAAGATGTGAGCGCCCGATAAAATTCCACGCAAACCAGGGGAAAACTTCCATTTTGCAAATTTTTTGTAAAATCCGCCAGAATTTTTTGCTACTTGCATGGCTTACAATGTTTAAACCGCGGAAAATGTCGAAAATACTGAAATTCTTGCCTTGCAGGGCTGATTTTATGCCGCCGCTGTGCTACAATACTAGTAAATGGGGCATTGCGGCACGCCGCGCCCCTGTGGTATTGACAACACAAGATGGAAGTAAGGAGTACCTGTAATGGCTGAACAGAATCTTGGCCCGCGTGATTTCTTTGCCAAAGAGGACGCAATCGCCGATCTCGGTCTGATTGCCTGTCCCGGCGCAGAGGAGCTTTGCAAACTCGTTGACAGTCACCTCGTCCGCTGGGCGCGCGAGGTCGGCAACATGGATGTCGACACCTTCATCATCCCGTCCGACTGCCCGCGTTTCCAGTCCGGCGACGCAAAGGGTCTCGTCAAGGCGTCCACCCGCGGCGACGACCTGTATATCTTCGTCGATCCGGGCAACTACAGCGTTACCTATCAGTTGTTCGGGTATGAGAACCATCTCTCCCCGGACGACCACTTCCAGAACCTGATGCGTCTGATCCAGGCCGTTGCCGGCCGCGCCCACCGCATCAGCGTCATCATGCCCAGCCTGTACGGCGGCCGCCAGCATCGCCGCGTCAGCCGTGAGAGCCTGGACTGCGCCTTTGCGCTGCAGCAGCTGCGCGACGTCGGTGTCAAGAACATCATCACGTTTGACGCCCATGACCCCCGCGTTATGAACGCCGTGCCCACCATGAGCTTTGACAACGTCATGCCCACCTATCAGGTGCTCAAGTGCCTGCTGCATCATGTGCCGGACGTTTCCTTCCACAAGGATAACTTTATGATCGTCTCTCCCGACGAGGGCGCCATGAACCGCAACATGTACTATTCCAGCGTGCTGGGCTGCAACCTGGGCATGTTCTACAAGCGCCGCGACTACAGCCGCATCGTCAACGGCCGCAACCCCATCGTCGCCCATGAGTATCTGGGCGAGAGCGTTGAGGGCAAGGACGTCTTTATCGCCGACGACATCATCGCCTCCGGCGAGTCCATGCTGGACATCGCCTACGAGCTGAAGATGCGCGGTGCCCGCAACATCTTCACCTGCTGCACCTTCCCGCTGTTCACCGCCGGTCTGGAGAAGTTCGACAAGGCCTACAACGACGGCATCATCAAGGCCGTTCTGGGCACGAACCTGACCTACCGCAAGCCGGAACTGCTGGAGCGCGAGTGGTACTACGACGTGGACGTCTCGAAGTATACCGCCTACTTCATCGCGGCCATCAACCACGACAAGAGCGTTTCTTCCATCATTGACCCGATGGCCAAGATCCGCGCCCTGCTGGACAAGCACGGCATCCCCATGGGCGGCGAGCAGTAATCATGATTTTCCTTCGGTCCGCCTTGGCGGGCCGAATTTTGTTGCAGAAATACGGCATTTTGTATATAATAGAAGTAGAAACTACGCCAGAGGAGAGATATTTATGCTGCCGATCCAACAGCTGCAAGAGCTTATTCAGGGCAAAAAGGTTGCCTTTATCGGTGCGGGCGTCAGCCACAAGCGCTGCATTGAGCAGTTTGTCGAGCTGGGCGCGCAGGTCACGCTCTGCGACCAGAAAAAGAGCCTGGACGACTTCGGTGACTACGCCGACACGCTGCGCCGCCTGAAGGTGAATTTGAGTCTGGGCGAGCATTATACCGACGGCTTCGCCGGGCAGGACATCATCATGCGCACACCGGGCTATGAGTACTACAAGCCCGCACTGCAGGCCGCGCTGAAAGCCGGCGCAATGGTCACGAGCGAGGTGGAGCTTTTCTTTGAGTTTTGCCCCTGCGAGATCGTGGCTGTGACCGGCTCCGATGGCAAGACCACGACGACGACGCTGATCTCCAAGATGTTCGAGGCTGCGGGCCGCAAGGTCTTTTTGGGCGGCAACATCGGTGCGGCGCTGCTGCCCCAGCTGGCCGACGTGACCTCCGACGCCGTGGCCGTCGTCGAACTGTCCAGCTTCCAGCTCATCAGCATGCGCCGCAGCCCGAAGGTGGCTGTCGTCACGAACGTGACCCCCAACCACCTCGACCACCACAAGGATATGCAGGAGTACATCGACGCCAAGCGCAACATTCTGCTGTGGCAGACCCCGCCCTGCCGCGCCGTGCTGGGCTTTGAGAACGACATCACCCGCGGCATGGAGAAGGACTGCAAGGGCGAGCAGGTCTGGTTCACCCGCCTGCACGAGACCGACAGGGGTGCGTTCCTGCGCGAGAGCGACGACACGCTCTGCTATGCCGAGAACGGCGTTGTGACGCCGATCCTGCCCCGCAAGGAGATTCAACTGCGTGGCCTCCACAATGTGGAAAACCTGCTGGCCGCCTGCGCCGCCGTCTGGGGCCGCGTGCCCATCGAGGCTATGCGTCAGGTCGGCTCGACCTTCACCGGCGTCGAGCACCGCATTGAGCCGGTCCGCACGCTGGACGGCGTGACCTACTACAATGACTCCATCGCGTCCAGCCCCACGCGCACGATTGCGGGTCTGCGCAGCTTTGACCAGAAGATCATCCTGATCGCGGGCGGCTACGACAAAAAGATCCCCTATGAGCCGCTGGCCCCGGAGGTTCTCGCCCACGTCAAGACGCTGGTGCTGATGGGCGCTACCGGCCCCCGCATCGAGAAGGCCGTCCGCGAGTGCGATGGCTTTGCCGGGAGCGGCCTGACCATCCTGCACGCCGACAGTATGCAGCACGCCGTCGAGCTGGCGCGCGGTGCCGCCAAACCGGGCGATGTCGTCAGTCTCTCGCCCGCCTCCGCGTCGTTTGACTTGTACCCGAATTTTGAGGTCAGAGGACGGGATTATAAGAATATCGTGAAGAATTTGAAGTAAGCGGCTGAGGCGGACGGGCAGAACCCTTCCGGTCATCGCTTCGCTCGACCACCTCCCCTGATGGGGAGGCTTTCACGCGGGCGCAGCCCGCGCAAAAAGGCGCCCCATCAGGGGTGACTCCCCGCTGCGCGGGGAGATGTCGTGAAGCGACAGAGGGGACCGGGTCCGAAGGACTGGCCGAGCTTGCGAGGCCTGAGGGGTTCAGCCGCCTGCCCACTGCCCGAAACCCACGCTGGAAAAGGTCCCCCTATGATTCAATCCGTCTCCACTGCGGAAGATAAAACCGAATACCTCCGCCGCCTGTCCGGCAAGCCCTATTTTGAGGCTGTCCTCGGCACGCACCTGCACCTGTTCGGCAACCACCCTGCCAGCGGGTGGGCGTTCTACCTGCTGCCCGGCTCCGCGGTGCTGGAGCTGCGCGGCGGGTCGGCGGTGCTCTGCGGTGCGCTGCCCGGCGGGGAAGCGGGGGAGGACGCCCGGGAGGAATTGACGGGCTTTCTCCGCTTTCTGCACGCCGACACCCTGCGAACCGAGCACCCGCTGACCCTGCCCGGCTGGCAGCCTGCCGCGCCGCTGACGCTGTGGGAGCTGCCAAAGGGCCGTACCCTGCCGTTGCCGCCCGCGCCCCCGGCGGAGCTTGTCCCGGACAAAGCGCCGTCGATGCTGCCGGTCAGCCGCCTTGTCTTTGCCGAGAGCGACGCCGAGGCCGACGAGTTCTACTCCGCGGCCTGCACGGCGCTGGCCCACGGGGTGGGCACCTGCCGCGCGCTGCTGCACAACGGCAGACCCATCTGCACGGTGGGCTGCTACGAGCAGAGCGATACCGAGAGCTATATGGCCGCGGGCGTGACCGACCCCGCGTGGCAGGGCAGGGGGCTGGCGCGGTATTTGATTGTCGGGCTGGCGAATGAGCTGACCGCCGAACGCGCGGTGCGGTTCGCCTGCTTCCCGGCGCTGTGCGGCTTTTATGCACAGCTTGGATTTTTACAAATCGGCAAAATTCAACATTATACTACAGATTGGAATACTACATGATCGAACAATTTTACGACCTGCGCCCCGAAGTGCTGGCGCTGGACCGCAAGGACCTCGACCTCTGCCGTGCGCAGTTTGCCCATGTGGAGGAGATCCGCGACTACAACCAGCTTAAAATGCTGCGTGCCTTCACCGACTGTGGCGTCGAGGCACGGCATTTCTGGGGGTCCAGCGGCTACGGCGTCTGGGACGACAGCCGCAACAAGCTGGAGGAGGTCTTTGCCCGCTGCATGGGGGCCGAGGCCGCACTGGTGCGCCCGCAATTCATGAGCGGCACCCACACGCTGACCGTCGCGCTGTTCGGTCTGCTGCGCACCGGCGACACCCTGCTGGCCGCCACGGGCCGTCCTTATGACACGCTGGAAGGCGTCATCGGCATCGGAGACGCGGGCAAGGGCTGCGGCACGCTGCGGGAGTTTGGCGTGAACTACGACGAGTGCCCGCTGCTGCCGGACTTCACCCCCGACTATGACCTGATCGCCGAGAAGGCCAAGACCGCCACGGTGGTACACATCCAGCGCAGCCGCGGCTACACCCAGCGCAATGCGTTTGACCTTGCCACGATTCAAAAGGTCGCGGACACCGCCCGCAAAGCCAACCCGAACGCGGTGATTTTCGTGGACAACTGCTACGGCGAGTTCACCCAGACCGCCGAGCCCGTCGCCTTCGGCGCGGACATCATGGCGGGCAGCTTCATCAAGAATCCCGGCGGCGGCATCACCCCTACGGGCGGCTACATTGCGGGCCGTAAGGACCTTGTTGAAAAGTGCAGCCACCGCTTCACTGCGCCCGGCATCGGCGGGGACCTGGGCTGCACACAGGACAGCCTGCGGGATACCTTCCTCGGCTTCTATTACGCGCCGGGCGTCGTCTGCGAGGCGCTGAAAACCGCCATCTATGCCCAGTGTCTGCTGGAGCTGGCGGGCGTCAATCCCGTGCCGCGCTACACCGCCGACCACAACGACATTGTGACCTGCTTTGACTCGGGCAGTGCCGCCGCGCTGACGGGCTTCTGCGCGGGCATCCAGCACAACAGCCCTGTGGACAGCTTTGCCAGCCCCGAGCCTGCCGACGAGCCGGGTTACACCGACAAGGTCGTCATGGCCTCCGGCAGCTTTACCGAGGGCAGCACGATTGAAATTTCCTGCGACGGCCCGCTGCGCGCGCCCTACACCTGCTATCTGCAGGGCGGCGTGAACTTTACCGCAGGCCGTGCCGCCGTGCTGAACGCCGTGCAGAATGCGTTTTTTGCAGAGTAAAAAGGCTTCCCCCCTCGGGGGAAGCTGTCAGCGGCCCCGCCCGCTGACTGATGAGGGGCAGGTTTGCCATTATAACCCATAAACGGGAAGCCGCGGCAAACTCGCCCCTCATCCGGCCCTGCGGGGCCACCTTCAGTCTTCGCGCTAAGAGCCGCCTGCGGCGGTTGCGCTTCGACACGCGCCTGCGGGCGCAGCCCCAAGGGGGAAGGCTTTGAAGTAAAAAATCTCCCGCGTATCCTAACCGATACGCGGGAGATTTTTTACATTCTACTGTTTTAGTGCTTCACAAAATCACGGACCAGCGCTTGCAGCAGGTCGTCGCGGTCAATGCGGCGGATGATGGCGCGGGCGTTCTTGTAGGTCGTGATGTAGGTCGGGTCCTCCGACAGGATGTAGCCGACGAGCTGATTGATGGGGTTGTAGCCCTTCTCCTCCAGCGCACGGTACACCTGCAGCACCGCCTGCTTGATCTCCATATCACGGTCATCACGGATGGAAAAAACGGCGGTAGGTTCAGAGATCGGCATTTCAATTCTCCCCTTCATTATGATATTACTAGCCTTATTATACTCAACATGCGCCAAATTTGCAAGATGAAAACGCAGAATTTTTATACAGAAATGCAAATTCCGCTTCTTTGCTTTTTGCCCGCCGCTGTGCTATAATACAGACAAAACTGTCCGTAAAGGAGCTACACTATGAAATTTTCGGAAATGCCCTATGCACGCCCCGACCTGGACGCCGTCAAGCAGCAGTTTGCTGACCTGCTGGCCCGCTTCAAGGCGGCTGCCACCTACGCCGAGGCCCACGCCGTTTTTCTGGAGGAGGAAAAGCTCAACAAGCATGTGGACACGCTCGCCCAGCTGGCCAGCGTGCGCAATACGATTGACACCCGCGACAAATTCTACGATGAGGAGATGAACTTCTGGAACGAAGCCACTCCCCAGCTGCAGGAGTGCCAGAACGCCTGGAGCCGCGCGATGCTCGACTCGCCGTTCCGCGCTGACTTCACCGCCGAGTACGGCGACCTGATGTTTGTCAACGCCGAGATCGCGGACAAGGCGTTCTCGCCCGACATCCTCGACGAGATGGCACAGGAAAACAAGCTGACCACCGAGTACGGCAAGCTAATCGCGTCGGCGCAGATCCCGTTTGAGGGCGGCGTCTACACGCTGAGCCAGCTGTCCCCCTTCAAGAACGACCCCGACGATGCCCGCCGTCTGGCCGCCTGGAAGGCCGAGGGCGCATGGTACAAAGAGCACGGGGCCGAGTTCGACGGCCTCTACGATCAGCTCGTCCACCTGCGTGACACCATGGGCAAAAAGCTTGGCTATGAGGGCTACACCACGCTGGGCTACTACCGCATGGGCCGCAACTGCTACACGAAGGCCGATGTGGAAAAGTTCCGCGCCGCCGTCGTCAAGTACATCGTGCCGCTGGCCGACAGCATCTACCGCGAGCAGGCCGGGCGGCTGGGCAAGCAGTACCCGATGAACGCAGCCGACAATGCCCTGATGTTCCGCAGCGGCAACCCCCGCCCGGCGGGCGACGCCGACGCCATCCTCAAGCAGGGCAAAAAGTTCTATGAGGAGCTTTCCCCCGAGACCGGCGTGTTCTTCAACAAAATGCTGGACGACCAGCTCATGGACGTGCTGTCCACCCCCGGCAAGGCGGGCGGTGGCTACTGCACGGGCCTGGGTGATTACGAAATGCCGTTTATTTTTGCCAACTTCAACGGCACCCAGCACGACGTCGAGGTCGTGACCCACGAGGCCGGCCACGCCTTTGCCGCCTACATGAACCGTGACCGCATCCCGTACTCCTACGTCTGGCCCAGCATGGAGGCCTGCGAGGTCCACTCGATGTCGATGGAGTTCTTCGCCTGGCCGTGGGCCGATGGCTTCTTCGGCGCGGATGCCCGCAAGTTCCGCTACAGCCATCTGGCGGGTGCGCTGACCTTCATCCCCTACGGCACAATGGTGGACCATTTCCAGCACATCGTCTACGAGCATCCCGAGTTGACCCCGGCCCAGCGCCACGAGGAATGGAAAAAGCTGGCTGCCATCTATCAGCCCTGGATGCGTCTGGACGGCGAGATCCCGTTCTACGGCGCGGGTGAGTACTGGCAGCGCCAGATGCACATTTATCAGAGCCCGTTCTACTACATAGACTACTGTCTGGCCCAGACCGTCAGCCTGCAGTTCTGGGCGATGCTGCAAAAGGACCGCGCCGATGCGTGGAGCCACTACATGGCCTACACGAAGCAGGGCGGCAGACGAACCTTCCCCGAACTGCTGAAAAACGCCGGCCTGTCCACGCCGTTTGAGGAAAGCTGTCTGCGCGGCGTCAGCGAGGCGGCCAAGGCGTGGCTGGACAGCTACGACCTGACGGGGATCGTCTGATGGCGGACCGCGAGCGCGAGAAGAAAAAGAAGCGCGCCTATCTCGACGACTTTGAAAAGGATCTGAACGGCAATTATCAGTATCGCGGCGCGCATTACCGCTATGCGGGCGAGCACTCTCACACCAGGGTGCTGGCCTTGCTGTGGCTGTTTTGCGGCGGCGGGGCTGCGCTGACCGCCGGCGCGGGCGCACTGCCCGGGGCCACGGCCCACGCACCTGTGTACCTGCTGCTGCCCTACATGGCGGCACTGGTGCTGGCGCTGTATGCGGTGGTGCTGCTGGTGCGGCTGACCCGTGGCGGCGCGCGCGTGCGGGCTTATATCCATGAACAGACCGCACAAAAATTGCCCTCTTTGTGCAGGGCGACAGCGGTACTCTGTGCTGCTGCCTCCGCGGGGCAGGGGGTGGCTGTGTTTGCAGCGGACGCACAGCTGCTTTGGGGGATGCAAGGTGTTTTTATACTTTTTGAACTGCTCTCCTGCGCTGCTTTTGCCGCTGCTGCGTGGTTCCTCAAGCGGATGCCGTGGGAAAAAGAAGAATAATTATACATTATCACAATAGAGCGTGCTCCGCAGAAAAACGCAGGGCACGCTTTTTTAGATGAGCAGGAAAAGTCTTCCCACAGGGGGAAAAAGACTTTGGGGGTTACAAAATTTTCCTCTCAAATTCGGCAAAAGGTACAAAAAGCAACAAAAGTGTGATTTATGGTTGACTTTTTGTCAATTTTAAGGTATCCTATAAGCTAAGTCATTATCGACAAGTGTACACTGTAAAGAGATACAGGGTGCGGAGAGGGGGTCCCCCCCCTTTCTCGTGTTGCGCTCTTGGGGAGCGCAACATTGATTTGTGGGTGAGGGCAAATTTATAGGAGGTTTTACCACATGAAAAACACAAAGCAAGCCATTGCACTGGCATCTGCTGCCGCTCTCAGCGTCGGCATGCTGGCGGGCTGCGGCGGTGCTGCTTCTTCCGCTGCGACTGCGTCCAGTGAGAGCAACAGCACGGCCACTGCCGAGGCATCCACCACTGCCGCTTCCGACGGCACGCTCGTTCTGGCCGAGACCGGCTTTGAGAGCAAGTTCAGCCCCTTCTTTGCTGCTTCTGCCGCTGACCAGGATGTCATCGACCTGACCCAGATCGCCCTGCTGGGCGCTGACCGTAAGGGTGAGATGGTCCTGAACGGCATCGAGGGCGAGACCCGCGAGTACAACGGCACTGACTACACCTACCACGGTCCTGCCGACTGCGTTGTCACCGAGAACGCCGACGGCACCGTTACCTATGACATCAAGCTGCGCGAGGACCTGAAGTTCTCCGACGGTGAGCCTGTCACCATCGACGACGTCATCTTCTCGATGTATGTTTTCCTCGATCCTACGTATGATGGTTCTGTAACCATGTACTCTACCCCCATCGTTGGTCTGGACGAGTACCGCAGCTCCATGACCACGCTGTCCAAGCTGATCGCTGAGGCCGGCGAGGACAACACCGACAACACGAAATTCACTGCCGAGCAGCAGAAGGCTTTCTGGGACGCTGTCAACGACGGCGGTGTGAAGTTTGCCCAGGAGATCATCGACAACTGCGTTGAGAGCGGCGCTGCCGCCGACGCTAACGATGCTGCCGGTGCCGCCGCCGCCTGGAACCTTGGCGAGCTGCCCGCAGGCGCAACCGCGAAGGATATGTTCGAGCTGATCGGCGCGAACTACGACTGGAACTTCTCTGCCATGGAGGCCGAGACTGCCGGTACCGCCCTGTCTGACCTGATCCCCGAGGACGTCTACGCCTACTCCACCACCGGTGTCAACGTCGGTGACGCCGTTGCTTCTGTGGCCGGTATCGTCAAGACTGGTGACTACAGCATGACGCTGACCACCACCGAGCTGTCCACCACCATGATCTACCAGCTGCAGATGCCCATCGCCCCGCTGCACTACTACGGCGATGAGAGCCTGTACGACTACGACAACAACTCCTTCGGCTTTGCCAAGGGCGACCTGAGCAGCGTCCGCGCCAAGACCAGCACTCCCATGGGTGCCGGTATGTTCACCTTCTCCAAGTACAGCGACGGCGTTGTCTATCTGGATGCCAACCCCTCCTACTATGACGGCGCACCCAAGGTCGCCCACGTCAACATGAAGGAGACCCAGGAGGCCGATAAGATCACCGGCGTTCAGGCCGGCACCATCGACATCTCCGATCCTTCCTACTCTCTGGAGGTTGCTGACCAGATTGCCGACATCAACGGCGTCGAGGGTGAGGACGGCCCCGTCATCACCACCCGCCTGAAGGACTACCGCGGCTACGGCTACATCGCCCTGAGCGCCAAGAACGTCAACGTCGGCGGCGACCCCTCCTCCCAGGCCTCCAAGGACCTGCGCAAGGCCATCATGACTGTCATCGCCGCTTACCGCGATGAGGGCATCGACTCCTACTACGGCGACACCGCCACCGTCATCAACTACCCGATCTCCAACACCTCCTGGGCTGCCCCGTCCGTCACCGACGACGGCTACCAGATCGCCTACTCCACCGACGTGGACGGCAACGAGATCTACACCTCCGACATGAAGAGCGAGGACAAGTACGCCGCCGCTCTGCAGGCTGCCCTGGGCTACTTCGAGGCTGCCGGTTACACCGTCGCGAACGGCCAGATCACTGCCGCTCCTGCCGGTGCCAAGATGGAGTATCAGATCAACATCGGTGCTTCCGGCAACGGTGACCACCCCTCCTTCCAGACCCTGACCAACGCTGCCGCCGCTCTCAAGACCATCGGCTTCACCCTGACTGTCAACGATATGGCCAACGCTTCTGACCTGTTCGCTTCCTATCAGTCCGGCGCTGCCGAGGGCTGGGTCGCTGCCTGGCAGTCCACCAATGACCCCGATATGTACCAGCTGTACCACAGCCAGGGCGCTACCAACTACTACGCCATCAACGACACTGACCTGGACGAGCTGATCATGGCTGCCCGCGCGACCACCGACCAGGAGGCCCGCAAGGCCATGTACAAAGAGGCCATGGAGATCATCCTGGATTGGGGCGTCGAGCTGCCCGTATACCAGCGCAGCGAGGCTACGATCTTCTCCACCGAGCGTGTCAACATCGACACCATCGCGAAGGATCAGACCCCGTACTGGACCTACAAGTCTGAGCTAAACAACCTCGAGCTGAACTAAGTTCAACTTACCGTTGTGAAACGCAGGTGACCGCCCGCCAAGGGCGGTTGCTTGCTGTATTGGACGAACCGAGGAAAGGGGGAGCGGGTAGCCTGTGCGGGCGCATATAGAATGCGCCCCTACGAATGCGCTGCCCTGTAGGGGCCGGGCATGCCCGGCCCTCTGCCCGGCGGTAATCGCCATTCTTCCCCTATACCACTAATATGGTCGTCCCACTCCCACGCAAGGCGTTGTCCCTGCGTGGGATGGGGATGCCCACATTACGGCATTTCCCTGCAAAATAAACGCGGTTTAACCGTGCAAGGAAGGAACGAAAACTCTTGCGAAACTACATCATCAAGCGTGTCGCGCAGTCGGTACTGATCCTGTTCTGTGTCATGTTCATTATCTATGCGCTGATCCGCAGCCTGCCCAGCTCCTTTGCAGAGACAATGGCAATGCAGCTGGCTCAGGCCCCCGGCGCCAAGCCCTATGAGGAATGGCTTGCCCAGCTCAACGCTTCCTACGGCCTTGACCTGGACATCGTCCCCGGCTTCTTCACCTGGCTGAGCAAAGCCGTTGTCGGCAACTTCGGCGACAGCTGGAAGTGGAACGTGCCTGCCACCCAGAAATTCACCGAGGTCATCGGTCTGTCTGTCATCATGGGCGGCATCTCCTTTGTGCTGTCCATCGTGATCGCCGTGCCCCTCGGCGTGCTGGCTGCTACCAAGCAGTACAGCCGCGCGGACTATGTCATCACCTCTGTGGCGCTGGTCGGTATTTCGCTGCCCACCTTCTTCTTTGCCACGCTGCTCAAGCTGTTCTTCTCGGTCAAGCTCGGCTGGTTCGACCTGTACGGCCTCGTCGGACGCGATTACGCCCAGCTGGATTCGATGGGCCAGTTCCTGGACAAGGCCAACCATCTGGTCCTGCCCATCGTCACGCTGGTCATTGTCTCCATCGGCGGTTACATGCGCTATACCCGCACGAACATGCTCGAGGTCCTGAACGCCGACTACATCCGCACGGCCCGCGCCAAGGGCCTGTCGGAGCGCACGGTCATCTATAAGCACGCCTTCCGCAACACGCTGATCCCGCTGGTCACGATCATCGGCGGCAGCCTGCCCGGCCTGTTCAGCGGCGCCCTCATCACCGAGACACTGTTCTCCATCCCGGGCATCGGCTACATCTCTTACCAGTCCATGGTCGCGGGCGACATCCCGTTCACGATGTTCTACCTGTCCTTCATGGCGGTGCTGACGCTGGCCAGCAACCTGCTGACTGATATTCTGTACGGCGTGGTCGACCCGCGCGTGCGCATTTCTTAAAGAAAGGAGACTGCACACCCATGAGCGAAAATACGCAGAACCAGAACCCGAAGCAGGAGCAGTACTCCCTGAACGATGACCGCCGCGTCAAGGTTTTGTCCCCGGGCGCACTCGTCGCCAAGCGGTTCTTCCGCAACCGTCTGGCTGTCGTCGGCCTGTCCATTCTGGTGGCCATGTTCCTGTTCTCCTTCGTCGGCGGCCTTGTCAGCCCCTACGGCCAGGACGAGCAGTTCTTCACCTACACCCAGATGTCCAAGGAGTTTGTCGGCGTTACCCGCAACGATACGATGCGCTTTGTTGTGGCCGATGGGCAGAACTTCGGCTCCATCGCCCAAAGCAAGGCACTGGAGGCCGTCAAGAAGGGCAATACGGAATTCAACTATAAGGATGTTGACTACACCGTCGACATCCAGAGCGACGACTTTTACGTTGTCTACCAGGGCAGGGACATCATGGGCTACGCCAGCCGCGACCTCGTGAACGAGGCCGACGGTGCGCCGAAGTTCAGCTTTGACGTCAAGCTGGCTGCCCTGACCGCCATGACGGCAGGGGAGAAGGAGTTCGCCGCCGACGGCGTGGACTACACCCTCGACGCGGATGGCAACATCCTCGCAGGCGGTGAGGAGCTGGGCTACGTCAGCCGCTTCGTCGTCTCCGCCGCCGATTCCAGCGTCGTCGTCACCCGTGACTTCAAGGACCGCCTCGAGGAGGCCATCGACGACAACGCCGCCAAGTTCAATTACACCGACGCCGAGGGCAACGAGGCCGAGTATGACATCGTCTACGACGCCTCCACCAAGGTCTGGAGCGTCAAGCAGATGACCGAGACCTACGTTTATGACCGCTACGCCGCCCCCAGCAAAGAGCACTGGCTCGGCACCGACACGAACGGTATGGACATGCTGACCCGCCTGATGTACGGCGGACGTGTCTCGCTGATCATCGGCTTCATCGTTGTTGTCATTGAAGCGTCCCTCGGCATCCTGATGGGCGGCATCTCCGGCTACTTCGGCGGCTGGATCGACAACATTATTATGCGTATCGTCGATGTTTTCTACTGCATCCCCTCGATGCCCGTCATCATCATCATCGGTGCGGCCATGGACGCGATGCGCGTCGATTCCTGGAAGCGCATGATGTACCTGATGCTGATCCTGGGCTTCCTCGGCTGGCCGAGCATTGCCCGTCTGGTCCGCGGCCAGATCCTGTCCCTGCGCGAGCAGGAGTTCATGCTGGCCACCGAGGCCTGCGGCATCAAGGTCTGGCACCGCATCTTCCGCCATCTGATCCCCAACGTCATCCCGCAGCTGATCGTCACCTGCACGATGGGCCTCGGCTCCACCATCCTGACCGAAGCCACGCTGTCCTTCCTGGGTCTGGGCGTCAAGTACCCGTTTGCCTCCTGGGGCAACATCATCAACGACGTCAACAACGCCTACGTCATGACGAACTACCTGTTCATCTGGATCCCTGCCGGTGTCTGCCTGCTGCTCACCGTTCTGGGCTTCAACTTTGTGGGCGACGGTCTGCGCGATGCGTTTGACCCCAAGATGAAACGCTGATTGGAAGGAGAAACACACGATGGCTAAAAATCAGGACGGATACCTTTCCGCCAAAGAGTCGCGGCGTATCTCCAAGGAAAACCGCCGCATCACGGACCAGTACGAAAAGCGCCGCAAGCGCCGCAACGTGCCCGAGTCCGAGTACACCACCCAGATGAAGGACCCCGCCAACGCGGTGGAGTTCGATAACCTGCACACCTACTTCTTCACCGACACCGGCGTCGTCAAGAGCGTCGACGGCGTCTCGTTTGAAGTGCCCATCGGCAAGACCGTCGGCGTCGTCGGCGAGTCCGGCTGCGGCAAGTCCGTCACCAGCCTGTCCCTGATGCAGCTTTTGCAGCGCCCCCAGGGCCAGATCGTCGAGGGTGCCATTCGGCTGAACCTCGGCAATGACAAGGCCTACGACATTGCCAAGACCCCGGCGGACAAGATGCAGGGTCTGCGCGGCAACTATATCTCGATGATCTTCCAGGAGCCCATGACGAGCCTGAACCCGGTGTTCCGCATCGGTGCCCAGATCGACGAGGTCATCGCCCTGCACGAGGGCGAGGGCAAGACGAAGGAGGACATCAAGAAGCGCACCATCGAGATGCTCGAGATGGTCGGCATCGCCAACAGCGAGGGCGTCTACGCGATGTACCCCCATGAGCTGTCCGGCGGTATGCGCCAGCGCGTCATGATCGCCATGGCGCTGGCCTGCAACCCGAAGATCATCATTGCCGACGAGCCGACCACCGCGCTGGACGTGACGATCCAGGCACAGATCCTCGACCTGCTGCGCAGCCTGAAGGACCGCATCAATTCGTCCATCATGCTCATCACGCATGACCTGGGCGTCATTGCCGAGATGGCCGACTATGTCGTCGTCATGTACGCGGGCCGTGTCGTCGAGAAGGGCACTGTCGAGGAGATCTTTGCCCACCCGAGCCACCCCTACACCATCGGCCTGATGGCGTCCAAGCCCGTTGTCGGCAAAAAAGTGGACCGCCTGTACTCCATCCCCGGCAAGGTCCCCAACCCCGTTGATATGCCGAACTACTGCTACTTCAAGGACCGCTGCGAGCTGCAGCTGCCCTGCTGCAGCGGCGAGTACCCCTGCGAGATCAGCCTGTCCCCGACGCACAAGGTCAGCTGCTACCGCTACTATGAAGAAAACAGAAAGGCGGGTGAGTGACGCATGGCAAACAAGGGTAAGCACCTGATTGAAAACGATTACACCCCCGTCACCTATGACCCTCAGTATATCCTGATGGTCAACCACCTCAAGAAATATTTCCCCATCAAGGGCGGCCTGCTGTCCCAGACCGTGGGCCACGTTAAGGCCGTGGATGGCGTGACGTTCAACCTGCGCCGCGGCTGCACGATGGGCCTTGTCGGCGAGTCCGGCTGCGGCAAGTCCACCACGGGCCGCACGATCCTGCGCCTGGGCGGCGAAAAGACCGGCGGCCAGGTGCTGTTCAACGGCAAGGAGGTCTACGACATGACCCCCGCCGAGATGCGTGAGCTGCGCACCAAGATGCAGATCATCTTCCAGGACCCGTTCTCCAGCCTGTCCCCGCGTCTGCCCGTCGGCGAGATCATCGGCGAGGCCGTGCGCGAGCACAACCTTGTGCCGAAGAACGAGTTCAACGACTATATTGACCAGGTCATGGACGACTGCGGCCTGCAGCCCTACCACAAGACCCGCTATCCGCACGAGTTCTCCGGCGGCCAGCGCCAGCGTATCTGCATTGCCCGTGCGCTGGCCCTGAACCCCGAGTTCGTCGTCTGCGATGAGCCGGTCTCCGCGCTGGACGTCTCCATTCAGGCGCAGATCATCAACCTGCTGAAATCCTTGCAGGAAAAGCGCAACCTGACGTATCTTTTCATCTCTCACGATCTGTCCGTCGTCGAGCATATCTCCGACACTGTCGGCGTTATGTACCTGGGCAATCTGGTGGAGTACGGCGAGACCGACGACATTTTTGCCCACCCGCTGCACCCCTACACCAAGGCGCTGTTCTCGGCCATTCCCATCCCGGACCCGACTGTCAAGCGCGAGCGCGTGGTGCTGCAGGGCTCCATCCCGTCCCCGGCCAACCCGCCGTCCGGCTGCAAGTTCCACACCCGCTGCCCCTATGCCACGGAGCGCTGCAAGACCGAAGCGCCGAAGCAGCGTGAGGTCGAGCCGGGCCATTACGTGGTCTGCCATCTGTACGAAAAATGAGGAAACGCGACGACTTCGAGGACGATGGCCGCACCATCGCCGATATGAGCGGCATCGGCCCTGCGCCGACGCTGCGCCCCCACCGCCGCAAGGCGGACGCCCCGCCCCCGGAGCCGGCGAATGACCATCCCTGGGAGCAGGCCCCCGACTGGACGCCCAAAGAAAAATTTTGGGCCGTCATGGGTGTGCTGAAGGCCACCCTGGCCATTGCCGGGGTGTATCTGGTGGGTTTAGGTGTGCTGCTGGCCGTGCTGTTCCTGCTGTGGAAATGAATACAAAATAAAAAGGCATGTACGATTGGATAGGTCGTACATGCCTTTTTTGCGGGCGGAGATATTCCGGAAAAACCATTGCTGCCATGTAGGGGCCACACATGTGCGGCCCGCGGCCTGCCCGTAAGCAGCCGCCCGCCATACCCGGCCCCTACGCCCGCAGCAACGCAAAAACCGGTTGAAACCTTGCGGTTTCAACCGGTCTTGGTGCGCCTGCAGGAACTCGAATCCTGGGCCCTCTGATTAAAAGTCAGATGCTCTACCAACTGAGCTACAGGCACGTATGCACTGTGGCGTTCACAGCTTTACTATTATAGCAGGCAAAATGAAAATTGTCAATACGCTTTGCAAAACAAATTAGCCGGAAATCCGGCAAAATCCGCACGCGTTTGCCCGCCGCCCTCTTGCCAAATGCACAGCGGCGCGTTATAATAATATTTTAGTAAAAGATAAAACCGTAAAGGGGACAGGAAATATGGAAACTTTGGGCAGTCTGCGCCGCACAAACTATTGCGGCGAAGTCACGCTTGCCATGGCCGGTCAGGAAATGACCGTCTGCGGCTCCATCGCCCGCGCCCGCGACAAGGGCGGCATCATCTTTGCCGACCTGCGCGATACCACCGGCATTTTGCAGCTGGTGTTCGATGAGGATACGCCGAAGGACGTTTTCGCCAAGGCCGAGAGCCTGAAAAGCGAGTACGTTGTTATCTGCCGCGGCAAGCTGCGTGAGCGCGCCGCCAAGACCGATAAGATCGCAACCGGCGACGTTGAGCTCTACGTCAGCGAGCTGCGCATCCTGAGCGAGGCCCAGACCACGCCGTTTGAGCTGCGCGACGAGATCAACGTCAACGACGACCTGCGCCTGCGCTACCGCTATCTGGACCTGCGCCGTCCGTCCATGCATGAGCCCATCGTGCTGCGCAGCAAGATCATGCAGATCATCCGCAACTATTTCTGCGAGAACCATTTCACCGAGATCGAGACGCCCACCCTCATCAAGTCCACGCCCGAGGGCGCGCGCGATTATCTCGTTCCCAGCCGTGTGCAGCCGGGCCACTTCTACGCGCTGCCCCAGAGCCCGCAGCTCTACAAGCAGATTTTGATGCTGTCCGGCTTTGACCGCTACTTCCAGCTGGCCCACTGCTACCGCGACGAGGATCTGCGCGCAGACCGCCAGCCCGAGTTCACCCAGGTGGACGAGGAGATGAGCTTTGTCTCCGAGGACGACATCATGACCCTGAACGAGGGCCTCATCAAGCGTCTGTGGAAGGAAATGCTGAACGTCGACGTCGAGACCCCGTTCTACCGTATGCCGTGGGACGAGGCCATGGGCCGTTTCGGCTCCGACAAGCCCGACACCCGCTTTGGCCTTGAGATTCAGGACGTGACCGAGGTGTTCAAGGGCACCGAGTTCAAGCCCTTCGCCGCTGTGCTGGAGGCCGGCGGCACGATCCGCGCCATCAACGCCAAGGGTCTGGCCGACAAGCTCTCCCGCAAGAACATCGACAAGCTCGGCGAGGTCGCCAAGACCTACGGCGCAAAGGGTCTGGCCTACAGCCGCCTAACCGTCGACGGCACGTCCTCCAGCTTTGAAAAGTTCCTGACAGACGCCGAGAAGGCCGCCCTGTACGCCGCGCTGAACGCCGAGACCGGCGACGTGCTGCTGCTGGTCAGCGACACCGACTGGGTCAAGGCCTGCACCGCACTGGGTCAGGTCCGTCTGGACATCGCCCGCAAGCACGGCCTGATCGACCCCGACAAGTTCAACTTCCTGTGGGTCGTGGACTTCCCGCTGTTTGAGTACAGTGAGCAGGAGGGCCGCTGGATGGCGATGCACCACCCGTTCACCCTGCCCAAGGCCGAGGATCTCGACAAGGTCGAGAGCGACCCGGGTGCCTGCCATGCCGTGGCCTACGACATCGTACTGAACGGTGTCGAGATGGGCGGCGGCTCGATGCGTATCAATGATCCTGCATTGCAGGACCGCATGTTCCACGCCCTCGGCTTTACCGAGGAGAAGGCCCGCGAGAGCTTCGGCTTCCTGATGGACGCCTACAAGTTCGGTGCGCCGCCGCACGGCGGTATGGCCTACGGCCTGGACCGCATGGTCATGCTGATGCTCAAGAAGGACTCCATCCGCGACGTCATCGCCTTCCCGAAGGTGCAGAACGCCGGTGAGCCGATGAGCGGTGCCCCCGACGTCGTCGATGAGCAGCAGCTCAAGGATCTGAGCATCGCGCTGACGCTGAAGGACTAAGTCAGAAGTAATTGCGCTGTAGGGGCCGGACATGTCCGGCCCGCAACCTGCCCGCAGGATTCCCTTTTGCGGGTGGGTGCAGGGCGGGGCATGCCTCGCCCCTACCGCACACAAAGATAAAAACCTGCCCAACCGCATATCACGCGGCTGGGCAGGTTTTGTGCTTTCTGTCAATATTTCGGCTTCGGCGCGTCGCCCGGCTTCACCGGGTACTCGGCGGGCGGGGGCGTCTGCGCGGGCTTGGGCAGCTTTTCCTTCTTGGGCCGCTTTTTCCAGACCTTGCGCAGGATGAACACCACGACCACTGCGATCAGCAGGACCGGCCACAGGTAGACCAGCGCGATGACCAGACCCTGCAGGAACCCGACAAAGGCATCCCAGCCGCCGCCGAAGGCGTCGGCGATCCGCTCACCGAAGGTCACGCCGGTGGGGGTCAGGGTGGCGACCTCCCGCAGGTAGATGTCCACGGTGGAGTAACTGACCTGCTGGTCCATGCTGCGCAGCTGGCGGGTGTAGTTTTCCAGCTGGTACTGCACATCGGAGAGCTGACTCTCGATCTCCAATAGATCCGCCGTCGTCTCGGCTTGGTCAGCCAGCGCGTTCAGGCGGTCCCGCTGGGCCTCCAGCGCGGACAGCCGCGCCTGCACGTCTATGTAGCTGCTCGTGATGTTCTCGGCGCTCTCGCTGATGTTGAGCACACTGCCCGCGTCGCCCACGGCGGCCAGAAACGCGCGGTAGCTGCCCACCGGCACACGCACGGTGTAGTCGGCGGTACGGTCATGGTCTTTCTCGGTGCCGTACAGGCTTGTGGATTCCAGCCATGCGCCGTTGGCCTCGACGGCGGTCATCAGGGCCTCGCGGGTCGTGTCAAAGTCGGTGGACTCCATCGAAAGACTGGCGTTGTAGATGATCTTCTGTGCGGTCTCGTCGGTGGCGGCCTCGGCAGCGTTCTCCGGCACAAGGCTGCTGTCCGTCCCGCCTGCGGCGCTGTCGTAATTGTAGCTTTCCTGCGCGGCGGCTTCGGTGGCGTAGTATCCGCCGTCTTTGCTGCCGATGCTGCTCCCGCAGCCTGCCAGCAGTGCGGCGGCGCACAGGGCAGCGGTGATACGGACGATGCGTTTTTTCATGGTTGGCTCCTTTCTATAGAGGCGGTGCGCTCTTGGCCCCTTCTGCGAGGGGGCTCCGCCCGCAGGCGGTGGGGGAGAGAACCTTGCGGTTATCCGAAACGCTTCGGGCAATGATGAGGTTCTCTCCCTCCGGCCCTGCGGGCCACCTCCCTCGCAGAGGGAGGTTTTATTTTCAATTTCCCTTTTCACCAATATAACACGGAAAACGCGCCCTGTGTGTTACAAAGCAAATACAAAAAAGTGGGATGTACCGTACTTTCGGCACATCCCACAAATTTTACGTCAATTATTCGGCCTTCTGCCCAAGCAGCTTCACGTCATCGTTGTCGGCAAAGGCAACGGCGTTGTAGCCCGCGGCCTCCAGCGTGCCGAACTGCTTGCCCAGCTTCTTCGCCTGGGGCAGCACGGTCACATCGTAGTCGGCGCGTAAGGATTCGGCCTTGGCCAGCACGGCGGCAAAGTCGGCGTCCTTCAGGTAGAGTAGCGCCATCTTCGGCTTCGCGCCGGGAATTTGGTAGCCCTGCTCCAGCAAAATGCCGCAGACACGCTCGAACCCGATGGAGAAGCCCACGGCGGGCACCTGCTGGCCGATGAACTTGCCGACCATGTTGTCGTAGCGTCCGCCGCCGGCCACGGCCCCGCTGAACTGCGGGCAGGTGACCTCAAACACCATGCCGGTGTAGTAACCCTGTCCGCGCACGAGGCTGGGGGCGTAGGCAATGCCGTAGCGCCCGTTCGCGACCTTCTCGCTGGCGGCGATGACATAGCGCAGGTCGGCGGTCAGCGCCTCGTCGTCGACCCTGGCGGCGACGGTGTCCAGGCTGAAATCGCCCGCGCGCAGAAAGAAATTGACCTTGCCGCATGGTATTTCATCCCTGAGAAGAAGCTGACGTCCTATGGCGGCTACTTTACATACCGGGATCGCCTGTCGCTCAAAGCGATATGCGCACAACTTGGTGTTTCCCGGTCCGCAGTCATCATCCGTCTGCGCCAGCTTGGTTATCTCGAAGACCGCCCATATTCAGAGTTCGATGATCCGACGGAGGTATGGGCATGAAAAAGAATATCCGTGTTACTGAGCCGTCTGCTGAAATGCAGATGAAGATCAGACGGGCGCGTATCGCCATCGCCAGCCAGAAGCCAGGCCTCCGGACCTTTGGGGGAGAGGGCGAGGCTGGTGCTCTTCATATATCTGCCCTGCTCACGGCCGGGGATGAGTATCTGGCTGATGGGAATGCCGTTTTTGTTGAAGA
>OKVH01000369.1_pt1 | contig 26228 bp, 12 predicted proteins | sample 1604791 | NCBI WGS metagenome assembly OKVH01 (sample SAMN01760919, study PRJEB22395) | human gut metagenome | reverse complement strand
TATTGGAGATTATATTTACCTTGGAACTTATCAAGGTAAGAAGATAAAATGGAGATGCATCGGAGAGGATTCAAATGGAAAATTGATGCTGAGTGATCAAATCCTGTGTAAGAAGAGTTATGACGCAAAATATTCTGGGTATAAAAACCACATCAGGGCTGAAAGAGGATCCAATCGCTGGACAGAATCAGCCTTGAGACATTGGATGAATTCTGCCGGAGTGGTTGATTGGAGCAATCGATCTGTACCTTCCGCAGCAAACCTTGATGGAGAGGATGCTTATGATGAAGAGCAGGGATTTTTATCTTCTTTTACTGATTCGGAGCTTCAGTGTGTAAAGACGGTCACACAGAAAACATATTTGAATAATCTGGATGCAGACAAAGCAGATGGAGGATCTTCCAAATTTGATTTTGATGCAAATGGATACCATCGTAAGCTGTTTGAAACTTTAGCAGAGGCAACCGATAAATGGTATGAGAATACAACGGATCAGTTCTTCTTGATAGGACCAGAGCAGTTGCTGATGGGAACCAATAATATTGGTTTGGATTATATGGCTCCGGACGATTCCTACTGGCTAAGACTGCCTTGTAACACAGGACAATCTTACGAAAATGTAGCACGATCAATAGGAGCAAACAGAATCACGCATGCAAGAGCAAATAATTCGAATCATGGAGTGAGAGCTGCATTTTATCTGGATGAAGATCAATTCCATGGAGAAGTGATCGAAGGAGGAATGTCCAGTTACTTTAAAACAGGTAAGGATACGAATCAGTTTAAGCATATAGGGATGAGAGCTTTCATTTCAAATCCTGTATATCTAAATAAATTGGTGAAGCAGTGTAGCGATTTTCAGAGTCGCATTCAGTATCGAACTCCGAGTCCGTTTCAGAGAGTGCGTCTGTGTCTGAATCAGAATCCGTTTTAAACTCAGAATCAACTTCAGTAAGTGAGTCAGTCTCAGAATCACAGTCTGTTTCATCCTCTGTAAGTGCTTCGATTTCTACAAGTGAGTCTGTATCGTTGAGCGAATCGCAAAGTGCAAGTGCATCTGCGTCAGCCTCAGCGAGCGCCTCCGCTTCAGTCTCAGAGTTCGCTTCTACATCAGTATTCTTGAGTATTTCTGAAAGCACTAGCACCTCAACTTCATTGAGTACATCAGCAAGTCTTTCAGCCTTTGCATCAACAAGTGCTTCAGTGTCTACTTCAGAATCAATTTCTGAAGTGAGGGATCCTAAGCACAAACGTGGTAGCCAAGCGCTTCCGAAGACTGGTGAGGAAAACTCATCATTAGGTATGGCCTTAGGTGCCTTGGCAACTGCAACTGGTCTTGGATTTCTTGCCAAACGTAAGAAAAATGAAGAATAGGACGAAGATTATTCGTATTTCAGGATTGTAGAAGTCTTTACAATGCTCAGATAAGCACAATAAAAAACACCTTCATGTTAGATAACAATTCTAGCTAGGAGGTGTTTTTTTGATTTGGAGATGTTGTGAAAGTTTCAAAATGGAACTGACCTTTTGAAATACTAATGACTACATAAAAATAAGAGACCACTTGAACATGGTCTCTTATTTGTTGTCTTGCTCATTATCTTGTTTATACATGACTGTTCCCACTGTTACGAGAATAGTTAACAGAATCGGTACAACTCGAAAAACTCCCCAGTCAGGGTCATAGGCCAAAAAAATTGAGACTAGGTAAAAAATAACACTAGTGTATAGAAAGTTTTTATTACCTTTTTTACGTCCTATTCTTGTTAAAATAGTTGCAATAATAAAACTAATCAAATTAGGTGCTAGGAAAATCATTATAACTATTCCCCAAGGATTTGACAGTCCTAAGAGCAAAAATAAGGCAAGATAAACGATAGCTAAATAAAAGGCGACTGCAAGGAGAATAGAAGCAAGCCTGTTGTCTGGAGAGTTCTTCTTAATGAGCTCTTGATTATTGACCTCTTGACCAGTCTGACCCTTATCTTGGCTTGTGTTGAAGTTTGTATGTTGTACTGACATCTTTCTCACCTACCCCTCTATTTGTTTCTAAATAGTTTAACTCTTTTCACCTTTATTATACTCCTTTTTTCTTGTTTTCAGCAGGGTAGATAGGCATTTGAACTATTTGTTATGATGATTTGTCGCTCTACAATCTAGTTTCTGTTCCCTTCGTTTTTGATGGAAAAGAGTATTTTTAATTAGCACTAGAGTAACCAAACTTGCCCCTCTGACACCTCAGTAAGTAATGAATAGCTTAGATAGTTAGAATTTAGTTTTTGTATGAGAAGATAGTCTAAAAAAAATACTATCCTAACAGACCTAATGGTTTGGTAAGGATAGTATTTTTGGTCGCTTTGAGAGAAGTGCTTTAAGGATTTTGTGAATTTTCATTAGATTTCCTTGTAATCCCATTAAAAGGAGGTCTTATCAATAATCATTCTAAATAGCCATAGAGTGTCAGTTATCTGTTTCTCAACGAACTAAAATGAGCATGTTTATAATTCTAAACACTCATTTAAAACTAATGTTATTAAAGCAATAAAAGGACTTTTCTAAAAATTATGAAAATTTATCGAATCTTATTGAAAAAAAGCTTTCAATGATTTAGAATGAAGCTATAAATGGGAAAAAGGAGTCTTTTTATTATGGACAAAAAAGTACATTATAAAATGCACAAAGTTAAGAAACAATGGGTAACCATCGCAGTTACAGGGATGTCACTCGGTGCAGTCTCAGCGGTTTCTTTAGGAACTAACGACGGTGTCGTTCAGGCCGACGAACACACGGATGCTACTGTAGCCATCCCCGATATTACTGTTGATACGGGTACTGTATCTAACGATACAACGGCTGCTCAGGATCCAACTACAGCAGTTGCAGCGACAAACGATGTCGCAACTGATCAAGCCGCTCCAACAGCAACTTTCGATTTGACAACTGATACAACAAATACAGTTGCAGCGAATGCTGTTGATACGGCAGCGACAGTCGGTACTGATCGTGCGGCAACTACAACAGATACAACAGCAACCAATGATACAGCTGTTGATACAACAAATAACAACACTACAACTGACACAACAACAGTTACTGATCGCGCAGCGACACGTGAACGTCGTGCGACTGGTGCTCGACGTGGTCCTACAGGAGGCCGTCGTGCTACCCCAGTTAACGGCAATACTAACAATGCCAACAATACTGTCACAGTAGTAAACAACGACCTTCCAGCAACTAACAATGTCGTAACTGATGGTCCAAGTCACATCAAAACAATTGATGGAAAACAATACTACGTTGAAGATGACGGCACTATTCGTAAGAACTATGTCCTTGAACGTAACGGCGGAAGCCAATACTTCAACGCTGAAACTGGTGAATTGTCTAATCAAAAAGAATACCGTTTCGACAAGAACGGTGGAACAGGTTCATCAGCTGATAGCACAAACACAAACGTTACTGTAAATGGTGACAAGAATGCCTTTTATGGTACAACTGATAAAGATATCGAACTTGTTGATGGTTACTTCACTGCCAACACATGGTACCGTCCAAAAGAAATCTTGAAAGATGGTAAAGAGTGGACTGCTTCAACTGAAAATGACAAACGTCCATTGCTTACAGTTTGGTGGCCAAGCAAGGCTATCCAAGCGAGCTACCTCAACTACATGAAGGAGCAAGGTCTCGGTACCAATCAGACCTATACGTCATTCAGCTCACAAACTCAGATGGACCAAGCAGCGCTTGAAGTTCAAAAGCGTATTGAAGAACGTATTGCGCGTGAAGGTAACACTGACTGGTTGCGTACAACTATCAAAAATTTCGTGAAGACCCAACCAGGTTGGAATTCAACTTCTGAAAATCTTGATAATAGTGACCACTTGCAAGGTGGTGCCCTTCTCTATAACAACGATAGTCGTACAAGCCATGCTAACTCTGACTATCGTCTCTTGAACCGCACACCAACTAGCCAAACAGGTAAACGCAATCCTAAGTATACTAAGGATACAAGTAACGGTGGTTTTGAATTCTTGTTGGCAAATGATATTGACAACTCAAATCCAGCGGTTCAGGCTGAGCAGTTGAACTGGCTCCACTACATCATGAACATCGGTACTATCACTGGTGGTTCTGAAGATGAAAACTTTGATGGTGTTCGTGTCGATGCCGTGGATAATGTCAATGCTGACCTTCTCCAAATTGCTTCAGATTACTTCAAAGCTAAGTATGGTTCTGATCAAAGCCAAGAACAAGCTATTAAGCACTTGTCTATCTTGGAAGCATGGTCTCACAACGATGCCTACTACAATGAAGACACCAAAGGTGCTCAATTGCCAATGGATGACCCTATGCACTTGGCATTGGTATATTCACTCTTGCGTCCAATTGGTAACCGTTCAGGAGTTGAACCACTCATTTCAAATAGTTTAAATGACCGTTCTGAAAGTGGTAAAAACTCTAAACGTATGGCTAACTACTCATTTGTTCGTGCCCACGATTCAGAGGTACAATCAATCATTGGTCAAATCATCAAAAATGAAATCAACCCTCAATCAACAGGGAATACCTTCACTCTTGATGAAATGAAGAAAGCCTTTGAAATCTACAACAGAGACATGCGTAGTGCTAACAAGCAATACACACAATATAACATCCCATCAGCATATGCCTTGATGCTTACGCATAAGGACACTGTGCCACGTGTTTACTATGGAGACATGTACACAGATGATGGTCAATATATGGCTAAAAAATCACCATATTATGATGCTATTGAAACCCTCTTGAAAGGTCGTATCCGCTATGCAGCCGGTGGTCAAGATATGAAGGTTAACTACATCGGTTATGGTAATACTAATGGTTGGGATGCTGCAGGTGTCTTGACATCTGTACGTTATGGTACAGGGGCTAACAGTGCTTCTGATGCTGGTACAGCAGAAACACGCAACCAAGGTATGGCAGTTATCGTTTCAAACCAACCAGCCCTTCGTTTGACAAGCAACTTGACAATTAACATGGGTGCGGCTCACCGTAACCAAGCTTATCGTCCATTGCTTTTGACAACAAACGATGGTGTGGCTACTTACTTGAATGATAGCGATGCTAACGGCATTGTCAAATACACTGATGGTAATGGTAATTTGACATTTAATGCAAACGAAATCCGTGGTATCCGTAACCCTCAAGTTGATGGTTACCTTGCCGTTTGGGTACCAGTAGGTGCTTCTGAAAATCAAGACGTGCGTGTAGCACCAAGTAAAGAAAAGAACAGCAGTGGTTTGGTTTACGAATCAAATGCTGCCCTTGATTCACAAGTTATCTACGAAGGTTTCTCTAACTTCCAAGACTTCGTCCAAAATCCATCACAATACACTAATAAGAAGATTGCTGAAAATGCAAACCTCTTCAAATCATGGGGTATCACATCATTCGAATTTGCACCACAGTACGTTTCAAGTGATGACGGTAGCTTCCTTGACTCAGTCATCCAAAATGGTTATGCCTTTACAGACCGTTATGATATTGGTATGAGTAAGGACAACAAGTACGGTTCATTGGCTGACTTGAAAGCAGCTCTTAAATCACTCCACGCTGTAGGTATCTCAGCGATTGCTGACTGGGTTCCAGACCAAATCTACAACCTTCCAGGTGACGAAGTAGTTACTGCAACTCGTGTTAATAACTATGGTGAAACTAAAGATGGCGCAATCATCAACCACAGCCTCTATGCCGCTAAAACACGTACCTTTGGTAATGACTACCAAGGTAAATATGGTGGTGCCTTCCTTGATGAATTGAAACGTCTCTACCCACAAATCTTTGACCGTGTTCAAATCTCTAACGGTAAACGCATGACTACTGACGAGAAGATTACGAAGTGGTCTGCGAAGTACATGAATGGTACTAACATTCTTGAACGTGGTTCAGAGTACGTGCTTAAGAATGGTCTCAACGGTTACTACGGTACAAATGGTGGTAAGGTTAGCCTTCCAAAAGTTGTCGGAAGCAACCAATCAACTAATGGTGATAACCAAAACGGTGATGGTAGTGGTAAGTTTGAAAAACGTCTCTTCTCTGTAAGATACCGTTATAACAATGGTCAATATGCTAAGAATGCCTTCATCAAAGATAACGACGGAAATGTCTACTACTTTGATAATACAGGCCGTATGGCAATCGGTGAAAAGACTATCGATGGTAAACAATACTTCTTCCTCGCTAATGGGGTGCAATTGCGTGATGGTTACCGTCAAAACCGTAGAGGTCAAGTATTCTACTACGACCAAAACGGTGTCTTGAATGCAAATGGTAAACAAGATCCAAAACCAGATAACAACAATAACAATACATCAGGCCGCAACCAATTCGTACAAATTGGTAATAACGTTTGGGCATACTACGATGGTAATGGTAAACGTGTGACAGGTCACCAAAACATCAATGGTCAAGAACTCTTCTTCGATAACAATGGTGTCCAGGTTAAAGGGCGTACTGTTAACGAGAATGGAACAATCCGTTACTATGATGCAAACTCAGGTGAAATGGCTCGCAACCGTTTTGCTGAAATTGAACCAGGTGTTTGGGCTTACTTCAATAATGATGGAGCAGCCGTAAAAGGTTCACAAAATATCAATGGTCAAAACCTCTACTTTGATCAAAATGGTCGTCAGGTTAAAGGTGCTTTGGCTAATGTTGATGGCAACCTTCGTTACTATGATGTAAATTCAGGTGAGCTTTACCGTAATCAATTCCACGAAATTGATGGTAGCTGGTATTACTTCGATGGTAATGGTAATGCTGTCAAAGGCATGGTTACTATCAACGGACAAAACCTCCTCTTTGATAACAATGGTAAACAAATCAAAGGTCATTTGGTTCGTGTGAACGGCGTTGTTCGTTACTATGATCCAAATTCAGGTGAGATGGCTGTTAACCGTTGGGTTGAAGTGAGTCCAGGATGGTGGGTTTACTTTGATGCTCAAGGCCGAGGACAAATCTAATCGTTTCCAAACTGTATGAACCGAGACAGTAGTCTCGGTTTTTATGGCATAACTGAGTTTCCGTAAAGACTGAGATGTGGACTGTGAATAGTCATTTAACCCTTTTCTTGGCTGAGTTGTGAAATACCTATGACTATTTGGTGCCCAGAATGACAGCAAAATAGCCTAATCCCAATGACTATTATTAATGCACAATTTAATACGAGAAAGCTTTAAAATTAGGGATTTTCATTAAATGGTTCCAATCTATTGACGAAGCGTAAAAGTCAATCTATACTAAAAGTAATGCTAGTTATTCATTGGCATTCCATAGTCGAGGACTAGGCACAGACCTTCTCTGTGCCATTCTCTTAGGTTGTTCCCTTACAACTGAGGTAAGGTTCTAGTCTTTCAAAGATGAGAAGTAGTTGTGATAGTTTATAGTCTATTTCTTATGAGAGTGTCTTTAGGGAGAGAAAACTCCATTAAAGACTCATCATTTAAGTTATCGGGGTAATCTCATTTTGATGTCACTTTCGTAAACTACTTGATAGATATTGCACATTAAAGCACTATTTTTTCACTTAGGGGTTAAAATGATTAAAGTTCTTACACCTTACTTGTAAAAATTCGATTCTCGTATTATAGTATATATAAGAGATATCAAAAATTTTAATCTTTGATAAGAACTTGTTAGCTTCTCCGAGGGAAAATGAAATCTTAATAGAAAAGATTTCCATGAGAACTTAGCAAGTATAGGATTTTATTTCTCATAAAAAGAAGAAAGGGGGAGTATTTTTGAGAGCCTATAGGGAAGATGCGACTGAAGCAGCAGCAAGAACTGCCGAAGAGCATATTGCACATAAATCAGCGGACTCTGATTTAGTTGATACTATAGATCTTTCTAAATTATTGACTAACCCAAAAAGTCGCTCTGACCACAGTGCCCCCTCTCCATTAGATTTTGCTAGAGCTGACGAAGCCCTCTTTGATAATCATGCCCAATCGGAAACCGTGAGGATTCCATCTAAGCAAGAGATTATTTTTCAAGGAGCAGATTCTAAAACTCCAGACCCTGAAGTCATGGAAAACCATGTCTTTACAGGAACTAGAGATAGGAAGACTGGCTTAATCGAATGGGACAAGGACAGTTATACCTATCCTAAGATATCGGTACCAGTTGTCCAGGGCTATTTCGCTGACCAAAAGGAAGCGGGTTTTAACGTTGTCACACCCTATGTGCCAACGGTAACGGAACATGTGACCTATAGGAAATTGGGACGCATTATCCCTGTGACAGAAGATGGGGAATATATTCCAGGTGCTTTGACTAAGCAGTATAACAATAACAAAAAAGATCCACGAAAGGCGGGTGAGACAGCAACACCAGCTGTTCAAGATTATATGACAGATATTAAAAGTGTAGTACCGAACAAACCAGGAGGGGATACTCCGGTTGTGTATCGTAAAATTTTCAAGAAAGCCAGCATCACTTATATTGATGAAACTACCGGTGCTTACTTGGTTAGTGACCAGTTGACCGGGGAATTGGGTGAAGCGATTGAATACGGAACAGCAACACGTATCAAGACTTTCAAGGACATGGGATATGACTTGATTCAGGACGAATTCCCTAAAGATGCCATTTTTGATGATAAGGATATTGATGATCAAGAGTGGTTTGTCCTCTTGCAACACGATGTTGCCAAGGTAGGGCCTGACCATGAGCAAGTCCCAGATACTCCAATCAATCCTAATAATCCAGATGGACCTAAGTGGCCATCTAAGTATGCTTACGAAAAAGAAGTAAGCTTCACAGTCTTTTACAAGAGTACAGACGGCAATGCGGATTTACCAGATGCCGATGTGCAAAAGGCCTATTGGGTCCGTACCCTTACCTTTGACAAGGTCACAGGTGAGCTTGTTGACGAGACAGAATGGTCACCAAACAAGACCAAGTATTATGACATCTATGCACCAGTTGTTTTAGGCTATTTTGCAGATAGAGTAGAAGTTAAAGGTAGAGAAGTTACTGAAGATAACATCGAAGAAACCATTACCTACGTTCCACTTGGTAAAATCATTCCTATTGATGCAAATGGACGCTTGATTCCAAACGTTCCAACGCCAACCTTCAACAACGATGCCAATAACCCAACTAAGGTTAGTGAGACACTTGTTCCTCACATTCCGGGTTACCGTCCAATGCAACAAAGTGTCATGCCTGAGAGCTTGACAGACGATATTCTTGTTGAGTACGCTCCAATCCTTGAAGATGTAACGCAACCAACCTTGCAAACGGTCTTCTTCAAAGGAGCTGGCGAAGCAACACCGTCTGTTAATATCCAGTCTGACTTTACTTTCACTGGTAAGTACAATCAAGCAGAAGACACTTACACTTGGGATCAAGACAGCTATACCTTTGCTAAGGTTAATGTCCCAGTTATCGAAGGTTACTATGCGGACAAGGCAGTGGCTGGTATGCAGATTGTTACACCTGATAAACCAGAAGCTACAGACAGTGTTGTCTATAAAGAACTCGGTAAGATTATCCCTGTTGATACCTTTGGTAATCCAATCGCGGATGCAGAACCAGTTCATTATGCTAATGATCCTCAAGATGCTACGCAAGTTATTGAAACACCAGCACCACAAGTTGCCGGCTACCAGGCTGAAAGTGAATTGGTATTGCCAATTGACCTCAGCATGGACCAAACCTTGGTTTACGAACCAATCTTGGATGATATCACACAAGATACGAAACAAACGGTTACCTTCCAAGGTGCAGGCTACAAAGATCCAGTTATCAACATTCAAGATAGCTTCAGCTTCCACGGTAAGTTTAACCAAGTGGAACAAACAAGCACTTGGTATCAAGAAAGCTTCACTTATGATGTTGTAGAAGTTCCAGTAGTTGAAGGCTTCTATGCAGATAAACGTCAAGCTGGTGGACTTGAAGTTCGACCAGACCTTCCAGAAGTGGAAGATACAGTTACTTACACAGAACTTGGTAAGATTATTCCAGTAGATGAGTATGGTACACCTATTGAAAATGCACCTACTCCAAGCTACAACAACGATCCTGAAGATCCAACCATGGCTATGGAAACAGTCGTTCCAGATGTTCTTGGTTACATTTCTGAAAAGGCCTTTATTACTCCAGAGCACCCAGGTCAAGATACCAACGTGGTTTATGCTAAGGATGAGCAAAAAGCTATTATCCTTTACATGAATGAGCTTGATAAGTCAGAATTGACTCGTGATGTTGTTGTCGGAAGCTCAGGTGAGAAGATTGACTACTCTACTGATGAACAAATCGCAAACTTGCTCAAACAAGGTTATGAACTTGTCAACGATGGTTATGCAGAAGCCTTTGACCACACTTACAATGGTGACTCTGACTTTGACCAAGTCTTCGAAGTGGTTCTTCGTGAACGTTTGGTTCTTATCGACCCAGATATGCCAGCACCAGTTGCAGGTGAAGTCGTAGATCCAAATGATGTGAATAGCCCAGTTTGGCCAAATAGCGTAGAGATGCTTGAAAACCGTGCCGATGTGACACGTACCATCCAGTATGTCTTCGAAGAAGGTGGTTTGGCTAGCGACGACTACGTTGAAGTTCTTGATTTCAAACGTTTGGCTAATGTTAACCTTGTGACAGGCGCTATCAATTATGAAGCATGGTCAAGTACTCAAGCTGGCTTCTCAGCGGTTCCTTCACCAGAGGTTGTCGGATTTACACCAGACCGTATGGAAGTCGCTGAAATGACAGAGGTTTCTGTGGAAACTCCTGAAATCATGGAAGTGGTTACTTACCTCAAGGATGCTCAGAAAGCTACAGTCACTTATGTTGACGGTACAACTCGTAAGAAACTTGAAGTGGTCGACTTGCTTGGTAAATCAGGCGAAGTGATTGAATACTCAACAATCGAACGTATCAAGTACTATAGCGACCGTGGTTATACCCTTCTTGCTGATGGCTTCACAAACGGTGTGATCTTTGATGGTGATTCACATGTTGACCAAAACTTCATGGTTACCCTTCGTCATGGTACCGTTCAAGTAGGTCCAGATAACATCCAAGAAGCTGGTACACCAATCAACCCAGCAAATCCAGATGGTGCCAAATGGCCAGAACGCGAAAGCTACATCAAAGACGTAACCTTCACAGTTCTCTACACATCTAGCGATGGACAAGCAGAACTTCCTGCCAATAACATCCAAACTGCTCAATGGACACGTAGTTTGACTATTGATAAGGTTACAGGTGAAGAGCTTGGTTCAAGCTACTGGACTTCAAATAAAGGTCAGTTTGAAACAGTCATCACTCCTGAAGTAGAAGGCTATAGCGCTGATAAGGATAAGGTTGAAGGTAAGACAGTAGGTCAACGTAACCTTGAGGAAACCGTTGTCTATATCCCATTAACAGGTGATATCAACGGTAAACCTAAGGAAGACAAGGCAGACGATATCGTTGTTGAAGAGATCCAAGACCTAGAAGTTCTCGACCAAGTCGAAGAGCAAGTGGAAGCTCATGATGGACCAGTCACTTATGGACCAGGCGATGACTTTGAAGCACCTGTTTCAAGTCAAGCTGAGGGTAAAGGCTCTAAACACAAGATGCCAATTAATCTCTCAAATGAGGAAGAAGCAAGTAAAGGTAAGATTGAAGAAACCATCAATATCGCAGGCTTCACCGTATCGGTAACAGGTCTAGGACTTGGCCGCAACGGACGTAAAAAGAAAAATAAAAAAGACCATAAAGATCAAAAGGACAAATAATATAAAGCCCTGAATGACTCAGGCATGCCCAGACAGAAAGAAAATCTCAAGTTGCTTAGTGCACTTGGGATTTTTTGTGGATTACCTAACTGAGGTCTGTGGAAACTAAGTATTATAAACGTAAAAGAAGGCGTCAAAACGTAAACAGACATTGATTAAATTGATGATAAAAACTATAATCTAGTTACAAGAGCTATGCACTTAAATGCTCATTCCATAATTGTTAATGTCTAGTTTTTCAACTTGTCGCTTGTTATAAAAAGAGGTACTATGTCTATTTCGTTTACTTATTGTGGCGTTGCATGTGGCGTCATCTCTATTGATAATCAATTTTTTATCGGAATTGATCCTGATTTATCACCTAAGGGAACATCAGTTCAGTTTAAAGGATTTGTCTCCGAGAAACAAACTGATGTTTATAAGGATGAGTCTCTTCTTAGCAAAGTTGATGTATGGCTAATTACTCATGGGCATCAAGATCATTTGGATGATGTAGGAAGAGATTATCTGAAAGGAAAAAACGTCATTTCTCCTAATAGGAAAATTTTAGATGGGGTGCCATGCTTAAATAATAGTGTTTTAAAATGGGGAGAAGAACAAGCATTTCAAGTCGCTGACTATTGTATCACCATAAAAGCATTACCGGCTTATCATGCCAGTAATTACATCATGCGAAAGATAGTTGGTAAGGTAAATGGCTATCAACTAACAATCACCAGTTCGTCAGAAACTAAAGTTATTTATTTTACCGGTGATACTGTTTTGTACCCAGACTTAATCCAAATTGTCCCTAAAAATATAGATGCTATTTTTGCTAATTTAGGTGCTGTAAAATCAGGTTCTTTTGGTGGACCATTTACCATGGACTTACAAATGTTAAACCGAATGAATGATCTCCTTCAACCTAAAAGAATTTATCCCATTCATATTGATGATTATAGTCATTACAAGACAACTAAAAATGAAGTTGAAGCAGCAGGTTATAGGGTTTTAGCTGTTGGTGAGACCATCGATATATAATTAAGTGGAATAAAGACTTTACATACTTTTGTATGGGAGTCTCACTTGTGGTAACATCACTTCTATACTACAATATAGAAGAAGAAACAAAAAAGGAGTATGCCATGCCAACTGAATATGAAAAAATGATTGCAGGTGACTTTTATAAGCCAAGCAATCCTGAGTTACGTGCCCTAGCGGCCAGCTCAAGAGAAAAACAATGGGCCTTTAATGCTGAACCTGATCGCCTTAAGAGGGCGGAAATTGTTAAATCTTGGTTTGGTTCGACTGGTGAAAATGTTGCCATGAATCCTCAGTTCGTTACGGATTACGGTGTTAATATCCATATCGGTGAAAATTTTTATTCCAACTGGAATTTGACCATGTTGGATATCTGTCCTATCACGATTGGTGACAATGCCATGATTGGCCCTAATTGTCAGTTTTTGACGCCCTTGCATCCGCTTGATCCAACCGAGCGTAATTCAGGCATTGAATATGGTGCTCCAATTACGATCGGTGATAATTTCTGGGCTGGTGGAGGCGTGACCATTCTTCCGGGCGTGACTTTAGGAGATAATGTAGTGGCTGGAGCAGGAGCCGTTGTGACCAAGTCCTTCGGTGACAATGTGGTTCTAGGTGGGAATCCGGCGCGTGTGATTAAGGAAATTCCTGTAAAGAAAGACTAAATATAGCAACTCAAGGATTCTAGGTCCTTGAGTTTTCTATTTTTTGAAAGAATCTATTGACTTGAGCTAATAATTCTTCTATACTGCTAGTTAGCTAACAATTTAGTTAAGGAGTCATTATTTTGGACCATTTTGGGCGCTTGTTAAAACAAGCCAATAACAATATGATGCGTCATTTTGACCGGTTTGCTAGGCAGTATGATTTGACTGGAAATCAGATGGCTGTCATTGATTTTATAACCAATCATGCGGATCAAGAAGTCTTTCAACGTGACATTGAGCACGAATTTGAGATTCAGCGTTCGACAACGACAGTGCTCTTACAGCGAATGGAGAAGAAAGGCTTGATTGAACGCCACACATCTTCAAAAGATGCTAGGCAAAAGGCAGTTGTTCTCACGGATAAAGCTCTCGGTATCGCTTCTGCCTGTCAATCTTATCTTCGAAAAGAGGAAGAAGAGTTTGCCCAGCAATTTTCAGCTAAAGAGAGAGAAGTCTTTCTCAAAATCTTACAACACTACCGTAATATTTAAGTTTATCTAGGAGGAACAAATACTTATGTCAGACGAAAAAATCTCCACCAAGGTCCTGTGTGCCATCTTTGCGACAGGAATCCTTTCATTTTGTGGAGTAGCTGGTGAAACAGCTATGAACATCACCTTTCCCGTATTGATGAAGGCATTCTCAGTCAATACGTCAACCGTCCAGTGGGTTACAACCATTTATCTCCTAGTGGTCGCTTGTGTGGTTCCCTTATCTGCCTATCTCAAGCGCTCGTTTAAGATGAAAACCATCTTTCTGGTCGCAAACCTTTTGTCTATTTTAGGTGTCCTCATCGACTTTATAGCGCCTAGTTTCGGCTTTGTTGTTTTGGGACGATTGGTTCAAGGGATGGGTGTTGGTTTTGCTCTACCTCTCATGTTTAACATCATTTTGGAGCAGGTACCAAGTCGTAAGATTGGTCTCATGATGGGAGTTGGGACACTGATTACAGCCGTTGCTCCAGCCATTGGACCAACTGTTGGTGGTCTCTTGACAGCACACTTTGGTTGGCGTTCTATCTTCCTCGTCCAGTTTCCTATTCTCTTGGCTTCACTGATTGCAGGGCTTCGCTCGATTGAGCAAAAGAGTGAGGTGCAACGTGAATCTTTAGATTTCCTCAGTCTACTAGCTACCATCTTTCTTTTCTTGGGCTTGATTTTAGGCATTCATGGGGTTGCTGATCATGCTTTCGTTAGTTTCTCAGTTCTTGGATGGCTTTTGATTGGTATCTTAGGTCTTGTCCTTTTGATTTGGCGTTCAACAACATTGGACAAGCCTATTATCAACCTCTCTATTTTGAAAAATCATAAACTGACAGGTCATATCATCGCTTTCTTCTCTTTCCAATTGGGATCCCTTGCGATGAGTTTCCTCCTACCAAACTATGTGCAATTGGTTAACCACTCGAATACAACTTCTGCAGCTTTAATGTTGCTTCCAGGTGCTATTATCGGTGCAGGATTCGCTCCATTCTCAGGTATCATTTTAGATAAGATGGGAGCTCGTAAACCGATTCTGATTGGAGCAATCCTTATCGTACTCGCTCAGTTGTTATTTAGCTTGTTTGGTCTCTCTCTTTCCAATACGTTTATCCTCGTTTTTTACATGATTTTCATGACGGGGCTTGGCGTTTCCTTTGGTAATGTCATGACCAATGGGCAGAAACAACTGTCGCTAGATCAACGTGCTGATGCCAATGCCATCTTTAACACGCTCCAACAATTTGCAGGAGCAGTGGGAACAACCCTAGCATCTCTAATTGTTGCTATGAGTCAAGCTAATCACAAGGTTGACTTTGCACAAGCAACGGCTCAAGGTAGTCGAAATGGCTTTATGGTCTTATTTGCTCTAGCCATTTTCCAACTCCTTGTCTTAGTTAGCGTAGTCAAAAAGAATGATTAATAAGGCGTTTGAAGCAAAGGAAACATGCTTTCCCTTGCTTTTTCTTTCCTTAAATGAAATACTAATCTTACTGCAAATTTTAGTGTTACTTTAAGGTTTATGACTTATAATAACCTTAAAGAATTAACCAGTCTTCGATGAAGATACTAGAAGGAAGGGAAGGCCCATGTCTTTACTTAAGAAAATTCATCCTGAGCAGTCGCTCAAGGAACTGAGATGGTTTGATATCGCTATTGTTACGCTGATTATGTTTGGTCAGTTTATTGTGCGTTCGACACAAATGTATTTGGCGAGTTTGACTCCAAGCCTTTCCACGGCAGTCAGTGAGACAGCAACGAATACAGCCAGTGAAGGAGCAGCTTACTCAAGCAATTTTACCTTGCAGATTATTCTCCTAGCCTTAGCGATTATTTATCTCTGGATACGTCATTTTGACTTTAAACAACTGCCAATCCGTCTAAAGTGGTCTGTTCTCTTTTGGGTACCCTTTATTTTCGCTATCATGGGTTTATTTGCTGATATGGTAAGTACTTTGTCAGGACAATATAATTATTTTAGTCCTCAAGTTCTAGCCTTTATTAGCCCTATGGCTGTGATTGATAAGTTTATGGCTTTGTCACCTATGGCGATTGCTTATGGGTTGCTCAACGGTTTCTACGAGGAATTTTTCTTCCTAGGACTCTTGACCTCGGTTAAGGACAAGTATAAGTGGTTGGTCTTGCTCTTTTCAACCATTGTTCGTGTGTCTTTCCATACCTATCAGGGCATGCTATGGGCTCTGGTTATCGGGGTTGTCTTTGGTCTCCTCTATTATTACCTTTATAAATATAAGGTTAAAAACTTGCTTCCATTTTTCCTCGTTCATGCCTTAGCAGATATGTTTGGCTCAAGCCTTATCTATCTCTTGGTAAACTGGAATTATTAGGCAAACAACTCCCTTCGTTTAAGTACGAGGGGAGTTTTTGTGCTCAATTAACCCAAGAAAAACTCTAAACGACTAGCTGATTGTAATGATTATTGATTAGGAAATGATTTGATTTTTATTAAAAATATGAGATAATAGATTTGGACTAATTTTAAAACAGCAATTTTAGAGGGAGACAATGATGTCAAAACGACTATTTTCGGATGAGCCGAATGTTAAGGAGCTTTTCTGGGAAAATGCAGAAAAAGCTCGAATGGGGGAATTTTGGAAAGACAAAAAGAGTTACAGAGAGCTCTCAGAGGCCACGGGGATTCCGGCAGGAAGCCTTCGGATGCTCTTTATGAACAAGCCTAAGGGAAATATCCCAAAGATTGTAACTATTACTAACGGTCTGGCCAAGGTGACTGAAAAAAACATTACACTTGGGAAGCTCTTAGCTCGAGACAATCAGCATGAGGTTTTTGAGTTTCCAAGAGATCCTGATCAGGTCACCCAAAACTTGTGGCACAACATTCGCAAGAAGCTGGAAATCACGGAAGATATGGATGAGGGAGAAGTCAGAGAACGTATGACAGCATTTGTAGTCTCATCTGGTATGGCTCAAACCAACTATGACCTGATCAATCAAAGAGGAACGGTTTCGCTTGATACTTTGGAAAAATTTTCTAAAAGACTTAGAGTTGAGCCTTATGAATTGTTGGCTACCATTAGACGAAGGGAGATTATTGATAGGGACGATTTCCCTGTTCCTAAGGAAAATGATAGCGACTACCACATCGATATTGGCAAGCTCAATACATTCATTAAATCACAACCTTACTCGCCCAACGGTCAAGAGGTAGCCTCTGCAAACTTAAGCCCACAGAATCTTTATCATTATTATTCAAAAGGAACTATCGGAGATATGCCCATAAAAACGGCCTATAAGTTTAAAAGACTTGTAGATATTTATGAAGCAGAATATGGTCCCCTTGAACCTTCAAGTCGAGTTTTAGATGTCAAGGAACTGGAAAGATTTCTTTATAATGGAATGATTACTGGTTATGCCATTGCTAAGACAGGGTTGATGAATGCGACCAATGGAAATCTCTATATTAAGGGCAAACGTCCTATCGAATCCATGCAACTGGATCGTGCCTTCGGTCTCTATAAACACCTAAAAAGACTAAAAAAGGACCAATAAATTCTTTACCTAACAAAAAGCCAAAATCAGCATGCTGATTTTGGCTTTTTGTTTGTTTTTTTATCTGTATGACTAGTAAGAATAATTTTAGTCAATTTTCGGACTTATTTTACAATTGCTTCGCACGTCCATTTTCATCAAAGTGATAAGTCACACCATTGATGGTACGGGTTTGGTTGGTTACAAGCTCACCAGAGTTTTCGTCATAATAACGAGTTCCCTTGTAGTCTGTAACGAAATCCCCCTTCACTTGTTTACCTTCATAATCAAAGTAGAGGTGTTGACCATTGACGACTTGATCGAAGAGGAGAGCCTTACCATCCTTACCGAAGTAGTACCAGTGTCCATCTGCGTAGACGAATTGGTTAGTTACCGCAGCCCCAGTTTCGGCTTCGAAGTAGTAAGTTGGATTGTCTTCTGCTCTATTTGGGAAGGAAATATAAAAGTAAGGTCTAGCTAATTGTCCACGAACTTGTTCGTGCGTTTCGTATTTGTTCATTGGATTGTTAGAGAAGAAATAAAGCTTACCATCAATTTCTTTAAGGCCCTTTGCTTTTTTTCCGTCTTCCTCTAAATAGTACCAACGGCCATCAGATTTAACAAAACCAGTTTTTTTCACAGCTTCGCCAGTTTCGTCATCATAGTAAGGTGGCTGTTGGTATACGTTAAAGGAACCACGAAGAACTCTACCATATTGAGCAATATAGTAATCCTTCCCATCAATATTTATTTCCCCAGTTCGTCCATTACTGCTAAGGTAGTATAAATCGTCACCAATCTTAATAAACTGATCACGAGGGAGTTCTTTCCTTGCGCCACTATCTTTATCGTAGTAGTAACCATCAAGAACAGTATCTTTAGCTTGAACTCCATAAGAGTCAAAGTAAACGTGTACCCCATCAATGGTTTGTGAGCCTTTAAGGATATTACCTTCTGCATCTGCATAGTACCATTTACCATTATGGTTGAAGTATTGATTTTTTACAAGAGCGCCGGAATCTTTATCGTAGAACTTAACTGGGCTAGTATAGGAGTTTGCTTTAACCACATACCCACTACTATCGGTAAATTCTCCTTTAATCTGATTGCCATAATATGGATCAAAGTGAACCTGTACCCCGTCGATGGTTTGTGAGCCTTTAAGGATTTTTCCTTCTCCATTAAGATAGTACCAGTTATCGTTGATATAAACGTAGCGATTGGTACCAAGGTCTACTTTAGCACCAGAATCTTTGTCGTAGAAGTAGCCATCGTTACCAAAGACACCTTTGGCTTGTTTACCATCATAAGGGTCAAAGTATACAGGAACATTGTTAATGGTTTGAGATCCTTTAAGTCGTTTACCGTCATTGTCTACATAATACCAGTCTTTGTCGACTTGGACATAACTATTGATTACGAGAGCACCAGTGATTCCATCATAATATTTATCGTTAGTAGCGAAATTTCCTTTGACTTGGGCTCCGGTTTTCTCGTCAAAGAAGTATTCAGTGTTGTCAATGACTGTTGCTCCTTTGATAGCTTTGCTATCGGCTCCAATGAAGTAGGTCTTGTCATTAACGGTAACGAAACGATTAGTAACTAAATTTCCAGAGTCTTTATCGTGAAATTGATTTTTATAGTCAAAATCTCCTTTAACCTGTTTGCCACCATATTCAAAATAAACGTGAGCGCCGTCAATAGTTTGCTCACCTCTCAAGATTTTTCCATCTTCACCGACATAGTACCAGTTGCCTTTGACCTGAACATAACGATTGATACCAAGGTTGACACGATTACCGTCTTGATCGTAAAAGTAGCCATCGTCAGCAAAATTGTCGAAAACCTGGCTTCCCTCGTAGGTATCGAAGTAGACTTGTTTACCGTCAATTGTTTGAGGACCAGTTAACCGAATTCCTTGGTCGTTAACATAATAACGCTCAATTCGATGTTTGTAAGGATTGTAAGCGATAACATATTGATTGGTGGCAAGAGCACCAGTATCCTTATCGTAGTATCGAGATTTATTATCTTCCTCATCTTTAACAAAATACCCTTTAGCCTGCATACCATTCTGATGGAAGTAGACCTTAACGCCATCGATGGTTTGTGGTCCCTTTAAAATAGCACCATCATTTCCAGCATAGTACCATTTTCCGTTTAATTCAAAATAGCGGTTTGTCCCGAAATCAACTTGTTTTCCGTTTTCGTCGTAATAACGGTCATCAGAAGCAAATCTACCTTTAACTTGTTCACCGTAGTCGTCAAAATAATTCCATTCCCCATTAATTTCTTTGGGACCGATTACTTTATTGCCATTTTCATCTAGGTAATAGGTGCTACCGTAACTCTCAACGAATTTATTAGTAACAAGAGCACCAGAATCTTTGTCATAATAGTGACCGTCCCAGCCAAATCCCCCTTTAACCTGAACACCGCCTGGATTGAAATAGACCTTAACGCCATCAATAGTTTGTGGTCCAGTCAGGTCTTTACCGCTAGCATCTTTGTAATGCCAGTAGCCATATTCGTCTCTATAGTACTGACCACCAGTGACGTTTGTTTCATTAGGTACTGAAGCTGGCTCATTGGCAGCTCGGTCTGTAGTTACAGCTTCGCGCGTTTGGCCTGTGGCTGATTCTGCAGGAGTTTGGCTTTCACTTGCAGTTGTTGAGGCAGTTTCACTGACAACTTCAGAGCTTGCAGCAGAAGTTGTGACTTGTTCTGAGACATTTGTAGTGCTTTCAGTGCTGGCTACCTTTTCAGTAGTAGCAGGAGCTTCAACAACCTTAGTTTCGACAAGGTCTGCTGTGGTTTCCACATTGGTAGATGTTGCAGCAGTCGTATCAAGGTTTGATGAGTTGTCAACTTTAGCTTCCTCAGCGAAGGCAGGTCTTGCGATAAAGGCAAAACTTGCAAGAGCAGTTGCACATGAGAATGCAATCAGACGTTTTGTGGACTTTTGTCCGGTAAAATTAGAATGTACTTTCATAATTTTTCCTCCATTTCCTAAGTCCTATTATAGCGCTATTTTAGAGACTTTCAAGGAAATATAAGAAATTTAGACAAAGATAAGAAAACGATTACACTGAAAAGTGACTAATAAAGTAAATGTCGCAATTTTAGCAGTCACAAGAGTTTAAAAACACAAAAAAATCCAGGACCTATGCCCTGGATTTTAGGAGATTATGAAAAAGAAAAGTTTTAGGATGGTTGTAGTATACAAAGCGATTCCTAAAGTTTTCTTAAAGTGGAAGATGGAATTACTTTTTCATAATGATTACTGTTCACTTACACTAATTGAGGAGTTTTCCATTTCCCTCAGCATCAAAATGGTAGGTCTTACCTTCGATAGTGAGGGTAGTGTTCTCAGTACGTGCACCACTGTTAGAATCATAATAATGAAGTTTATCATTTACAGTGACAAGTTCCCCTTTAGCTTGTTTGCCATCTCTATGGAAATAGACATGAGCCCCATCAATGGTTTGTTCACCCGTTAGTGCATACCAATTAGGTCCAAAGTAATACCAGTTACCTTCAACCTCTTTATATTGATTTTTTATAGCAGTAGCTGTTTCCTTATCAAAGTAATAGATATGGCTACCATTAGGAATAAGTGATGGGAAATAGTCTTCAGTTAAGCCATTCGCTCTAACCATGCCATCAGCATATTTATTTGTCGGAGCATCAAACATATAAAGTTCTCCGTTGATAATGTGAAGCCCGAATGGGACGTGACCAGAAGCGGTAATGTAATATCTATTACCGTTTTTGGCCTTAACGAATTGAGGCCCTTTGACTTCTTTGTTGTTCAAATCATAGAATGAAGAGTAGCCATAAGGATATAGAAATTCTCCTTTAGCAAGGTGCGGATCTGCATCATACGTAAAGACATACTCTTTACCATTGATAGTTCGAACTCCCCCTTCTCTAAGTCTTTTGCCTTTAGCATCAACATAATAAGTCTTTCCATTCAAATCAACAAATTGTTCCTTAAGGCGGGCACCACTATCTTTATCGTAAAATGAATCGTTTTCAGCAAAGTTTCCTTTAACCTGCTTACCAGTACTATCGAAGTAGACCTCGACACCGTCAATGACTTGTTCACCAGTAAGGCGTTTGCCGTCATTACCAATATAATACCAATTATTATTTATGTTTTGATAATGATTTTGTCCTAAGTCTACTCGGTCTCCTGAATTTTTACTGTAATAGTAGCCATCCGAAGCGAAGTTGCCCTTAATCTGTTTACCGTCTTGGTCAAAGAAAACATTATGACCATCAATGACCTGAGCACCTTTAAGAGGAGTACCTTTATCACCAATTCTATACCAATTGTTATTGAAGTTAATATAACGATTGGTTACTTGTACTCCTGAATTTTCATCATAGTACGCTCCATTTTCAGCAAAGTTCCCTTTAACTTGCTTGCCATCTTTATCAAAGTAAAAATTGTTGCCATCAATGACTTGTTCACCTTTTACAATTTTACCTTCGTTATTAAGATAGTACCAGTTGCCGTTCACTTGAACAAACTGATTGTTTCCAAGATTAACGCGTGCACCAGAATCTTTATCATAATAGAAACCGTCATCTGCGAAAATCCCTTTAGCTTGAACCCCATCTTTGTCAAAGAATACGGTTACGCCATTAATGACTTGCTCTCCTTTAAGAGCTTTAGAGTCTGAACCGATATAGAACCATTTATCTTTATTTTCATGGGTATTATATGAGTTACTCAGGTCATTGATTTGAACATAACGATTAGTAACAGGTTCCCCTGTAATTGCATCATAAAAAAGTCCATTAGGTGCGAAATTTCCCTTAACTTGAATACCGTATTCACCGAAGTTGAGATGCTTACCATTAATAATTTGTTCTCCCTTAATTGTATTGCCTTGGTCATCGAGGTAATAAATAAGGGTTCCTGATGGTTGCTCTAAGGAGACAAAGCTATTTTTGACGAGTGCTCCAGTGTCTTTATCATAATAATAACCATCGTAGCCGAAGTCTCCTTTGGCTTGGTGTCCTCTATAGTTAAAGTAGACACGAACGCCGTCAATAACTTGTGGACCTGTTACCACTTTTCCGTCTGACCCAAGATAATACCAATGGGTCTCTAGAGTTGGAGCCATAGAGCCGTTCGATTCGTAGCGTGTTAATTGAATATAACGGTTTGTCACGAGCTCGCCAGTATCCTTGTCATAGAATTGGCCGTCAGAATTAAAATCCCCTTTAATTTGATATCCGTAATAAGGGGTAAAGTAAACTTTCACACCATCAATGACTTGTTCACCTTTAAGTATCTTTCCATCTTCATCAACATAGAACCAATGGTTATCGATGAACACGTAGTGTTTTTTCCCTAGATCAACTAAATTACCATCTTGATCATAGAAACGCCCATTGTCAGCAACGCTATTACGCACCTGTGCTCCATCATACTTATCGAAATAGACAGATTTTCCATTGATGATTTGTTCACCTTTTAATTTGTCGCCATTTTTATCAACATAGAAAGGATAGATAGTGTTGTTATAGTTGTATTTAGTGCTAAAAACATAGCTATCTGTTACAAGGTTACCATCTTTATCGTAGAAGTGTTCATTGCTAGCAAATCCGTCTCGAACTTGAAGGCCGTTGTAATCATTGAAATAAACTTGTTTTCCTTGAATGGTTTGTGCACCTTTTAATGTTTCACCATTTTTATCAACATAGTAAACACCACCAAGATGATTAATATAACGATCCGTTACAAGAGCACCAGAATCTGCATCATAGTATTGTTTATTTTTTGAAAAGTTTCCCTTGACTTGTATGCCATTTTCATCGAAATAAACGTTGACCCCATCGATTTTTTGTGCACCAGTTAGGTTCTTACCACTAGCATCCTTATAATACCAGTTACCAAGGCTATCACTATAATATTGACCACCGGTGACATTGGTTTCCCTATTAGTATCTGCGGTTGGTGTTGCAGTCTCACTGGCAGCTCGGTCTGTAGTTACAGCTTCGCGTGTTTGGCCTGAGGTTGATTCTACAGGTGCTTGGCTTTCGCTTGCAGTTGTTAAGGCAGTTTCAGAACTTGCTGTAGAAGTTGTGGCTTGTTCTGAAACATTTGTGGTGTTTTCTGTGTTAGCCACATTTTCAGTAGTAGCAGGTGCTTCAACAACCTTTGTTTCGACTAGGTCTGCGGTAGTTTCCACATTGGCAGTGGTAGCAGCAGTCACATCAAGGTTTGATGCGTTGTCGGCTTTAGCTTCCTCAGCGAAGGCAGGTCTTGCGATGAGGGCAAAACCTGCAAGAGCAGTTGCACATGAGAATGCAATCAGACGTTTTGTGGACTTTTGTCCAGTAAAATTAGAATGTACTTTCATACTTTTTCCTCCATTTCCTAAGTTCTATTATAGCGCTATTTTAGAGACTTTCAAGGAAATATAAGAAATTTAGACAAAAATAAGAAAACGATTACATAGAAAAGCGACTTATAAAGTAAATTTCACAATTTTAGCAGTCATAAGAGTTAAAAAAATCCAGGACCTGAGCCCTGGATTTAGGAGATTATGAAAAAGAAAAGTTTTAGGATGGTTATAGTATATAAAGCAAAGCCTAAAGTTTTCTTAAAGTAGACAAAAATTATTTTCTTGGATTTTTAAAAGGAAGTTGAAATTAATCAACTTCCTTAGTATAGATGTCTTATAAGAATAATTTTAGTCGATTTTCGGACTTAATTTACAATTGATTTGCACGTCCATTTTCATCAAAGTGATAAGTCACACCATTGATGGTACGTGTTTGGTTGGTTACGAGCTCCCCAGAGTTTTCATCGTAGTAACGAGTCCCCTTGTAGTCTGTAACGAAATTGCCTTTAATTTGCTTACCTTGATAATCAAAGTAGAGGTGTTGACCATTGATGACTTGATCAAATAGAAGAGCCTTTCCATCGTTACCGAAGTAGTACCAGTGTCCATCTGCATAGACGAATTGGTTGGTTACAGCAGCACCTGTTTCAGCGTCGAAGTAGTAAGTTGGGTTGTCTTCTGCTCTGCTAAGAAAAGAAATATAAAACTTAGGTCCAACTAATTTTCCACGAACTTGTTCGTTTGTTTCGTATTTGTTCATTGGATTGGCAGAGAAATAGTAAAGTTTCCCATCAATTTTTTTGAAACCTGCGACTTTTTTACCATTTTCTAGGTAGAACCAACTACCGCGAGATTTAACAAAACCAGTTTTTTCTACAGCTTCGCCAGTTTCATCATCATAGTAAGGTGGATTTTGATATATGTTAAAGGAACCACGAAGGACCCTTCCGTTTTGCTCAACATAGTAATCCTTACCGTTAACACTTATACTTCCAGTTCGTCCATTACTGCTAAAATAGTATAAATCGTCACCAATTTTAATAAACTGATCACGAGGGAGCTCTTTCCGTGCGCCAGTATCTTTATCGTAGTAGTAACCATCAAGAACAGTATCTTTAGCTTGTACACCATTATAGTCAAAGTAAACATGTACCCCATCGATGGTTTGTGAGCCTTTAAGGATATTACCTTCTGCATCTGCATAGTACCATTTACCATTATGGTTGAAGTATTGATTTTTTACAAGAGCACCGGAGTCTTTATCATAATATCTCATAGGAGTACCAGATAGATAATATTTTTCTTTTATGACTAATTTACCATCTTTGTCAGTAAAGCCCCCTTTAATTTGTTGCCCTGTTTTAGTATCAAAATGGACTTGAACCCCATCGATGGTCTGTTCGCCTTTGAGAATCTTACCCTCAGCATTGACGTAGTACCAATTATCGTTAACTTGGACATAGCGACTTGTTCCCAAATCTACTTTGGCACCAGAATTTTGGTCGTAATAGTAACCATTATCACCAAACTCTCCTTTTACTTGTTTACCCCCATAAGGATCAAAGTATACAGGAACATTGTTAATGGTTTGAGAACCTTTAAGTCTTTTACCGTCATTGCCTACATAGTACCAGTCTTTATCAACTTGGACATAGCTATTGGTTACGAGAGCACCAGTGACCCCATCGTAGTATTTATCGTTTCTTGCGAAATTTCCTTTAACTTGAGCACCAGTTTCTTTATCAAAGAAGTATTCAATGTTGTCGATGACTGTTGCCCCTTTGATAGCCTTACTATCAGCTCCAATAAAGTAGGTTTTGTCTTTAACTGTTACGAAACGATTAGTAACTAGATTTCCAGAGTCTTTATCATGAAATTGTTTGTTGTAGTCAAAATCTCCTTTCACTTGGATACCTTTATAGCCAAAGTAGACATGAGCGCCATCAATAGTTTGTTCACCTGTCAAGATTTTTCCATCGTTACCGATGTAGTACCAGTTGCCTTTAATTTGAACATAACGGTTTGTGCCTAGGTCGACTCGGTTACCATCCTGATCATAGAAGTAGCCATCGTCACCAAAATTGTCGAAGACTTGTCTTCCATCATATGTAAAGTAAACCTGTTTACCATTGATAGTTTTAGCACCTTTTACACGAATACCCTGCTCATCAACATAGTAGCGTTCATTTTGGTGGGTATAGTTATCGTAGGCAATAACGTAGTTGTTAGTGACTAGTGCACCAGAATCTTTGTCGTAATAGTGTTCTTTATTGTTAGTATCATTTCTAACAAAATAGCCCTTAACTTGAACACCACCTTGATTGAAGTAAACCTTAACGCCATCGATGGTTTGTGGTCCCTTTAAAATAGCACCATCATTTCCAG
>OKVH01000364.1_pt1 | contig 26400 bp, 19 predicted proteins | sample 1604791 | NCBI WGS metagenome assembly OKVH01 (sample SAMN01760919, study PRJEB22395) | human gut metagenome | reverse complement strand
GCAGTACCGCATTTGCAAGGAGGTACTCGACAGCTGCCGCCGCAACGAGTCCATCTCCAAACTGGTCAAGGGCTTCATGATCGAATCGTACCTTGAGGACGGCAACCAGCCGGTCGATGGCGGTGTCTTTGGTAAGTCGATCACCGACCCGTGCCTGGGCTGGGAAAAGACCGACTACCTCATCCACGAGATCGCGGAGCGGGTGTAGAGTTACGCGGTTTTACCAAACCGCGTAACTACTCGACGCCGCGGACGCTCATGCGTCCGCGGCGGTCTGTGCTAAATCGCGACGACAGCTGGCAACCAAGCGTTCTGCCGAGCAAATCGTCCGTTGTTCACCTCAATCGACCGATTATCCCTCGTATACGATACGGCCATCGGAGACAGTGAACAGAACCTTGGTATCGGAGATCTTCTTGGGATCGCAATTAAGGATGTCTTGGTCGAGCACCGTAAGGTCGGTGAGCTTGCCCACCTCGAGCGTACCGACTTTATCCTCCATGTAGTTCTCGAAGGCAACGTTTTTGGTATATGCCTCGAGCGCCTGATATGCCGTGATGGCCTGCTCGGGCCAACGGTACATATCAGTGTCCTCCTCCTCGGGAAACGGGCTGTTGCGCGTAACGGCCACCTCGATCTCCTCGAGCGGCGCATAGCCGGTGACCGGGCCATCGCTCGCACCGGAGATAAAGCAGCCGGCCTCGAGCATGTTCTTGACGGGGTAGAACTTCATGGCGCGATCCTCGCCCACCATGGCGATCTCGAGGTCGCACAAAGAATCGTGATACATCCACAGGAACTGCAGCGCGCACACGATGTCGAGATCGGCGACGCGCTTAATGTCCTCGTCGGTGATTGCGCACACATGCGTCATGGTGTTGCGGCGATCATCGCGCTCGCCGTTCTCCTTGACGCAGCGCTCGTAGGCATCGAGTGTATTGTGGACGGCGCCGTCGCCGATCGCGTGAACATGAATCTGAACACCCTCTTTGTCGAGGGCGGCCACCATGTCGCTGAACTCCTGCTGGTCCCAGACGGACTCGCCGTGCCAGTTATCGCCCTTACCGGCGGCGGAGGTATATGGCTCGAGCATCACGGCGCTGCCGCCCTCGGTAACGCCATCGGAGTAGATCTTGACCGTACCGGTAGAGATCATGTTGCTATCGAACTTCTTGAGGTCCTTCACGGTTTTAAGGGCCTTTTTAGCCGTCATGCCGGGCACAATGGTAGGAAGTACTCGCATGCGCAGGTTAAGCTTGCCCTCTTTCTCAAGGTCAGTATAGAACTGGCAATCCTGTGCCGTAGTCTCTCCCACGACGCTTATGTTGGTAATGCCGGTGATGCCGTATTTCGTAGCCACCTGCTGGTACTTGTCGATAGCGTTCTCAAGCTCCTTGTCCGTATGCTCGACGGAGACAACCTCCCTCACCATAGTGGCAGCAGAATCGATCAAGTAGCCAGTCGCCTCGCCGTTTGCATCGCGGGTGATGATGCCGCCCGTGGGATTGGGGGTATCGTTATCGATGCCCGCAAGCTCGAGCGCACGGCTGTTGACCCACACCGAATGATAGGAAACATCGGTCAGCATGATGGGCTTATCGGAGCAGATCTCGTCGAGGATGGACTTGTTGGGGCCGGGATTGGTGCCATCCTCTTGCTCGAAGGCGTTGATCATGAACGAGCCGCCAACGTAAGCCTCATCATCGGGATGTTTGGTTACAAAATCACTGACCACCTTCTTATACTCATCGATCGTGGTGCTCTTGGTAAGATCGATCTCGTACAGCGCGGTCACCCAGTTGCCCGGAGCGTGGATATGGCCGTCCATAAAGCCGGGGGTCACCATACCGCCATCAAGATCGATGACGCGCGTGTTGTCATCGATGTACTCGTCAACACCGGAGTCTTCGCCTACATATACGATCTTGTTGCCCGAGACAGCCAGGGCGGCCGCAGTGTCGCCCTCTTTGACCATCGTCTGAATCGTGCCGTTACGAAAGACGATGGATGCCTTATCGGAACTCGCGCCGCCGGTGCTTCCGGCATTTGAAGAATTGTTGGCGCAACCGGCGGCACCCACCGCAACAGCCGCGGCGCCCAACGTGCTCAGGCCGAGAAAGCTTCTACGGGAAACGGGGGGATAGAGGTCTTCATATAACCCACCTTTCTATTGACATCGCCGCGCTTTCGCGACGCTTGCTATCACCTGAATAGCACCCCCGGGTATAAACTTGCCTGCACAAACGGGGTTATTGCCGTAAGCGGAGGCTTATATCCCCTATAACCCTGCCTTTAACCTGCCCAAAAGCTCTGAAGAAGCTCGGACCGCGATGAGACACCGCATTTACGGAATATCGTGTGAACATGCGATTTGACCGTGCCGACGGAGATAAATAAATCATTCGCTATGACGCGGTTATCCTGGCCATCGAGCAGAAGGTCGAGCACTTCGCGTTCACGCGCGGAGATATCGTGCTGGTCGCAGAATGCCGAAAAACGGACCTCCGCAATCTGTTTGGCAGAGGTGCCAGACGTTGTGGGCGGAGCAGAAAAGCGCAACGACAAGATCCGCGATGCCGCACGAACGGTATATATCGCGGCCACCACGCTCATGATGTTCTCTGGGATGTTTCTGCCGTAGGCAAAATACAGGTAATCGGTGACTTCGATCCGCCCAATATTCAGCCCGAGAACGCGTACATCCTCGATCAGGACAAACGCCGTCAACACAGCCATCACAATAAGAAACCTGCCGTAGCGTGCATAGAAGCTCTTTCGCGCCAACGGCTTGCTTTTGCGGTAGCAGACGAAAATCATGCCAAACGCCACGAACATGAACAAGGAGCGCAACGCATAAAAGGCGAGTTGTTTGATTGAATCGGGCTGCAACACAAGCGACATGGCCTCGAAAGCAGAAAAGGCGATGCAGGGCACGAGCATGTGAAGCCGGCTCGTCTTGTTTACGATCGCCAATGCAAATGCCCACATGCTCGCCATGATTCCAATCGATAGGACGAGTTTCGTTATGGGGTGAGTCATGGGAAATTGGCTGCTGAGGATATCTGCCATCATCTTACGGCCCTGATACTCATCGAGGAATACGATGGCGCTTTCGAGCATGTCGAAGAAAAAGAAGGCCGAGACCGTCAAGTAGCTTGTTCGATGTGAGACGAGGTACGTGCATACCGATACGCACACCGCCACCATGCAAACCAAGACGAACGTAATTCCGTAGAAGAAGTAGAACGCGCTCACTACCGGGCCTTTCGCTTATTGATATGTGCTGCGGATAAACTTTACGCCAAAGACATGCAGGTCGCTGCCTTCAGTGCAAAATCCAACCAAAGAAAGGAGGGTGGAAGACGCATATCCCCCACCCCAGCGCATGGGCGAAACTAGCCAGAATGAGAGTGGATAATCTCCCGTTTTTGGCCTATACCAGCACTAAAAGTGGGAGATTACCCACTCTCATCGAGCAAGCGTCCAACAATCCACTCTCATTCCTTCTTAGGGCCTCCGTCCCCGAGGGATCGAGGCTCGTCTGCCGAATGGTCAATGCGGCAGTCCTGCGTCCATGTCACACTCATAGATGGCCTGACCCAACTTGGAAGGAGCCTCCATGAGCCTTGACAACGTAGCCCTGCGCGCCGCCACGCTTGATGACCTAACCGGCATCGCCGCCATCTACAACCAGCTGTGGTGCAATACGCTGCGCAACCGCGGCGACGTCGAAGCTGCCGATTTCTGCGCCCGCTTCAATATTGCCATGCAGCTGCAGCGCTCCCCCATCGCGCTCGTTGCCGAGGCCGAGGGCCGTATCATCGCCGCTTGCTGCATCGGCATCTTCGAGGACGGCAAGCCACGCACCAATCCCACGTGGGAGCCCTGCTACGACGAGATGCTTGCCCGGGCAACCGAAATGGCCAAAACCGCCGACGCCAAGCTCGAGGGTTCGCTCTTTGGCGACAGCCGCGAGAAAGCCACGGCCGACCGCTTCGCCGCCACGGGCAATGAGTACGCCCAAGGCCAGCTCAACCTGATCATCATCGTGCCCGACTGGCAGGGCAAGGGACTCGGCCGCGCGCTCATCGACCTTGCGCGCGCCGAGCTCGCCAAGGCCGGCTGCACCAAGTTCTTCCTGATGAGCGACTGCAACTCCGACTGGCAGTTCTACGAGCACCTCAACATGAAGCGCATCTTGGAGGACCACAGCCAAGACACCGGCGACGGTTTTATCGTTTATATGTATGGAGGCGAGACGCAGGATTAACCTGCGTCTCGCCCCATGGGCTTTCTCCATGACAGTCAGCAATCAGCCAAGAGAGCTAACAGGGTGCGCTCTCCTCGACAGTAGGGACATTCATCCTGCGAAGCGTGATATAGATGACCGCGCGGACACTCAACCGTCTCAGACAGATACAGGGCGAGCAGGCGCGCCCATGTGCGCGCATCAAGGCGCTCATGCGCTTTGCCAAAGAGCGACCGGCGGAAAGCCTCGCCCATAAGGTTGCCAAAATCATCGAGCGCAAGAGCGTACTTTGGGACAACATATCCGATCAGCGTCCCCACAAAGGGGCTGCGCCCATTGCACACGCAGCTATTGAGCGGAAGAGCCGGAATATCGTCGTCTAGGTCAAAAATGTCTAGGTCCAGCTCGCCAGAACTGTACGGATGAATTCCGCGATTGAGCATCTTGAAGATATGGACCGCGAGTCCAAAGTCGTCCGTCTGAGGCGTAAACACCGGAGCATTCGTGGCGGCTGCCAGGCTCTCGAAATCGCTGACGCCAGTTGTCTCCATGAGCTTGAGCACCTCCGGTGCGATATATCCTGGTGCTGCACAGGTGGTTTGGTAGCTCACATCTGAAAGTGTGAAAGCATACGAATCGGTGTCGAGAAGCATGAGGCTGCCCTTCTCGCTCACAAGAATGTTGCGGGGATTGCAGTCACCCAAGGTAATACCGATATCATGGAGGCCCGCGGTGAGTCTGCACAGCTCAATGAGCAACTCGATTTTTTGACGCTCAGTCATAGTGGGCGCCACGGGGTTGCGCGGAAATTGCGACACGACGTCGATCGAAACACACCCTTCGGCACCAAACATGTAATAGCCCTTGAATCCAGTACCGTCGGGACGTTCGTAGAGTCCCCCGAGTGGCCAGGCAAGCTTAAGAAGCAGTTGCTTTTTGCGCTCAAAGAGCACCGAAAGTATCGCCGCCATCGACTCGATCTTGCGAGCAGTCTGAGGCGTGGGGTTGTGATAGATCTTGGCGACGAACGGCTCTCCTACGATCCGACACACGGAACCCTCGCGTCCATACCCCATTTCTTCGTCACTGAGCTCAAAGGTCCGACCGCTGCTGTCGTATAGCATCTGGGGGACTCCCTTCGTTATTCGTAGGTCGGATCGGTGTTAATGGGCACGTCGCGCGGGCCGCCAGCTGCACCCTCGTCATGCTTTTTGACAAATGCTCGGCACGCCTTGAGCAATTCGTCATATTCGAAGCAAATGCCGAGCATGTTCTCTAGCATCGCGATTGGCTCAAGCGCAGGCACATCGGTGCCGCCCTCGGCCGGAAGCACCACGGTGGCCTCGAGATTCAGCGCATCGGGATCAAGCGAGATATTGATGCTCGAAGCAGCCTCCGGTCCTGCCGGCTTGGGATCAAGCTCGGCCCGAGGAACAGACTCCGCAGCATGCTCCACAACAGGTTCGGCTTCGGGCTCAGTCGCAGACTCCACTTTGGGCTCCGGCACGGGATGGGGCTCCGTCACAGGAACAGGCTCGGGCACGGGTTCTGTCACAGGCACGGGTTCCGCAACGGGCTCGGGCATGGGCGCAGGCTCCTCCTTCAAAACAGCAGCGGACTCCACGTGGTCCCAATCGAGCGCAACAACAACGGTCGCGTCATCGTACGTGTAGCGGTTTCCTTGGATGCGATGGAGAACGTTCTCGACGCGCTTTTCCAATGCGGCATCAATATCCGATGCGCCCACAGACTTGTACCCGGCACCCATAAAGAGATGCACGCCCTTCTCTTTGAGCTTCTCGTTGTTAAACTCGGGCACCAGAAGCTCCAGGACGCCATCGGTAGCGAGAAGAAACCCCTGGACATGCCCACAACAAGCCCCGATCTCCCACTTTTCCCTGCAATAGAGCGGATACGTCCCAGCACTTCCCACACGGCTCGGGCGCGTAAGGAGCTCGAATCCGGCATCGGTCTTGGCGATGACACCCGAATCGCCCGCGGAGCCATAGAACAGCTGATCACCATCGTAAACGGCAATTGCGAGCGTCGCATCGAACTCGTTGGCAGGCAGCTCCATTGATGCGGCCTTCTTGACCACAGCGTTATTTGCCTTGATCATGGCCTGCTCCAAAAAACGAGGCATCGAGATCGCCAGGGCACTGTCGCCCGTTGCGCACCAGGTGCCAATCAGCTCGCACATCGTCGACACGGCGGTGTTGACGGCGGCATGGGCGCCGATATCGCTGTGAGCCTCGGAGCCCAAGCCATCCGCCACGGCCGCGACAACGTACTCCTTGCCCGGCAGGAGTCGATCCCTCTTGCCTCCATCCTTCCAGATCGCCACCTGCTTAACGCGACGGATCATATGCGCATCCTGGCAACGCGTACCGTAGCAGCGATGAGCAACGCCGCGCTTTGTCACCCCGGCAACGCCGATGGTGCGAGGCTGACCTAATTTCTTATCAAAAGACATTGCTGACCTCCTACTGATTCCCACGGACAAAATCGTCGAGCGTGCAGACCTGAACATCAACATCCGGACGCGTATTCAGGCACTCCTCAAAGAGCTGGCGCTCCGAACCCACGGCACCGGGTTCGGACATGACACGCATGCTGGCGCCGATCAGCTTAAAGGCATCGGTGATAGCCTTGCCCTTGTCGTCCGAAAGCTTGAACCACATACCGTCGGCGCGACAGAGCTCGGCAAACTCGTCCTTGGAATAGTCGCCGTAGCCAAACGGCAGGAACAGCACTTTGCCGGACTCCACCAGCTTGCTGATGCGATCGGCAGCTGCAGACACATCGCCCGCTGGCTCATCGTGTCCGTCGGTCAATAAGACCACAACCGTCTTATAGGGAGCCTTGCGTGTTTTCTCCTTAACGCGATGCGCGTACTTGCCTTCGAGCTCGCAGGCAGTCAGAAGCGCCTGGTTAAGGCTGGTAAGACCGCCAGCTTTAAGCTCAAGATCGCCGGATACCTTGCTTGCCGGGACAAAGATGTCATCGATGTCGCGCTCGTAGTCGGCGCTCTCCACGCTGCCGCCATTGCGAAGGTTATGAACCGTGACATCGGTGCCAAAGGACACAAGGGCCACATCGACGATTCCTGCCGAAAGCGGGTCGTCGGCGATGTCCTTGCAAAGGTTGTGCAGACCCGCATTGATGGCCTTCATGACCCTATTGACGGACCAGGAGCGGTCGGCAACGATAATGACGCCGCGGCGCGTCTCGGACAGACCACCGCCGCCAAACGCATCCAGAAGATCGGCCTCATAGGCGTCGCGGGCATTCGGGGGAAGAACTTCTGTCTGGATGAAATCGTCCAAGTCGTTGACACTATAATTGCTGGTCATAGGAGGTTTCCTTTCTCTCTTGAGGCTTCTTTTGGCCTCCTGTTGGCATTGCATTATGGGTTGGCGGACGCCGCTTTCTGGGACAACCGTTCAGCTGAATCGCAGGCACAGGCCGCCAAGGCGCATCACGCCTACGAGCGATAAGACGCCATGAGTGCGGCGCGCGCTTCATAGGCATCCGAATACCGAGCGGCAGGCTTTTGCGCCATTGCACGGCGCAAGAAATCGGCAAAGGGGATATTTCGCGGCAGAGCGCGAACGTCGCGCGTGCCGAACATGAACTTGGCGATCACCTTGGCCGTGCTATATACATCGCTCGCCGGTGAGGCAATGCCGAGATTACGCAGCTCAGGAGCCTCGTATCCACGCGAAATAACGCGCTCGCCCACCAGCGGACCGGCACACTCCGCTACCGAGGCACACAGGCCAAAATCGATGAGCACCACATGACCATCGGGCGTAACGATCCAATTGCCGGGATGCGGGTCGCGATGTATGTAGCCGGCGCGACATACCACGGCCATAGCATCGAACATGCCCAGCACGAGCGAAAAGAGCTCGCGAGACGAAAGCGGCCAGCCTTCGCTGGCACGACGCTCAACATGGGCAAGGACATCCTCCCCTTGGACAAAGCGCTCGCGCAGGCAAAGGTGCTTACCGCCAATACGGCGATCTTCCACATAGGCCATGCCGTCTACCTGCGGAAACATTTCGTAGCCTTTAAACGGTCCACCTAGGAGCGCATATTCGTTACGGAGCCTGTCCTCGGCGTCGGGCGTGAGCGCAACCTTGCAGACGTTTCCGTCCGCACGATAGACAAGCGTCTGCTTTGTCTTTCCGCCGTCATAGATGAGCTCCACCGGCTCGCTCAATGCCGGCTTTGGCGGCGTTGGGTTCAGATTCAGCAGCTCGTCGATCATCTCGCGCGCACCGGACAGGTGATCTAGCACACCGGGAGCGCCCGGCTGCTCAAAGGCATTTGCACGGTCGCGGCGATAGCGCACCAGCACGGGATTGACCTCGGTCATCGTGGATTCTCCTTTCTCATTGGATATCGACGCGGCAAGCATACTGAGCCGCTCACGCATCGCTCCGTACACTGCTCAGCTGAACCGATGGAACGGAGCTTCCGCCGCACTTTTGGGCTATCCTAGGGAGAAACTTGAGCACCGCACGCACGCTGCAGCGACGCAAGGGGATGAGCCGACATGGCAAAGGCCACGACAACCCAACAAAACGATTTTGACGCCGTGTTCCGCGCGCTCGACAGCGCCTGCACGCTTCCGTTTGCCAGCTGGTGCGCCCGCACCGGCGGCCACGATCGCATCCGCCTGAGCGTGAGCCCCATCTGGCCCGAAGGCGAGGCCGCCACACGGGTGATCTGCCCCACGGCCAAATCTGCCGATGGGCTCACGGTGGCTCAATATCGCTTTTTCTACGCACTGTTTAGCAGTAACTGGAAAGAAAAGGACCGGTGCATCGCCCTTAAACGCACACTTTTGCCCGCTCAGAATTCCAACTCGAGCACCACGGCAAAACGAGCGCTCTCAAACGCACGCGGCGCCAGCTTGCTCTTGCTCGACCACGGCGATAGTCCCGCCGCGGCCGAAGCGCCAGATGCGACCGACAATCTCTATGCGCATGTGCAACGCGAGCTCTCGCAGCTCTACCTGCAGTACGCCATCCTCGAATCCGAGCGAGACCTGGTGCTCGACATCTGCCGCGACATGCAGGAGCACGTAAAAGAGCGCCTGGGCAAGGCCATCCTCGACCACCCCAAAGTCGAGCTCTATACCGATAAAAAGTACTGGTATCAGTTCCTCCCCCTCGAGAAGAGCCGCAGTTTCGATCGCACCTGCAACCGAATCGCGCAGGCGATGGGCGTGCAGGGCATGGCCGAGGCCGATTCCGAGCTTCCGCTGGTAACTCCGCGAGCGGTGCCATCCGATGCCGAAAAACCGCCCGTGCCCACACTGCCCAAAAAAGCCGACAGCCTTTCCTCGCGCTCAAAGCACCCCGAAAGCGAAGCGGTTAAATACAACGCAAAACGCTTGATCATGGAGAACCTCCAAGACGCTGCGTCCCTCTTGTTCGATGTTCGCGCAGCTGAGGGACCGACGAGTGGCTTTAACATCAAAGAAACGGTGTCCGTCTCGGGAACGTGGCTTTGGGGCTTTACCCAGGGAAACACCTCAGATGACGCCCGCCGCACCCTGCTTGCACCCGATGCGCGGGACAAATGGCTTGTGGCAGGACTGCTCCTCGCAGATTGGCTGCTCGATTGTGCCAAAGGATCGGACGATGATGAGCGTCTGGCGCACATTCAGGGCGCCGTCGACGCCATCGTCGAGCGCCTTGATGGAGATTTGAGCGATGCACCCACCACCGGAGAGCTCGCTGCGCTTTACGACGCGTGCGCGCCAACGCTTATGGCACGCGAATCCCTCGGCCCCCTCATGGCCGGCATTCTCTACTCCCTTGCCTATGGTGCTCACCTTGAACACGCTGGGCTGGGAGCTTCCTCGCTTCAGGCCGACATCAGCACCGTTTGGGCTGTTGGCAAAACCCCTGGCGCGGGCAAACCTAGCGCACCTCGAGAATCAACGGCCATCGCCGTCACCATCGCAAGCTGTCCCGCAGGCGCCGGCGGCACCTACAGCCCCCAAACCTGCAGCACCCACAGCATGGTTCGCATTCCCAAGGCAGCCGCCTGGCTCTTCGGTCGGAGCCCCCGACCCTCGCAGGCGCAGGATGTCGACACCGGCACAACCGTACTCGACGACCCCGCGATTTCGCGTCTGGCTGTCAAGCTCTCTTGGGACGACACGCATGCTGTCTGGCAGCTGGAAGTGTTCAACAGAAACGGCGCAAACTGCGACGGCGAGCTTATCGAAAGTGGCGAAACTGTCGATGTCGCACCGGGAACGCGCATCTGCCTGCGCGGGTCCGAGCGCAATTATTTTCTGCTGCTCTCGGGAGCATAAAGGCGGGGCGGAACTATCTTCCACCCCGCCCCCCACGGTTACCTAAAGAAAAGTCGGATGCGACGACCGTCAACATGTTCACGTACCGCGACGCGCTGCCAGTAATACATCAGCACGAGGATGAGCGGGGCAAAGACCTCGATAACCATTCGTATTTCGATGTCGCGTTCCAACCAAAACGCAAGCGCCACAAACCCTAAAAACGCGACCAAACCCGGTGCCGTCTGATCGACCGGAACCACCGACAGCCCAACGAGCACGACAACCGTGCAGGCAAGCCATGCTATCCCCATCGTGTCACGCACGACAAATCCCAAGACGACGCCGACCACCACTGCCAGCAGCGTGCGAACGTGCAAGGCAAGGGTAAAGCGGCCCAGCGACACATAAACCCCCGCCAGAAAACAAACAAGCCCCAGCACCCACGTCGTCTCACTCACTCCCAGCAGCATATCCGCTAGCATCAATGCCAGCAGAGCTCCGCACGCCCACGTTACACGACGCAGCTCGCGGTTGAGCTCGTGCGCCTCGCCACGCAGCGTCTCGTCTCCCAGATCGCAGAGCTCCAAGGGAAGCCCCTCGGCAACGGGAGCCAAGACCGCCACGGCAACGCGCAGCAAGAGCGCAACCAGCTCAAAGCCCAGCAAAGCCGCCAGACCATAGCAGGCAACAACAATCAGCATTGCCCTCAACAACACCGTAGGCCGCTTGGCGTTGGGAATCGCCTGGCGCACGTCGCGAACCAGGAGGGCATCGACCATGGCCTGGACAACCATAAGACCGGCGCTAAACATGTAGAGCGGGTCGCCGGGCTCGAACAGCACAAGCGGCATGGCCAGCACTAAACCCGTCAGGGCAAAGTGCCGAGCACTGCCCTCGCGGCTAAAACGCAGTGGATCTCCCTCCACATCAATCGCAGGCGTCAGGTCGCGAACATAATAGAACCCCACAAAGCACAGACCGATAAAGACAATAAAGCCCCACCCATAAAAATCGAGATCGGTTGGAGGGTTATTGAGCCAGCTACTCCCCAAAAAGAGCGAAGCGTGGGCAATATCCAGGGCGAACAGCACAACGCTCAACGCATAGAACCACCCCGCCGCCAGAATGCGGCCGGCGGATACCTGAGGCCGCACGGGATTAACCGAGTAATTCATCAAGTCCACCGCCCTTGCCGTCATCTACCTTGGACGACGAATCATCGAGGAAAATAGCAGCGTGTTCGGGGTGAAGAATTTCCTCTGGAAGCGCATCGTCATCCACGAACTCATAAGGGCCCTCAAAAGGATCCCAAAGCTCATCCATCTCCTCGAGGACCTCGCCGAGAGACTGCACGACAAGCCCCACAGCGCGGACCAAGTCCGCCGCGTCGAATACGCCGTCACACTGGGCCTTCAGCTCAAAAAAGTCATCCAGGGCAAAATCGACGCGAACGTTGACCCCCTCGCATGCAAATGTCATGCCACGCGACGCAATGGCCTTTTCGCAGGCGGACCTCTTGTCCGCATCGAGCAGGCAGTCGATGCACACGCTTACGCTCTCACCATCCCCTGTTTCTACGAGACCAATACGAAGCGTTGCCCGGTAGTCGAGATATTTGACCTCGGCGGTAAACTCAGTCGAAGCGATGCCCAAAAGCACATCGATGTCATCCTGAGCTCCCGCCTCGCCACGGCGCGAGGGCACACTGTCCTGGTCGAGCACGGCAACCAGATTTGCTATCCAGCCGGCAGCCATAGCTTCCTCCTTACGGTTGGGAATATTGAGGCCATCCTATCGGCGCGGCAGCCCTCTCCTCTGCGCGCCGTTCAGCTGAACACCAGGGATTGAAGGGCGTTGTGGTGCGTCCGTTTTTGCGCGCCCGTTATACTTAAATGGCCAGAAAGCACCTCGATCGGTGCAGAGCACCAAGCGAGGGGGCGGACATGGAAAACATCTTTTGCGCGGAAGCGCTCAATGGAATAATCCAGGTCAATCCGCTCGCCGAGCTACCCGCCTCCCAAGCGGGCATCGCGATGCGGCCAAGCGGTGAGCCCTCGGGCGCGAGCGCCGATCTTTGGTTTATCGATACTGCCACTGGACCGAATGCGAATGGCGCTGCAAACGCGCCCGCCCGCGGCGCCAAGCTTGCCGCCAAGGTCATGCGCCATGGCTGCGCCGCCCCTCACAAAGAAGCGCTCGAATCCAATGAAGCCTATAAATCCGACTGGTACAAACTGCGCCAGGAGTACGAGACGCTTCACAGCATGAATGGAGCCCAGGGGCACGCGCCCATCGCCTACGCCCTGGGTTGGCGCATTAAAAAGACACCTCGCGGCGAGGTGCGCTACCCCGCCCTTGCTATGGAATATGTCGAGGGCGTCGACATCGTCGAGCTGCGCGAAATCATGAGCGATGCGCACGGCGAGGTCACCGCCACCGACGTCCTCGACACAGCACGCGCCATGGTCACGGCCCTGCTTTGCTGCACGGTCGTTTCGCGCGAGGACGCTCGCTACCTCACCACGGTCTCGCACCGCGACCTTTCGTCCCATAATCTGCGCTTTATGCTGGACAAGGATGGCCAGCACATTGAGCGCGTCATGCTCATCGACTTTGGGCAGAGCGCCCAAAACGACGATCCCGACGTGACGGCGGCCGATGGCAGTGAGCGCCTGAGCACGCCGTTTATCGGCGCGCCCGAGATCTTCGACCAGCGTCAAAGCGAGACACGTCAATGGCGCAACACCAGCCACGCCGACTGCTACTCCATCGGCTGTCTTTTGTATTACCTTCGCTGCGGAGTGTGGCCGCACGAGGCCCAGATTCGAAGCATCTGCGCGCGGAGCCCGGGCGGCCTAAACGCCGCCGAGCTACAGGAGCTCTTTGAACTTAAAAACAAGGGAGCCATCCATCTCGATGGCGCCTATTGCACCGGCAACGATGATCGCACCCTCGATGAGCTCATCGCGCGCTGCACCGAGCCGGGCATTGGCAAAATCGGAGGCCGCTTTGACGTCATTCGCCTGGCAGAGCGCTTGGGAATCGACGAGAACGGCAAGTTGCTGACGAACGGCGCACCGGCGGCCCCCTCGCCTGACAAGGAAAGCGCTCCCCAGCCCAAGAGCCCCTTCCACAAGAAACGCTTGGCCGCCATTGCCTCCTGCCTCTGCGCAGTTGCGGTGGTGGTGGCCATCGCCGTGGCCATTGCATTTGCAACGGGCACTCTCAGCACATCGCAAGAAAACGACCAGCTCGTCCTCTATCCCACCACGGCGCTCTCCGCAGGCCAGCTGCGCGAAAGCGTCAAGTTGGTCCAGGCGCGTCTGGATGCTGCCGGCCTGGGCAAAGCCTCAACCATTGAAAGCATGGACGGCATCTGCGTCGACTTTTCCGCCGGCGCCTTTGATGTTCCCGACGAGCTTGACGGGGGCGATGGCGACAGCGATTCATCTCAGGCATCCTCATCGTCCGGATCAAACGACACGGCGAGCATGTATCGCGACGACGTGACGGAATTGCTATCCCGTCCGCTCGAGCTCTACCTCGTCTGCATCGATGCGGAGGGCAACGACCTCACGTCCTACGAGCACATCTATCGAACGGAAATCAAAGACGTCGCGGTCAAGACGGGCAAGGTCGACGGCCTGGAGCCCGATGCCTGCGCCAACCCTAATCGCTATGCCTATCTTGAGCTCACCCTGACCGACGGTGCAAATAAGCGCCTCAAAGAGAGCTGCGGCGACTGGCTCGACCAAGGTGTTCTTGCCTTCGACGTTGACGGGCCATCGTGGAACACGGTCTCGACCGTATCGCTCGGCAAGGGTCGTTACGCCTTTACGGCCAATAGTCTCGCACCATCCCAGAAGCTCTGCGAGGTGCTTGCCGAGGCACTGCGCTCCGAAAGCTATCGCACGAGCTTCCGCGGCAGCTTGGTTCCGCAGGTAACGTGGATTGACGACGATTTAACGGGCGACAACCAGGTCAAGCAAAGTGCCCTCGAGGACGACGGCACCCTCGTTTCCTTTGCGAGTTATGACACGCTTTCTCGCGGAGAGCGCGTTGATGCCCTTGAGGCCCTCGCAACACGCCTGGATACCCTTAGCGTCCCCTATGCACTCGGCGACTCCAACGACGGTAAGGGCATCGCTGCGCAGATCCAGAGGCTCGATCTGGGAGAGGCGGCAGCGGACCTTATCTGCGCCAGTCCCTCTATCGAAGTCTCCTGCGGTTTACTAAAACACGTACTCAGATCACCGGTTGTCGAAGCCGTCAGCACCTCGACAGGCACAAAGGCAGTGCAGGTAAGCGACGGCAGCACGAACGGCGACGCAAATATGAGCGCAGTGGCACAGGCCGCTGCCGATGCAGGCGGCGCCTGGGTCTACCTCAGCCTGGGAGACACCCCCATCATGCGTACGTGGGTAGACGCCGCCTCAAAGCAGCTCACCTTTGATATTTCGTGCGCCACGGGCAAACCGCTCGATACCTCAAACGAATATCTTGCAGACCTAGTATCCGTTGTTGTCGCCACCACCAAACTGCCCTTTATGCACGTCGGCTACTGCGGTCGCATGGACCTTGCTCTTTCGGGCGCCCCAGGGGCGCTCGATGCTGAAGTCGACGAGGCGCGCGACGCCATCAAGGCCGCGCTCCCCTCGGCAACGGTTGGCACGAGCGCTTATGACGATACGGAACTCCTAGTATCCCTCGACCTTACCGTCGACGATGCCTTTGCGCAGGAGGCCGTCGATACGGTCGAGACGCTCTACAACGCCATGGATTTTGACAGTACGCCGTTTGACCAGGTAACGTTCTATCTTGCCGACGAGCGGGGGGATGAACGAGCCCGCATTTGGTTCTTGCGCTGCGATGGAGCAGGCGAGCAGAGCGGCCACGTCACGGTAAGCGGATCGATTCGCGGGGGCCGCTTCGAAGAGCAACGTCAACGCGTGATCGACGCCGCCGAGGCAAATGCCTTTTTCCAGGAGCATATGGACGATCTGTCCTCTTGGCTCCTCTAGCCTCTAGCTGGCTACGCCCCATGTTCGGCGAGCCTTAAGCGCATCAATCCGGATCACACGACGCGAACGATCGATGCAGCACTCGACACCGCAGGCAAACGTCGACGTCAGACGATCGCACACCGCCGAGTGTGCCCCATCGAAGCTCTTCTCATCCGGAAACTTGGGGAGCTGGATCTCGATTCCTCGCTGGGGAAATCCCGCACCGCGCGCGATGGGAACAGCGTCGTCAACGGTTGCCACAAATCGCCCCGTGAGTCCATAAAATCCCAAGTCACGCGGGGCAACCGGAACCCATTGCCCCGACGAGCGCTCGGTAGCGTAATCGTATGCCGCCTCGCTCATGCCAAAAGCGCTGTGCATGGGCAGCATTCCGTCCCGTCCATCGCGCGTAGGATCGATGATGTACCATGCCGGGCGACCGCGCTCTCCCAGGTTCACGACGCACCAGGCATGCCCTGTTGGATCACCGGCACGGCGGCGACCCCAGGCATAAACACAGTCGATACCAGCACGATCCAGCAGATACTTAAAGCCTTTCGCCCACCCCTCGCACACGGCACGGCGCTTAAGCAGCGGGCCATCCGCCGAATGCGAGTACGGCCGGCCGTTCTGGAATCGATATCGTGCAAGATAGGCATCGTGGATTGCCAAGACCCGGTCGAAGACCGATGCTCCCACCGGCGCTGTCTGGAGAATTGACTCAGCAGCACGCTCCATCTTGGCAAGATTTGTATAGAGCCTGGTGACCGACTGCTTGTATCCCTTGGCATAATTTGGCACAAGCAAGACTTTTTCACCGTGGCGGCAGTAGTGCACACCGCCCAAGAGATGAATGAGCTCGGGACAGTCGCAGCGCAAAAGCTCGACGAGCGCCTTGATGGTATCCATGCCCGCACACGCCGAAACCTCACAGTCCTTCTGCCCGTTGAGCACGCATTCGAGCAGCGTATCGTATGCGCGCTGGGCTTCGGGGGCCAGGTGTGCCCTGTTAAACATGCCCCCGGGTCGCACGTTTCCCTTCGAGTCGATCATACAAGCCCCCAATCTGTTTGGTTTTCCCAGATTGTGAGCCCGCACACCCAAGCCGCACGGCCCGCCGTTCAGCTGAAACCACCACACAAAAAGTCCGCCGACCATTGAAGTCGGCGGACTTTCGTGTGCGGACAATCAAGCCCTGTTCACCATGGAACTACTATTTACAGCGCGCCTTGGGCTGCTGCTGGGTGATGCAGTGAATGTTGCCGCCGCCGTAAATAACCTCGCGGGTCATGATACCGATGACTTCGCGGTCCGGATAAGCAGCCTGGATATCCTTGAGCGCCTGGGCGTCGTTAGGGTCACCGAACTGCGGCACAAGCACCGCTCCGTTGATGGGCAGGAAATTGAGATAGCTCGGCTCGAAGGCGTCCTCGGGGGTACGCGGCAGCACGCCCTCGACGGGATCAATCGTGCTGGCCTCCTCTTCGGTCATATATACCGAGGTCGCAGGCATGATTACCTTGTGGACCTTGAGTTTGCGGCCACGGGCATCCGTCGTCTCGGAAAGCGTCTTATACGCCTCCTGGCACTCCTTGTAGAACTTATGGTTGGGATCATCGGTCCACATGCAGCAGACTTCGCCGGGTGCACTAAAGCATGCGACGTCGTCCACATGACCGTTCGTTTCGTACGGATCGATTCCGTCCTTGATCCAGATAACCTTCTCGATACCGAGGTACTCAGAGAGCTTCTCCTCAATCTGCTCCTTGGTGTACTGCGGGTTGCGGTCCTCGTTGAGCAGACACATCTCGGTGGTCACGACGGTACCTTGACCATCACAGTTGAACGAGCCGCCCTCGAGGATGTAATCCTCGGGACGATAACGGTTAACCTGCTCAAGCTGTGCCACCTGCAGGCCAATAGAAGCGTCCTTGTCCCACGGGAAGTACAGGCCGTCAATGAAACCGCCGTAAGCATTAAAGTGGAAGTGCGAAAGGGCAACCTCACCATTGTCATTAACGAGGAACGCCGGGCCAGGGTCGCGAATCCAGCTGTCGTTGTACTCCATGTGGATAACGCGCACGTTCTCAACACCGTCGAAGATCTCGCACACCGCGGGGAAGTCCTCGGTGTTCACGCCTACCGTAATGGGCTGAAAGCGTGCAACGGTCTTGATAATCTCGGTGAAGACCTTCTGCGCCGGCTTGGCACCGCAGCGCCACACGTCGGAGCGGTGCGGCCACAGAATCCAGGTGCGCTCCTGCTCCTCATACTCGCCGGGCATATAGAACCCGTCCTTCTTAGGCGTGGACTCACTCTCGTAGATAGTCTTCATTTCAAGCTCCTTGATCTCGATGCTTTTGCTTGACGAGACCATAATGCAGCCGTACCGAGATGTCCTCAATGGTCCCTCGAGCCCCTTTCAGCGACCGCCGGTATACCATTCGCTGACCTAAAGTTCTATTCAGGCCGAGAACATGACATACTGGGTTCCACAATGGAAAGGACGCCCTATGCCCCCATGCAATAAACAGCAGACTATTGAGCTGGACAGTACGACCTGGACCGCCCTCAACGAGCTCGCGCTCGCAATCCACGCATCACACGGTGTCGATATGCTGCAAAAGGAGACACTCGAGGGAACGACAGGACTCGTGCCCCATCGGATCGCCATGTTCGACCTGATCGAGGCGGCGGGCAGCGATGCCCCACGCTACGTCCACCCCGTAAGCAGCGGAATGGACGACCGCGCACTGAGCGACTACTACAACCGCTACGCCGCGATGGACTATACAACATGGTGCTTTGACCTACATAAGGTCGGCGTCTACCGCGACCTCGACCTCGTCGACGTCGAGCGACGCGATGCCACGCCCATCTATCGCAAATGGATGGAACCCCAGGGCGTCTACTTTGGCTGTACGGCCACGCTCGCGCACAACGACAGCCCGCTGGGAAGCATCACACTGTTTCGCGAACGCACGGCCGGAGACTTCACCGACACCGAGCTCGCAATCCTGCTCGAAGTCGCTCGGCACGCGAGCCTCGCGCTCGCCAACCTCTATCCTCGGGGCATTAAACTCACCCAGACAGAAGACACAAACCAGCTGAATGCTTTCATTGCAGAACACAATATCCAACCGCGCGAAGCCGAAGTCATGCGGCTCATGCTCGACGGCAAAACGAACAAACAGATGGCAAACGAGCTATTCATAAGCGAGTCAACCGTCAAAAAGCACGTCAACGCCATCTATCGCAAGCTCGGCGTCAGCAACCGCCTGGGCCTCATGACTGCCATGCAAAACATCCCGCGATAAAAAAGGGCGCCCTCCATGCGGAGAACGCCCTTTGATTTCGCCGTTGAATGAGAAGCGGCCCTACGCTATGCAATGAGCCCATTCAGGCGCTTTTGTTCCTTTGCAGCAAGTGCAATGGAAACCAAGCCGGTAATGGCATCGGCTGCAACCAAGGCAATCCAAACACCCTGCGCGCCCATCATGCTGCCAAGCAAGTACATGAGCGGTACGGAACAGATCACGTAACGGAGCAGGCCGCAGAACGTGGCGATACCCACCTTCTCGTTCGCCTGGAAGTACATCGACATGGTCATGGCAAGATAGCCCAGGGCAACAGCCAGGATGACGGTACGCGTGGCGTTGGCGGCAACCTCAACGAGCGCGGGATCGCTGCCGGCAAAGAAGGCACACACCGGCGTGGCGGCAAGCCAGAGTACAACGGTGACCAGCGCCAGCGTCACAACCTGGTACTTAAGCGTGCAGGAAAGCGTCTCCTTAAGACGCGCCCATGCCTTGGCACCGGCATTGAAGGCAGCGATGGGCTGCAAACCATAGGAGAAGCACTGGGCGACCATCATGGTGATGTAGAGAATGTAGCCGTTGATTACGCCGAATGCAGCGATGTAGAGCGAACCCATGTCACCGCCAAGCGTGCCGAGCAGCGAGTTGGCAACGGTATTGAAGACGAATGTCGCACCCTGGACCAGGAAGAACGGGAAGCCAATCTTAACGATCTGCCCGCAGATACCCATGTCGAGTTTGAGGTCGACCAGGTTAATCTTGAGCTGAGACTTCTTGCCGCCAACATACCAGAAGATGCCGATGGCCCAGATGCCAATGGACAGGCCATAGTACACGCCAGCACCCATGACGCCAAGCTTGAGCACGAAGGTCGAGAGCGCGAGCCAGCAGATGGCAACGATGGCAGATACGGTCATGAGATTTGCCTGGACCTGGACCTTCTCATCGACGCGCATAACAGCGGTAACCATCTGGCCGATGACCGTGAGCGGCAATAGAACGGCGAACGTGCGCACGCCGGCGACCGTGTCAGCCATGATATCGGGCGTTGCACCAAAGAATGCACAGATGGGCTCGGTGAAGACTGCCATCACGACGGCGAGCAGGACCGAAACAATCGCCGTGAGCCAGAAACCCTGGCTAAATGCCTTACTCGCCCCCTTGATGTCGCCGGCGCCGAGCAGATTGCCCACGACGGCCGGCACGCCCGTACCGAAGAGATTGCCGAAGGCCAGATTGATGTACTCGACAGACATGATGATCGAGACGCAAGCAAGACCGTGAGCGCCCAGGCCCCAGCCCATCACGAGACCCTCGAGCACGACCATAATGATCTGCGCGAGCATGCCCTGACCGGTCACAATTGTGTAGCGGCGCACGAGTTCTGGAATCGGCTTTGAGGCGAGCTCATGCTCCTCCCCAACGACAGCGGTTGTTTCTTCTGCCATGGTTCTCCCCTTTCCTTGAGAGATTGAAAGACTGTGGGGCTATTTCTCGTAGACGACCTTACCGGCGATCACCGTAAGCTCAGCCGTGGCGCCGAGAACCTCTGCCGGCTCGCAGGTAAAGAGATTGCGGTCGAGTACGCAGATGTCGGCTTTCTTGCCGCAGGCGAGTGTGCCGATGCGGTCCTCAGCATGCATAGCGTAGGCAGCGCCGTAGGTGTATGCGCGCAGGGCCTCGGCCATGGTGATTCGCTCCTCGGGGAACCAACCCTCAGGATTAGATCCGTCCTCGAGCATGCGATAGACCGCGCCATAGACTTCCTCCATAGGCTCAAGCCCCACAACCGGGAAGTCGGAGCCCAAATGCACGCAGGCACCGCTCGCAAGCAGGCTATGAATTGGCCACGAGAGCGCCGCGCGCTCGGGGCCAACGGCGTCGTCCTTTGCCAAGTCGGCCATATCAAGCAGCATATGCCACGGCTGCATGGCCGGACAGACGCCGAGTTCCGCATAGCGCGGCAAATCCTCAGGTTGAACAGTCTCGTTGTGCTCCATGGAGTGACGACAGCCCATAAGACCGTAACGCTTCTCACCCTCCTCGAAGCAGTCCAGGATAAAGCGTACGGAACGATCGCCTATGGCATGGATGCGCGTGTCGACACCCCACTCAAGCGCTTTAAGGATTGCTTTGCGCACGCGCTCTGGATCCTCAGCCGGCTCGCCACAGGTCTCGGGAGCATTAGCATAGGGCTCGAGCATCCAAGCAGTATGATCGGAACACACGCCGTCAATGAACTGCTTAAAGCCATGCCACTCGACTTGCGTGCCCGGGAAGTCGTATTTCGCCCGAATCTCCTCGAGCGTCATGGCCTCGTTCTCAAAAAGGTCTGTGTACATGAACACGCGCAACGGATGCTCGCCCTTGCGGTTGAGTTCCGCAAGGAATTTATAGGGGTTATCCATGCTCACAAAAGTGGGGTTAACCATGCCGACTGTTGTAATGCCGAGAGCGTTGGCGCGATGCGCAGTCTTGGCAAAGGAAGCACTAGCCACCTCGGGGGCAGGATTGTATACCTCATCCATGAAAAGGGTTCCCGCGTTGTTCGAGAAGACCCCAGTGGGGTTGCCAGCTTCATCCTTAAGAATCTTGCCGCCTGATGGGTCTGGCGTTTCAGCAGTAACGCCGATTTTCTCGATTGCACAGGTGTTGGCACTAAACGTGTGCATGTCAACCTGCTGCAAAAAGACCGGACGGTCCGAAATGTACTCATCGATCATTGTCGCCGTAGGCATCTCGGGCACGTTCCACTGGAACTGGATAACCTGACAGCCCACGATCCACTCGTTGTTCGGGTGGTCTTTGGCAAACGCCTGCACGCGTTCCATACACTGCTCGAAGCTTGTGCAATCGATGAGATTGACGGCGAAATCGGGATCGGTCAAAAAGGCGCCCTGGGCATAGTGAGTGTGTGAATCGATAATGCCAGGCATGACGAGCTTATCGCCATAGTCGCGCACCTCGGTATCGGACCCGATAAAAGCGTCGAGGTACTTATCTTCGCCGCACGCAACAATTCTGTCACCCGCGATGGCAACGCCGCCCTTGAACGGTGCCAGCCCGTCACCAGTGAACACAGCATTACTTTTGATGACTAAATCCGCTTTGTCCATATGAGCCTCCTCAGACGTTACAGGACAATGGATAAGCGCCACGATACGGCGCGCCCAATCGGTGAGGGAGCTTTTGCCGGCCCCTCGTGACACGTGCCTACAGGCAATTGGGCGTCTGTCCAGCGCCCTACGCCCCGCGTCAACACCCATTGACGCACCTCCAGCACAAGCTGCCAAGATGGAACCGAGCGAACGGACGGATTAAGCAGGTTTACACGTCTGAACAGGTATTTTATTGTCTAAGTTTATTGTCGCTTCTTTACGCCGAGCAGTCTGCGATACACCGTCAGCCGGACCACTCCAGCCTCACGAGCGCCAGAATGCCTCAATCAAGTCGTCACGCGCCTTGACTTCGCTCTTTACATAGATGCGATGCAGGTGAGCCTTGACGGTACCCGGACTAATCACAAGTTCATTAGCAATATTTTGGACATCGAGTCCACGCAATACGAGTGTAAGCACTTCCTGTTCGCGCTTTGAAAGCCCATGCTCGTCCGAGAAAATCACAACACGCGAGACAAGGTCCTCCCGTGCATCACGGCGCTCTGTCGCTACCTCTTCATCGGCACGAGGGTGACGCGAGAACACACGTAAGATATGGCTGAACTGTTTAAATAGCTGAACGGCTGCAGCCACAAACAATAAATTCTCTGAGATATTCCGCTCGCCCAGATACCATAAAAAGGCGCTCACCATCACGTTGTCAACGTCAGGCGTGCAGAATAGGATCATATAGGTATCCTCGATAACCACCATCACGGTAAGCACGCAGGCTATGCGAAAGAACGTCCGAGAGCGCTCAAGATCGAGCCGCTCAGCCCTATTCTCCGTCTTGCGATAGCGAGCGTAAGCATATACCAAGTAGAATGCCATTCCCAAATCGCGCGCAAGCCAAAAAAGATATTGCTGAATCTGGCTCGCAAAGCCAGTACGAGGTACCAGGGCAAGCTGAAGCACGGCGATCGGTACGACATATGCGGCAACGCGCTTAACGGTTACCTCATCGTGTAAGCGAAACGTTACCCAAAGCCATACGCACGCAAGAATCGCCACGCCCAGCGCGCAGCGCAGTAACGGATGTTGAAGCGGCTCATTAAACGTCACCACATAGTCATATTTGAGCCGGTTGTACTCATCAAAGAAGATCACCGACATATCGAAGACATAGAGAAGGAAGCCCGCGGCCGCCACCAAATAATCGCGTCGACGAGTCATGAGCCATATTACGAGTGCAGTTGATGCCGTTACCAATCCAATGCCCATGACAAGAATCGTGTAGATAAAGAATGCGAAGCTCATACTACCCTCATTCCGCGCACAACCAGCTTGATTCCGCATTACGGTTATGGTAGAAACATCGACGAATACCAAGATCGAAAGGAGATGCCATGGCGCCGATTACACCGCTCAAGATTATTGTCGCGCCTGCCGCCAAGGCCATCGCCAAGATCGGTTCGACCATGACCTACGATGACGTTCCTTGCATCGTTGATGAGCGCAACGACAGCTGCCCTTACCTGGGACACGTCCCCTTCTTTGCGCCTAAGCTTTCCTCTTCACTCGACCAGCGCAAATGTTAGCATAACCTCCACGATTGCCGCAGTAATCCTCGCAGCAATTTATTAACTTGGAAGCAACCCCGGTTTTAGCCCCGTGCCGGTGGGCCAAGCCCCTCACGGTCAGCGTTTTCTATACACGCCAACGCCGGGATTGTCGACGCTGCGGCCGCGGCGCGATATGTGGCGCGAAACCTCGCCCAGCAACACGGCGATCACTACACCCATGAGAATGGGCAACTTTGTCATTTCGGCGGACGAGCCGTTGAGCGGCACAATCGTAGCGACAATCGAAAGCACAAGCTCCACCACGGGAATCGCAAGTGCCACCGCAAGCACCTTGCCCTCGAAGGGCGCGCGGAACACGCGCGGGCGATCGTCATATTTGCGCAGGCGCCAAAACGCTGGGAACATCGGGATATAGCTCATAAGCAGGAAGACGACGTTCATCGAGAAGAAAACCCAAAAGACGTCGGAGCCCTCGCCCAGCGGAATCTGAAGCAGTAGTACCAGGCTGGCAAAACAACCGTTAATGATTGCCGAGCCATTGGGCATGCCGGTCTTCTTGGACACCAGAGCAAAGGGGCGCGGCATGTTGCCATGGCGCGCGGCATAGCTCGCCACGTTGTTAACGCCAAAGCTCCAGCAGATCATGTTGGCGAACAGCGTCACCAAAAAGGCCACGCCCACGACCATCGTCAGCGGATGGCTGCGCCCCAACATGGCGGCGACCGCGTCCACAATGCCCGAATCGAGCGAAAGCTGCTCGGTGGGAACCGCGGCTCCAATGCCGATGCCGCAGATAATATAGATTGCCGCAATGGCAACGCCACCAGCGATAACCGCCTTGGGGATATCGCGCGATGGGTTTTTCATCGTACTGGCAAAGGTCGCGACCACTTCGAAGCCCATAAAGTTGAATAGGATGATCGATAGGTACGTCAACGAATTGGTGTCGCCCAAGTCTGGAATGAAGGTCTTAAACGACATATCGTTGGCAAAGCCGTTATTGCAAGCAAACCAGATGCCAACGATTCCTACCACAGCGGTAATGAGTACTTTGATGACAGCGCCGCCATCCATGACCCAATCGGCCTCGGCAACCGGCTGCATCGCCATGACGGTGACACCCCACACAAAGGCAAGCTCGATGGCAATTCGGACCCCAAGCGAAAACTCGATGCCCCATACCGCATTGATAACACTGGGGAACATGCAGGCGATACTTGCCACCCACAGCGGAAAGTTAACCCAGTAGCACCAGGAACAACGGGCTCCCCAACGGTCACCCAGGCCCAAGCGAACCCAATCGTACAGACCGCCCTCGGAATCGAACGCCGTACCCAGCTCGGCCACCACCAGGCCATAGGGAAGCAAAAACGTAATGATGAGGAAGATCCACCAGAAGAACTGCACGTTACCCATGGCAGATGCCGGAGCAGCCGCCTCGATGGTAAATACGACGCAGATAACCGAGAGGATGACCTCGAACAGGGAGAACTTTTTACCTGCCATGGCACACTCCCCCTACAGCAAAAAGGATGGCATCTGTACCGAAGGCGCAGCCCAAGGTAGGGTTACAGGCCGCGTCACCGGTGCAGGTGCCATCCCATAGAGAAGAGAGGATGCAATTGTTGGACCAACGCTCGCGGAACAGGCGGGTGAAGATGACGATACGCTGGTACAAAGATACTCCGATCAAAACGGCCGCGTATACGACCGGAAACTATCAACAATTGAATACGCGTCTGACCTGGGATATCCAAGCGAACAATTGGCCTAACCCGCAATAAATCCCAGGCCAGACGCGTATTCAATCAAAGAAAAAGGGCACTCCGGTGTGGAGGCAACGGAGTGCCCGAAGAAAAGCCAGACGTTTACTCGGCGTGCTCAGGTGCGCCAGATTGGCGCGAACGAGGAGCGTAGCGTACTGACGCTACGTAAGCGACGAGTGAGCGCCAAGGTGGCGTGCTTGAGTTACGCCGAGGGCTCCTGCTGCGTGATGCAGTGGATGTTGCCGCCGCCGTAGACGACCTGGTCGGACTGGACGCCGACGCACTTGTAGACGCCCTCGCCCCAGACCTCGTCGTAGATCTTCTGGAGCGTGTCGACGGCCAGCTTGTCGTTCTCGTCGCCGTACTGCGGGACGATGACGCCGTGGTTGGTGACCAGGTAGTTCATGTAGGAGGCGATCAGCGGCTCGTCGGGGACGCGCGGCTCGGCGTTCTCGTCGGCGTCGATGGTGTCGCAGGAGGCCTGGTCCATGTACAGCGGGTTCACGGGCATGCAGAGCTTGTGGACCTTAATCTTGCGGCCCTTGGCATCGACGGCGTTGGAGAGGGTCTCGTAGGCGGCGTGGCACTGGTCGTAGAACGGGTACTCGGGGTCGTCGGTCCAGATGCAGGCCATGACGCCCGGGGCGATGAAGGTGGCGACGTCGTCGATGTGGCCGTTGGTCTCCTCGGGGTCGATGCCCTCCTTGACCCAGATGACCTTCTCGACGCCCAGGTAGTCCTTGAGGTGCTCGTTCATGTACTCGCGGAGCTCCTCGCTCCAGGGCTCGAACTTCTTGCGGTACTTGGGCCAGATGGACTCGGGGTCCTCTTCCTCCTCGAGCACCGCGGAGCAGGTGCGGCCCGGGGAGAGCAGGCACTGGTCGGTCACGACGAGGGTGCCCTCGCCGTCGACGGTGATGGAGCCGCCCTCGAGGATCATGTCGTCGGGGCGGTAGCGGCGGCAGCCGGAGAGCTCGGCCATCTTGAGGGCGATCTGCTCGTCCTTGTCCCACGGGAAGTACAGGCCGTCGACGAGGCCGCCGTAGGCGTTGAAGTGCCAGTGGT
>OKVH01000360.1_pt1 | contig 26481 bp, 22 predicted proteins | sample 1604791 | NCBI WGS metagenome assembly OKVH01 (sample SAMN01760919, study PRJEB22395) | human gut metagenome | reverse complement strand
AACGGCAGCGCAGCCCGCTAAGACTGAAGCGGCTGATAAACCTGCATCCGTTTTCTTTGGGCAGGTGGTTGTTACTGAAGGGGAATTCCGGTCATTTACGCGCCGAAAATTGAATGAGATCCTTCGGGAAAAGGGTGCAATCATAGAATCAACCATTACAGGCAATACAGATTTTTACATTGTTGGTGATATACCTTTAGAAAAACTCGACAGCAATTGCTTGAGCAGTAACGGACGAAAGCTTGAACGCCTGCTTGATAAGGGTGAGTGCTATGCAACGGAGCTGGATGAAGATAAACTGTTAGCCCTGCTTGCGGAAGAATAACCGAGGTATCGCATGAAATTCAAGTATCCCGCCATGGGAACAACAAAAAACGCGGTTATCTATGCCCGATACAGCTCACATAGTCAGCGTGAAGAAAGTATCGAAGGTCAGCTGCGCATATGTCATGAGTATGCAAAAGCTGAAGGCTTGGCAATAGTCGGCGAATACATAGATCGCGCGATCAGCGGCACTACCGATGCCCGCCCCGACTTTCAGCGCATGATTGATGATGCAAAGAAAAAACAGTTTTCGTATGTAATCGTTTACAGGCTGGATCGGTTCGCGCGTAATCGATATGATAGCGTGCTGTACAAGCATGAGCTGAAGCAATGCGGCGTCAAAGTCGTGTCTGCAACCGAGGGCATCGGCACCGGTGATGAGTCGATCTTGCTTGAAGCGTTGATTGAAGCCAGTGCCGAGTACTACTCTATGGAACTGTCGCGCAAAATCAAACGTGGCCGGCAGGACAGCGCAATGAAGGGCAACTTCCTTGGCGGTGCCGTGCCTCTTGGGTACAAGGTGGTGGATTCTAAGTTTATTATTGATGATGAAACCGCGCCGATAGTCAGGTATATTTTCGAACGCTATGCGGCGGGGATAGGGAAAAAACAAATTATTGATGAACTGACGGCAAAAGGATACATGCGGCGCACTGGTAAGCCGTTTACATACAGGGCTTTCGATTCAGTTTTGCGGAACCGTAAGTACACCGGCGAATTCACTCAAACGGGGATCACGGTTGAAGGCGGATGCCCGGCGATTGTAGACACGGAGATGTTCGAAAAGGTTCAGGCTCGACTTGAGATTAACCGCCGAGCACCGGCAAAAGCAAAGGCAAAAACGGAGTACCTGCTGTCCGGAAAGATGTTCTGCGGCTATTGCGGCGAACCTATGATCGGCATATCCGGCACTGGTAGACATGAAAAAACGTTCTATTACTACTCTTGCGTTGGACGGCGTGGAAAGAGCGGCTGCAAAAAACAACATGAAAAAAAAGACTTCATCGAGTGGTATGTTTGTGAGCAGACCGTGCAGTATATGCAGGATCCGGAGCGGTTGTCGCATGTTGCAAAGCGAATCATCGAGATTAACGATGCTGAGTTTGACGGCGGAAAGCTGGAACGCGCCGTTGAAAACTGTGATAATGATATTCGAAAGCTGGTTGATGCGCTTACAACGATTCCCGATGCGGGACGTGCCGCACTGTATGATAAGATTGAACGTATAGGTGCAGCCAAGGCCGATATGGAGATTGATCTTGCAAAGGTTCGCGTGCTTTCCGAGGTGAGATATAAGCAGGAAGACGTTGAAGCATGGATAAGATCCATGTGTCGCGGGGATCTGATGGACTTTGAGTTCAGACGGCAGCTGATTGATGTTTTCATCAACTCCGTGTATCTGTTTGACGATCGGGTTGTTATCGTTTATAATATTAAGAACGGCAAGCAGGTGTCTGCCATAGATGTGCTTAACGCCGTTGAAGAACTGGACGGTGTGGAGCTGTCTTCGGACAGCACGGAAGACGGCAATGCAGGTGGGAGCGGTTCGTTTTTAGTCGCGGATGCTCCACCATACATGAAAAATCCGAACTTATTCCCAATCGGGAACGGGTTCGGATTTCTTATTTTCATCAAAGATATTATCGATTGAGCGTGGGTCCCAGGTTTTGCCTTGCGCAAAACCGGGGGCTTTGTACCTTCGACGAAGCATTCCTCCTTCTGTACAATAGCAGTATCAACCAAAAGGGGGATTGCATATGGAAGTTCAGTACATTAGCGGGGCGGCGTCCAGGATGTCTGTTTCTGCGAATTTGACGGCCCCGCTTCCGGAAATGTCCTTGTCATTGTTGAAGGACAATAACCGATTATGACAATGACCTCCGTAATGCAGGTCTTGTTGTGATAACCCTGCCGGGAAGGGCAGGAAAATACCGAGCGGTCTGCTTCAGATCCCCGCCGACTTCTGCTGCGCAGAACTGGCTTCCGCCTGCCTTGAGGACGGCGGTCAGTACGTCTATTTCCGGGAAGCCGGCCCGCCCGTGTTACTATATGTGGGAGAAGCAGAACCGGAAGGCAGCCTGATTCCGGCTTGACAGCGATGCGAGTCCCAATGTATAATTTCCCTGAGGGCTGTACGGTCCACAAAAGCAGAAAGGAGATAGGATTTATGGAACAAAAGCAGCGTGTCCGCCATCGTGATGAGGCTGTTGAACCGATTGAGTGCTGTCTCCGGACAAACGATATTCCGCCCCACGGGAAGCTTCCCGCAGAACGGGAAATGTGTGAAATGTGGGGGCTGAACCGCACAACGCTCCGCGCTGCCATCCGCCGTCTGACGGAAACGGGCAGCCTGTAACAGCCTGAAGGGATCAGGAACATATGCTGCGCCGCCCAAGCGGTAGCGCAATCTTCAGGATGCAAAGTCCACCGCGGAATCCGCCAGCGGGGAAGAAAACATCGGAATTACCTATGCCGCAGAATCGGAAGCAAGGCAGCTTCGCATAGAGGAAGGTGGCAGCCTGTTCTTCCTGACCGGCATTGCCCGGGATTACAATAACGTTCCGGCGGAATTCTTCAAGTCGGCGGCGCGGCCGGATATGGTTCGCTTTTCAAGCATTCTGCGCAAGCATCGGACGGAGCCTGAAAGGAGACAACCTCTATGAAACTGGCAGCAGTTGGAAGTAACTGCGTTGACTTCTACAACAATATTGAAAACGGAAAGGCCTATCCCGGCGGCAGCCCCGTCAACGTGGCGGTCTATACCGTTCGCCTGGGGGGCGAGGCCTCCTATACCGGCCCGGTGGGCGATGACGTCTACGGAAAAATCATGCAGGAGGCCATTGCGGCCAAGGGTGTGGATACCTCCCATCTGCACGTCAAACCCGGCAAGACCGCCGTCTCTCAGGTGGAGCTGCTGGAGGGTGAACGGGTATTCGGCGATTATGAAGAGGGCGTTCTGGAGGACTATACCCTCTCCGAGGAGGATATGGACTTCATCCAGACCCATGACATGGTGGTCTGTGACCTGTGGGGCAAGGTTGAGGGGCAGTTCCGGGCGCTGAAGGCTCGGGGCATCCCCACTGCCTTTGACTGCGCCACCCGTCCCGAGGACGAGGCCAGCCGGATCGCCATGCCCTATACAGACTACCTCTTCTTCTCCAGTGATGACGGCGACACACCTGCCCTCCGGGATCAGATGAAGGGCTACCACTCCCGGGGTCCCAAGCTGGTTATTGCCCTGCTGGGCGAGCATGGCAGTCTGTGCTACGACGGAAGCGAGTTCCATAAATTCGGCATCGTTCCCTGTGAACACCTTGTGGACAGCATGGGCGCGGGCGACAGCTATATCGCCGGCTTCCTGTACGGCATTGTGGAGGGGCTGCCCATCGATGAGGCCATGCAGAAGGGAGCGGCCAATGCCACCGAGACGCTGAAGTATTTCGGCGCCTGGTAAGAAAAAAACAATACCGGGACAAAGCGATTCGGTACGCTTTCTAATTCTTCCGCAATATGGATATGAAAACCACACCAATTTATTAGCAAGTCGCGTCTTTTGACAGGAAAGGATCGAATATAGTATGAATTACGAATCGAAAGCTTGGGCCGAGGCCAAGGGTGCCTGCCTGAGAAACTTCAACGAACAGGGCGATATCGACAGTGTCAACGGTGCGCTGGCTCTGCGTCCCCGGATTGAGAAGATCGTGGATCAGATCTGGGAGGAAGGCTTTGACAACATCTATTTCATCGGTATCGGCGGCACCTACGCTTCCGCGATGCAGGTTGAGGTCTATATGCGGGGCAAGTCTTCTCTGCCTGTATATGTGGAGAATGCTGCGGAGTACCTGACAACCGGCAACAAGCGGCTGACTGACCGCTCTGTGGTCATCTACTCCACCGTCTCCGGCAACACCAAGGAAATGGTGCAGCTCATTGACACTGTGAAGGCTCGGGGCGTGCGGGTGTTCGCCTTCATCGATACCCCCGGCTCCACCCTGACCCTGGAGGGCAAGTGGGATTATCTGGTGCTCTACCCAAAGAACGAGCAGCTGAAATTCTTTATGGTCGCCAACTACCTGATGTACAAGAACGGCGAATTCCCCGACTATGACCGCTACAATCAGGAGATGGAAGCCCACCTGGCGCTGGATCTGGTGAATATTGAAAAAATTTCCGACGCATGGGCCTACGACTACGCGGAAAAGAAGGTTGCCTTCCTGAAGGAGCATCCCGATCTTCCGCACTACTTTGTGGGCGCCGGCAACCAGTGGGGCGCTACCTACTCCTATGCCATGTGCTACTGGGAAGAGCAGATGTGGATTCGCACCAAGTCCATTACCTGCCCCGAGTTCTTCCACGGTATGCAGGAAATCCTGGTGGCAGATACCCCTGTGACCCTGTTCATGGGTGAAGACGAGCAGCGTCCTCTGGCAGAGCGGGTAGCCCGGTTCCTGCCTAAGGTCTGCGGCAACTATACCATTATCGACACAAAGGAGCTGCCAATGGAGGGCATCAGTCCCGAATTCCGGGGCTCACTGTCCCATCTGATGATGCACGCCGTGAACAACCGCGTGGATGCTTACATGGAACTGTTCCTGCGCCATCCGCTGTCCATCCGCCGTTACTACCGGCAGTTTGATTATTGATAGCCTTCCTCTCCTTACTCCCTGCTGCGGGGGCTTCGGCACCCAAAGCGGGCTGAGCGAGGGATTGTCAGCTCCCGGCTGTGCCCGGGAGTTTTTTTGCAAAGGAGAATGTGTATGCTTGGGACCGAGCAACTGTTTCATATCAAAAAGCCCATCATTGCCATGCTGCATCCGGATGCACTGAAAATGCTCTGTTTTATCAATCCGGAGTCAGACAGGAATCCGGACACACGCCCTCTGTCAGAGATTGCCTGCTCCACGATCTTTAAGGCCCACCCGGACGGCCTGTGCATCAGTGCCGACGCCGCCGGTCAGGATGTGGATGATGCGCTGATCGCCGGCGTAAAGCAGGCAGCGCCGGAAGCGGCGGTGCTCTGCAATACCGGCTGCCGGCCGGATACCACCGCCCGGAAGCTGCCCTAAGTTCGGATTTAACCGGTATGTGTTCACAATGCAATTAAAAACACCGAGTTTTCGGTGTTTTTTAATTTATCATTTTGCTAATTGTAATTTTGCTGACTTTTTTGCAGCCTGCGCCGCAATAATTTTATTTTAATATTCCGAATTGAATTTTACATGAAGTTTAAAAGCACTTCATTTTGAAAATCCAGTCCGCGCTGTGTAAGCCGCATTGAATCATCCGTAACTTCCATATTCCCCGCAAGGACAGCATCGCTCACGGCGGAGGCATAGTGCTCAACGGGGTCAATGCCGAAGCGCTGTGCGAATTCCGCGCGGTCAATACCCTTTATCTTTCTGAGACCGACCATGATGCACTCGAACATCTCATCCCCGCGGGAAATCTCTTCGGTCATTTCAACGGGCAGCTTTCCGTCGTTAAGTGCGGCATTGTAACCGCTGAGCTCCGTTTTGTTTGCAAAACGAACCCATTTGCCGTTGACATGAAGTGCGGAGTGCGCATTCAGCCCAAGGCCGAGATAGTCGCCGTTTGCCCAATAGTTCAGGTTATGGCGGCATTCGCGGCCGGGAAGGGCAAAGTTGGATATTTCATAGCGTTCGTAGCCAAAGCTGTGGAGCAGGTCAAAGCCGGCATCTTCCATATCAGCAACGGCATCTTCGTCGGGAAGCTCGATTGAACCGTTCCGCACTGCTTCGAACAGGGGCGTTCCCTCGGCAAGAATGAGAGCATAGGATGAAATATGTTCCGCCCCGAGTTCCGCCGTGCGCCGTATCGTGTCAAGATAAGATTCGGAACTTTGCCTGGGCAGACCGTGCATGATATCAACATTGATGTTGTCGAATCCTGCCTGCCGTGCAAGCTTAAATGCACGGAAAAAATCTGCGGCGGTGTGAATGCGTCCGACTGCCTTAAGCACAGCGTCATCGGCACTCTGAAGTCCGAACGAAATACGGTTGATTCCGCAGTCGCGATATTGAACGAGTTTTTCGAGTGAAACGGATTCCGGATTGCATTCGATTGAAATTTCCGCATCGGCGGGGAAAACAAAGTTTTCGCGGAGTTTCGCCGCAAGGCGCGGAATCATCCCTGAGGGCAAAAGACTCGGCGTTCCGCCGCCGATGAATACGGTTTCAAACTCCTTTTTCGGGAGCATCGGCGAAATAAGGTCGATTTCCCTGAAGAGGGCTTTGAAATATTGCTCAAATGCGTCCTGTTCGCATCCGGCGAAACTTACAAAGTCGCAGTATGCGCATTTTTTCCTGCAAAACGGAATGTGAATATAAAGTCCGCTCATGGTTTTCTCCGTCAATTAATGCGCAGAACGCTCATGAATGCTTCACTGGGCAGTTCCACGGAACCTATCTGTCTCATGCGCTTTTTACCTTCTTTTTGCTTTTCAAGCAGCTTCTTTTTGCGCGTGATGTCGCCGCCGTAGCATTTTGCAAGAACATCTTTGCGAAGAGCACGCACGGTCTCTCTGGCAATGATTTTGCCGCCGATCGCAGCCTGAATCGGAATTTCAAACTGCTGCCGGGGAATGACTTCCTGAAGCTTTTCGGCGACGGCACGCCCTTTTGCGTACGCCTTGTCACGGTGAACAATGGTCGAAAGCGCGTCGCACATATCTCCGTTAAGCAGAAAATCGAGCTTAACGAGATCGGAGGGGACGTATTCGCTGATTTCGTAATCAAACGATGCATAGCCCCTGCTGCGGCTCTTCAGACTGTCGAAAAAGTCAAAGATGATTTCGTTCAGCGGGATGGAGTAGGAAAGTTTTACGCGGGTCGGGTCAAGATAGACCATATCGATGAAGATACCGCGCTTTTCGATGCAAAGCTCCATAATCGTGCCGACATACTCCGGCGGGGTCATGATGTGTGCGGAACACATGGGTTCTTCCATGCGTTCGATTTCCGTAGGTGCGGGCAGGTTCGCGGGGTTGTCGATCCAAACTTCGCTGCCGTCCGTCATGATAACGCGGTAAATTACGCTGGGCGCAGTGGTAACAAGATCAAGATCAAATTCGCGTTCGAGTCGCTCCTGTGCAATTTCCATATGCAAAAGCCCGAGGAAACCGCAGCGGAAGCCGTAGCCGAGTGCCTGACTGGTTTCGGGTTCAAAACTGATGGAAGCATCGTTCAGAATGAGTTTCTCAAGCGCATCGCGCAGGTTTTCGTAATCCGCACCGTCGGCGGGATAAATTCCGCAGAATACCATGGGGTTTGCGTGCTTATAGCCGTGCAGCGGCTCCTTGGCGGGGTTCGCCGCAAGTGTTATCGTGTCGCCGACTTTGGTTTCTGCAACGGATTTAATGGATGCGGAAATATATCCGACTTCGCCGGCGGAAAGCTCGTCCGTGGGTTTAAGGCTCGGAGAGAACACTCCGACTTCCGTAACGTCGAATTCATTGCCTGTGTGCATGAAGCGGATTCTGTCGCCTGCACGCACAACGCCGTCCATGATGCGCACATAGCTCAGCGCACCCTTGTAATTATCGTAAAAACTGTCAAAAATCAATGCACGCAGCGGCTTTTCGGTATCGCCCTTCGGCGCGGGAAAATCCGTCACGATGCGCGCAAGCACCTGTTCAACGTTCAGACCCGTTTTCGCGGAAACTCGCGGAGCATCCTCGGCAGGAATGCCGATAATATCTTCGATTTCCTGAATTGCATTGTCCGCATCGGCGGACGGAAGGTCGATTTTGTTGATTACAGGAAGGATTTCAAGCCCGTTATCGACCGCAAGATAGACGTTTGCAAGAGTTTGCGCTTCAATTCCCTGCGTTGCGTCAACGATAAGCACCGCTCCTTCACAGGCAGCAAGTGCGCGGCTGACTTCGTAAGTAAAGTCAACATGCCCCGGAGTGTCGATAAGGTTGAACATGTAACGTTTTCCGTCGGTATGGGTATAAAACATGCGTACGGCGGTGGATTTTATCGTGATGCCGCGCTCGCGCTCAATGTCCATGGAGTCCAAAAGCTGCTCTTCCATGTCGCGGCTCGAAACGGTGTCCGTAAGCTCCATCAGCCTGTCCGCAAGGGTGGATTTGCCGTGATCAATATGCGCAATGATGCAAAAATTCCTGATTAGTTCCTTTGGGTATGCCATTTATCCTCCGAAAAAGCGTGTTCCGCGTATCACACACGGAGAACTCCGCCGTCAGTCAATATTTTATCAGTATGAATTATACACCAATTGCGGCAGTTTCGCAATACGGAACAATTTGAACGGCATAAAAACACCGCACACGGCGATGTTTTGCAGCTGTGCGGCGGGGAATGCGTTTCTTGGGTTGATTAGGGACTGTGCCCGTGAGCTGTTTTTTATGTATCCGTTTTTTGAAGCGCAGGCGTCAATCCTTTTCAACATGAGTTCCGAACAAAAGGCATATTGCCCGGCAAAGCTTATCACATGCACCGTTGCTGAAATCAAAAAGTGTGATATGAGAGGGAGCCATGCCGGTGAGCATACTCAGCACGCCTTCGTTGCTGTTAGGTGCGCAGTCGATTCGGAGTTTATCTCCGTCCGTTACGGTGCAGCTGCCGTCCGGTTGAAGTATCACGAGAACATCCGTTCCGTCCGTCGGGCGAACATCGGAAAACAAGCCGAGGATTTGGAGCAGCTCGTTGTATTCCTCAATCAGCAGGAATTCCTCGGCGGCAATATCAACGGAAACCTGCCAGCTTTCGATAACATCCTGAAGCCTGAACCGCAAAAATCCGTTAAGGTTAAGAAGTGAATTATCGCAAAGGTAATCAAAGACCCTTTCGGAGATCATGTTCGGGTCCGACTCGGGTGCGGAACCGAGGGCGCAGGGGAGTATCTTCTTCTTTTCATCAACGGAAAACGGAAGCATATCAACCATTCTTGCAAATTCAAAATAACGGAGGTCAACAAGCATAAGCTCACTCAAGGCTCTTGCAAAAAGGCGCAGCTCGTCATCGTCCGCAATGTTCAGCGTCAGACGTGATTCCGAACGGCAGCTGATTTCAACATGTCCAAGCCCGCAAAGCCGCATCCGCCGCGCAAGCAGTGCGCGTATACTCAGCGGCTCGGATTCCTTAACAGCTTTGTTTCCATCCTCATTTTCTGCTTCTGTCGGCATCTTATCGGCTGAATTGAAAACGGAGGGGGTAATAAATGCATCCGTTTTTGCGGCGGTGAAGGCATATTCGTCGGTAAGCACGGAATAGGTTTGCATATTAGCTCCTTTTTCGGTTGCCTGCGCGCGCACGGCGGGAAAAGCGGACGCCGGCAATAAAATCCACACTGTATTATGTGCAAACCGTGCAAAATGGTGCTTGACAATTTCTTGAAACTGCGTTAAAATTTCTGCTGTAATCGATGAACGAAGGTTTTTTGTGTGCGATGAACGGCATTCATGTTTCTCGAAAAACCGATCCGTTTCGAATCTTTATCGGCAGGTTGTCGGGAAGAGTAGGCTTGCACAATGCAGATTAAGAGAGGATTGACCCCGGGCTGAAAGTCAATCCCTGCCGCAGACCGAAAACCGCCCCGATGTTCGCTTGCGGCAGCAGTGCCTTACAACTGTTTTGAGCGGCGGAGTGCAGGCGCATTTCCGCAATCAAGGTGGAACCGCGGTATTCTGTTTGCCGTCCTTGAACTTTTGTTCAGGGCGGTTTTTTTGTTTTCGGCAGCAGAGCTTAAAAACGGCCTGCACGGCAGCAGTGAACATAACGCCGCTGATTTTGCTTATAATATCAACGTATAAAGGAGATTTAAAATGATCAACATCACTTTCCCTGACGGTTCCGTCCGCCGGTTTGAAGACGGCGTGAACGCATATGCCGTTGCAGAGAGCATAAGCCCGCGCCTTCGCAAGGCAACGCTTGCGGCAGAGCTTAACGGCGAGCTTTATGATGCCGCACTGCCCATTCACGGCGACTGCACACTGAAGCTGCTCACCTTTGCCGACGACGGCGGCAAATGGACCTATCGCCACACGGGTTCGCACATCCTTGCACAGGCCGTGAAACGCCTTTGGCCGGAAGTCAAGCTTGCAATCGGACCTGCGATCGATAACGGCTTCTATTACGACTTTGACACGGATATTCCTTTCAGCCCCGAAGATTTTCCGAAGATTGAAAAGGAAATTGCAAAGATAGTTTCCGAAAACCTGCCGCTTGAGCGGTTCGAACTCCCCCGCGAAGAGGCTATTCGCTTCATGCAGGAAGAGGATGAGCCCTACAAGGTGGAACTCATTCGCGACCTGCCCGAAGACGCCGTGATAAGCTTCTATCGTCAGGGCGATTTTGTGGATCTCTGCGCAGGCCCGCACCTTGAATCCACGGGCAAGTGCAAAAATATCAAGCTCATGAGCGTTGCGGGCGCATACTGGCGCGGCAGCGAAAAAAACAAGATGCTCAAGCGCATTTATGCAACTGCTTTTGAAAAAAAGGCGGATCTGGATGAATATATCCACATGCTGGAGGAAGCCAAAAAGCGTGACCACCGCAAGCTCGGCAAGGAACTCGGCCTGTTTGCAATGATGGACGAAGGCCCCGGCTTCCCGTTCTTCCTGCCCAAGGGCATGGTGCTCAAAAACAAGCTCATTGACTATTGGCGCGAAGTACATAAGCGTTACGGCTATGTTGAAATTTCAACGCCCATAATGCTCAACCGCAGCCTTTGGGAGCGTTCCGGTCACTGGGATCATTACAAAAACAACATGTACACCACCGTTATTGATGATGTGGACTTTGCGGTAAAACCCATGAACTGCCCCGGCGGCATGCTCGTTTATCAAACGGAAATGCGTTCGTACCGCGATCTGCCCCTGCGCATGGGTGAACTCGGTCTTGTTCACCGCCATGAGCTTTCAGGTGCGCTGCACGGCCTCTTCCGCGTTCGCTGCTTCACTCAGGATGATGCCCATATCTTCATGACTTGGGATCAAATGAAGGACGAAATCAAAAACGTCGTCCGCCTGTTCGACGAGGTTTATTCCACTTTCGGCCTTAAATATTCCATCGAGCTTTCCACAATGCCCGAAGACCATATCGGCGACGTAAAGGATTGGGATTTCGCAACCGAAACCCTCAAGGCGGCAATCACCGAACTCGGCAAGGAATACGTCATTAACGAGGGTGACGGCGCGTTCTACGGCCCGAAACTCGACTTCCACCTTGCGGACTGTCTCGGCAGAACATGGCAGTGCGGCACGATTCAGCTCGACATGCAGCTTCCCGAAAGGTTTGAACTTGAATACACCGGCGCGGACGGCGCAAAGCATCGCCCCGTCATGATTCATCGCGTTGTTTTCGGCTCTATCGAAAGGTTCATCGGCGTTATCACCGAGCATTTCGCCGGCGCATTCCCCACATGGCTTGCACCCGTTCAGGTCAAAGTCATGGCAATGACCGACCGCACCCGCGATGCCGTGTGCGATATCGCCGCAAAGCTCGAAGCGCAGGGAATCCGCGTTGAAACCGATCTGCGCAACGAAAAAATCGGCTTCAAAATCCGTGAAGCTCAAATGCAGAAAATCCCCTACATGCTCATCGTCGGCGACAAAGAGGTCGAAAACGGCGTTGTTGCAGTTCGCGCAAGAAAGGGCGGCGATCTCGGCACAATGACCCTCGACGCTTTCGAACAGAAAATCAATGAAGAGGTCGCTTCAAAAACTCTCGATTGATGTTTTTAACATCGATATCTGATATTAACATCAATATCGATGTATACCGATGTTCGTAACCCGTTCGGCAAAACTCTGATAAAGGAAAGAGGTGTCTTCAATGATAACAGATTCATATGATGATCAATCCCCTGCAAAAATCAATGTAAAGAAAAACGAGAACGCTATTCATGTGGATGCGGTCATTTACACTTTCTCTCAAGCGATTGAAAAGTACGTAATCTCTCACTATGACTGTCAGAAAATCGGAGAATACGCTATGGCTTGCGGAGCAACTTCTGTATATATGCTCAGGTATCACGGAAAGAAATTCGGCTTTTTTAGAACTTGGGTAGGAGCTCCTGCTTGTATAGTCCCAATTGAAGAATTATCAACTGTCTTGGACACGGACAAGATCATCCATTATGGCGGTGCAGGATGTCTCAACAAAGAAATCGCCAGAGGCAAAGTCATGATTCCAACAGAAGCCTATCGTGACGAAGGGACTTCCTACCACTATGCACCGGCCTCAGACTATATCCGGATCAAAAACCATGACGTTATTAAGGCTTTCATGGAAGAAAACAAGATTCCCTACGTTATGGGCGGGACATGGACTACAGATGCTTTCTACAGAGAAACCGTCAATAACTTTGAAAAGCATAAGGCTGACGGTTGCATCTCGGTTGAAATGGAAGGAGCGGCTGTTCAGGCGGTCTGTGATTTCCGGGGTTTGGAAGTATACATGTTCTTTACAAGCGGAGATCTACTGGATGCACCGGAATGGACAAACAGAACAGTACAGGGGCAGGTCAAACACACGCAACATGATCCGGGACATTTTGACATTGCTCTTGCGCTCGCAGAGTATGTGGTAAATCTGTAACAACAAATTCCCGCCTAACGAGGTAACCGCCATGAAGCAAATCACAAACAAGGAATACGAAGAGTGGCAGAAATACAAAGCGGAGAAAGCAAAAGTCCGTCCGCTGCTGCCGGGTTTGTCGGCGGAACATCGTTGAACGGAAAGGTTAAATGGATAGATGATGCCGGAAGAGCACTCAAAGAAATTATGTAAGCACAAAGCAAACGACCTGTCCGCCGGCAAGCGGGCAGGTCGTTTTTGTTTGTTTAAGTCGGAATCAATGCAAATTCACACGATTCGTATGTCGGTTATCAGCGGGCAATGAAGAACATTGCGGCGAACAGTATGCCGATGATCCAGGTGCTGAGGCTGATATCTTTGATCTTGCCGGTGAAGAGCTTGATGAAGATGTAGGAGATAAGGCCGAACGCAATACCATAGGAGATATTGTAGGTGAACGCATGATCGCCATGGTCATGAACGCGGGAACTGCCGCAGAAGCATCGCTCCAGTCGATTTCCTTGACGCCGCCGATCATAAGAATGCCCACGAAGATGAGCGAAGCGGCGGTTGCACAGCTCGGAATGAGCGCGGCAATGGGCGCAAGGAACATTGCGATGAAGAACATTGCAGCCGTGAAAACGGAGGAAAGGCCGGTCTTGCCGCCTTCTGCGATGCCGGCGGAGGATTCAACAAAGGTGGTAACTGTTGAAGTGCCGCAGACTGCACCGAAGCATGTTGCTGCCGCATCGGCGAACATGGCCTTGTTCATGTTGGGAACATTGCCGTCCTTATCGAGCAGATTGCCGGCGGAACATGCACCGTATAGAGTTCCGAGAGTGTCGAACATGTCAACCATGCAGAATGCGAGCATGGAAGCGATGAACGTTGCCGCAAAGCTGCCGACGCCGTTGGCAGCGATGTATTCGGAGAAGTTGAAGCCTTCGGTGAAAACTTTGCCGAAAGAAATGTTGAAGAAATCACGGAAGGGCTGGATGATGTTGAGAGAGAGCTTGCTCTGAACATTGCTTGCATAGAATCCGTCGATCGTCAGAAGGCCGAGTGCATAATAAAGCACTGCGCCGCCGATGATACCCCAGAAGACTGCGCCCTTGATCTTTTTCTTTGACATTGCGCCGATTGCGATGAGAGCCGCAATGGTGATGAGCAGGGGCATTATCTCTGCCCATGTAGTGTGGCCGAAGATAATGTTGAACGAGTGCAGGTCAACGAGTGTGGAATCGCTGTTAACAACGATTCCGGAATTCTGAAGCCCGAGGAATGCAATGAAAAGACCGATGCCCGGTGCAATTGCAGCCTTGACAGCTTTCGGTATTGCGTCAAAGATAAGCCTGCGGAGGCCTGTGACCGTGAGCAGAAGAAACACGATGCCGTCCACAAGAACCATAACGAGCGCATTTGCATAGGTAAAGCCCATGCCGATGCAAACCGAGTAAACAAAGAATGCATTCAGACCCATGCCGGATGCCTGTGCAAGCGGCAGGTTGGAAAGCAGGCCGATGAGCAGCGTTCCGAACACTGCGGAGATTGCGGTTGCGATATAAACGGCGTTATAATAACTTGCGCCGAGTGCGTCGCCTCCGAGCGTGGAGAACATTCCTGCGTTGACCATCAGAATGTACGCCATCGCCATAAAGGTCGTGATGCCCGCAACCAATTCGGTGCGAACTGTGGTGTTGTTTTGTTTGAGCTTAAACATGTTTCCTCCTCGAACTCAAAACTTTGCAGCCTTTTCAACGCTGAAAGCCTGCCGCATACGATTGCGGACATTCAGCCATTGAATCGCCGCATTTTATTATATCAAAAGCTTTTGGGTTAATCAATATCGGTTTTGAAAAAGAAGGGAAAGTGATTTTGCGGTTGTTCATGCCGAACACTTGTGGTATACTGTTGACAGAAGCTTTCAAAAGCCGGCGAATGCGGCGAAAGCAGCACAAAACCAAACATTCCGGAAGGATTGAATATTATGAAAAAAACAAAACGAATTACAGCGGCGGTTCTTGCGGCAATGCTGCTTGCATTAAGCCTTTTTTCCGCATATGCGGAACCGCAGACAAAAACGGAGATCTATTCCGAAAATTCGGCGGGCGAAACGGTTGTGCGGATACAGATTCGCCTGCGCGAGCTGGGCTACCTTTGGTTTAAGCCGACCGGGGTTTACAGGGCAATGACAGTAAAAGCCGTTGAGGAATTCCAAACCCGCTGTGTTGCCTACGGTGAAAGGCTTGGCGTTGACGGAAGAATGGGGGAGCAGTCCATGCTTGAACTGTTTGCGCCGAGTGCGCCGAAATTTCGCATTCCGGATTCGGTTCATCTGCCGCGCGGGCCGATTGCGGATACATTAAAAGTTAAAGGCGAGGTTCAAAGCTGGAACGCCGTAAAACAGAAATTGAATGTCAACGAGGAGTATACGGTTATTGACTGCAACACGGGCAAGGAATTCAAGCTCGTGTTCACAGGCGGGGAAAACCATGCCGAGGCGGAGTTGGCTTCCGAGTCGGAACTTGAAGCTTTCAACTATATCTGCGGAAGCGAGTATAACTTTCTTAAACGTCCCGTTGTTGTGATGTTCGGAGAAACGGCAGTCGCTGCCTCAATTCAATGCTATCCGCACGGCAGCGATTCCGTGGCAGATAACGGCATGGAAGGGCATGTATGCCTGTTCTTTGAAGGCAGGCTGTCCCATGTGGGCAGCTTGCCCGATGTTGAACATAATGCAAATGTTTTTGCGGCGGCGGGCAGAGGATAAGAGCAAACGCTCATTGTTTTCGTTTTTTAAAACGGTATTTAACTCGGCATTCGGGCATTTCGGACGGGATGCTTTATGTGCCGAGTTTTTGATTTCGTGCATAGAAAAAGATGTATTGCTGAACGATTCCGGAAAGCTTGCCGATGCTGCGTGCGGCGGCCTGAATTTCTGATTTTGCAGGCGCAGGGCGGGCGGCCGGGGTGCCGGAGGTCGATGAGTCGGAAAAATACAGTTCGGTCATTGCTCTCTCGATCCATACATCAACGGGGAAAGCATCCGCGTGTCCGAGGGAAAACAAAAGGATGCAGTCCGCAACCTTCGGGCCGACACCCGGAAATGTCAAAAGTTCCTTTCGTGCTTCGGCTGTCGGAAGCGACCGCAGCTTTTCAAGATCATAACCGTCGGCAATGCGTTTGGCGGATTTGATTATATACGGAGCGCGGTAACCTGCACCGATTTGCTTCAATTCGTCTTCGGAAAGTGCGGCAATGCGTTCCGGGGTCGGAAAAGCGAAAACTTCACTGTTTTTATCAAAATCGCAATCGGCGGCTGCGCAATCGGAAAAGTACCGCACCGGCAGCTTTTCTCCCGCAAGGGAACAGAGCCTGTCAATAATACCCGATATACGCTTGATATTGTTGTTTGCAGAGATTATGAACGAGATCAGCGCTTCAAACGGTTCCTGGTTAAAAACGCGAATGCCTGACGAACCGGGAAGGCATACCCGAAGCCTTTCGTCGGCTGCAAGCGCGGCTTCAACGGCGGAATAATCGCGTTTAAGGTCAAAATAATCGATAAAAAGCTGTGCTTCGCCCTTGGCGCACGGAGTGACAATAAGCGAATCGTCGGATTGCATAACAAGCACGGCGCGCCCGCGAATTACGCCGGCGAACGCAAGGGAAGCTTCGGCATCGGGCAGACCGCATTCGTCAAACAAACCCGCCTGCATGTGCACGGGGTTTTTGACCCAACGGAACGCCTGCCCGCAGGTGCAGCATTTTTCAAGATCAAACGGTTTCACGCCGCTGATAACAAGCATGTTTTTGAAATATTTGAACTCCATATGACGATTATACGGCAGAACGCGCGGAAAGGGAAGTGTTTTGGCGAAAATATACAGCTGTGGCGGCAAAAAATGCTTGACAATGCACGCTGAATATGATAACATTACTCATTGAGCCGCTCCGAAACGGTTCAAAGTGATGCGAAGGCATTCACCGGAAGGGCGAGACTGGTAAGAGGAGGAACTATTATAATGTACGCAATCATCGTAACCGGCGGTAAGCAGTACAAGGTTGAGGTTGGCAGCGAGATCATGGTCGAAAAGCTCGATGAGCAGATCGGTGCAAACGTCAATTTCGACGTACTGATGATGGCTGACGGCGAAAACGTTCAGATCGGCACCCCCGTTGTTAAGGGCGTTTCTGCAAAGGCAGAGGTTCTCGAACACGGCAAGGGCAAAAAGGTCGTTGTTTTCAAGTATAAGCCCAAAAAGGATTATCGCAAGAAACAGGGTCATCGTCAGCCCTACACCAAGGTCAAGATCCTTTCCATCGGCTGAGAGGTAATTGCATGACCGAGATAACCGTTTTTTTGAAGGGCGGCAAACCGATAGGCTTTGATGCACACGGACATACGGGTTATGCCGAATGCGGAGAAGATATTGTTTGTGCAGCGGTTTCGGCAATCACGCAGACCGCCGCAATGGGCGTTTCGGAACTTGTCCGCTGCCCGGCCGCACTGGAGATTAAAGACGGAGGGCTCTATCTGATGCTTGAAAAAACCGTTAAAGGTTCAAAATTGCAGCAGGCAGAGCTTATACTTGGAACGATGCTTTTGGGGCTTCGTTCCGTTGAACAAGATTATAGTGATTATCTTAAACTGACAGAGAGGGAGGTTTAACTATGTTCAGGATCAATTTGCAGCTTTTCGCACATAAGAAGGGCGTCGGCAGCTCCCGTAACGGTCGTGAAAGTGAATCCAAGCGTTTGGGACCCAAGCGTGCGGACGGTCAGTTCGTTCTTGCGGGCAACATTCTCGTAAGGCAGCGCGGCACACATTTCCATCCCGGCAATAACGTCGGCATCGGTAAGGACGATACGCTGTTTGCAAAGGTTGACGGCATTCTTCGCTTTGAAACCAAGCACGGCGGCCGCAAGTGCGTCAGCGTTTATCCCGAGGAAATCGCAGGCTGAGCTTTTCACCGAGCGAATTCTTGACAGCTCCGCAGATTCGGGCGGAGTGTAAGCAAAATAACATAAAACAAAAAGCCGCGGTTTAACGACTGCGGCTTTTGTGCATGAATATGCATGAAGAAATGCACCGCTTCAAAAGTGCTGATTTGTAACAGCTTGTGCGGGCGGGATCAATGCTTGCTCATCATGCTGCGCCAGATATGCTTCGTGTCGCGCTTTGCACGCTTTGGAATGTCGGGATAAACCGCTGAAACGGCAGCAACCGCCGCTGCCATGCCGAGCGCAATTCCGGAGACAAAACCGATAGCCTTCATTTTGCGTACCTCCTGCTTTTTTTGAACAGCCGAAAAGCCGAAGCTGTTGCCTTATTAGTTTGTTCACGGGATGCGAAGCTCATGCGCAGAAGAGGCTGCGGCAAATTTTTCAATTTATTCACTGCGAAAGGTTGCTATTTTTTTTTAATTGAATTATACTTGAAGCGCGGCAGTGCGCCGTGAGCGGTAAAACGATACCGAAATGATTACATTAAATCGGAGGCAGAAAATGAACGATAATTCAAAGGCACATGTAAACGATGTTATCAAAACGATGCTTGAACGCAGCAGCATTCGCGCCTACACGGACGAAAAACTCACCCAAGAGCAGATTTCTCTGCTTCGGGATGCCGCGCTCAGTGCACCGACGGCAATGAACGCACAGGATCAGCGGTTTGTGTTCGTTACGAATGCGGAAATCATTGCAGAGCTTGAAGCGGGCGTTGTGGAGGCGGTGTGCGCCGGCGGCGATGCTGCTTTTGCCGAAAGAATCAAACAGCGCGGCGGCAAAATTATGTACGATGCACCTCTTTTTGTAGGTATTTTTGCTCATCCGGCAAAATTTTCGGGTGTTGATGCGGGTATAGCGGTGCAGAATATTGCGCTTGCCGCAAAAAGCATCGGCTTGGATTCCGTCATACTCGGGCTGCCGAGGCTCGCTTTTGAAGGCCCGAATGCTGCAAAATATAAAAAACTGCTCGGTATAGAAACGGAACGCGAATTCATGATCGGAATTTCCGTCGGTCATGCTGCAATGAGCAAAACCCCGCATGAGTGGGATTGCAGTCATATTATTGATATCAGGTAAACACTTGCAGGCGGAATGGGAAAGTTTCAATATTTATCCTGTTTTGTCCTGCTTTATCCCTGCCGTGCGCACAATGCCGAAAACGGCAAACGGGGCAATAAAAAAGTTTGGAGGCAGCTTCGGACGGTTTACTCCGAAACGGAAGAAATAAACGGGCACGAAGCGGTTTGAATATGAGTAGAATACAGGTGAATGTCGGCGGAGTCCGCATTGGCGGCGGTGCACCGATTTCGATTCAGTCCATGACAAACACGGATACGCGCAATGCTGAAGCAACGGTGAAACAGATTCTGGAGCTTGAGAATGCGGGGTGCGAAATCGTCCGTTCTTCGGTTTATGATGATCGCTGCGTTGAAGTGTTGCCGCAAATAATATCAAAAATACATATTCCGCTCGTTGCGGATATCCATTTTGATTACAGACTTGCCATAGGTGCAATCAAGGCGGGTGTTGCCAAAGTCCGCATCAATCCGGGAAACATCGGCTCGGAAGCGGGCGTGCGGAAGCTTGCGGAATGCGCCTCGGCATACGGAGTTCCGATACGTATCGGAGTGAACGGCGGTTCACTTGAAAAAGAACTTTTGCAAAAATACGGAGTATGCGCGGAAGCAATGGTTGAAAGCGCACAGCGTCACGCGGAACTGCTTGAAAACTGCGGCTTCGGCGATATTGTTGTTTCGCTTAAAGCGTCGGATCCGGTAACGACTGTACGCGCCTATCGCCTGGCATCGCAAATTATGCCGTATCCGCTCCATATCGGTGTTACGGAGGCGGGCATGGGCGAGACCGCATTGCTGAAATCCGCAATCGGAATCGGCAGCCTGCTTATTGACGGCATCGGTGATACGGTGCGCGTTTCGATGACCGGAGGAGTTTTGCAGGAAGTTGAGGCAGCAAAGAAGATACTTCGCGCTGTCGGCCTGCGTAAGGACGGGGCGGATGTTGTGAGCTGCCCGACTTGCGGGCGCACCCGCGTTAACCTTGAAGAAATAGTCAAAAAGGTTCGCGCTGCGCTGCCCGAAGATACGGGCAATGCAATGAAAATCGCCGTTATGGGCTGCGCTGTCAACGGCCCGGGCGAAGCGCGTGAAGCTGATATAGGCATTGCGTTCGGTTCGGTGAACGCAGTTGTGTTTAAAAAGGGCGAAATAATCTATTCGGATAAGCTGCCGCAAGTGGTGGACAGGTTCATCGCAGATGCATCGGAAATGATGAAACGGAAATGAAATGACATGATATGATTCTTGATTCATGCCTTGAATCTTTGAGCTGATTAGCAAACCGAGTCAAAGCAAAATGACTCGATCGCGGCTTTGCAATTGATAATGATTTTGCTTAATTAAGCCAACCCGAAAAGCGGAAGGAAGCTTTCACTGTTGAGAAAGCCATGTTGAAAATGAACAAAAGCAGTATGGAAGAATTGAATATGTACGAAAACATAAATGAGTACGGCGGAACACCCGGTTCGGCTGCGCCGGCTGATGTTCCGTTGGACGATCTTCCGCCGGCTGACAATTTCTCCGAAATGACGGCTGATGTTCCGTGGAGGGATGATCCGCCGGACGGGGGGTATTATTCGTACTCGGAGTACGGGGAATCCGGCATCGATGAGTGCAGGCAGCCCGATTCCGTGCGTGCAAAAAATCAAAAAGAAAATTCAGCAGAGAAACAAAAGAACGGCGGACACTCAAAAAAGAACCTTGCCGTTGAGTATCTTGCAAACGGGACGGTTTCAATAAAGTCTGCCGTGCGCAGCAAAAAAACGGGCGAAATCAGTGTTGATGTCGAGTGTGCGCGTCTGATGCTGCCTGCCGAAACGGAGGAGCTGGAAAAAAACATACAGGCGGAGCTGCAATATCAAACGGTCAAATGCAGCTTTGACTATTCCGAGGTTGTTGCGCGGCTTGTCGGCGGAGAAGGCGAACCGGAACTGCTGCTTCTGGATCTTTGGTGTGAAACTGCACCGCAGTTTGAACCGATACTGCGCCGTTCCCGCGTTGAACGGCACGGAGGCGAATATGTATTCTTTGTTCCGGAACGGTACACGCGTGCAGTGTCTCAGGCGGCGGCAGGTGAGTTCCGCGCATTTGTTGCGCACAGTTACGGTTGGAATACGCCGCTGCGCATTGTTGCCGATGCAAATGCGGATGACGGAATCGATCTTGCCGAACCGGTCGTAAAGCGCGATTGGGGCAGTGCGGCAGCTTTGAAAAAAACCGTCAAAACGCAGCGCAAGAACATTAAAAAGCTTTCTCCCGGCGATATTGTTTACGGAAAAGAAATTCTCAAACCCGAAGTTCAGCGCATGGCGGATCTGGACGATAAATCCGGGCGCGTCACTGTAAAAGGAACAATACTGAGCATTGAAACATTTGTTTCGCCAAAGCGCGGAACGGTTATAATCACGGTTTTTATAACCGACCTCACAAACTCCGTTGCGGTAAAGCTATTTCCCGATGAAGCAGCAAAGGCGCGAACTTCACAGCTGCTTGAAAAAGCAAAGGAGGAGGGCGCGGCACTGATGGTGCGCGGCTGGTTCAGGTACGATAATTATGCCCGTGATTACTGTATTTTTGCGGACGATATAAACCGTTATCCCGTTGAACGCAGAACTGATGCATCGGCCGAAAAGCGTGTTGAGCTGCACCTTCACACAAGAATGTCCGCAATGGATGCAACGGCGGATCTGGACAAAGTTGTTGAGCTTGCCGCAAAATGGGGGCATACGGCAATTGCAATAACCGATCACGGCGTTGTGCACTCTTTCCCGGAGGCAAAAAAAGCCGCCCAAAAGAACAATATAAAGGTTATATTCGGCTGCGAAGGCTATCTGCTTCCCGATTGCGAACTTGTTCCGCTTGAAAGGGAGTATTGTGCCGTTGCGGTGACATATTTCGGAAGCGGCATTCACGGGCGCGTGTTTGATATCGGTGCAGTGAAGTTCGATTCGTTCGGGCGCGTTATTTCAACATTCAGAACTCCGGTGAACCCCGGCGTCCCTCAGCTTCCGCGCATTTCAAAGCTGACGGGTTACACGGATGATGATATTGACGGTGCACCTCTGCTTTCCGAAGCGGTGAATATGCTTTCGGATTTTGCGGGAGGGGCGGCGCTTGTTCTGCATTGCCCGGAACAGCTCGATCTGCTGCATGAACTGACTGCCGCGGCAGGGCACGGAAAAGAACTCGGACTCAGCAAAAACTGCGTTTCGGGCTCAATGCTGATGCAGTATCTGCGCCGTGACTTAAAGGCGGAGGAAAGACAGCTTCCGGAGCTGAATGCGGGTGCGGCAGCGGAATGGACAGCAAAAAACACGGCCGATTTGCTGAGCAAATGCCGTGAGCTGAATGTTTCGACGGTTCCGCTGATTGACTGCACGATAAAAAATCTTCACAAGCAGAAAACGAACCACATAGTGCTGCTTGCGGCAACGCAGCCCGGACTTAAGAATCTGTATAAATTGGTTTCGTATTCAAATCTTGACCATTTTTATAAGACACCGCGTATTCCGCGCAGTCTTCTCAACCTGCACCGCGAGGGTATTATAATCGGCACGGCATGTGAGGCCGGTGAGCTTTTCCGTGCAATGGTGGACGGAAAAAGCGAGGAGGAATTGCTGAAGATAGCTTCATGGTACGATTACCTTGAAATTCAGCCGATCGGAAACAATGCCTTCCTTGTGCGTGAGGGTCTTGCAAAGGATGATGAAGAGCTTCGCGATTTCAACCGCCGTATTGTTGCACTCGGCGAAAAACTGAACAAACCCGTTGTTGCAACGGGAGATGTTCATTTTATCGAACCGGAGGATTCGATTTTCCGCGCAATACTGATGTGCTCTCAGAATTTCAAAGACGCAGCGGTTCAGCCGCCTCTTTATTTCAGAACAACGGAAGACATGCTTGCGGAGTTTCAATATCTCGGCAGTGATAAGGCGTTTGAAGTTGTTGTTAAGAATACAAATTTGATTGCCGATATGTGTTCTCAGCTCCGCCCGTTTTTGGACGAAAAACAAACTTACTCGCCGGAACTTCCGGGCGCGGCGGATGAACTTAAGGGCCTTGCCCTGAACACCGCACACGAGCTTTACGGGGATCCGCTGCCGGAAATCGTTCAAAAAAGACTCGATAAGGAATTGAACTCAATCATCGGCAACGGTTACTCATCACTCTATATGGTTGCGCAGAAACTCGTTTCAAAATCCCTCAGCGACGGCTATCTTGTCGGTTCAAGGGGTTCGGTCGGTTCGTCCTTTGTTGCACACCTTGCAGGGATAACCGAGGTAAACGCGCTCCCCGCGCATTATCGCTGCCCGAATTGCAAATACAGCGAATTTCCCGATGTCGGCGATGACTCACGCTGCGGAATTGACCTTCCGCCGAAAGATTGCCCGAACTGCGGAACTCCGCTGCGACGGGAAGGGTATGAAATTCCGTTTGAAACTTTCCTTGGTTTCAAGGGTGATAAAACTCCGGATATCGATCTTAACTTTTCGGGCGAATATCAGCCCGTTGCGCACAAGTTTACGGAGGTCATGTTCGGTGAAGGTCATGCCTTCCGCGCGGGCACGATTTCGGGCGTTAAAGATAAAACCGCATACGGTTATGTGCTGCACTATTGCGAGGAATACGGGCTGAACCTTTCCGAAGCGGAAAAAAACCGTCTTGCAATGGGCTGCGTCGGCACGCGCCGAACAACGGGGCAGCATCCGGGCGGCATTGTGATCGTCCCGGAAGATTTGGAGATTTTTGACTTTTGTCCCGTGCAGCATCCGGCGGAAAAAATCGATGCGGAAAGCATAACAACACACTTTGACTTCCATGCATTGGACGACAAACTTGTCAAACTTGACATTCTCGGACATGATGACCCGACAACGCTGCGAATGCTTCAGGATATAACGGGCATAGATCCGAAGAGCATTCCGCTGCACGATGAAGAAACAATGTCAATCTTTAAGTCGGATGAGGTACTCGGAATATCCCTTAAGGAGCTGAAATGCGATGTCGGCAGCCTCGGCATTCCCGAATTCGGAACAAACTTTGTTCGCGGAATGCTGATGGATACGCGTCCGACAACAATGGAAGAGCTTGTTCGTATCGCCGGACTTTCCCACGGCACGGATGTGTGGCTTAATAATGCGCAGGATCTTGTGCGGGACGGCACCGCAACGCTGATGGAGGTTATATGCACACGCGACGATATTATGAACTATCTCATTGCACACGGCGGAGAACCCTCGCTGTCATTTAAAACGATGGAGAGCGTCCGAAAAGGCAAGGGACTTAAACCCGAGATGGAAGATGCAATGCACGAGAACAATATTCCGCAGTGGTATATCGACAGCTGCAAAAAAATCAAGTATATGTTCCCGCGCGCTCATGCAGCGGCGTATGTTATGATGTCTTTCCGCGTAGCATATTATAAGGTGCATTACCCGCTTGCGTTCTATGCGGTTTATTTCACGGTTCGTGCGGATAAATTTGATATTGAACAGTGCCTCGGCGGCGCGGAACGCGTACTCGGCAATCTTGAGGAGCTTAAGGCAAAGGATAAACTTGAAACAAAGGACGAGGAACAGATAGTTATCCTTGAAATGGTCTACGAGATGAATCTGCGCGGAATCGAGCTGCTCCCGATAGATATTTACAAATCGAAAGCAACGCGTTTCACTGTTGAGGACGGCAAGCTTCGCCCGCCGTTCAATGCTATTGCCGGCTTGGGCGATAACGCCGCTCTGCTGATCGAAAAAGGCGCGGAGGGAGGACGATTCATTTCCCGCGAGGAGTTTGTGAAGCGTACCCGCGCAAATTCCGCCGTGATGGAAAAGTTGGATGCCCTCGGATGCCTTAACGATTTACCGGACAGTGATCAGGTATCAATGTTCTGACGGGACGCCGCACGGACAGCAGGAACATCCGAACCGAGCGATATTCGGAAAATTCCGCAATATATGCAATGTTTTTTCGGAAAGCTATTGCTTTTTGAGGCAAAGTATGGTATGCTTACCCCAGTAATGAGTTTTTTGATGCGTTTAAGCCTTGAAATTGTGTTCAAATGCATCATTTCGGATGAGCGGCATGAGTTATTCGTGCATTTAAGAGTGGGCAAAACCCGCTCTTTAATTTTGAAAAAACCTTGCGCATGCATTGCGTTTCGGAGGAATTGCGGTTGAAGCTGACAGACAGGATTTTTGAACTCACGGAATCAAAAGTTCGTGAATTGGGCTATGAGCTCTATGATGTTGAATATCAAAAGGAATACGACAACTGGGTTCTCACCCTCTATATCGACAGTAAAGACGGAATTTCACTTGACGATTGCGAAATTGTGAGCAATGCTGTTGATCCGATTCTTGATGAAGCGGATCCGATTGAACAGGCATACTATCTTTCGGTCAGCTCCGTCGGCATAGATCGCCCGCTGAAAAAAGACAAAGATTTTCAGCGCAGCATCGACAAAACGATCGACGTGAAGCTTTATGCGCCGCTCAAAGGCAAAAAGGAGTTCTGCGGAGAGCTTGTTTCGTTTGATGCGGAATCATTTACGGTTCGCACATTGCCGCGAAAGCCCGGCGAAGCTTCGGAAACGGTCACCGTTGGGCGCAGGCAGGCGGCACTCGTGCGTCCGCACATAGATTTTTAAACATTCCCGGGTCTGCGGGTTCAAAAAATTAAAATTTTAAACCGAAAAATATTTGTGATTTCTAAGGAGTATAAATATAATGAAGAACAATGCCGAGCTTATCAGCGCGCTTAACGTAATCAGCAAACAGCGCGGGATTTCCGTTGATATCCTTGCGGATGCTATCGAATCCGCACTTGTAAGTGCCTATAAAAAGAACTACAATGTGAACTGCAACGTCCGTGCGAATCTGGATCGTGAAACAGGTGCAATCGAAATCTGGGCTTCCAAAACCGTTGTTGAACAGGTTGAAAACCCCTTTACGGAAATTTCAATTGAAAAAGCAAAGCAGATAAATCCGCTTTATGAAATCGGCGATGTTCTCGAGGAAGAAGCGGACACAAAGAATTTCGGCAGAATCGCGGCGCAGACTGCAAAGCAGGTCGTTATGCAGCGCATTCGCGAAGCGGAACAGGGCGCAATCTTTGAGGAATATTCCGACAAAGAATACGAAGTTCTGACGGCAATCGTTCAGCGCGTCGAAAAGAACGGTGTTTATGTTGAACTCGGCAAAACCGACGGCATAATTCCGTTCAATGAGGTTATCGTCGGCGAAAACTATGCGCCGAATGACCACATCAAGGTTTATGTTCTGAAAATACAGCGCGACACGAAAGGCCCGCAGATTATCGTTTCAAGGACGCATCCCGGCCTTGTAAAGCGGCTGTTTGAGCTTGAAGTACCCGAAATTCAGAGCGGAGTCGTGCAGATAAAGTCTGTTGCGCGTGAGGCCGGACAGCGCACGAAGATCGCGGTTGCAAGCTTTGACCCCCAGGATATCTACGGCTTTTCCACCCAGTTCATATCCTTTGAAGTATAAGAACTT
>OKVH01000344.1_pt1 | contig 27308 bp, 17 predicted proteins | sample 1604791 | NCBI WGS metagenome assembly OKVH01 (sample SAMN01760919, study PRJEB22395) | human gut metagenome | reverse complement strand
ACGCCAGAAGGGAAAAGGCGCAAGCAGATGGCGCAGGTGAATCTGGAAATAGTATAAGATGGAAAGGATTCCACTTCCGTGCGATTTTTATTCCGCATTCCGAATTCCAAATTCCGCATTTGCCCCCTTGCAAAACGTCCCAACCTATGGTAAGATAGAGCGTGCCGACGAAAGTCAGCGAAATATTGGAAGCGATGACCGGGAAACAGTAGCGCGTGCAAGTCCCCTTCCTATTTCCAAATGAGAATGTGCCAAGATGCGAAGCGAATTTTTTCTGCTGGCTAACGGGAGTGAAACGCAGCGTAGCAGCGCTACGCTAAGTGGAACGAGCGGACGCCAGAAGGAAAAAGGCGCGAGCAGATGGCACAGGCGAATGCAGGAAATAGGATATCAGAGAGCCGCCGGGTGGTGCGAGGCGGCAGGGCGCACAGCGTGAACCTTCATCCCGTGAGTTTTTCGGCGTGGGCAGCCTTATCGCCTATCAAGCGGCGGCAATCGGATTTTTCCTTGCCGCAAGACGAGTGGTACCGCGGATTCAGTCCGTCTCATCAAACGATGGGACGGGCTTTTTTCATCCAACTGTAAGGAGGAACATCCGGAATGAACGAGAAGATCGAAGCCCTGAAAAGCAGCTTTGATTCCGAGCTGAAGAAGATCGCCAACATGGTGGATCTGGAAGCCCTGCGCGTGAATTACCTCGGCCGCAAGGGCAAAGTGACCGACGCGCTCAAGGGCATGGGCAGCTTGACCGACGAGCAGAAAAAGACCGTCGGACGCGAGACGAACGAGCTGAAAACCGCCATCACCGTCGCCTTGGCGGAAAAGCTGGAAGCGCTCAAGGCACAGGAATTGCAGCGCGAAATCAACGCCCTGCCCGAATTTGACATCTCCATGCCGCCGGACATGACCCGCGGGTCGTATCACCCGATTACGCTGGTGCAGCGCCAGTGCGAGCAGGTGTTCAAGTCGATGGGCTTCACGGTGGAGGATTACGCCGAGGTGGTGACGGACTACGAGTGCTTCGAGAGCCTGAACATTCCGAAGTTCCACCCCGCGCGCGACATGCAGGACACCTATTATCTGGACAACGGGCAATTGCTCAAGACGCAGACCTCCGCCGCCCAGAACGCCATCTACCGCCGCTACCGCGACGCGCTGGTGAACGACGGCGTGCCGATTAAGGCGATTTTCCCCGGCCGCTGCTTCCGCAACGAGGCGACCGACGCCTGCCATGAGAACACGTTCTTCCAGATGGAAGGCATCATGGTGGACAAGGATATTTCCATCGCGAACCTGATCTACTTCATGAAAACGATGCTGAGCGAGGTGTTCCGCAAGGACATCAAAGTCCGCCTGCGTCCGGGCTTCTTCCCGTTCGTTGAGCCGGGCTTTGAGCTGGATATCTCCTGCCTCATCTGCGGCGGCACGGGCTGCCCGTCGTGCAAGCATTCCGGCTGGCTGGAGCTGTGCCCCTGCGGCATGATTCACCCCGAAGTATTGAAGGCCGGCGGCATCGACCCGGAGCAGTACACCGGCTTCGCGTTCGGCTTGGGCATGACGCGCCTTGCCATGATGAAGTACGGCGTGAAGGACATTCGCGACCTGAACAGCGGCAGCCTGACGCGCCTGGCGCAGTTCACGGACGACGAGTAATGCGGAGGAAAGACGAACATGCTGATCTCAATGAACTGGATTTCCGACTTCGTTGACCTGACGGGTCTTGACAAAATGGCGCTGATTCGCCAGTTCTCCCTGTCCACGGCGGAAGTTGAGAATGAAATTTTCCACAAGGGCGCGGATTTGTCCGGCGTTGTCGCCGCGCAGATCGTCAGCGTAGAGAATCACCCCGAATCCCACAAGCTGCACCTGCTGAAGGTGGACGCGGGCGACGGGCAGCTGACCGACGTGGTCTGCGGCGCGCCGAACGTGCAGCTGGGCATGAAAACCGCGTTCGCGAAGGTGGGCGCGCAGCTGGGCGACATCACCATCAGCCCGCGCAAGCTCGCCGGGTACACGTCCTACGGCATGTGCTGCTCGGAGAAGGAAATCGGCATCAGCGACGACAATTCCGGCATCATGGTCATTCCGGAGGATGTTCCCTGCGGCACGGACTTGAAGGCGCTCTACCCCATTGACGACATTATCTTCGAGGTGGACAACAAGTCCCTGACGAACCGCCCCGACCTGTGGGGGCACTACGGCATGGCGCGCGAATTCTCCACCCTGTCCGGCCGTCCGCTGAAAGCCCTGCCCGTGGCGGATTTGACCGCGTACAACGACCTGCCCGCCATCGACATGAAGATTGAAGACCCGCTGTGCCAGCGCTACTCCTGCCTGCGGGTGGAGAACATCAACCGCCACATCAGCCCGATGGCGATGCGTATCCGCCTGAACTACTGCGGTATGCGCGACATCAACTTCCTCGCCGACCTGACGAACTACCTGATGCTGGAAATGGGGCAGCCGATGCACGCCTTCGACAGCCGCAAGGTGGAGAAAATCCGCATCCGCCGCTTCCCGCAGAGCTTCCCTTTCCAGACGCTGGACAAGGTGGAGCGCACCATCGACCCGAACACGCTGATGATCTGCAACGGCGACAAGCCGGTTGCCATCGCGGGCATCATGGGCGGTCTGGACAGCGAAATCGTCAATGACACGACGAGCCTGACGCTGGAATCCGCCACGTTCGACGCGGCGTCCGTCCGCAAGAGCAGCGTCCGCCTCGCCCACCGCACCGACGCCTCCGCCCGCTACGAAAAGAGCCTTGACCCGGAAATGACAACCGTCGCCATCGCCCGCTTCATCAAGCTTTTGCAGGAATACGACCCGGAAATGCGCGTCACCTCCCGCCTGACCGACGAGTACGCCTTCCACTATCCGAAGGTGCAGCTGTCCTTCGATAAGGCGTTTGTTGACCGCTACACCGGCATCAACATCTCCTCCGACGAAATCATGCACACGCTGACCGCGCTGGGCTTCGGCATGACGCGGGACGGCGATTCCTTCACCGCGGACGTCCCCTCCTGGCGCGCGACGAAGGACGTAACCATCAAGGCGGATATCATCGAGGAAATCACCCGCATTTACGGCTACGACAACTTCGACCTGCACACGGCGGAATCCCCGCTCTACCCGGTTCGCATGTCCACCGAAAAGACGGTGGAGGACAAATTGAAGGACATCCTCGTCAAGCGCTATTCGCTGCACGAGGTGCATTCCTACATCTGGCAGTACGCCGACGACTACAAGAAGCTCGGCATCGCCGTTGAGGACAACGTGAAGCTGCTCAACGCCTCCAACCCCAACATCGAGACGCTGCGCCGCTCCATGATTCCCACCCAGCTGTGCCAGGTGAAGGTCAACACGGGCTATGCGCCGTCGTTCGGCATCTTTGAAATCGGCCACGTCATCGACGGCGTGGACGAGAACAAGCTGGCGAAGGAACACAAGAAGCTGTGCGTGACGCTCTTCAGCAAGGTCGATAACGTGGAAACGCTGTATTTCCGCCTGCGCGACATGCTGTGCGTCGCCGTGAGCGACATCCTGCACAAGGATTTGTCCTTCCACGCAATGACCGCGACCCACTCCTATGAGCATCCGAAGAACCTGAACGCCATCGTGCTGGACGGCGTTGAACTCGGCGAAATCGGCGTGGCGCACCCGGTTGTCGGCAAGAACATCGACAAGAAGGCGGCAATTGTGTTTGCCGAAATCGACATGGAAGCGCTTGCGTCCATCGCGCCCGCGCCCATCGTCTACCGCGAGCCGTCCCGCTTCCCCGGCATGGAGCAGGATTTGACCTTCGTGGTCAATCGCTGCCAGCCGATTCTGGACGCGGTGAAGGCGGAGAACTCCCCGCTGGTGCAGAAGGTGACCGTGCTGGGCACATACAGCGACATCACCGGCAAAACCATCACGATTCGCCTCTCCTTCTCGCACCCGGAGCGCACGCTCACCCGCGACGAAGTGCAGGCGGTTGTTGACGGCGTGGTTGCGCGGCTGAAGGGGCAAGGGATTGAACTGAAGAAGTAACTTCCTCTATATATGCATCTTTCTTCCTCCGAAACGCGGCTGTGTTTCGGAGGTTTTTTTGTTTGGATTTTTTCTGCCGTTTTGCGCATTTTGTTCCATTATTGGTATTGACATTCACATGTCACCGTGCTACACTTGCAAATAACAGGGGATATTCCCAAGTATAACAGCACGCAGGAGGAAATTACTATGCCACAAACTGCTTACTCCACCCAGAAGAAGCCGCGCGGCTGGATGATCTGCGCCATCATCGCGCTGGTTCTCGTCGTCGCGCTGGCACTGTGCCTGTCCTACGGCGGCGCAACGCTCAAATCCGCCCAGACGAACCTCGGCGACACCCAGCAGAAGCTGGAGGACACGCAGACCGAGCTGTACAGCACCAAGACTGCCCTGACGACGGCGCAAAACGACCTGACCGCCGCGCAGAACACGCTGGATGCCACCTCCGCCGAACTGGCAGCCGTCAAGGACGCGCAGACTGCCGCGGCAGCTGACCTGACCGCCGCACAGGATGCCCTGACCGCGAAGGAAGGCGAACTGGCAGCCGCTGAAAGCGAACTGACCGCGACGAAAGATGCCCTGACCGCCGCCGAAACCGCGCTGACCGCCGCGCAGGACGACAAGGCCGCTGCGGAAGCTGACCGCGACGCCGCACAGGCTGCCCTGACCGCGAAGGAAAACGAACTGGCGAACGTGCAGAACACCCTCGCCGCGACGGAGAACGTGCTGGCACTGACGCAGGATGCCCTTGGCACGAACGAATCGCTGATTACGATTATCAAGGAATCGCTGGTGGCGAAGGATGGCGTCGCGGCGAACGCCGTGGCGGCGCAGGAAGCCGCTGAAGCGGAACTGGCGGCAACGAAGGACACGCTTGCATCCACCGAGGCGACCTTGTCCGCCACGCAGACAGAACTGGCTGACACCAAGAACACGCTGGATGCTACCACTGCCGAGCTGACCTCGACGAAGAACACCCTCGCGTCCACAGAAGCGACCTTGTCCGCCACGCAGGCAGAACTGGCTGACACCAAGAACACGCTGGATGCCACCACTGCCGAGCTGACCTCGACGAAGGACACGCTGGCATCCACCGAAGCGGAGCTGACCTCGACGAAGGATTCCCTCACGTCCACCGAAGCGGAACTGACCTCGACGAAGGACACGCTCACGTCCACCGAAGCGGAGTTGACCTCGACGAAGGATACCCTTGCTGCCACGGCGGACACGCTGGCATCCACCGAAGCCGAACTGACCTCGACGAAGGATACCCTCGCATCCACGGCGGACACGCTGGCATCCACCGAAGACGAGCTGACCTCGACGAAGGACACTCTCGCCGCCACAGAAGCGAATCTGGCGGACACGCAGGCAGCGCTGGACAGCACCCGCACGGTACTGGCGGACACGAACCTCACGCTGTCGGCGACGGTGGATGAACTGACCGCCGCAAAGGCTGCGCTGGCGGAAAAGGACGCGGAACTGGCGGCGAAGGAACCGATGCTCTTCCTGCACCTGCTCTCCACCGACGCTGCCACCCTGACCGGCACGGACACCACCGCGCTGGATGCGGAAAACTACCTCATCGTCACCGTCGGCGAGCAGACCTGCGCGCCCATCCCGATGCCGGAAGAGGGCAGCTACTTCTGCCTGATCCACGGCATCAACATGAATCTGTTCCACATCACCGCGGACGGCATTGAACTGGTCAACGCCAGTGCCGACCACAACTGCCTTGCGCTGGGCGAAATCACGATGACCATCGTCAGCCGCGACGCGCTCAAGCAGGAATAATCTTCCTTTCCCCTGCACCTCTGCTTTTCGAGGGTATCAAATCGCGTCAATAGGAGGTCATTTTCATGAGCACTCCCTTGAGTTCCCGCAAGAAGCGGAACGTCTGGGGCGCTGTCAGCATTGCGCTGGCGGTCGTCGTCATCGTTCTTGCCGTTCTTTTCTTCAACAGCCGCGCTGCGCTGAGGAACACGGAACAGTCGCTTGCCGATGCCAATCGCACGCTGACTACCACCCAGTCCGAGCTTGATTCGACAAAGGACACGCTGTCCGCCACACAGTCCGAGCTTGATTCGACGAAGGACACGCTGACTGCCACGCAGTCCGAGCTTGATTCGACGAAGGACACGCTCTCTGCCACGCAGTCCGAGCTTGATTCGACAAAGGACACGCTCTCCGCTACACAGTCCGAGCTTGATTCGACAAAGGACACGCTCTCCGCTACACAGTCCGAGCTGACCGCCGTCAAGGAAGAGCTGCGCGCCGCACAGGAAAACGCCGCCGGCGCTGTTCCTGCCGCGATGGACACAACCCCTGTGAAAATCGGCAGCTACGAAATCGACATCAAATCCGGCTGGAAAAGCTACGAGCCAAGCGAAGAAGGATACGAATACTACCGTTACGGCAGCGGCGCGACGTTCCTGATGCTGGGCGCTTATCCTGTGGAAGATATGCCCAGTTCCAGCATTCTCCAGCGTGCAATGCTAAAGCAGGTATTGGCCTCCGTCAGTTCCGGCATTCTCAGCAGCGGGAACTCCTTGAGCGACGACGATTATATCTCTCTGGACAACGACCGCGGTACCGGTATTTACTGCGTTGCGCCCATGCTGGGGCACGATGTTGTAATTTGGACGTACTATTCGGCAGACGCTCCGACGGAAATTCTCTGCGCCATCTATGCCGATTTTAATGACATTGGCGATGGCGTTGACCTGCTCACCGTGATTGCACGCAGCGCGCACACGGCCGCCTCCGCCGCGCCGACTGCCTCTGCCGCGCCGGCTCAGTCCTCCGATTCCTACACCATTGATTACAAAACCGCGGCGGATTTTGAGGCTGCGCTGAACAGCGGCAAAAACGTCGTCGGCAAAGTCGTGCGCTTTTCCATCCACGCCGTACATCCTGATTCCGCTCTTGGCTTTAACTGCTGGGCGGGCGAACACTTGAATTTCATCAGCGATGCCCCGTTCGATGTCAAAGCGGGCGACATTTTGACCGTCCGCATCACAAAATTCAACACAATCCTCGGTTCTTGGGAGCTGCACTACGAGCTTTTGAATCAGGAATAATCTTCCTTTCCCTGCCCCTCTGCTTTTGTCAGCGGAGGGGCGTTTTTTGTACTTCCGCGAAATTCGAGATTGACAACTTCCCCCGATGGTGGTAAACTGGAAAAAACGGAAGTTTTCTGCCCATTTTCGTCGCTTGTTAGGAGGATTGCTATGAGTCCCATTGCCGCCCGGAAAAAGACCATCATCTGGATGATTGCCGCCATCGTGCTGGCAGTCTCTTCCATTGCACTTGGCGCCGGTCTCATCGTCAGCCACAATTCGCTGACGGACACCCGGAATCAGCTGACGGACACGCAGAGCGCGCTGTCCTCCACCCAATCCACCTTGGCGGACACCGAAAACAGCTTGTCCGCCGCGAAGGACACCCTCGCATCCACCGAAGCGACCCTCGCGGACACGCAGACCACGCTGGACACGACCGCCGCCGCCTTGACGGATACCCAGACCACCCTCGCGTCCACCGAAGCCACCCTCGTCGAAACGCAGGGCACGCTTGCTGACCGCGAAACTGAACTGTCCGCGACAAAGGACACCCTCGCATCCACCGAAGCCACCCTCGCCGAAACGCAGGGCACGCTTGCTGACCGCGAAACCGAACTGTCCGCGACGAAGGACACCCTCGCGTCCACCGAAGCCACCCTCGCCGAAACGCAGGGTACGCTTGCTGACCGCGAAACCGAGCTGTCCGCCACAAAGGACACCCTCGCATCCACCGAAGCCACCCTCGCCGAAACGCAGACTGCCCTGAACAGCCGCGACACCACGCTGGCATCCACGAAGGACACGCTGATTATCACCCAGACCAAACTGGCGGCAGTGAAGGACACGCTGTCCACCACGCAGAACGAACTGGACACCTTGAAGGCATCCCTGCCGGCGAAGGAATACGAGCTGGAGAACACGAAGGAAGCGCTCGCCGCGACGGAAGCCGAACTGGCGGTGACGCAGAACACGCTGACTGCCGCGCAGACGGAGCTGTCCGACACAAAAAACAGCCTGTCCGCCACTGAAACCGAGCTGACCGCGACGAAGGACACCCTTGCCGCCGCCACGACGGAATTGTCCAACACCAAGACGGCGCTGACCGCCACCGAAGCCGAGCTCACGACGACGAAGGACAGCCTGACCGCAAAGGAAGCCGAACTCACCGCGACGAAGGACACCCTGACCGCGAAGGAATCCGAACTCACCGCGACGAAGGACACCCTGACCGCGAAGGAAGCCGAACTCACCACGACGAAAGACAGCCTGACCACTGCGGAAAACGAACTCGCCGCGACGAAGGACAGCCTGACCGCAAAGGAAGCCGAACTCGCCGCAACGAAGGACAGTCTGACCGCGAAGGAAGCCGAACTCACCGCGACGAAGGACAGCCTGACCACCGCCACGACGGAGCTGGAAGCCACAAAGGCAACCCTTGCCGCGACAGAGGCGGAATTGACGACGACGCAGGAAACCCTTGCCGACGCACAGGCGATTCTGGCGGCATCGAACGAATCGCTGAGCTTCGCGAAGCTGAACCCGGCGACGCGCGGCACTGACCCCGGCATCGCGCCCTCCCCGATGGCAAGCGCGGTTCGCGACCCGTCGGAAGCCGTCGCGTTCCTGCTTGTGACAGTCGGCACAAAGACATACGAGCCGATTCCGTTGCTGGAGGACGGGTACTACCGGCTGATTCACGGCGTGTGCGTGAACATCATCCACGTCACGGAGACGAGCATCGAGATGACCGACGCCAGCTGCGCCGACCACGACTGCATCGCGCAGGGCATCGTGACGCTGGAGAACAAGGACACGCGTGAAGGCGGCAGCTACATCATCTGCCAGCAGAACTTTGTGACGCTGCGGCTCTGCACCCGCGCGGAGCTGGAAGCGGAAGGCATTGTACTGCAATAATCGAGGATTTTGACCGGGGGTGGCGCAGGCTGCCTCCGGTTTTTTGCATAATCAGTAATATCCCCAAGGAGGAAAACGCCCATGCTGACGTATCATCCGACCACCGAAGCCGAGAAGGAAGCCATTTGCGCGTGGCAGTACCCCGGCGAATACGCGATGTACAACAATCCGCCGTATGCCGAGCAGAAGAAGCACGGATACGGTTTTGCGAATCCGGCAAACAATTTCTATTCCTTTTACGATGGCGAAACGCTGGTGGGCTTCGTGAACCTGTCCGATGAGGGCAGCGAGGTGTTTTTCGGCATCGGGGCGCATCCCGACCACTGCGGACAAGGGTACGGCACGCAGATGACGGCGCTGGCGTGGGATTTATCCCAGCGGCTGTATCCGGGCAAGCCGATGTATCTGGAAGTGCGGACGTGGAACATGCGCGCCGTTCGCTGCTACGAGAAGGCGGGATTCCGGGTGGTGGGCGAGCCGGTGAAGCGGGTGACGCTCAGCGGCGAAGGGACGTTTTACCATATGGTGCGTCAGGCGCAGGGATGATTCCGTGCAAGATGTTGATTTGCCAAGCGGCATCCGCTGCAAATTTGACATTCGCCGCCTTTCGGGGCGGCTTTTTGTTTTCCCCCGCTGAACGCCGCCTAAAATCTCTATGAATCTGTAAAATTCAGTTGAAAACAAGCGCAAAGTGTGGTAAAGTAGGTATGTATGCGATTTTTCCCCGCACAGGCGGAATTCTGCTGCATTGCGGCACGCTCGGAGGAAACGAACCATCATGACGATTATGAATGTCTTATCCCTGTTCGGCGGACTGGGGCTGTTCCTGTTCGGAATGCAGCTGATGGGCGAAGCGCTGGAAAAAGCGGCGGGTACACGGCTGAAAAAGCTGCTGGGCATGGTGACGGGCAACCGCTTCCTCGCCATGCTCGCGGGCATCACCATCACGGCGGTGGTGCAGTCCTCCTCCGCGACGACGGTCATGGTCGTCGGCTTCGTCAATGCGGGGCTGATCTCCCTGACGCAGGCGGTCGGCGTGATTATGGGCGCAAACATCGGCACAACGGTCACGTCGCTGCTGCTGTCGGTGCAGATTGACTTTGCCGCCATCTTCACGTTTCTGGGGCTGATTCTCTCGAATCTTCCCGACAAGTACAGAACCGCCAAGCAGTTCGGCACCATCACGATGGGCTTGGGCATCCTGTTCATCGGCATGAACACCATGTCCGGCGCGATGGAGCCGCTGCGGACGTGGGAGGGTTTCCAGAAGGCGATGGCGTCCATCAACAACCCGATTCTGGGCGTGCTGATCGGCGCGGGCATCACCGCCGTCCTGCAATCCTCCGCCGCCAGCATCGGCATCCTGCAAACGCTCGTCGCGCAGGGGCTGATTGGGCTGGATGGCGCCATCTTCATCCTCTTCGGGCAGAATATCGGCACTTGCGTCACGGCGCTGCTGGCGTGCGCGGGCACAAACTCCACCGCCAAGCGCGCAGCGACGGTGCACCTGCTCTTCAACGTCATCGGCACGGTGATTTTCGTCATCATTGCCTGCTGCCTGCCGCTGGCAAGCTGGGTCGAGATGCTCTCCCCCGGCAACCTCAAGCTGCAAATCGCCATCGTCCACATTCTCTTCAACGTCACGACGACGGCGCTGCTGCTGCCCGCCGCAAGCTGGCTGGAGAAGCTGGCGTGCCTGCTGATCAAGGGCGACGGCTCGACCGCCGAGGAAATGAAGCTGCGCTACTTTGACGCGCGTATGCTCAAAACGCCGCCGATTGCCGTGGCGCAGCTGTTCAACGAAGTGCAGCGCATGGGCGGCATTGCGATGGGCAACTTCCAGCGGGCAATGGAGTGCTTCAACGAGTGGGACGCGAAGAAGTCCGAAGAGCTGGCGCGGAACGAGGACGTGCTGGACTACCTGAACCGCGAAATCACCGATTCGCTGGTGGAAGTGAAGGGGCTTGACCTGTCCGAGAAGGACACGAAGCTGGTCGGCTCGATGTTCCACGTCGTCAACGACATGGAGCGCATTGGCGACCACAGCCAGAACATCATGGAATCGGCGCAGCTGAAGAATCAGGATGAGGTGAAATTCTCGCCCAAGGCGGTGCAGGAGCTGGAAAGCCTGTCGAACCTTGTGCGCGCGCAGATGCAGCGGTCGCTGGACATGTTCAAGGCGCAGGTAACGGACGACACGCTGCTGGGCGAAGTGGAGGGCGTGGAGGACGAAATCGACACGACGACCGAAGCCCTCCGCAGCCACCACATGGACCGCTTGAAGAACCACAAGTGTTCCGCGAAGAACGGCATGATTTATCTGGATATGCTGACGAACCTCGAACGTATCGGCGACCACGCGGAGAATATCGCCACATCCGCGAAATCCGCAACGGGGATTTGATTTGCACATAAAAACCTCGCGACAGGTGATGCCGCGAGGTTTTTTGATGCCCTCATATTCCCCTGATATACTCCCCCACCACCTCCACCAGCCCATCCGCCTCCTTCGGCGCGTACCTCGGCGAAATTGCGAGCGTCACGAAGTCATACGCCCCCGCCGCGCGGAAATCGCGGTAGTCGTCGTACACGCGGAAGGGTACGGTCGGCTCTGCGCCGTTTTTCGCGGCGAACATCTGCGCGGTCAGCGAATTGAGATGGATGTTGCCGTCCGCGTCAAGCAGCACTTGCGGAATATCCGCCCGCGAACGCGGATTGCGCACGTTATCCAGCGACGAAATCCGCCGCATCGCCAGCGCGAACAGCAGGTAATTCGCCTCATCGAGCTTCTTCTGGGCATAGAACGCGGTGTAATCCAGCCGCTTTGGGACGGGCATGGACAGGACGTTGAACAGCACGAAGTTCGGGCCGGGATAACCAATGCCGAGGTCGCTGTGCGCGTCAACGTGGGTGACGTCGAAGGGGGCGGTCAGGCGTCCGGCGGCGATTTGCTCCTCCCAGAAGCGGAGCGCGCCGTCGTGCGTCTCGAAAATGCGGCCGGGCTTGGGGGCGGTGCGGGACAGGCCGCACTGGTTTTCGAGGAACGCGCGGACGGCGGATGCTTCCCACGGCTCATGTCCGGGGAGGGACGGGCGCTCGCCCAGTTCGGCAAGCGGGCAGCAATCGGCGAGGAAAAAGTCGAGGTCAATGTCGAGAACACGCATGGTAATGCTTCTTTCTGCTGAAATCAGCGGGATTTCGGTTCTATTATACCCCATTCCCCCTCACGGCGCAAGGTCGATGATGCTGTTGTCGCTGCCGCCCTCGGCGAAGGAATCCGGCACTTGCCCGACGATGATGCTTTCCGCCATCGCCATCTGCGTGCTGGCCTGCACATTTTTCGCGCCGGTCGGGATGACAATCTGCACGTTCGCAGTCAGGACGAGGGAAATGCGGTGGCGTGTCTGGTTGATGCCGGCGGTGGTGAAATCAGTGCTGAACGCCGCCTGCACCGAGCCGACAGGCAGAATCTGCACGGCGATGCCCGGCCCCGCGCCCGCCAGCAGCGTCAGCCCGATGGCACTGCCCAGCGGCACGACGACGGTTTTCTGCCCCATGGCGGTCAATCTTTCCTGCGCAAGCAGGGACGCCTGCGCCGCCAGACGGTTCATCTCCGGGGTATTCGCCTGAATCAGGCGCACTTGCCCTTGCTCGTCCTTCTCGACGGTCATCAGGTCGGCGTAATGCACGCCGAGTCCGAGCATCTCCGAGGCAGCCTCGTTGAGCGCCTGAATCGCCAGCGACCGCGCCGTCGCCTGCGAGAGCGTCAGCACGACGTCCGTCACGTTGCGCTCGACGCGGAGAATCAGCAGCGTCAGCAGCACAAGCAGCAGCAGCGCGCGTTTCCACCGCCGCCGGGGAAATTTTCGCCGCTTTGCAGGAATTTTCACTTCTGATTCGTTGTTTGTCTGGGGCATGGTGCATCCTCCTTTCGTCGCCTGCCATTGCAGGATGCGCGAATATGTGCTATAATATAGGATGTAATTCTGTATGCTCTGCGGGTTATGCTATTTTCGGATGAAAATGCGCCAAGGCGCGAGCAGATGGCGCAGGCGAATCCGAAAATAGCATTCCGCATTCCTTCATATTCCGCCGGGGCGCGCATCATGCCGCTGACGGCGCAAAGGGGCTGAAGCAGTGAAGAAACGCAACGATTTCCCGGACTTTGTGCCGGAAAACGACGATTTTGCCTATCAGGACGGTCATCCCGACGACCCGCAGGGCGATTATCCTGACGAGTACGACCCGAACTGGGCGGACGACGACGACCCCGTGGAAGTTGCGGGACAGGCGGACATGTTCGCGCACGAGGATTTCTGGAACGCTTCGGCGGATGATAGCGAAGCGCTGCCGGAGGAGGAAAAGGTCTACAAGCACTCCATTTTCAAGCCGGAGATGAAGAAGCCGAACTTCGTGCTGTCGATTGCCGTCAACGTCATCCGCATTTTCGCGGTGCTGGTGCTGGTGGCAGGGCTGGCGGCAGTCGGCGCGGTGGTCGGCATTGCGAAAGGGTACATGGAAACTGCCCCGACGCTTGACCTCGCCGCGATTGACGATCAGGCGCAGACCTCCTTCATCTACGACGCCAACGGCAACCTCATCACCGAATACAAAGGCTCGGAGAACCGCGTCATGGTGTCGATTCAGGCCATGCCGACATACCTCCAGCACGCTTTTATCGCCGTGGAGGACGCGCGCTTCTACACGCACAACGGCGTGGACATCAAGCGCATTATCGGCGCGTTCGTGTCGAACCTGTCCTCCTCCTCCACGCAGGGCGGCTCGACCATCACCCAGCAGCTGATTAAGAATACGCTCCTTTCCTCCGAGCAGAGCTACAAGCGCAAAATTCAGGAAGCGTACCTCGCCATGCAGCTGGAAACGCGCTACACAAAGGATCAGATTCTCGAAAGCTACCTGAACACCATCTACCTCGGCGAAAACTACTACGGCGTGTACACCGCCGCGCAGGGGTATTTCGGCAAATCGCTGGGCGAACTGACGCTCCGCGAATGCGCGATGCTGGCGGGCACATGCAACTCGCCCTACTACTACAATCCGCGCCGGAATTTCTACACGCGGCAGAAGGAGGGCGTGGATTACCCCGCCATCACCAACGACCGCACCAACTACGTCCTGCGCTGCATGTACGAAAACCAGTACATCACCTACGAGCAGTATCAGGAGGCGCTTGACCCGGCGACCGCGCATGTGCTGGAGAAAGACCCGAACACGGCTACCGGCATGTACGCCTACGCGCACTACGTCGAATACGCGGTGGATGAGGTCATCGACATCCTGCTGCAGCTGAACAACCTTGAGGACACCTCCGCCAACCGCAACGCCATGGAAAACAAGCTGCGCACCGGCGGCTACCACGTCCAGCTCGCCATCGACACCTCCATTCAGTCCACCGTCGAGGATACGCTGGAAAACTGGACGAACTACCCCACCCTGCGCGACCCGGCGGACAAGGTCTACCGCACGCGCAATTCCGACGGCACATACGACGAAACGGTTGAGCCGCAGGCCGCCGCCGTCGTCGTGGACTACCACACGGGCGAAATCAAAGCCATCGTCGGCAGCCGCACGCGTCCGACGGCGATGAAGACCTTCAACCGCGCGGTGGATATGACCATGCCCGTCGGCTCGTCCATCAAGCCGATTGCCGTGTACGCCCCCGCGATTGAGCTTGGCGCATCCCCCGCGAGCATCGTGATGAACATGCCGCTGCCGATTTCCGGCTGGCGCGGGTCAAACGGGCAGGATTCTTGGCCGCGCAACTACGGCGGCAGCTCCTACGCCGGCCCGGAGACGCTGCGCAAGGCGCTCGTCAACAGCCACAACACCGCCGCCGCGCAGGCGCTGATGACCCTCGTGGGCGTGGACAATTCCGTTGCCTTCCTGCACGCGATGGGCATTGACGATGCGCACATTGACGCAACGCCGTTCGGCTTGTCCCTCGGCTCCAGCGGCATTACGCCCATGCAGATGGCGGTTGCCTTCGGCGTGCTGGCGAACGGCGGCGTGTATCAGCAGCCCATCTCCGTCCTCGGCATTTCCGACAGCACGGGCAAGGTCATCTGGGACGGCCACCAGCAGCAGGAGCGTCACCGCGTGTTCAGCGAATCCACGGCGTACATGGTCGTGGACATGCTCAAGCAGGCGGTTTCCTCCGGCACGGGCACAAACGCGAAAATCAAGGGGCAGACCGTCGCGGGCAAAACCGGCACGAACTCCGACCAGAAAGGCGTTTTCTTCGCTGGCATGACGGGCTACTACTCCTCCGCCCTGTGGGTTGGGCACGACAACTACAAGGCGCTGTCGTCGAAATCCACCGGCTCCCGCTCCGCCGCCCCGCTGTGGCAGAGCTACATGAGCAAGATTCATCAGGGGCTGTCCAACCGCGACATTCTGGAGGGCAGCGCCAGCGACTACGGCTTGGTGAAGGTGACGACGTGCGCGGTATCGGGGCAGCTTGCCACCGACGCTTGCCGAAGCGACGCGATGGGCTACGGGGTCGTGACGGACTACTGGAAAGCCGGCACAGAACCGACGGTTTCCTGCCAGATGCACACGACGCAGACGATTTGCTCCGTCAGCGGCTTGCTCGCCTCCCCCTATTGCCCGGACACGGTCACGCGCGGCGTGCTGACGATTCCGTCGGGACACCCGCTGGCGTCCTTCATTGGCACGGAATATGAGGATGTGCTGATTGAGTACCTCGGCAGCTACGCGGTCTTGGGCGCAAGCGGCACCTGCCCGTACCACACGAGCGCATCCAGCTCCGGCAGCAACACGATGGTGGAGAACACGCTGATTCCCGATGCGAAGATTCTGCTCTCGCAAGCCTACGCGCAATTGCAGAGCATGGACATTGTAAACGACGCGCAGCGCTACTCCGCGATTCAGTCCGCCATCACGAATCTGGAATACGTCATCTCCCTCCCCGCCCCGACAACGGCGGAAGTTGCGTCCGCAATGGGGCAGCTGACACAGGCGATGGCGGGTCTCTACTAATGGATACATCAACAAACACGGCGGATTCTCTCGCAGAAATCCTCCACGCATTGCGCGGCATCCGCGCCCCCATCCAGCAGGGCGAATACGACCTGCACGACCTCGTGCGCGCCGCGCTGGTGGAATCAGGCATCCCCTGCGCGCACGAAGTCTCGCTCGCCCCGCGCTGCCGCATCGACTTGCTTTGCCCCGGCGGCATCGGCATCGAAATCAAGCGCGGACAGCCTGACCGCAAGCGCATTGTGATGCAGCTGACCCGCTACGCCGCGTGCGGGCAAATCAGCAGTTTAATTCTCGTGACTGAGCGGACAGTCGCCGTACCCAATCGAATTCACGGAAAGCCGGTTTCGTGCGTATGCCTGAACCGGCTGTGGGGAATTGCACTATGAATGAAGAAGAAGCGGAACTGCTTCCGCCGTACCTGCGCCCGTACCCGCCCGCCGGCGCACCGCTGGGAACGCTGAGCTACAACCGCCGCAGCAAATGCTGGGTGGTGAAGGGCGACCCGTCGGTGACGGAGGTGTGCAAGCGGCTGTTTCCGGGCAGCGCGGGCAGCAGGCGCGGCGAAGCGCGGTTCACGGCGCATCGGCGGGCGGTGGGCGACCTCTGCTGGCTGATGATGCGCTTCCCGCTGGAAATCAAGCCCAGCGACCGCGCGTTGTGGGAAAAAGCCGTCACGGGCGCGCGGGAATACGCGGTTCGTCAGGCAAAGTTATCGACCATGCCCGTGCGCATGACCCCGCCCGACGGCGCGTTTCTGGGGACGCTCCGCCCATTTCAGGAGGAAGGGCTGGCGTACCTGTGCAGCCACGACCGATGCCTGCTGGCGGACGAAATGGGCTTAGGCAAGACGGTGCAGGCGCTGGCGTTTCTATCCTCCACCGGTTCATTGCCCGCGCTGGTGATTCCGCCCGCGCACCTGACCCGCAACTGGCAGGAGGAAACGCTGCGTTTCCTGCGGGTGGACGGCAAAGCGCCGCGCGTGCACACGATCCGTGGGCTGAAGCCCTACGACCTGCCGGAAGCGGACGTGTACATCATGCACTATCTGCTTCTGCGCGGATGGAAGAGCGTGCTGCCGACGCTGCCTTTTCGCTCGGTCATCTTCGACGAAATCCAGGAGCTGCGCCACGCGGGGACGGAAAAGTACTCCGCCGCGTCGCTGCTGTCGGAAAGCTGCGAGCGCGTTATCGGGCTATCCGGCACGCCGATTTACAACCGCGGCGGCGAAATCTGGAACGTCATCAACATTCTCGACTACCACTTCTTAGGCGACTGGGAGTCGTTTTCGCGCGAGTGGTGCAGCGGCTACGGCAATCAGCTTGTGCTGAAACCCGATTTGCTCGGCGCGTACCTGCGGCGGGAGGGGCTGATGCTCCGCCGGACGAAGCAGGAGGTGCTGCGCGAGCTGCCGCCGAAGCGCCGGCTGGTGCAGGAGCTGGACTGGAACGACAAGGTATACGCCCAGCTGATGGCGCCCGTGATGCGCGACGTGCTGCGCTGGAAACAGGACGACCAGCTTTCGGCGCAGGAGCGGGCGATGCTGGAGGAATCCATCAGCCAGCACGCGCGGCAGGCCACGGGCGTGGCGAAAGCGCCGTATGTGTGCCAATTTGTGCGCGCGCTGCTGGACGGCGGCGAAAAAGTGCTGCTGTTTGCACACCACCATCAGGTGATGGACATCTACAAGCAGGAATTGAAGGCGTTTTCGCCGGGGTTCATCACCGGACGGGAGACGACGCTGGCGAAAATGAACGCGGTTGACCGCTTCCAATCCGGGCGGACGGACGTGCTGTGCATCAGCCTGCGCGCGGCAAGCGGTCTCAATCTCCAGCGCGCGACATGCGTGGTCTTTGGCGAACTGGACTGGTCGCCGGCAGTGCATTCACAAGCGGAGGACCGCGCGCACCGCATGGGGCAGGAGGATTCGCTCCTGTGCTACTACCTTGTTGCGCCGCAGGGTTCGGACGCGGTGATGCAGGAAGCGCTGGGCTTGAAGGTCAGCCAGTTTGTGGGGCTGATGGGCGACGCGCCGCAGTCCCCGGAGCAGGCGGAGCAGTTTGCGAATCAGGCTCGTCGGCATGTGGAAAGGATTGTGGCGCAGATGGGGGACAGCGCCATTTCACCCAACTAACGATAAAAATCAAGCCGCATGGGTGTGCACTGCGAAGGGGTGTCGGGGGCGACCGCAAAGCCCCCGACTCGCGCCCGCAGGCGCGAAATCCCCTGCTTACGGAAAAGACCAGCTATGTCTGAAAGGCAGGCAGTTTGGTCGCGCCCATTTGGCGCGACACAGCGCAGTTGGTCGAATGAGCAGCTTGGGGGCGCGTCTGAGGACGCGCGAAGTTACTGGCAGGGACGCTTCGCTGCCTGCGCCTTTGTTGAGCGCGTTTGACAAACTGGTCGCCCGACCAACTGTTGGGGCGTTGCCCCAAACCCCACCAGAGGCGCTGCCTCTGGACTCCGCAAGGGGCAATTGCCCCTTGACCCCTTTTCGCGATTGAGTTGGTCGCTCTTCCATACTTCTTCCGCGTGTTGCTCTTTTATTTTGTATTAACCTAAGGAGGTTTCTATGCTATATCTCGGCTGCCATCTCTCCGCCAGTGCGGGCTATCTCCACATGGGGCAGGAAGCCATTTCCATCGGCGCAAACACCTTTCAGTTCTTCACCCGCAACCCCCGCGGCGGCACCGCCAAGCCCCTCGACCTCTCAGACATTGCCGCGTACCTCGACTTCGCCAGCGCCCACGGCATCGGGCAAATCGTCGCCCACGCGCCCTATACCCTCAACGGCTGCTCGGCTGACCCCGCCATCCGCGATTTCGCCCGCCGCACCATGCTCGACGACCTCCAGCGCCTTGACCACCTGCCGGGCAATCTGTACAACTTTCACCCCGGCAGCCACGTCAAGCAGGGCGTGGAAATGGCGACGGAGCAGATTTGTGACATGCTCAACGCGATTTTGTGGCAGGATATGAAAACGACCGTCCTGCTGGAAACGATGGCGGGCAAGGGCTCGGAAGTCGGGCGGACATTCGAGGAGCTGCGCGCGATTATCGACCGCACGGAGCTGAATGACAAGCTCGGCGTGTGTCTGGACACCTGCCACGTCAGCGATGCGGGGTATGACATCGTGAACCACTTGGAGGACGTGCTGGCGGATTTCGACCGCGTGATTGGGCTGAATCGGCTCAAAGCCATCCACCTCAACGACAGCAAGAACCCCTGCGGCGCACACAAAGACCGCCACGAGCAGATTGGCAAGGGGTACATCGGGCTGGAGGCGCTGATGCGCGTGGTCAATCATCCGACGCTCAAGCACCTGCCGTTCGAGCTGGAGACCCCGAACGACCTCGCGGGCTACGCGGCGGAAATCAAGCAGATTCGGGAGTTGGCGGAATGATGCAGGTGAGTGCGGGCATTGTGCGCTATCCGGACGGGCGAATCCTCATCTGCCGCCGGGGCGAAGGGCGCAAAAACGCGCATTTGTGGGAGTTTCCGGGCGGCAAGCAGGAGGCGGGCGAATCACCAGAAGACGCATTGCGTCGGGAATTGCTGGAAGAATTGTCGCTGCCGATTGCGGATATTTCGCCGCTGTGCCGCCGGGAAGCGCAGGGCATCGCGTTCGACTTCCTGACCGCGACGGCAACGCGCGCGCCGGTGCTGACCGAGCACGAGGGCTACGCGCTTGTGCATCCGGCGGAAATGACGAAATACGTTTTCTGCCCGGCGGATGAAGTCGTGGCGCGCCAAATTGCGTTTGCGAACGTCCGCGCGTGCCTGTGGGACTTCGACGGCACGCTGATGGACACCTATCCCCTGCTGACGGAGGTGTTCGTGCGCATCGCAGCGGAAAACGGGGTGCGTCTGACAGCGGAAAACGCGCTTTCGCTGCTGAAAGGCACGCTGCGGGATGCGTGCGCAGCGCTGTCGGCGCTGACAGATGTTTCTGTGGATGAGCTGCTGAAGGAATGCCGCGCGGCTGAAGCGGAACGCTTGCTGGACGCCCCGAAGCTGCTTTGCGGCATACCGGAATTGCTGCTTGCGCTGCACGAGCGGGGCGTTCGGCACTATGTGGTGACGCACCGTGACCTGCGCTGCCGTGACATGCTGGCGCAGTGCGGGGTGCTGATGCTGATTTCGGGCTTTCTCACCCACGAGGACGGCTATCCGCGCAAGCCCGCGCCGGAAATGGTGCAGGGCTGCCTGCAGCGATACGCCTTGGCGGCGGATGATTGCGTCATGATCGGCGACCGGCCGCTGGACACCCGCGCAGGCAAAGCGGCGGGGGTTCGCGGCATCCTGCTGGACGCGGACGGGCGCTTTGCGGGCGAAAAGTCGTGCGAGGCGCGGGCGGAAAATATCGCGGAAATCGCGGAAATGCTGCTGCCTGACTGGTGCTTGTAACCGCCCGGCAAATTACGATTTTATCTACATGATATATGCACTACGATTGGAGGAATCACCATGCGGAAAATGCTCTGCCTGCTGCTGATGCTGGCAATGCTCACGCCGTGTTTGCCAGCCCTTGCGGAGGATACGGACGCGCTGGATGTCATTTTGCTCTCCAGTGCCTCCATCGAGCCGCTGCAGGAGACGCTGCGCCCCGGCAAGGCGGTCACGCTGCGGTTCACATCGCCTGTGGACGGCACGGTCACGCTGCTGCTGCGCAACGCGGAGACGCTTGAAACCGTGCTGCCAGTCGCCAAGGATTACCCCGTCACGGCGGGCGAAAACCAGATGCTGTGGAACGGCACATACGAGGGCGTTTTCGCGCCGGAAGGAATCTACCGGCTTGTGGCGCAGTTCTCCGACGGGTCAGAAGCAGACACCGCCATTCTGGTGGGGCAGATTGCGCCCTTCCTGACCTCCATTTCCGCGCTGGAGAGCACCGAGGACGGCGAAGTGCGTCTCTCCTTCTACGCAAGCGAAAACGGCCGCCTGACGCTGGGGCTGTGGGGCGCAAGCTGGTCGCTGCTGGAGAACATTGACATTTCCGCCGGCACGAACGAAGTGACGGTGGACGCAACCGCCCTTTCGCCGGACACCGTCGCAATCAGCCTGACGCTGACGGACAACACCGGCTATTGCTCGAACGAGGAGCATGTGGCAGTGAATCCGGCATCCTTCGGCATCCTGCCGACGGCGACCCCGACTGCCGAGCCATCCCCCACGCCGACGGCATCCCCCACGCCGACGCCGTCCCCCACCCCGACGCCGTCCCCCACCCCGACGGCAGTTCCGACGCCATCCCCCACGCCGTCGCCCTCGCCCACACCCTCGCCCACGCCGACCCCGAACATCACCTTCACGCCGTCCTACGGCAGCCCGTATGAATTCCCGTCCGACGCGCCCGCGTCCTACTGGAACACGCCGATGGACTACACGGACGAAGCGGCTGTCTGGGCGATGCTGACCGCGCCGATGACGGTGGTCAAGGGCGACGGCCGCACGCAGGTGCGCATCCGCAAAGAGCCGGACAGCAAGAGCGCCGCCATCGGCATCCTGACCCGCGCAACGCAGGGCATCCGCGTGATTGAGACGCTGGACAACGGCTGGTCGCTGATTGAGTGCTACTCCTCCTCCTTCGCGGACAACACGGTGAAGGCGTGGAACCTGCTGGTGCAGGGCTACGTCGAAACGAACACCCTGACGACCGTGGAGTGGGACAGCAACGACAAGTACGGCTTAGTGGTGGACAAGCTGACGCAGCGCCTGTACATCTACGAGGACGGGCACCTGATTTCGACGCTGCTTGTTTCCACGGGACTTGCGAACGCGAAGCAGCCGTTTAACGAGACGCGCTCCGGCGAGTACATCATCGGCAGCTTCACGGGCGAATTCACCAGCGGCAACCTCTACTGCGGCATGGGGCTGCGCTACAACGACGGCGACCTGCTCCACGAAGTGCCGCACACCAAGCGCGCCGACGGCTCAAAGTCATACGCCTACAACGAACCAAAGCTCGGCACGCGCGCCAGCCACGGCTGCATCCGCGTTCAGCGCCTGCGCAACACGGAGGGGCTGAACATGAAGTGGCTGTGGGACAACCGGAAGCATCTGGGCCGCCTGGTCATCTGGGAGGACTGGCAGGGGCGGCAGATTCCGATTCCGGACGACGACACCGTGCTGTACTACAACCCCAACGGCGGCTCGTACTACCACCGCGCCGACACCTGCTACTCTGTGACGAAGGACAACGTGACGTTTGAAGCCTTCACCTATGCGCAGCTGGACGAAGAACCGTACAGCAAGCTGGATTTCTGCCCGTACTGCGCGCCCGCGATGCGCAAGGCGGACATTGAAGCCATCAACGCCCAGTACGTCTTCGGCGGCGACCACGACCCGATTCTCACCGCCGCGCGTCAGCCCTATTTCGACTATATCGCCAGTCTCGATCCGCCGGAAGCGACCGAGACCCCGGCGCCATGAGGTAACGCATGAACATCGTCGATTACGTCATCATCGGCATCATTGGCATTTCCGTGCTGTTCGGGCTGTATCGCGGCTTCATTGCCAGCGTGCTGAACATGGGGTGCGGGCTGATGTCGTTCCTCGCGTCCTTCTGGGTCAGCCCAAAGCTCGCCGCCGCCGTGCAGTCCAACCAGTCTTTCCTCAACATGCTGCTGCACTACACGGATGCGTCCAGCCGCATCGGCGACCTTGAAACCGCCATCACGAACGTCGCGACGCTCACCAGCCAGAGCATCAACAGCATTCTGGAGAAGGTGAACCTGCCCGCGCCGCTGGACACGCTGCTGCGCGTGAATCTGGAGAACAACGTATACGCCTCGTCGGGGCTGTCCACCGTCTCCGATTACGTCAGCCAGACGATTTTGCAGGCAAGCATCAACATCATTTGCTTTCTCGTCAGCTTTTTGGTGCTATACATTGTCCTCGCCATCGTGCTGAACCTGCTCAAGGCAGTGTTCCGCTTTCCGGTGCTCAAGCAGCTCAACGGCTTGGCGGGCGGCGCGTTCGGCTTCCTCCGCGGATTGCTCGTCTGCCTCGTGCTCTTCACGCTCGTTCCCCTCGTGCAGACGGTCATCCCGCTGGACATGGTGAACGACCTGATTGCCCAGTCAACCCTCGCGCCGATTTTCTCCAACGGCAACCTGATTCTCGCCATCATGAACGGCAAATTGTAAAATTTTTTGCGGAAGAAGGAAACGAAACGGCGTTGACGAACGTCTAATTACATGGGGGAGGCGCAAGGGGCGTTGCCCCTTGACCCCAGCAGGGACGCCGTCCCTGCACCCTGCAAGGGGCAATCGCCCCTTGACCCCTTTTCGCGATTGCATTGGTCACACTTCCATACTTCTTCCGCGTGTTTATCCACAGGATACCCACACGTTCCCCGGCTTCCCTACTTGCGGCAAAAAGCAATCAACATCGGAAAAAAATCCCCTTGCAACCCTAACGACAAGCCTTCAAGGAGGTGCAACAACCTTGAAACCCACCCAGCGCATCGGCGCAATGCTTCTCGTCAGCAGTATGCTGCTGACGGGCGTTTCCGTGGCGGAAGAGCCGTCGAATCCTCCCGCAGCGACGGAAGCCTTGGTGACTGCCGCTCCGACGGAAGCGCCGACCGCGACACCCGCTCCCGAAAATCCGACGGAAGCGCCGACCGCGACACCCGACCCCGAAAATCCGACGGATGAGCCGACGGAAACCCCCGAAATTCCGGCGTGCGACGTGGAAGGGTGCGCGCACATTTCGCAGGACGAAAACGGGCTGGATTACCCGTTGTGCCGTTACGGGCGGTACCTGCTGGACGAAGAGGACGCTTACAGCGTGGCGACGCTCTCCAACGATTTGCGCATTGTTGACCTCAACCGCGCCGACGTGACGTTCTACCGCAGCGGTCAGTACGCGCTGATTGGCGACCGCAAGGGCGCGGCGGTGCGCGTGGTGAAGAACCGCGCGGCAATTCTGGAACTGCGCGGCGCGTCCATCGACACGCTGACGGTGGAAGCGAACGCCGTCGTTTACATCCGCGCGGCGGACAATTCGCTGGCATCTATCAAGAAACTGGAAGTTGCATCCGGCGCGACGGTGATTTTCTCCGAGGGCGGCGCAATTTCGATCGGAACGGTCAACAGCAAGGGCGACATTTCCGTCGAAGGCACGAACCTCTTTGCCGATTTGACGGAAATGAACGGACGCGCGCGCTATGCGTTCTCCGCGTCCGGCGTGCAGAGCGTCCTCGTTGAGGGCGAAAGGTACGCATGGTCTGTCACGCCCGATGCCGACGGCAAGCTGTATCTGTGGCTGAAGCGTCCGGGCGAGGGAATGCAGTGGACGGCGACCGTCACGGAAGGCACGATGACCCTCCGCCAGACCGCCAAGGCCCCCAGCGGCGACGCGGGCAGCATCACCCCCGGCGAGCGCAACACGCTCAAATCCGGCACGGTGTACACGCTGTCCGGCGACATTGCCGAGGGTACGGTGCTGGAAATTATGGAAAGCGGCGTGACGGTCATTCTCGACGGCACAACGAGCGCGGGTACGCTGATTGAGGCGGGCGCGCCGTATGACCTGATTGTGCGCGGCGACACGATTCTGGACGGCCGCGGGCAGATGCCGCTGATGGGCAGCGCGCCGAAAATCACGGTGGATGGGCTGCTAAGCGTGCAGGGGCAGCTGCCGAACGGAACGCAGGTGCTCTCCGGCGTGGTGATTTGCTCCGACGCGCCCGACGGCTACACGGCGTGGGCCATTTCCGTCCCGCTGGCGCGCCAGAAGGTGACACTGGACGGTACGGCGATACCCCTGCTGATGACTCCCGCGGGCGAGCTGCTCCTCCCCGCCCTTGCGGATGACGCAACCTACTCCATCAGCGCCGACGCGGACACCATCGTGATTGAAACCGTTCACGCGCAGGTGCTGACGTTCAACCTGTCCGAAAATGCACCGAATGCCGACGCGGGCGACGCAAGCCGCTTCATCGTCAACGGGCAGAACGGGTATCTGGACGGCGTGATTCACTCCTCCGGCGCGGCGGCGAGCGCAACCCTGCGCAATGTGCAGCTGAACAGCGCTTCGAGCGTCCTCCGCGTCGAAAACGGCGCACTCTCCGCGACGCTGACGGGCAGCTGCGCACTGCTCAGCGACGGCGCGCCGATTGCACTTGACAACGCGCAGGTGTCGCTGAATGTCGAAAGCGGACGTCTCGTGCTGCGGAATCAGAACGACCTGACCGGCATCACCCTGCGCGGCAACGTGCGTGTGGAGCCGGAAAGCGACGCGCCGCACACCGTCGTCACCATCCGCGACGCGCAGGGCAACCCCGTGCCGAACAAGGCGCTGACGGTCGTCATCGGCGGCAGCCAGTACCGCTACACAACGCACTTTGACGGAACGCTGCAGCTCTGGGGCTTCGGCGACCTGACCGGGCAGGACATTGCCGCCACCGACGGCGAAACGGTGTACTCCGCCGTCATCGCCGGAAAGTCGAGCAGCGCCGTGACCGGGCTGGAAATCAGCGACATTGCCGCCACCGACAACGAGGACGGCACGCTGACCATCACCTTTAAGACCACGGGCGCAAAGAGCGCGGGCGTGCAGGTGTACGCGGGCGAAGCGCCTGCCTCCATGCCCGACACCTACCGCGCCGACGCCAAGCAGTACGCTGCGGACGGCAATACCGTCACCATCAGCGGGCTGAACACCGGCGACGTGGTCATCTACCGCGTGTACGCATCGGCGGAAGAGAACGTCACGCTGACGGAAAGCAACGCGGACGGCTTCTCCTTCAGCGAGGAGTGCTTCCACGTCCACCGCGTCAAGTGGGTGCCGAGCCGCACCGCGAACACCACCTACAACGCCATGACCTACCGCCCGCGCATGACCCTGCCTGAAACGGCGAGCATCACCTACTCCGGCAACAACCTTGTCGGCGGGCTGCCCTTCTACGTCGGCAGCTACGTCATGCACGTCAAAATCCCCGAAGGCGACCCGATCTATCTGCCGGGGACGGTGGATGTCGCCTTCAGCATCCAGAAAATCCCGCTGACCATCTGCCCCGACGCGAATCAGCAGAAGAACGAGGGCGAGGCTGACCCGGCGCGGTTCACGTTCACGTCGATTGGGCTGCTGGATGGCGACGTGGTCAGCGGCATCCTGAAGCGCGAACCCGGCGAGGAAGCGGGCAACTACAACTTCGTGCTGACCGGGCTTTCCGCGGCGGATTACTACACGCTGCGCCTGATGGACGACGCGCCGCAGTTCACCATTCTGCCGACCGAGCCGTCTTGGTGGGGCGGCGGCGGCGAACGCCTGAACCCGGTGCAGCAGGTCATCGAGCGCTCCGACGGGCGGAAGATGTTCGTCACCATTACGACGCAGGAGCAGCTGGTACTCTCTTACAGCGAGCTGGGCAGCGTCGTGCGCAACACGGCGGACGACCAGCCGCGCCCCTTCACCCCCTCGCTGACGTGGAACAAAAAGACGGACGAGGTGCTGCTGCGCATCAGCGCGGAAGCCGAGCTGAACAAGGACGCGGGCTACGTCACCGACTCCTACGGCAACCCGGTGTACGGCGCGCGCACGCTGCGCTTCGGCTACATGAGCCTGCGCTACATGAACAACGCCGGCATTGACGCCATCAGCTTCTCCAACAAGAACGCCGCGGTCATCCTGCGCCTGTCGGACTTCCTCTCCGCGGACATGGAGAAGGCCATCAAGCAGGCGGGCGGCAACCTGACGACGACGCTCTTCCGCGTGACGATTGAGCCGGTGGATCTGCCGGACGGCGCGGTCACGGGCGGCTGGAACATCCGCACGGAAATGGTGATTGACCGCAAGCCCACGGATATCAGCGGTCTTTTGCCGAACGCGCAGGTCGCCGTGGACATGGAGGTTGTCGCAAAGCTGCTGACGAACCTTGACCGCTACGACGAAAAGACGTTTGACAAGCACTTCACCCTCCGCCGCGGCGCGCAGACGCAGGAAAGCGTATTCATCGCGCCGTATCAGGACGACGAGCTTGAGAAAGTCGCCTACCCGAGCGTGCTCTTCGCAAGCCGCTATCTGCTCATGCCGCTGACGGAAAGCGGCGTGGTGGATGTGGTGATGGTGCCGCTTGAGGAAGACGCGACGGACGGTTCTGTCGGGTAACGGATTTCCAGACACAGCAAAGCCCGCACGGGGGATGAACCTCGTGCGGGCGATTTTTGGGTTCTTCACGGAAAGTTAGGGGAGCAAACAAGGGCTTAGGCGAAGCACAAAAAGCTGCACGCGGAAGGAGCATGAAAGCGCGACCAACTCAATCGCGAAAAG
>OKVH01000342.1_pt1 | contig 27396 bp, 38 predicted proteins | sample 1604791 | NCBI WGS metagenome assembly OKVH01 (sample SAMN01760919, study PRJEB22395) | human gut metagenome | reverse complement strand
CAGATATGCTTACAAGAATTCGTAATGCTAATACAGCAAAGCATGATACAGTAGAAATCCCTGCTTCAAAGATGAAGAAAGCTATTGCCGACATACTTTTATCAGAAGGATATGTTAAGGCTGTAGATATCGTTGAGGACGGCAAGTTCGAGACAATAAAGATCACATTGAAGTACGGCGCAGACAAGAATGAGAAGATCATCACAGGTCTTAGAAGAATTTCTAAGCCAGGTCTTCGAGTATACGCAAGCAAGGATGAGCTTCCAAGAGTATTAGGTGGACTTGGAACTGCTATTATCTCCACAAACAAGGGCGTATTAACAGATAAGGAAGCGAGAAAACAGAACGTAGGTGGAGAAGTACTTGCGTTTATTTGGTAAAAGGAGGACGGCAAAATGTCACGTATCGGAAGAATGCCTATCGCTGTACCTGCAGGCGTAACTGTAGATATAGCAGAAAATAATAAAGTGACTGTTAAAGGACCAAAGGGAACTCTCGAGAGAGTTCTCCCTGCGGAAATGGAAATAAAGTTAGATGGCGATACACTCACAGTATCAAGACCTAACGATTTGAAGAAGATGAAATCATTACACGGACTTACAAGAACACTCCTTCACAACATGATCGTTGGTGTTACTGATGGATTTTCAAAGGATCTTGAGGTCAATGGTGTAGGTTACAGAGCTCAGAAACAGGGTAATAAGCTTGTTCTTGCTCTTGGTTATTCACATCCAGTAGAGATGGTTGATCCAGAGGGTATCGAGACAAAGGTTGACGGTAACAAGATCACAGTAAGCGGAATCAGCAAGGAGAAGGTTGGTCAGTACGCTGCTGAGATCAGAGAGAAGAGAGCACCAGAGCCATACAAGGGCAAAGGTATCAAGTATATGGACGAGACTATCAGACGTAAAGTTGGTAAGACTGGTAAGAAATAATAAAGGAGTGAGATAAGATGATTAATAAAGAATCAAGAAGCGCAATTCGTGTAAAGAAGCATATGCGTGTTCGTAATCGTTTAGCTGGAACAACAGAGAGACCACGTTTAGCTGTATTCAGAAGTAATAATCATATGTACGCTCAGATTATTGATGATTCAGTTGGTAAGACATTAGTAGCAGCATCTACAACAGAAAAGGCTATTAAGGATGAGCTTGAGAAGACAGATGATGTTGATGCAGCAGCTTACGTTGGTAAGGTTATTGCTGAGAGAGCACTTGAGAAGGGTATCAAGACTGTTATCTACGATAGAGGCGGTTTCGTATACCACGGTAAGGTTCAGGCATTAGCAGATGCAGCGAGAGAAGCTGGTCTGGAATTCTAGTAAGGAGGAAGAACAACGTATGAAGCGTGAAATAATTGATGCAAGTAAGTTAGAGTTAGAAGATAAAGTTGTTGCCATCAAGCGTGTAACAAAGGTTGTTAAGGGTGGACGTAATTCTAGAGTTGCAGCTCTCGTAGTTGTAGGTGATAGAAACGGTCACGTTGGCGTTGGTGTTGGCAAGGCAGTTGAGACTCCAGAAGCTATCCGTAAGGGTAAGGAGGATGCTGCAAAGCATTTAGTTACAGTTCCTGTAAATGAAGTTGGTAGTATCCCTTACGACTGGAATGGACAGTTCGGCAGTGCTTCAGTTCTCCTGAAGACAGCTCCAGAAGGTACTGGTATCATCGCTGGTGGTCCTGCTCGTAGCGTACTTGAGCTTGCAGGATATAAGAACATCCGTACAAAGTCCTTAGGATCAAACAACAAACAGAACGTAGTTCTTGCAACAATCAAGGGCCTTACAGAGATAAAGAACCCAGAGGATATCGCAAGACTTCGTGGAAAATCTGTTGATGAGATACTTAACTAAGGAGGTATTATAAGATGGCAGATAAGTTAAAGGTAACTTTGGTAAAGTCCCCTATCGGCGCTGTACCAAAGCATAGAAAGACAGTAGAGGCTCTTGGACTTAAGAAGGTTAACAAGTCAGTAGAGCTCCCAAATAACGCTGCAACACTTGGAATGGTTAAGCAGGTTAGTTATATGGTAAAGGTTGAGGAAGTATAAGAGAAGGAGGATACGCAGATCATGGATTTATCTACATTAAAGCCAGCTGAAGGCTCAAAGCATAGTGCTAATTTCCGTGTAGGTCGTGGACATGGTTCAGGAAATGGCAAGACTGCAGGTAAGGGACATAAGGGTCAGAAGGCACGTTCTGGATCACCTAGACCAGGTTTCGAAGGTGGACAGATGCCATTATATAGACGTCTTCCTAAGAGAGGCTTTAATTGCATCAATCACAAAGAGATTGTTGCAATCAATGTATCAGCTCTTGAGAGATTCGAGGATGGCTCAGACGTAACAGTTGAGACATTAGTAGAGGCAGGTATCATTAAGAATCCTCGTGATGGAGTTAAGATTCTTGGAAATGGAGAGTTAACTAAAAAGCTCAACGTTAAGGCTAATGCTTTTTCAAAGTCAGCAGCTGAGAAAATTGAAGCTCTTGGCGGAAAAGCAGAGGTGATGTAATATGTTCAAAACCTTAATCAACGCATTTAAGGTACAGGATATACGAAGAAGACTTTTATATACGTTTTTTATTCTCGTGGTAATCAGACTTGGTAGTCTGATTACTGTGCCGGGAATAAGTGCGGATGCGATAAGAGAATACATGCAGAATGCCCTTGGTGATTCACTGAACATTTTTAGTTCTTTCACTGGAGGATCGTTCGAGCAGATGTCGATTTTTGCATTGTCAGTTACACCATATATCACGGCTTCCATTATCATACAGCTTCTCACAATCGCCATACCGGCACTTGAGGAGATGCAGAAGGATGGAGAGGATGGCCGAAAGAAGATTACTGCGATCACAAGATACATGACAGTAGGGCTTGCAATACTTGAGAGTTCTGGTCTTGTTGTAGGATTTGGAAACAAGGGTGTAATTGATAATTACAATTTCTGGACAGTACTTACTATAGTAGTAATCTTGACAGCTGGAAGTGCTATCGTAATGTGGCTTGGTGAGCGTGCAACTGAAAAGGGTGTTGGTAATGGTATATCAGTAATCCTGTTGATCAACATCGTATCAACAATGCCAAATGACCTTAAGAACATGTACACACAGTTCATGAAGGGAAAAGATTTTGTAAGATTTACACTTGTATGTCTTCTGATCATTGCAGTAATAATACTTACAGTAGTATTCGTATGTGCGCTTCAGGGTGCTGAGAGAAAGATACCTGTTCAGTATGCCAAGACAGTAAGAGGAAGAAAGACGATGGGCGGACAGTCCTCACATATTCCTCTCAAGGTTAATACAGCAGGTGTTATCCCAGTTATCTTTGCATCATCTCTCCTTTCTGTTCCACAGATTATTGTTAATCTGTTCAACATTAAGTCGTCAGGTGTTGGGGCAAAGATTATGCAGGCACTGAGCCAGAGCTATTGGTTTAACAGAACTTATCCTTGGGCATCGATTGGTTTGATAGTATATATATTACTTGTATTCTTCTTTGCTTATTTTTACACAGCAATCACATTCAATCCAATGGAGATTGCAAATAACATGAAGAAAAGTGGTGGCTTTATACCAGGTATCAGACCAGGACAGCCTACTCAGGATTATTTAAATAAAATTTTGAACTACATCATATTTATAGGTGCTGTAGGTCTTATCATAGTAGCATGTATACCAATGTTCTTCAGCGGTTTCTTTGGAGCAAATGTTTCATTTGGAGGAACATCACTTATCATCGTTGTAGGTGTTGTTATAGAGACAATAAAGAATATTGAGTCGCGTATGCTGGTAAGAAACTATCAGGGATTCCTTTTAGACTAATATGACGTGGCTGAAAGCATGAATGGGAATGTGCAATATAGGATCAATATAGTATTTATATATTTATTCATATAGTACATTCCTATTTGTGCCATATAACGCATGAGGGACCGCCGGTGGCAGTCCCTATGCGTGTAGTTAGAGGGAAGTATCTTGTGTTTTCGTTCTTAGACGGGAAATGGGGACAGACAGTATTAGCAAATACCAAATATTATATACAGAAAACAGATTAGATTTTGGAGGTTAAATATATGAAGATAATCATGTTAGGAGCACCAGGCGCAGGAAAAGGTACTCAGGCGAAGATGATCGCTGCGAAGTATGGTGTGCCACATATCTCAACAGGAGATATATTCAGAGCAAACATAAAGAATGGCACAGAGCTTGGAGCAAAGGCAAAGGAGTACATGGACAAGGGACTTCTTGTGCCGGATGAGCTCGTTGTTGATTTAGTTATAGATAGATTCAAGGCTGATGATTGTGCGAAGGGATATATTCTTGATGGATTCCCAAGAACAATTCCACAGGCAGAGGCGCTTGACAAGGCACTCTCAGCAATTGGAGATTCAGTTGACTATGCAATAAATGTTGAGGTTCCAGATGAGAATATCATTGAGAGAATGTCAGGCAGACGTGCATGTGTAGGATGTGGTGCTACATACCATATCGTATACAATCCTACAAAGGTTGAGGGTAAGTGTGATACATGTGGTGCAGACCTCATACTCAGAGATGACGACAAGCCTGAGACAGTAAAAAAGAGACTTGATGTATATCATGAGCAGACACAGCCTCTTATTGATTACTATAAGGCAAAGGGAATTCTTAAGGAAGTAGACGGAACAGTGGATATGAAGGATGTATTTGCTGCCATCACTGATATATTAGGTGAGTAAATATGAAAGGTATTTCCATAAAATCCCAGGAAGAGATTGAACTTATGAGGGAGGCTGGAAGAATTCTTGCCATAACTCATGAGGAACTGCGAAAAGCACTGAAACCGGGCATGTCGACATATGACATCGACAGGCTAGGTGAGGAGGTTATACGGAGTTATGGCTGCGAGCCATCGTTTCTTAATTATCAGGGGTATCCGGCATCGATATGTGTATCAGTAAATGAGGAGGTTGTTCATGGAATACCTTCTAAAGACAGAATACTGAAGGATGGAGATATCGTAAGTCTGGATGCTGGAGTTATATATAAGGGATATCATTCAGATTCAGCCAGAACATATGGCATTGGTGAGACAACGGATCTTGCAAAGTATCTTATGGAAGCGACAAAGCAGTGCTTCTTCGAGGGGATGCAGGCTGCAAGAGCTGGAAATCATGTGCGCGATATAGGGATTGCGATAGAGTCATATGCCGATGAGTGCGGGCTTGGAGTTGTGATAGATTTGGTAGGACATGGAGTTGGGAAGAATCTGCACGAAGAACCGGAGGTTCCAAACTTTGCGACCAGAAGACGCGGACCAAAGCTTAAAGCTGGCATGACAATAGCGATAGAGCCGATGATCACATTGGGGGATTATGATGTGAGATGGCTGGATGATGGCTGGACAGTTGTGACTGCCGATAGATCACTGGCAGCACACTACGAGAATACAATACTTATAACTGATTCGGATCCCGAGATATTATCAAGGGCGGATGGAATAGAGTTATAGTTGTTATATAGAACTCATAAGTTGATTTAGTATAATAGGAGGATTTTAGAAAATGTCAAAGGCAGATGTAATCGAAGTAGAAGGAACAGTAGTTGAGAAACTTCCAAATGCAATGTTTCAGGTAGAACTTGAGAATGGACACAAGGTTCTTGCTCATATAAGTGGAAAGCTCAGAATGAATTATATAAAGATTCTTCCTGGCGATAAAGTTACCATAGAGTTATCACCATATGATCTCACAAAGGGCAGAATCGTATGGAGAGATAAATAAACACTATATATTTGAGGAATAAACAAGAGAAATAATAAAAAAAGTAAAATTTGCTATTGCATTTTAACGTTTCAAATGGTAGAATGCTAATTCGTAGCGGACTTTTTTTGAAAGGAGAGTTTCTAATGAAGGTTAGAGCATCAGTAAAACCTATCTGCGATAAGTGCAAAGTTATCAAGAGAAAGGGAATCGTTAGAGTTATCTGCGAGAATCCAAAGCACAAGCAGCGTCAGGGTTAATCAAAAAAGGAAAAGAAGTATATGGATGATAGCCCATCCCGTATTGAAAAATTAATGAAAGATTAATGAAAGATATGTAAGATATACTTATTTTCGTGCGTCAGTACATACATCTAATGTACTGTATTATTTAAAAGCGGCTGTGGCATATAACAATTTATGCCGATACAATTATATAATTATACAACTTAGTTGAAGGCGACAGTGTATGCATTTCACCCCATAGCAATGTGTTATGGGATACATTTGTGAATTCAGCTTAAAAGAAGATTTTACGGAGGTTATTATAATGGCTCGTATTTCAGGTGTTGATTTACCAAGAGAGAAACGTGTTGAAATTGGTCTTACTTATATCTATGGTATAGGACTTCCTTCATCACAGCGTATTCTTAAGGAAGCAAACGTTAATCCTGACACACGTTGCGCAGATTTGACTGACGATGAGGTTAGAAGACTCAGCGAAGTTATCAAGGCAACACAGGTAGTAGAGGGAGATTTACGTAGAGAGATAGGCTTCAATATTAAGCGTTTACAGGAGATCGCTTGCTATCGTGGTAAGCGTCATAGACAGGGACTTCCTGTTCGTGGACAGAAGACTAAGACTAACGCTAGAACTCGTAAGGGTCCTAAGAAGACTGTTGCTAATAAGAAGAAGTAATATTTTATAGAATATATTTGTAAAAAACCATAGGAGGTTTAGGCTAATGGCTAAGCAGGCAACTAAAAAAGTGGCTAAGAAGCGTGTCAGAAAGAGCGTACAGCACGGACAGGCTCATATTCAGTCATCTTTCAATAATACAATTGTTACATTAACAGACGCTGAAGGCAATGCGCTTTCATGGGCAAGCGCTGGTGGATTAGGATTCAAGGGTTCTAAGAAGTCAACTCCATATGCTGCTCAGATGGCTGCAGAGACAGCTGCAAAGGCTGCTGCACCTTACGGACTCAAGACAATCGATGTATTTGTTAAGGGACCAGGTTCAGGAAGAGAGGCTGCAATTCGTGCACTCTCAGCATGTGGTATAGATGTAGTAAGTATCAAGGATGTTACTCCGGTTCCACATAACGGATGTCGTCCACCAAAGAGAAGAAGAGTTTAATTTTAGGAGGTACAAACAAGATGGCAGTAGATAGAACCCCAGTTCTTAAGAGATGCAGATCTTTAGGCATGGAGCCAATGTATCTCGGAATAGACAAGAAGTCAAACAGAAAACCAAACAGATCAAATAGAAAGCAGAGCGAGTATGGACTTCAGCTCCGCGAGAAGCAGAAGGCAAAGTTCATTTATGGTGTACTTGAGAAGCCTTTCCGTAATCTTTATGCAAAGGCAGAGCAGCAGAAGGGATTAACAGGTCCTAACCTCATGACATTGCTTGAGCTCAGACTTGACAACATTATCTTCAGATTAGGCTTTGCCAGAACAAGAAGAGAGGCAAGACAGATCGTAGATCATAAGCACGTACTTGTAAACGGCAAGTGTGTAAACATCCCTTCATATTCAGTTAAGCCAGGCGATAAGATTGAGATCAGAGAGAAGAGCAAGTCTCTTCAGAGATACAAGGATATCATGGCAGCAACAGAGGGCGTTCTCGTACCAGGCTGGTTGACAGCAGACAGAGATAACCTCACAGGTGAAGTTGTAGAGAAGCCAAGCAGAGAGCAGATCGATGTTCCTGTAAATGAGACTCTTATCGTCGAGTTATATTCTAAGTAAGATTTGTTCTTTATTTATACATTTTGTAACTTGGAGTGTAGCATTTTAAAACCCGTAAAGGAGGGGCTTAGATGTTTGAGTTTGAAAAACCAAAAATCGAGATCGTTGAGACTTCAGATGACAACAAGTATGGCAAGTTTGTAATCGAGCCTTTAGAGAGAGGTTACGGTATAACACTTGGTAACTCACTTAGAAGAATAATGCTTTCTTCATTGCCAGGTACTGCTGTAAGCCACGTTAAGATAAAAGGTGTTTTACATGAGTTCAGCTCAATACCAGGTGTAAAAGAGGATGTTACTGAGATCATAATGAACATCAAGAATGTCGTTATTAAGAACAACTCAGATACATTCGAGCCAAAGCAGGCATATATTGATGTCGTTGGTGAGAGAGTTGTTAAGGCGGGAGATATCAAGGTTGACGGAGATATCGAGATCGTCAATCCAGACCTTGTTATAGCAAACCTTAGTGGCCCTGATGCAAAGCTTGAGATGGAGCTTACAATTGCCAATGGTCGTGGATATGTGAGCCTTGACAAGAACAAGGAAGCAGATGCACCTATTGATGTTATCGCTATTGACTCAATCTTCACCCCTGTTGAAAGAGTAAACCTTACAGTTCAGAATACACGTGTTGGTCAGGTTACTGACTATGATAAGTTAACTCTTGATGTATATACAAACGGAGCTCTTGCTCCAGACGAGGCAGTAAGTCTTGCTGCAAATCTTCTGGTAGAGCACTTAAAGCTGTTCGTAGATTTATCAGAGAACGCACGTCTTGTAGATGTTATGGTTGAGAGCACAACAGACGAGAAGGAAAAGGTTCTTGAGATGAATATCGATGAGCTTGAGTTGTCAGTTCGTTCATACAACTGTCTCAAGAGAGCTGGTATCAACACAGTTCAGGAACTTATCAATAAGACACCAGAGGATATGATGAAGGTTCGTAACCTTGGTCGTAAGTCACTGGATGAAGTTTTAGCTAAGCTTAAGGAGCTGGGCTTAGCGCTTAATCAGAACGAGGACTAATAAATTAGTTTTCGCATACCACTCAAGCTGAATAATAGTAAGCACAGTGAAGACCCGCAAAGGGTATAGGAGGATAATTAAAATGGCAAAGTATAGAAAGCTTGGAAAAGCAAGCGCACAGAGAAACGCATTACTTCGTAACCAGGTAACTCAGTTACTGTATCATGGAAAGATCAAGACAACAGAGGCAAGAGCTAAGGAAGTTGTTAAGATCGTAGAGAAGCTCATCACATTAGCAGTTGCTGAGAAGGACAACTACGATGAGGTTACAGTTCAGGCTAAGGTTGCTAAGAAGGATAAAGATGGCAAGAGAATCAAGGAAGTTGTAGATGGTAAGAAGATTACTGCATACGACACAATTGAGAAGAAGGTAAAGAAGGATCAGCCTTCAAGACTTCATGCCAGAAGAGAGATGCTCAAGGTTTTATATCCAGTTGTTGAAGTTCCTACAGATGCTGCTGGTAAGAAGGCCGGTACAAAGAAGATCGATTTAACACAGAAGTTATTCGACGAGTACGGTACAAAGTACGCAGGACGTAAGGGTGGTTACACAAGAATCATCAAGATCGGTCAGCGTAAGGGTGATCAGGCTCTTGAGGTTATTCTCGAGTTAGTATAATCATATAATCAATAAGATTTATACAAGTATATAAACAGGGCTGCAGTACATAGACGTATTAGTATACGTTTTGTGTACGGCGGCTCTTTTTTATAACAGGAAAACCTGTCATGTGATATATTGAAAGATATGATAGCTATCTACAAGGAAATAGTATGAGTTTTATAAATATCAAAGGATTATCTCATAAATTTAATATAAAAGATAAGGACGGTAATAAGGTAGGGGAGAACTGGGCTGTAAAGGACGTTGATTTTCTTGCAGATAAAGGAGAGATGATAGCGATTCTTGGACGAAATGGTTCGGGTAAATCAACATTTGCAAGACATTTAAATGGGCTTCTTGTGCCACATGAGGGAACCGTGATAATAGGTGGACAGGATCTGTCCAAAGTGAGTGTATTGTCATCAATCAGAAGACAGGTGGGAATGGTATTTCAGAACCCGGACAATCAGATAGTTGGGAATACGCTTGCTGAGGACGTTGGATTTGGGCTTGAAAATCTCGGTATATCAAGTGCTGATATATGGGATAAGATTGACGAGATGCTTGAATTGACGGGCCTTGCGGCATACAAATACAGCAATACTTCAAGGATAAGCGGTGGACAGAAGCAGAGACTTGCGATAGCGTCAGCCATGGCTATGACGCCGGAGTGTATAGTTCTTGACGAGGCTACATCCATGCTTGACCCGCAGGGGGCACGAGATATGCTGGAGCTTGTGCAGAAATTGCACAGAGAGAAGAATATAACCGTTATCATGGTGACTCACAAGATATCTGAGGCACTTATGGCGGATCGAGTATATATATTGGACAATAGTAAGATAGTTGCAGAGGGGACACCGGAGGATGTATTTACCGATGTTGAGAGACTTAAAAAATACGGACTTGAGATTCCTGTTAGAATGAAGCTTGAAGCAGGAATACCTGTAGACATCTGCAGTGAGTACAAGAAAAAACATTTGCAGATAAGCCAGGATGCGGGAGTTCCCGCGGATCATATAGGTGACAGTGGTAATTCTCTCAGTAATTTAAGGAGATGTATAGTTGAGCTTCAGAATGTGTCATACTCATATATGAATGGAAATGAAGAGTATAAGGCGCTTTCTGATATAGACCTGAAGATATATGAGGGGCAGGTAGTGTCGGTGATCGGACAGACAGGTTCGGGAAAGAGCACGCTATTACAGATGATAAATAAGCTTATAGCCCCACAGAGTGGACACGTATATCTGTATGAAACAGATGTGCAGAGAGTAAGGAATATAAAGGATATAAGAAGGCGTATAGGATATGTGTTTCAGTTCCCAGAATCGCAGCTGTTTGAGAACACGGTGCTAAAAGACGTAATGTATGGACCGATCAACTTTGGCATGTCTAAGGAGGAAGCAGAGCGGGCAGCGGAAAATGCGCTGGATCTTGTTGGCGTTCCGAAGAAATATGCGGATTATTCACCGTTTGAACTGTCAGGAGGACTAAAAAAGCGAGTTGCTATAGCGGGAATACTTGCGTATGAACCGGAGATATTGATACTTGACGAGCCTGCGTGTGGACTTGATGGTGAGAGCCGGGAACAGTTGTGGAATCTTATACGAACGCTCAACAGAGAAAAAAATGTGACCATCATACTGGTATCCCACGATATGGAGGATGTGTACGAGATGTCAGAGAGGGTTCTTCTTATGGATCATGGTAGAATCGTGTATGATGGGGGAACGGTAGGCTTCTTTGATGATAAGGAGCTACTTGACCGATATGGTATAGAGACTCCAGATGGTTTTAAAATGTGGCAAAATCTTTAAAATGGTGGTTAAATTAGCTAGATTTTAAGCGATGTTTATAATATATGACCGGATGTTCAAAATAGATGATCAAATAGGAGACTTTAGAATGATTCGAGACATTACGATAGGACAATATTATAGTGGTGAATCGGTGATCCACAGAATGGATCCAAGGACCAAACTTGCAATCACATTTGTATATGCAATATCGCTTTTTCTCTGCAAAGACTGGATCATGATACTGACAGCAACTGTATTTCTTTGTACATATGTAGCTGTTAGCAGGGTTCCCTTAACATATATATGCAAAGGCCTCAAGGTTATATGGATGTTTATTTTCTTTACAGCAATATTCAGTGTGTTCAATGGTGATGGAAATGTGATATGGAGCTGGCACAGACTTCGGATAACAGACAAAAGCGTGATGACAACAGTGCTGGTTGTGGTGCGGCTTGTATATCTCATAATTGGTTCATCAGTGATGACGTATACTACGCGACCTATGAACCTGGCAAATGGTCTTGAGAGCAGCCTGGGATTTTTGAAGAAGGTCAAAGTTCCGGTGGCAGAGATGGCTATGATGCTCATGATCGCGCTGAGATTTATTCCTATTTTTATGGAGGAGCTGGATAAGATCATGAAAGCACAGCTTTCCAGAGGCGCGGATTTCGAGAGTGGAAATATATTCAGAAGGATAAAGAGTTATGTGCCTGTATTTGTGCCGCTTTTTGTGTCAGCGATAAGGAGAGCTATTGATCTGGCACAGGCAATGGATGCCAGATGTTTTGACGGCAGTGAGGGTAGAAGTCGTATGAATCCTTTAAAATACAGTGGAACAGACTATGTAGGTTATGCTATAGTGTTGATGTATCTGGGGTGCATGATAGTGTACAGATGTGTATTGTAGAAAATACTGTGGATATTATTCCATGATACCTGAATGATTTGGAATCAAGATCTGCACTGCATATAGACTTGACTGAGAATGTATTAGTGGCAGAGCAATTTAGATACATTGATAAGTATAGAAAAGGATATAGATATGAAAAGAGTAAAATTGGTCGTGGCCTACGATGGAACAAATTATTGCGGATGGCAGGTCCAGATAAATGGAATAACTGTGGAGGAGGTCCTGAATAAGACTCTCAGCGAACTCTGCCACGAGAATATAAAGGTGATAGGAGCCAGTAGGACGGATTCCGGAGTGCATGCCCTGGGGAATGTGGCGGTATTTGATACTGAATCAGGGATACCAGGAGAAAAGTTTTCATTTGCGCTTAATCAGCGGCTTCCGGAAGACATAAGGATACAAGAGTCCTGCCAGGTGGCGGACGATTTTCATCCGAGATACTGTGATACGATCAAGACATATGAATACAAGATATTAAACAGAAGATTTGATATGCCGACGGAGCGTCTTTACTCGACATTCGTCTATTATCCGCTTGATATAGATAAGATGAAACGAGCTGCGGCTGTTCTGGTAGGAGAGCACGATTTCAAGAGCTTCTGTTCAACAAGATCACAGGTAGAGAATACAGTCCGTACAATAACAGATATAACCATAGATAAAGTTGGTGATATGATACATATAAGGATCAGCGGTAATGGTTTCCTGTACAATATGGTCCGTATCATAGTGGGAACTTTGATGAAGATAGGTCTTGGAATCTGGCCAGAGGACTGTATGGAGTCAATACTTGCGGCGAAGGATAGGACGAAAGCAGGACCGAAAGCCGAAGCAAAGGGGCTTACTCTTGTGGAGATAAAATATCTGTAAACGTAAACGCTGTAGACGTATAATATTTGTCGGGATAAGATAAAATTGCTGATAATATGTTGGCAGTTCACAAAATAGCGTGGTTATATTTTGTATATAATAACTTGGAAAAGTGGACTTGAAATAATCTAGAAATAAGAATGAAAAGTGGAAAACATCTAGCAAAAAAGTGAAAAATAGATGAAAAACATTGTGTGGAATGCACAAAAAATAATGAAAATAAGAGCCAATCATGTTATAATTACATTGAAATGCTGCTACATGACGGATATGTCAGGAATTGTTTCGAAGTGTTCGGAATATTTCAAGGTGTTTCAGTGAAGATAACATGATTGGCTTTTTATTTTGATTTTAGGAGGGCAAACGATGGCAAGATTTACATTACCAAGAGATTTATATCACGGAAAAGGTGCTTTGGAGGCACTCAAAACATTCAAGGGTAAGAGAGCTATGGTCTGTGTTGGAGGCGGATCCATGAAAAGATTTGGATTCCTTGACAGGGCAGTTCAGTACCTTGAGGAAGCTGGAATGGAAGTTAAGTTATTTGAGGGAATTGAGCCAGATCCTTCAGTAGAGACGGTTATGAAGGGTGCAGCAGCCATGCTTGAATTTGAGCCAGACTGGATAGTGGCCATCGGCGGTGGTTCACCTATAGATGCAGCAAAGGCTATGTGGATAAAGTATGAGTATCCTGATGCGACATTTGAGGATATGTGTAAGGTATTTGGAATCCCTGAACTTAGAAAGAAAGCTCATTTCTGCGCTATTTCTTCAACATCAGGAACTGCAACAGAGGTTACCGCATTCTCGATCATCACAGATTACGAGAAGGGAATCAAGTATCCGATAGCTGATTTTGAGATTACACCCGATGTTGCGATCGTAGATCCTGAGCTGGCAGAGACCATGCCTCAGAAGCTGGTTGCACACACAGGTATGGATGCCATGACTCATGCAATCGAGGCTTATGTATCGACAGCAAACTGCGATTTTACAGATCCACTGGCACTTCATGCGATCAAGATGATCCAGAATGATCTGGTTGGATCATATAATGGAGACATGGAGAAGCGTGACGCGATGCACAATGCACAGTGTCTTGCAGGTATGGCATTTTCAAATGCACTGCTTGGAATCGTACATTCAATGGCACACAAGACCGGAGCAGCATTTGCCGATTACGGTGCACATATCATCCACGGAGCAGCAAATGCGATGTATCTCCCGAAGGTTATCGCTTTCAATGCAAAGGATGAGACAGCAAAGATTCGTTACGGCGAGATAGCAGACTTCATGGGCCTTGGCGGAGAGACACTCGACGAGAAGGTAGCTCTTCTCATCGCATATCTGCGCAAGATGAATGATGAGCTGAACATACCTCACTGTATCAAGAATTATGGACCTGACAGCTATCCATGTGCGCAGGGCTTTGTTCCGGAGGATGTATTCCTTGAGAGACTTCCTGAGATCGCTGCAAATGCGATACTTGATGCATGTACAGGCTCCAACCCAAGACAGCCAAGCCAGGAGGAGATGGAGAAGCTGCTGAAGTGCTGTTACTATGACACAGAGGTGGATTTCTAAATAAAAGATAGTATTTACAGACAGAAGAATGAATGATAATATGGTATCCGGCGGTGCACATGTATCGCCGGATATTTTTGTTGGAAAAAATAGTTGACAACAAAATGTAATTATAATATACTTGCAAAGTATGCGAAGTTTATAAGTATGTTTCGAACCAATGCCCCGGTAAGGAATGTGCTGAATATACATTAGTAAAGAAGATTATAAAGAATAATTTAGGAGGTACCACGATGAAGAGCTTTATGGCAAGCCCATCAACAATAGAGAGAAAGTGGTATGTAGTTGACGCTACAGGACATACTTTAGGTCGTCTTGCATCAGAGATCGCAAGCATTTTAAGAGGAAAGAACAAGCCAACATATACACCCCACATTGATACAGGTGATTATGTAATAGTAGTAAACGCTGACAAGATCCAGGTAACTGGTAAGAAGTTAGATCAGAAGGTATACTATAACCACTCAGATTATGTAGGTGGTATGAAAGAGACAACTCTTCGTGAGAAGATGGCTAAGAAGCCAGAGGATGTTATCTACCTTGCAGTTAAGGGAATGCTTCCAAAGGGACCACTTGGCAGAGAGATGATTACAAAGCTTCACGTATACGCTGGTGCAGATCACAAGCATCAGGCACAGAAGCCAGAAGTATTAGAGATTAAGTACTAAGAAGGAGGAGATTAACAGATGGCTAAGACAACAAAGTTCTATGGAACAGGAAGAAGAAAAAGCAGTATCGCCAGAGTTTACATCACTCCAGGTACTGGTAAGATTGTTATAAACAAGAAGGATATGGATGAGTACTTTGGCCTTGATACACTCAAGGTTATCGTAAAGCAGCCACTCGTTGCTACAGGCACAGAAGGTAAGTACGATGTACTCGTTAACGTATGTGGTGGTGGTTTTACAGGTCAGGCTGGAGCTATCAGACATGGTATTTCAAGAGCACTCCTTGAGGTTGATGCTGAGTACAGACCAATCCTTAAGAAGGCTGGATACCTTACAAGAGATCCAAGAATGAAGGAGAGAAAGAAGTACGGTCTCAAAGCCGCTCGTCGTGCTCCACAGTTCTCAAAGAGATAAGGAACGATCAAATTCAAATTTTCAAGAACCCGCAGAAATCAAGTGTTTCTGCGGGTTTTCTTTATTTTGCGCCGGCGCAAAAACTACCCAGGAATACCCTATTTTTTCGCTACTAGTAACACACTAGAAACACACTAGTAACACTCTACAAGGTGTTATGTGCATAACACTTTTTAATATTCTTGCGTAACTCAGGTTTGGACTTAGACCAGAACTGCGAGGTGCCATCTTCATATACAAAACCATCCTTTAGCGTGACTGTGTAGCCATCCTTCGTGTTGCCGGTAAGCGTTCTGATCATTCTTCTGTACTTATCAGCAATCTGCATTCTGTCAAAGATCTCCACTTGATTACCGGCTACCAAGCGACAGATATATTCATTCAAACTCAGACCATTATCAGCGGCCAAGGCCTTCCATTCCTCCTTAGTGCCCTTAGGGACTTGGAGGGTTATTCTGTCGTATTTATTTTTTACATAGGTGTTGATGTATTTTGATCTACTCATATCGTATTTATCGCCTCCAGCTTAAGTGGCAGTTCAATGTGTGTATATACGGTTTCTGTGACTCCCTGGCCCTTATGTCCGACTATCGACCTTACGATTCGCTCATCGACTCCGGCGGCGGTTAAGAGGGATACGCATGTGTGCCTTGCATCATGCGGTCTATGACCCTCATATACTGGATCCTTTTTCCCTTCAACAACGATAAATCTCCCAAAGCCGAGCTGAATCATGAGAGGAATCCAGTAGGAGTCATAATAGTTCTGATAAGTAAAAGGCTCTTCGTCAGGGGTACAGATAAGGTTGTCACAATCCTTTGCCATCCAGTATTCAAATAAAGGGTATATTTTGTCTGCGATTGGAACTTCCCTGATTCCTGCATTTGTTTTTGATTCCTTCACATAGAACCATCGTTCATCCATGTGTATATCTTCTTTCTTAAGCTCCAGGAGCTCGCCTATACGCACACCAGTGTATATAAGGATCAATAACAACAGATAAATAGTAGTTGGACTTGTACAGGCTCCAGAGGGTCGTTATTTCGCGTTTCGTGAATGGCGTTCGTTTGATAGAGTTCGGGTTTCCTGGCTTAGATATATCGACATACCTGACCATATCCCTTTTATCCTGTGGTACAATCTCATGGATCACAGCGTAGTCATACACAAGTCCAAATAAGATTTTCAATTTTTTCAAGGTAGGTGTATTTTTACCACTTTTATCAACAACCTTCTGCAGGTGATCTAGCTTTATCTGACGTATTGGCATATCCTTGATATCATCACACAATGCATAAGCCGCCTTATATCCATTGATGTTTGACTTGCTTACGTTCTCGAAGTGTATATCAGACCACTTATCATAGACCTCGGCAAAGGTGATAGTATCGTGGTGTAGATCATAGGGATCCTTATTATATTCGACCAGAGCAGTCAGAGCTTGCGCCCTGGTTTCGTAGTATCCAATAAAGCTATAGATAGGATATGATTTCCCGCGATCTTCATCAAATGTCCAGCCGACAGTCTTGCGGGCTGCCCACGGCTTGCGTCGTTTGCCAGACAATTTGTAAACGGATCCGAAACCGTTCGCATTCCTCATACTTCATCATCCTTCCTAAAAAAGGGCATAAAAAATAAGCCCTGTTAAAATCTGAAGGCTTATGATATAATCATATTGCGATTTACGGTTATTCATAAGCCTAGTTTGTGGGTAACTTGTCCTCTGGGTGTTGGTAGCACCTGGAGGATTTTTTATATATATTGTCCATGCTTAAGGATCCATAGGCACCTGAGAGCTCCGACGCAAGGCACAAGAGCTACAAAAAAGTAGATCAGGAAGAATCCTGGCATATCAAAAGCAATAAGAGATATCAATGCTGCTATAAAAAGTATGCTGCTAGCACACTCGCATATGGTCTTAATTGTTTTCACTTTACGCTTTGTATATAGCTTATCGTTGTAAGTAATCATAAAATCAAACTCCTTAATTGCGCCGGCGCAAACGAACCGGTTACAGATTGTCACCAACTGCCAAGATAGACTTGTAAATGAGCCTTTGACAAATACCTAAAATATTGTATAATGTACTTAACAAGACAGTCGAGCGATAGATACGACCTATCCGTCCGGCAAACTATTTCAAAGTTAAGACACCTCGTAAGCTTGCTGGCTGAGGTGTCTTTTCTTATTTTCTATTATTCAGAATCGTTACAATAAGTATTGCAGTGGTTAATATAACCATAAATTCCTCATATGTACTCATAAGGCACCACTCCCTTCCAAGACTCGAACGGATATGGTGTAACACCCCTCGGCTGCCCGGTTAAATACATTATTCAATTGTAGATATCAGGTATGCTGTCATTTTGAACTGGTGACAATTTGTCACCAGTTATTTGTTTTTTATAAATAAAGTCATTTTGACACTGAAATCGTGGTTTTTTGTAGACATAGAATATTTTCCATCGTCATTCTCACTTACGATTTTAAAAGGTCCGTCACATATATCAGCATATACATAAACTATGGCTCCTGAGTCCATAAGTTTTTTTACTTTTGCACACTTTGAGGCTGGTACATATCCCACATGAGTTTCTTCAAAGTAAATAGCAATGGCATTAGGATCATATTGGTTGTCGGGTTCAGGAATCAGCTCCGCTTCACCGCCGCCTTGCTCGTATTTGTAAATACGCTCGTCTATCATACCCATTTCAACAAGCTCCTTTTTTGTCATAGTAAAATCGTAATTTTCATATAGGATGTCGTAAAGGTTATCTTTTCTAAAACTGGTTCCCGATGCCTTGAAATTGTATTCCTTGTCATAATCAGGCATTACAAAACGTGCTTTATTTGGCTCGTCAGTAGATACATGAGAATCTGTGACGGCTTCATTTTGATGACTTTCGATTGTTGTTGTATCAGCATTATTATCATGTACTGTTGATGGTTCAGGAGTTGCTATTACCAGAGGTTCTCGAACTAACTGTGTTTGTACTGGTTGAGATCCCTGAAACACCTGAGCCTGCGCTTTCTGAACTTCCTGTGTAATCTGTGGTGACTCAGGTGTTGGTATGCATGGCTTATTATATGAAACTGGTACACTGGCAGCAGGTTGAGCTGGCAGTGGTGAAACATTAGCCTGTGCAGGCGGGGTTGATACTCCGTGTTTTAAAATCCATTTGCCTCGTAAATACATACACGTAAATACAATAGCGAGTATGAAAAATAAAAGCAGCCACATAGAAACATGCCAAAAGGCTACAAAAAATGCGATAAACGATATAAACGCAAGACAGCCAATTAAAGTGGTTTTATTTTTCAATGCCTTTTTCGAATAGCTTTTCTTCTTGTAAACAAAATCATTCATTATAACCCCTCCTAAAATTTCGCTCTTAATTCAATAACCTTGCCAATGATTCGAACAGGTTTATTTTTTATAGTTTCTTCATCGAAGTAAAGAGGGGAGTAGCTAGGGTTAGTGGATATTAACTCCAACCCCTCTTTGTACTTCCGTAGCCTTTTGCATACGGCATCATCACCGTTGATCAATGCAATAACAGTGTCGCCAGTCTCTGCGTCATCCTGTTGCCTTACAATCACAACATCACCATTGCTGATCTTAGGTTCCATGCTATCGCCCTTGATCTGAAGAGCAAAGAAGTCACCAGTCTTGGCAAGATCTTCTGAGATCTCCTCAGTGTCAATAATTTCAGTGATGGCATTAATCGGAATGCCAGCAGCTACTCGACCTAGGACGTTTATAGATACACCATGATTTTGAGAAATAGGCTCGTTACTGTTTGAGCACTGCAAATCTTTGGAAGCTAAATCATCCATATCAATATTGAAGATAGATGCAAGTTCTCTAAGTTTTTTTACGGGAGGCTCAGATACACCTGATTCCCATTTCTGAATAGTTGTATATGATTTGTATCCTAATTTATCTGCAAGGGAATCCTGTGATAGTCCTTGTTTTAGTCTAAGGTATCTTATATTATCACCTAACATTTTAATTACCTCCTTTACATCCTCAGAATATATCATAATTGAATATAATTCAAGTATATTTTAATAAAAACGAAAAAAACTTGAAAAAAAATCAAGTGAGGTATTGACACATGAAAATAATTCATGTAATATGCATACATGAAAATAATTCATGTGGAGGTGATACAAAAATGCAGCAGTACACACTAAAGGAGTTGCGTGCAAGAAAAAACGAAACACAGGAGCAGACGGCAAAGGCATTAGGAGTGTCGACGCAGACATATAATGCATGGGAAAGGAGCATATCAAATGTGGCTGTAAGTAAAGTGAGCGCAGTGGCAAGACATTTCGGTGTTAAGCTGGGCGATATTTTTTTGAATTGAACATGAAAATAATTCATGTAAAGGAAAGGAGAATACGTTGATAAAGACAATCATATGCCTGCTTCTCGGAGCAGCCATCGAACAGGTGCTTTCCCGCTTTTGGGAAATATACAAAGCGTACAAGAGAACTGTAAATAAACATGAGTGGAGTTACATAGATAATGAAGATTTTATAACGCAGCAGTACATCTCGGTGGTGATGATACTGCTGCAGGTGCTCATAGTGACGCAAGAATTGTTAATTCTGCAGCGACTATAGCGATGATCAATGGCAAGAGAAAAGACTCTACAGCAACTTTACACCGATGCCTTGATAAAACAGCTTTTTCTATTTTGAAAAAGTTGAAACCGAAATGAGTAAGCTCGAAACTTGGTTCTGGAATAAATTCAAGTTTCTGTATAATACCCAATTCTTCAAGATATTTTAGGCATTCATATAGTTCGTTATTTCCGATTTCGCTTTCCGGAATGTAGGAACGAATCATAAATAGTGTAATTTCACTGCCGTTGTAATACATGTCATACATTTTATCGACACATGTATACAAGATCTTTTCACCAGTCTTGGTCAATATAGGGAGTTCATCCATAATTTCACCCCCCTTCCATATGGTTTGGTGTTGGCGCACCTGTGGAAATTATAAGGCGAAAATGTGGAAACAACAAGAGAAAGGAGAATGCATATGTTTAACATGAACAAACTTGACGAAACAATTGAATACATAGAGGACAAGATAAAAGACGGCCAGGACAGCCCGGAAATGATAACTGCCCTGTCAAGCATTGTACAAGCTCGAACGGTTGCCAGATCACTTAAAGAAAGCGAAGAGTAATCAACAGGGGTACAAATTGTACCCCAGAAGGAGTGTAGATATGGAATATATAGTAATAACTGCCGGCGTGTTCACAGGAGTGTTGATATATCACATCTTGGCCGACATATACAAACGATGCAAGAGGCGCAAAGCGGAGAAAGAGATGCGGAGAAAAGCCTGGGAATTTTACAAGATGCAAGGCATAGGAGCAGAGGAGGATGAGTGATGTTCATACTTAATAAAGACTGCAACGATGTGTACAACACGGATCACATTGTGAACATATATCGGGATGAGTGCACAATAAAGGTTTGTGCTGGCACGGCTACACGAGGAGGAGTTCTTGGCAAATACAATAACTATGATGATACACAGCTCGCATATAGCATGCTGATAAATGGTCTTAGACAGAATAATGGAGTGTTTGTTATGCCGAGTGACAAGGATCTTCTTATAAAAGCTACGGTATACCACCATCCCACAGGCAAGAAAACGAAGGGACATGGTGGTTCATGAAACAGAAGAGTATCAAAAGCATAAGACAGGAATTCCGTAAGGGCGGCGTATTCTACACGCCCCCAGAGCTCGCCGAAAAGCTTAAGGAGTATGTTGACATAAGCGTAAAAACTGTATACGACCCAACCTGTGGCGCTGGAAATTTACTGCGGGTATTTGACGATGACGTAGAAAAATACGGACAGGAGATTGATGCGGAGCAGCTCGGAATAGATATTCCAAACTTCCACGGGGCAGCAGGCGACACACTAATGTGCGATGCGTTCCCAGACATGAAGTTTGACTGCATCGTAGCAAATCCGCCGTTCTCGGTCAAGTGGGAACCGGACAAGCTGGATGATGATCCAAGATTCAGCGCTGCGCCAGTGATGGCACCGCCGTCGAAAGCGGATTGGGCATTTATGCAGCACATACTATATCATCTCTCAGATGAGGGAGTGGCTGTTGCCCTGGAGTTCCCTGGAATACTGTACAGAGGGCAGAGAGAAGGCAAGATCCGGCAGTGGTTCATAGAGAACAACTACATAGATAGAGTTGTCAATGTCCCCGGAAATACATTTGAGGACACAGCAATAGCCACATGCCTGATAGTGCTGAGAAAGAACCGCACGACTACAGACATAGTGATAGAGAACGATGGAATGAGCCGCCCTGTTCCCCTAGAAGAGATAGCGCAGAACTCATATGTCTTATCGCCAAGCACGTACGTGTCACAAGAGCCTGAAAGCGTAAGCATAGATCCTGATCAAGTAAAGTCGGATGCTCGAAAAGGCTTTCTTGAGAATCTACGGACGACGTTGGATGTCGAGGTGCTTGTTAGCAGTCTTGACGGAGGAAGTATACAGCCATTTATCGACGATATCAAAAAGATCGTAGCGGAATACGACATGCAACAGGAAGGAGAATAACCATGGAAGAAAAAAAAGACGGAAACCGAATCACAGTAAACGAAGCGGCTAGATTGATGCAGGTGTCCCCACAGTTCATCAGAACTGGACTCCAGCGAGGACAGCTCCCAATTGGATATGCAGTTAAGAACAAGAGTAAATGGTGGTACTACATTTCAAAAGCAAAGCTTGAGGAGGCTATTGGCTTGAGAGTGTAGTTCAGGACCCTTTCATCCGGGAGGCAGCAGTTGCTGTAGGCGGTTCGACTCCGCAAAGGTTCTTTATCAGCAGGAAAGGCACCTGCAATATATATCCGGGCATGTCAAAGCGGGATATATAGGCACTATGGAGATATGACGGCGGTCATGCCAGCTAGAGAGCATGTGGATGGCTGACAAGTTTTGCCGCTTTTTAATGAGAAAAACGGAAAACATAGTGCACAACTGCCTAATAACAAGGAGGTGACGATACATTGCAAAGAGCGCCACCAGAAGGAGAAAGAAAATGAAGAACAAAGAACTCAAAAAAAGAAGAGCAATAAAAAATGCAATACTCTACACCGTGGTTGGAGCAGCGCTGCTGTCGGCAATCATGTCACTGTACAGCCTGCTCCGCATGGCGTGGAGTTGGAAAGAATTTGCTGTGCTCATGCCGGTGCTCCTGATCAGCGTAACAATACTTATTCTGTTCTTCTATGCAAATGACGGTTTCGTGGATGACTACGAGATCATGATGTATTACGACGAGGAGGATGAGCTGGATGAAGATGAGTGAGGCACTTGCGTACAGAGCCGGATCAGATCACATACAGATAATCAGAGATGGCAACATGGTATTCACAGGCTATAAGACTTCACTGGAATTCATCAGAGGTGGCGCGAAACTTGCCGAGCTGGGAATCACAGGAGATGAAGAAGTAAAGCAGTATGACTGCCACCTTGAGATCAAGCATAGGGATTATGAACGGCTTGGACTCATGAAACCCATTCGGCCGGACATGGACATGCCGTATAAGTTTCAGGATTTGATGCTGACCATGTGGTACAGGATTGAAATATAAAAAAAGACAAGCGTCTGCAAACGCCTGTCAGGGTGAAAAAGTAAAAATATATACTGTTTATATTATATCACCCAGCCTAAAAAAAGCAAGGAAAACAGGGACGTGGGAGCCCTGTTTCCTACTTGATTAAGTTATTAAATATATGACCAAAGAGGGTGATTACATAGTTAAGAGAAAGACATACCTCTTCCGGAAGAAGAACATCATCGAGGTGGAAGAGTACCACGATGGAAGATATGGATCACCGGGCAGGAAGAGACAGCCGAGAGCAAAACCGACACCGGAGCAGATGGCATACGTCAATCATCAGAGCAAGGTGAAGAGATGCCGGCATAAGCTCCTGGAATATTTCGATTCCGGAGATACGTTCCTGACACTCACATACGAGAAGAGGAACAGACCGCCCACGATGAAGGACGCAATAGCAGACTTCCAGAAGATGATCCGGAAGGTGAAGAGGGAATATACCAAGCGAGGGCAAGAGCTCAGATGGGTCCGCAACATAGAACAGGGAACAAAAGGAGCATGGCACATACACCTTGTGGTGAACGAGATAGGAGACACAGCATCGATCATCAAAAGGGTGTGGGAGAAAGGCGGTATATATGCTGAGCAGATCAGACTATCAGACAAGATATACGATGAGGACTTCAGCAAGCTGGCCGAATACATGACAAAGGACGAGAACACCACAGAGGAGAAGGAGGACGGCACCACATCAAAGCCGAGACTTCGGCAGGCATCATATTCCACATCACGGAATATGCCACTGCCGGAGCCGAAGGTGGACAAGCTCCTGCATTGGAAGAGAGAACCAAAGCCGAAGAAAGGGTATGAGATAGTCAGGATATACGAGGGCATCAATCCGGTTACAAGTTACTCATACCGACGATACACGATGAGAAGGAGGGAGTAAATGGAGCGCATATATGTAAGCGTGGACAGCGCATCAACCAAGGAGACGCACAAGACATACAGTTACATCCTGGAACACTCCCAGGGCGGCAGAGTCACAAGAGTAGAAGGCTCTGGAATGATATACGGTACATATCACGCAGCTACAATATCAGCCATCACGGTGGCATTATCCAGATTCACAAGGCCTTGTGAGATAGAGATCATCTCAGCAGATGATTTTGTGCTCTCTATGATGACTAAGAACCTGGCACGCTGGGCGCTGGATGGATACACAACGACAAAGGGTAAGGATGTGGCAAACAAGGATCTGTGGGAACAGCTCTGGCCACTGTATATGAAACACAATATAACAACACGAAAGGATGGTTAATATGTTTGAGAGATTTGGCGAATTAGAAAGTTACAAAGAGATCAATACACTGGCGGAGAACCTGTTCAACGAAGGTGACGAGCTGAGTCTGTATGCGCTCGCAAAAGAGAATGGAATACCAAAGGACTTCGTAGATATGTACCTGCAGGGAGATATCCCAGAGCTTGTGGATGCACAGACCGCAGCCGTTGGAAAGCTTGATATTGAGATACAGGAGCTTAAGCCGCAGACGATCATGAAGGACTGGGCCGAGTACATCAAGGTCCAGGCGATGGAGCACGAGGACATAGCAATCAAGGTGAGAGAGAAATGCAAGAGTCTGAAGGGATGCATAGCAGAACTACTCAAGTGGTCATTTGGACACCAGACAGAGATAGACAAGGATATCTTGAAGGCAGCAGGTGTATCGGCAAGCAAAGTGACACTTGGTATTCCATGCATGGCCGAGGCGAAGAAGATCATCAATGACTATTACAGGAAGTAGGTGGGAGCATGAAGAAAAGAGCAATCGAAAGCATACCATTCATTCCAGCAATAAGGGCGAGAAAGAATAACGCTTACACGGCATCTGTACAGATCACCGACATAAAGGGAACAGAACACCTACTTGTTGACATATACGAAAACACCAAGAAGGGCAGAGAGACACCTAAGCTGAGACTTGCCTACACAAAAGCAGACTGGGGTGTATGGTATCCGGAAACAGGTGTGTGGAGCAGAAGAAGTATACATGATTCAGATTACAATATAGACATTTGGCTTGATCCCCCAAAGGATAGAGGAGCATTGACATTCATCCGACCTGATGATGCGCACCTTATCAGGGAATGGACGGAAAGCGGACCAATAACGTGGGCAGAGGCGTTAAAGAGATTGGAGGATAAAATCACACATGCCCGATGGCGTAAGAGCCAGGAGAACAAGCAGGCGAGACTTGCTGACAGGCAGGCACACACCCCACCACTTCCAAACGATCTTAAGGCTTGGGCTGAGCGCAGAATGTTTCAATCCCATTTTCTGTACTACAAGAGACATGGAAGGTATGCAGATATATGCTGCTCAGCATGTGGCCAGGTATCAACCGTATGCACAAAAAGGTCTGAAACATACGAAGGACAGTTTGAACGAATAGTATATCCAAAGCATGGTACTGCAGGCACATGTCCACGCTGTCACAAAAGCGGCGAATGGATGGCTCAGGGTAAGACTAAAGGCGTGTACGACATAACAAAGTATGTGTATGTAGGCCAGCAGTACAAAGACAATGGTGCAGTTATAAGGCTGGTTGAGATAGATAAAATGATAACTCTTGACATTGTGCTTGAGGGTGACAAGGAGATCATGACAGGGGCAAAGGAGATCTTAAGTGTAAACGAGATAGTCAGAGAGTACATAGAACCAGGGAAAAAGCCACAGAGAGACTTCCACAAATACAATTGCTGGGCACAGAGAGACTATTGGGATGACTGCAACCTGTCTGGAATAGCAAACATAACATTACATGATGGTCTTGTATACGATAAGACATGGAACGAACTGGCAGACACCTGCCTTAGATATTCCGCGGCAAAGGAATATATGCAGGGCAAGGTCGGAAATCTCATAAACTATGCAGAGCGGTATATGCAGTATAAACAGCTTGAGTTTCTGGTAAAGGCAGGATTTACGAAGCTGGTTGACGAAATGGTAGATCACTACTGTGGCTGGATCTCAGACGGGAATGCTGCGAATCCGGCAGGCTTCCTCGGGATATACCCAGAACGGGTGAAACTCTTACAGAGCGAACAGGGAGACACGGAGCTTTTAAGAGTCCTGCAGAGGGAAAAGAAAGCACAGGCACACTACAGCGATGAGGAACTTGAAACATACAGAATCTTCCAAAACTACGGAAGTTTGTCAACAATGCTTGAACACATGAGCATTATCAAGCTCAAGCACTACATAGAGAAAATCTCGGGTGCAGATATCGGAGCTGGAATGTGTGCAAATGCTCACGCCTGGGTGATGCAGCAGCTTAGGAGATATGGTGACTATATACACATGAGGCAGCAGTTGGGGTATGACCTTACAAACACTATATACCTTTTCCCTAAGGACCTCAAAACGGAGCATGACAAGCTGGTGCTTGAGGTGAACAAGGTTAAGGCAGACAAGCGGAAACAGGAGGTCAATGACAGATTCCCAGACATCAAGAAACATTACAGAGGTATCAGAAACAGATACTACTTCGAGAATGACGAGTATATCATCCGGCCGGCAAGGTCAGCCGCTGAGATCGTGGATGAGGGTAGAATACTTCACCACTGTGTTGGCGGTAATGACTATCTCACAAAACACAATACCGGCAAGAGTTACATCCTGTTCCTGAGATTCAAGAAAGACCAGGATGCACCATATATCACGATTGAAATAGACGACACGAAAATACTGCAGTGGTATGGAGCATATGACGAGAAGCCGGATAAGGGGAACATAGACAACTTACTCAAAGAATATGTCGCATGCCTTAAGGGCACTGCAGTAGCGATCACAGCATAGGAGGGTATATATGGAATACACACAGATGACACTTGACATGTGGATGGAGACAAAACGAAAGCTCAATGCTGAGCTCCTTGGAGTCCGCCGGAGCTTCGTCAAGATCGGATATCTGCTCAGGCAGATAGACGAGTCCAAGGGTTATGAGAATGACGGATATAAGTCAATAGCTGACTTCGCCAAGGGTGAATATGGCATGGAGGGCTCAACAGTGAGCCGCTTCATGGCCATCAACCGTGAGTATTCGATAGATGGATACTCGCAGGAACTGAAGCCGGAATATGAGGACTTCAAGCGCTCTCAGCTTGAAGAAATGCTTAAGCTG
>OKVH01000320.1_pt1 | contig 28674 bp, 27 predicted proteins | sample 1604791 | NCBI WGS metagenome assembly OKVH01 (sample SAMN01760919, study PRJEB22395) | human gut metagenome | reverse complement strand
CCTTTGCTTACAACTAATTTTACTTTGCTTCCTTTATTTACATTTTCGCCATCTTCTGGGTCTTGGCTTAGTACTATTCCGGCTTCTACTTTTTCATCATTTTCTTCTATTATTTCTGGTACTAAACCTGCATCTTTTAATTCCTTTTCTGCTTCTTCCTTTGTTTTACCCACAACATTTGGTACATCTACTTTTTCTGTTCCTTTACTTATAATTACAGAAATTTCGCTATGTTCTTTTATTTTATAATTCTCTTTGTATGTTGGGTCTTGAGATATTATTTTTCCTTTTTCTATGTTTTCATCATATTCTTCAGATTTTACAACTAACTTTAATTTTAAATCTTTTAATATTTGCTCTGCTTCTTCCTCTGTTTTGTTTACTAAATCTGGAATTTGTACTTCATTTGGATTTGCAATTTCTACAATTCCCATTGTTGCTCCAAAAGCTATAAAGAATAGCAATATTGCTCCAAGTATAGAAGATGCTACTTTGTGTTTTTTTATAAAATCTTTAAATTTATTTGATTTTTTCTCTTTTCCTTTATTATCTTTTTCGTTGGCTCTTCTTTCTGCTTCTGCAATCTCTTGAGTAGAAATTCTTTGTGTGGCAGCTCCTATGTTATTGCCTATATGTACAAAATTTTCATCTGGATTTTTTAATGCTGTATTTAAGTCTTTAACCATTTCCGTTGCAGATTGATATCTTAAGTTAATATCTTTTTGCATAGCCTTCATTATAATATCATTTACAACTTGTGGAATATTTTCGTTTAGTTCTTTTGGTTCTACTGGTTTTTCTTGCATATGTTTTAAAGCTACAGAAACTGGTGTATCTGCATCAAAAGGAACTTTTCCTGTTAGCATTTCATACATTACAACACCTAAAGAATATAAGTCAGATTTTGCATCTGTAAAACCTCCCCTAGCATGTTCTGGTGAAAAATAGTGTACAGAACCTATTGTAGTACCAAAAGCAGTTATCGTAGAGTTTGAAACTGCTTTTGCAATTCCAAAGTCTGTAACTTTTGCAATTCCATCTTCTGTAATTATAATATTATGTGGTTTTATATCTCTGTGAACTATATTGTTTTTATGAGCTGTTTCTAATGCAGAAGCAATTTGTGTTACAACATTTAATGACCATTTCCAAGGTAGTGGCCCATTTTCTTCTGTTATTATTTCCTTTAAAGTCTTACCTTTAATTAGCTCCATTACAATATAATATAAGTTACCTTCATTTCCTACATCAAAAATAGAAACAATATTTGGGTGTGTAAGACTTGCAGCAGATTGAGCTTCTATCCTAAATCTTTTTATAAATTCTTCATCTGTTGTAAATTCATCTCTTAATATCTTTACTGCTACATATCTATTTAAAACACGGTCTTTACTTTTATAAACCGTTGCCATTCCACCATTTCCTATTTTTTCTATTATTTCATATCTGTTACCTAATATTTTCCCCTCTAGGTCCATTATTTCATCTCTCCTTAATCATTATATACGATAACAACCGTTATGTTATCATATCCTCCTCTATCATTTGCTAGTTCGACCAACTTTGTTCCAGCATTTATGACATCATTTGTTACTATGTCATAAATTTCTTGGTTAGAAACCATATTTGTTAAACCATCTGATGTTAATAAAAGTACATCTCCTTTAAGAAATCCCTTTGTTGTTACATCTGGCTCTACATAAGGAGTACACCCTAATGCCTTCATTAACATATTCTTTTTAGGATGGTTTTCGGCTTCTTCTCTAGTTATTGTTCCTTCTTTTACCAATTTTTCTACATAACTATGGTCTGTTGTAAGCTTTCTTATAATATTTTTTCTTACTCTATATATTCTACTATCTCCAACATGACCTATATATATTTTATTACCATAACTTAAAACTAATTCCAAAGTTGTACCCATTCCTTCTAATTCTGGTATTTCTTTAGACTTTTCGAATACAACCATATTAGCATATTCCATACTACTTCTTATTAGTTCTTCTATATTTATTCTGTCATGTGTTATAGTATTAAAATTATTTGTTAAATATTTTCTAGCAGATTCTATTGCTAACTTACTTGCAATTTCTCCACCATTGTATCCACCCATTCCATCTGCTAGCATATATATTCTTAGTTCATTTTCATCTGATGGAATATAGTATGAATCTTCGTTTAATTCTCTTGCTTTTCCCAAATCGGTCTTAGCAAAACACTTCATTTTATCACCTCTAACGTTTTTCTTCTATCGTCTTTCTTCTTAGTTGTCCACATGCTGCTTCTATATCTGAACCTAGCTCTCTTCTTATTGTTGCTACAATACCATGTTCATTTAAGTAATCTCTAAATTTTATTATATTATTATTTGTAGACTTTACAAATTTACCATTTTCTATTTTATTTATTGGTATTAAGTTTACATGTGCCAGCATTCCACGTAATAAGCTAACTAATTCTTTTGCATCTTCTAAATTGTCGTTATTATCTTTTGCAAGTGCATATTCAAAAGATATTCTTTTATTAGTTTTTTCTATATAATATTTACATGCTTTCATTAGCTCTTCTATTGGATAAGCATTATTTACAGGCATCATATCACTTCTTTTTTTGTCGTTTGTTGCATGTAAGGATATAGATAATGTACATTGTATTTTCTTGTCTGCAAGTTCATAAATTTTAGGTACTATTCCACTAGTAGAAATGCTTATATGTCTTGCTCCTATATTTAATCCTTTTGGATTATTTAATATTTCTATCGCTTTTATTACATTGTCAAAATTATCAAATGGTTCTCCAATCCCCATAAATACTATATTAGATATTTTCGTATTTTCGTCTTGTTCTATTGCTATAATTTGCTCTACAATTTCTCCTGCTGTTAAGTTTCTAACAAAAGGAATTCCTGTAGAAGCACAAAATTTACATCCCATTTTGCAACCAATTTGTGATGATACACATACTGTTTTTCCATGGTGATATTCCATTAATACTGTTTCTATCATATTACCATCTAATATATTAAACAAGTATTTTTTTGTACCATCTTTTGATATTAATTTTCTTTCTATTTCGTAATTACATATCGAAAAGTTCTCTTTTAATTTATTTCGCAATTCTTTTGACAAATTTGTCATATCATCAAATTGTTTTACTTTTTCTTTGTATAACCACATAAAAACTTGTTCTGCTCTATATGGTTTTTCTCCTAATTCTTCAAATTCTTTTTTTAGATCGTCTAAATTATAATCTTTTATATTTTTCATTTTCTTTCTCTTTTTCACCTATTTTTTGTAAAATTATATATATCACAACTTAACGTTTTTTTCAACCATAAGCAAAAAAATAGAAGGATTTTTAGCATATTTTTTATAAGATACTATTCCTTCTATTTAATTTTTTTATAATTTAATTTATTAAATTTACATATATAGTAAATTAATCTTTTACATTATGCAGTTTCTATTTCATTTGGTCTTATTGTTTTTCTTTTTATTACTTGTTTTTTAGGTTCTTTGCTTTCATTTATTATTATTTCTGGTTTTGTCTTTTCATTTACAGTTTCTTTTGTTACAATACATTTTTCTATTTTAGGGTTAGATGGAATATCAAACATTATATCTCTCATAATTTCTTCTATAATAGAACGTAAACCTCTAGCTCCTGTTTTTCTTTCTATTGCTTTTTCCACTATTGCTTCTACTGCTTCTGGTTTAAATTCTAAATCTACGCCATCCATAGCTAATAGTTTTTTGTATTGTTTTACTAATGCATTTTTTGGTTTAGTTAATATGTTAATTAGTGCTTCTTTATCTAGTTCTTCTAGAGTTGTTACTATTGGTAATCTACCTACAAATTCTGGAATTAAACCAAATTTTAATAAGTCTTGTGGCAATATTTCTTTAAATACTTCTGTTTTTGTTTTCTTAGCAATTTCCTTCTTTTCTACCCCAAAACCTATTGCTTTTTTTCCTGTTCTTTGATCTATGATTTTCTCTAAACCTTCGAACGCACCACCGCAAATAAATAATATGTTCTCTGTATTAATTTGTATTAGTTCTTGGTGTGGATGTTTCCTTCCTCCTTGTGGTGGAACTGAAGCAGTCGTACCTTCTATAATTTTAAGTAATGCTTGTTGTACACCTTCTCCACTTACATCTCTTGTTATAGATGGATTTTCAGATTTTCTAGAAATTTTGTCTATCTCATCTATATAAATAATTCCTCTTTCTGCTTTTTCTATGTCGTAATCTGCTGACTGTATTAGTTTTAATAATATATTTTCTACATCTTCCCCAACATAACCTGCTTCTGTTAATGTTGTCGCATCTGCTATTGCAAATGGAACATTTAATATTTTAGCTAATGTTTGGGCAAGTAATGTTTTACCAGAACCTGTTGGCCCTAGTAATAATATATTACTTTTCTTTATCTCTACATCGTCTTTATTACTTTTTTCATCTTCATTATTTATTCTTTTATAATGGTTATATACAGCTACAGATAATGATTTTTTTGCATCTTCTTGACCTATTACATATTCGTCTAAAATAGTTTTTATTTCTTCTGGTGTAGGTACAACATCTTCTTCTACGGTTGTATATAAATCTTCTTCATCTTCATAATATTCATTTTCTATTATGTTTGAACAAACTTGTATACATTCGTTACAAATATATACACCAGGACCTGCAACTATTTTTTCTACACTATCTTGTGTTTTACCACAAAATGAGCATCTAATGTTTTTATTATTTTCATTTTTTTGCATAATAAGCGCTCCTTCTTTTATGTTATCCTTAGCATATAATTATCTTCTTTTATCCATAATACCATCTATAAGTCCGTATTTTAGAGCCTCTTCTGCTGTCATATAGTTATCTCTTTCTGTATCTCTATTAATTACTTCTATTGGTTGACCTGTTTTTTCACTTAATAATTTGTTTAATTTTTCTCTTGTTTTCATCATATGGTCTGAATATATTTTTATTTCTGTTGCTTGACCAGAAATTCCTCCTCCTTGACCACCTATTAATGGTTGGTGAATTAATATTTCTGAATTTGGTGTTGCAAATCTTTTTCCTTTTTCACCATTTGCTAATAATACTGCTCCAAAACTTGCTGCTAACCCTACACAAATGGTTGAAACTGGACAAGAAATATAATTCATTGTGTCTACTATAGCCATTCCATCTGTTATAGATCCTCCTGGGCTATTTATGTATAAATGTATTTCTTTTTCTGGATCTTCTGATTCTAAAAATAGCATTTGTGCTATTACAACACCAGCAGATGCACTATCTACTTGTTCTCCTAAAAATATTATTCTATCTTTTAGTAGTCTTGAAAATATATCGTATGATCTTTCTCCTCTACTTGTTTGTTCTATTACATATGGTACTAAACTATTTAAATCTTTTTTATACATAATAAAATTCCTCCTTTAAAACTTACCTTATTTTATATCATATTTTTTATAAATGCAAACCTTTTTATTAACATTTATTCGTTTTTTAACAATATAAATTAATTGTTTTTTAGAAATAATTAGGAGTTTAATAACTAACTATTAAACTCCTTTTATTACTTTATTTTATTTTTGCGTTTTTTACTACAAATTCTATTGCTTTTTCTGTTTCTAAACTTCCTTTTAGGTAGTTCTTTAATGCTTCATTTTGTTCTAATTCTTTTGCTTCTTTTCCGTAATTTTTAGCCATTTCTTCTAATTTTTCTGTTACATCTTTATCGCTTGCTTCTATTTTTTCTTTTTTAACGATCGCTTCAATTACTAACCTTGATTTAACAGCTTCTTTTGCTTGTTCTTCATAATCTTTTCTAAACTCAGATTCTGTTTTTCCAATCATTGATAAATAGCTATCTAATGTTAAACCTTGGTATTGTAATCTTGTTTTCATATCGTTTACCATGTTGTCTATTTCTGTTTCTATCATACCAGATGGAATATCTATTTCTGTGTTGTCACAAACTGCTTTTACAGCCATGTCTTGTGTTTCGAATTTTACTCTATCTTCGTTTTCTTTTTCTAATTTTTCTTTTATGCTTGCTTTTAATTCTTTTAATGTATCAAATTCGCTAACATCTTTAGCAAATTCATCATCTAATTTAGGTAATTCTTTTTTCTTTATTTCGTTTACTTTTACTTTAAAAATAGCATCTTTTCCAGCTAATTCTTTAGAAAAATATTCTTCTGGGAATTTAACTTTAATATCTCTTTCTTCTGCTAATTTCATTCCTACTATTTGATCTTCGAATCCTGGTATAAATGTGTTGCTTCCTATTTCTAGTTCGTATCCTTCTGCTTTTCCACCTTCGAATGCTTTTTCGTCTACAAATCCTTCGAAGTCTATTACAGCTATATTTCCTTTTTCTACTGCTTTATCTTCTACTGTAACAATTCTAGAATTTCTTTCTTGCATATGACCTAATTCATGGTTTATATCTTCGTCTTTTACAGTATACTCTACTTTTTTTAGTTCTATACCTTTATATTTACCTAATTCTACTTCTGGTTTTGTTTGAACTGTAGCTGTAAATATTAAGTCTTTTCCTTTTTCCATTTGTTTTATATCAAATTCTGGATAGCTTACAGCTGTTACATCGTTCTCTTTTAATTCTTTGTCATATTCTTCTTTTAATATTTCGTTAAAAGCATCTTCGTAAAAAATACTTTCTCCATAGTATTTTTCTACAATTTTCATTGGTGCTTTACCTTTTCTAAATCCTGGTATATTAAAATATTTAGCTGTTTGGAAGTATACTTTTTTCATTGCTTCTTCAAACTTTTCAGCTGCTACTGTAAATTCTAATTTTAGTTCATTTTTGTTATCTGTTTTTTCTACTTTTATACTCATTTATTTCAACCCTTTCGCTTTATTATCCTTATAGTTTTTTAATGCCTTCCTATTATATCACAAATTATGTGAATTGCAAGTGCTTTGCCTATAATATTACAATAATTTTACAATTTGTTAATTTATACTCTAAAATAAATTTACAAGATCAAAGTTTGTATAGTCACAGCTTGTCATAATATATTGTATATTATCTATGCTCTTTTCTATAACAAATTTATGTGCAGGTCCATGCAAATGTCCATATATGCATTTTGTTACATTATATTTTTCCATAACTCTTACAAAATCTGAAATTTCATTTGTTTTTAGTGGTGGATAATGTAGGCATACTATAATTTCTTTTTCATTTCCATATTTTTTTACTGCATCTTCTAAAGATAATCTTAATCTTTGTATTTCTCTATTATATATTTTCTCGTCTTCTTGTAAGTCGCTAAAATTCCAGCCTCTTGTTCCGCAAATTAATTTCCCTTCAAATTCGTAACTATTATTATATAAAAAATTTATATCATTAAAACCTATTTCATTTATATATTTTTTCATTTTAGTTAAAGTTCCCCACCAATAATCGTGGTTTCCTTTTATTAGTATTTTCTTTCCTGGTAAATTATGTATAAATTCGAAATCTTTATATGTATCTTCTAAATCCATTGACCAAGAGAAATCTCCACCTAAAATAACTAAATCGTTTTCTTTTACTTTACTATTCCAGTTTTCTTTTATCTTACTTTCATAATCTTTCCATCCAAATATATCCATTGGTTTATCTGTATTATATGATAAATGTAAATCTGAAATTGCATAAATTGACATTGTCTGCCCTCTTTCTATTATAATTTTAAATTTGGTACAGCATTTAAGTCTAAATTTGAAAAGTTATTTTTTAAATAATTATAATATCCTGCTGAAGCTATCATTGCTGCATTATCTGTACATAATTTAAGCTCTGGATAATATACTTGTATTTTTTCTTTTTCTTCTAATTCTTTAAATGCTTTTCTAATATAGCTATTAGCAGATACTCCTCCTGCTAAAGCTATCTTATTTATATTTGTTTCTTTTACTGCCATTTTTGTATTTTTTAATAAAATTTCTGCTACATCTTTTTCAAAGCTTGCTGCTAAATCTGCTTTATTAATATTTGGATTTTTATGGTGCAAGTTAATTATAGCTGTTTTTAGCCCACTAAAACTAAAATTTAATCCTTCTACATGTACTTTTGGCAACTCTATGTTTGGAATTCCTTCTTTAGCAAGTTTGTCCATTTTAGGACCTCCTGGATACCCTAAACCTATAACTCTTGCAATTTTGTCAAACGCTTCTCCAACTGCATCATCTTTAGTTTTTCCTAATATTTCAAATTCTGTATAATCTTTTACTAATACAAGTTGTGTATTTCCTCCAGATATTAATAGCGTTAAAAAAGGCGGTTTTAAATCTTTATATGTTATATAATTTGCTGCAATATGACCTTGAATATGGTTTACACCTATAAGTGGTTTATTTGCCGCATAGCTTAATGCTTTAGCATATGAAACTCCAACCAATAAAGCACCTACTAAACCTGGTCCATATGTACATGCAACTGCATCTATATCATCCATTTTTATATTAGCTTCTTTTAGTGCTTCTTTCATTACTGGCGATATGTTTTCTACATGATTTCTAGAAGCAATCTCTGGTACAACTCCACCATATAATTCATGAATGCTTATTTGTGTATTTATTACATTTGATAAAACTTCTCTACCATTTTTTACAACAGAAACCGAAGTTTCGTCACAACTTGACTCTATTCCTAATATTATTACGTCTTTCATTTTTTCTCCTTTTAAAATATTGCAAATCCTATATTTAATAACGCCCCTAGTATAGCATTTATTATAGGTGATGTAATACTTGAAGCAATTGGTGTAAGCCAAATGACAATAAAAGCTATATAAAATATGTTTTCATGCTCTATAAACCATCTTCTTGCATTTACAGGTAAAAAATGTGCTAATATTTTTGAACCATCTAATGGTGGTAACGGAATTAGATTAAATACTCCTAAACCTATATTAACAATAATAATATTTAAAATTACTGTTGTTATTATTCCATTTGCCATTGTCCATATTGTTGGCACAAATGTTACTAAAGCTGCAAATATGAGAGAAAACACAAGTGCTAATATAAAGTTCATAAGTGGTCCTGCAACCGAAACAATTGCTTCTGCTGCACTCATAGAAACTCTACCCTTAAAATTTCTTGGATTTATTTGTACTGGTTTACCCCAACCAATATGTGCAAATATAAGCATTACAATACCTATTGGGTCCAAATGTGATAATGGATTTAAGCTCAATCTTCCTTGCATTTTTGGTGTTTCATCACCAAGTTTTACTGCTGCTAAGGCATGTGCATATTCGTGAAATGTAATTGCTATTAATACTCCTGGTATACTTAATACTAGTCCTAACAAGTCTACTCTTCCTGTCATAATATTGGTTATAACCATAATTAATAATAATATGTATAAATAACTTCCCCCTCCTGGAAAATAAAACATAACATTCTCTCCTTTATAATTAAATTTATCTTTCAGATTTATTATTATCTTTTTCTTTTATATCGTCTTTTTCTGATAACATTTCTTTTTTATCAAGTTCTTTTATTTTTTCTTTAGCTTTTTTGGTTATATCTACTGTTTTTGTATTAATTGGGATTTCTAATAAATATGTTTTTGGTATATTAAAGTTTACACCCACATTTTTTACTGTTTTTAAATATCTTTCCCATTGTTTATCATTTTGATCTGCTATCTTAGACTCATCTGGGTATTTTTCTATTCCTCTAATTGGTTTCGGCATTACATATTCTTCTGTCTTCCCATTTATTGTCTTATAACCTTTTCTTACAAGTTCTTTTCCATCTTTTCCATATGTGGCAATAGGCTCACCATTTTTGTCAAATTTATGTGTTTCAGAAAGTTCACCATTTTTATCAAATAACTCTATAGTAACTTCTCCTGTATTGCTATCTTTATTTTCTTTATATACAACTTTTCCATCTACTTGTTTTACAAATGAACCCCCATCTTTTGTATTCGTCCTCTCTTCTACAATTTTATGTTCTTCATTTGTTTTAATATCATTTATTTTTTGTTTTGTTTCTATATGCAAAAATTCTGGATCATTTTTATCTCGTTCTACTGTTTCTTCATATTTTCCTATTACTTTTTCATCTTCTGAGTCAAAGTCTATAATTGGTCCTAGTGTTTTCATTGTACTTTTACCTGTTTCGTAATTAATTTCTTCTTCATGTACTATATCTTTTTCTGGATTTCTTACATCTTCTGTCATCTTATTTCCAAGTTTTTCTGTTTCTTCTTCTACATAATAGTCTACTAATCTTGTCTTTTTCATTTTATCTGTTTCTATACTAGACAAAACTTCTTTCCCATTAATTGCATAATATGAATATTTTTCTCCGTCTTCTGTCTTACTTTCTTTATATGTTACTTGTTTACCTTCTATAAACATTCTTCTTTGTTTATTCCATTCTTTTAGCATTAAGCTTACCTTTAAACTTAAGTCTATCATTTCTTTTGCCTTTATATTATTTCTTCCTTCTTTTGAATTTTCTTTATTTTCTATAACATCTCTTTTTGGTGCAACATCAAAATTACTATTATATGTAAAGTCATTTGGAGTAAACCATTCTTTAATTTTATCTAATAATGCTGAAAATATTCTTTTAAATATATTTTTTTCTGGCACAATTAGTTCTTTACCTTTTGTATCTTTTTCACTCATGTTTTACCTTCTTCCTTATTGTGTGCTTGTTAAATTTTCTCATCGTTTTATTTCTTATGAAATATATCACAAATAATTTAAAAATTCCACCATTTAAGTGGAATTTTTTTATAAAGAATAATATCTTTATATTTCATAAAACAAAAAATTCTCACAAATGAGTGAGAATTTTTTGCCTAATTAAACTAATGAAATTCACTTAGGATTTGTTACTATCATTTTTCTTCGCGCTTTAATTATCGCCACCAAATTTCCTTATTTCTTCTTTTTTCTTTAATGCAAGTCCAACGTTTTTTGCCTGTATCAATGAATGATGAAATTACTAAAACACTACCGAAAACTAGCGGTGTCAATAAACTAAAACGCAACCAAGACCATTCTCCATGGTTACATTCTACAATTGTTGAAGTTGATAATGCTGCATAAATTGCTAAAAGTACTGCAATTGTAGTGCATAATTTCATGTGCAAATTTATCCGATTAGCCATCAAATTATAGAATATCGTAATGGCTAAAACAATACACATAATAGTTACAATCGCACATGCAATAAATCCAATCTTCATTATAAAATTTACCTCCAATGTAAAATCAATTAATTTATTAGTTTCTATAAGGGATACACATCTTATCGGTCAATTCTTGCACCCTCTGATGTCACTAATACTCTAAGATGAGTAGGACTAAGAATGTATTTCTATTCACCTTTACTCCAAATTTCATCTAATTCTAAAAGCCAGCCTAAGTCATTGCCATCTTCATCACTGTTGCTTTCTTGTAGAAAACACCATTCTTTTCAACTAGATTGGTATCTGCATTTCCAATAACCCAACATATGCAATCAAGAACAATTTTTTCTCCTACTATTCAACTGCTTCCTTTAAGAAATCTGGAATATCACTTTCCCGTCTCACTCTTATAGCATCTTTCTTTGTACCTGCTTATTTATGAATATTAATAATGTTTTTCATCATATTTCCTCCTTTTGCTTTATGAGATGCAGTTTCTTCAATAATTTCATTTTCTTTTCTAAACTCTTTATTCATAACATTTTCTCCTTTTGATGTATGATATTGATTACTACATTATTTTCCAATGTCATAGACATTTACTTTGTTTCTTTGGCTTTGTCAACGAGTTACACTGTTACGACATTTTCCTCCTTTTCTCATATTTTGCAGTTACAAAGAACCTCCCTTCCTTTTCAATGTGCTAAGGCATATACCTTAATATCTTGATTATAGCATATTTTTATTATTTTGTCAATTTTATGTAAATCTGTGTTTATTATTTATTAACACTCTTTTTATATTGAATAAAAAAGCACTAAATATATAAATTTTTGTAACAAAAACTATTATATACTTAGTGCTTTATTTTTTATTAAATTTATTAAATATTCTATGCCAAAGGTTTCATTGTTGGGAATAATAATACATCTCTTATTGATGCAGCATCTGTTAATAACATAACAAATCTATCTATTCCTATTCCTAATCCTCCTGTAGGAGGTAAACCTATTTCTAATGCGTTAATATAATCTTCATCCATCATTCCTGCTTCGTCATCACCAGCATCTCTTGCTTCAACTTGTTTTTTAAATCTTTCATATTGGTCAATTGGGTCATTTAATTCTGAAAATGCATTACCGTATTCTCTTCCACCTATAAATATTTCAAATCTTTCTGTAAGTCTTTGATCTTCTTGTTTTCTTTTTGCAAGTGGAGAAATTTCTACTGGATAATCATATATAAATGTTGGTTGTACTAGTGTTTTTTCTACATATTCATCAAAGAATAAGCTAATAACATCTCCCCTAGTTTCTTTAGTTTTATCTGGAATTTCTATTCCTTTTTCTTTTGCTAAGGCTACTGCTTCTGCATCTGTATTTATGTTATTAAAGTCTATTCCTGTAGCTTCTTTAATAGAATCTATCATTGTAATTCTTTTAAATTTAGGTGTTAAGTCTATTTCTTGTCCTTGATATGTTATTTTTGTTGTTCCTAAAACTCTTTTTGCTACTTCTGAAAATAATTCTTCTGTTATGTTCATCATGTCATTATAGTCTTGGTATGCAGCATATAGTTCTATAGTTGTAAATTCTGGATTATGTCTTATGTCCATACCTTCATTTCTAAATATTCTACCCATTTCATATACTTTATCATAACCACCAACAATTAATCTCTTTAAATTTAATTCTGTAGCAATTCTTAAATACATATCTATATTTAACGCATTGTGATGCGTTATAAAAGGTTTTGCTGTTGCTCCACCTGAAATTGTATTTAGCATTGGTGTATCTACTTCTAGGTAACCTTTTTCATCTAAAATATTTCTTATTTCTTTTATTATTTTACTTCTAATTTCAAATGTTTTTTTAACTTCTGGATTTACTATTAAATCTACATATCTTTGTCTGTATCTTAAATCTGGGTCTTTTAAACCATGAAATTTCTCTGGTAATGGTCTTAAAGATTTAGATAACAATGTTACTTCTTTTGCATGTACAGATATTTCACCTGTTTTTGTTTTAAATACAAAACCTTTAATTCCTATAAAGTCACCTATATCATAAGTTTTAAAAGCTTTATAACTTTCTTCACCTAAATCGTTTACACTAACATAGCTTTGTATTTTTTCGTCACTATCTTGTATAGTACAAAATGAAGCTTTTCCCATTATTCTTTTAGCAATTATTCTACCTGCAACAGATACATCTTTTTCTTCATAAGATTCATAATCTGCTTTTATTTGACCAGCTGTTTCTGTTCTATCGTATTTTGTTATAGCAAATGGATCTTTTCCTTCATTTCTTAGTTCATCTAATTTTTCTCTTCTAACTTTCATTAATTGATTTATATCTACTTCTTCATTAACCTTATTGTCCATTAAAATCTCCCTTTCTTTTTAATTTTGCCCTATTATATAACAAATTTGTGATATTGTAAACCATTAGCATTACCTAGTTTAATAATTATCTACCAAAAAAAAGATTTAAGAGAATTCTCTTAAATCTTCTTTTCATTATGACAAATCCAAAAAAGTTTGGTATAATTTACTATTTCCCACTAATACTTTATGTTATTTTTTACATAGAATGCTTTCCTTTTCCACGTTTACTTTTCTTTTCTTTTTTTATTTCTTCTGCATATTTATAAAAGTCATCTAATGCTTTTTGATGTTTAGAATTTAATATCTGTGTATCTTCTGTAGTTTCCTTTTTAATTTCTTCTTTGTTCTTATTATCAATTGTTTTATCTTCTTCTTTATTTTCTATATTTATATCTTCTAAAGCTGTTTCTCTTTCTTTTCTAATTTTTTCTAGTTTTTTCTCATCTTCTAATTCTTCTATTGCCTTTGGTTCTTTAGATGCAGCCTCTTCTTTTAACTCTTTCATTGCTTTTGGCTCTTCTTGTTCTTTATTTTCTATTTCTTCTATATAATCGTCTTCTTCCCACTCTTCTTCATATCTATCTCTTCTACTTCTAACATATAAAGAAATTACAATAATAATACCTAATAAAGATTGCATTGCTATAGCTAAAGCTATTACTTCTTCCAATGTAAGTGGACCTATATTTGTCTTTTTTTCTTTTATGTCTGGATAGCTTAACTCTACTTTTTGTACGTCTACTTCGGTTTCTATATCTTTTTCTTCTGTAACTTGATTTATAGAATTTTCACTTTCTATATTATTATCTATTTTAGCTTTTCCCTTAGTTGTTACAGTATTTTCTGCTAGACAAAAACTATTTGCTATAATTATACAAAATACTATTATTATAAAAACTATTTTTTTGCTTATCTTTTGCATAATGTGCCTCCTTGCAACACAAAATTTTCTACTTTTAGTATATAATAAAGTATTTTTTTCGTCAATAAAACTTTTTTTATATTCTTAATTTTTGACCTATATAAATATAATTTATATTTTTAATATTATTTAGCTCTGCTATTTCATTTATTTGTTTTCCAAATTTATTTGCTATTTTGGCTAGGTTGTCACCTTTTTTTACAGTATATATGCAGTGTCCACAGTCATGTTCTCCAATGCTTATATTTATTGGTATCTTTATTATTTCATTAATATATATATAATTTACATTTCTAATTCCATTTATATATGCTAGTTTACTTACTGTGGTATTGTATTTATTTGCAATATCATATAATGTATCTCCTCTTTTTACCCTATATGTCATATATTTAGTTTGTATATTTTCTGTACTTTTTACAATGATTATCCTTTCTCCAGGATATATTAAATTTGGATTTCGTATATTATTGTTGTTTACAATTTTTTGCACTGTAGTATTATAGCTTTTTGCAATACTATATAAAGTATCTCCTTTTTTTACTATATAAATTGTATTATTTTTGTCATCATTTCCATTACTTATCGAGTTATTTTTTGTTGGTATTAATAATGTTTGATTTATATATATTATATTCGGATTCTTTATATTATTTATTCTTACAAGTTCATTAACAGTTGTATTATATTTTATTGCAATTTCACTTAATGTATCTCCCTTTTTTATTTTATATCTTATATAATTTTCACTACTATTTATATCTGTATTATTATTTGGTATTTCCTCTTTATTTTCTAATAATATTTTTTCTGTAAATTTATCCCTATCTACATATCCATTTATTCCTGGAACCTTTCCTTTATCTGTATATTGGAAACCCTCCCAACTATTCCATTTTCCGTTGTTTGATGGTTCATCAACATAATATTGTGCAACCCATAGTGGATATTTGTCTGCCAATTCTTGGCTAAAAATATTTCTTGCTGACCATGTATTACTATAAATTATCATTTTCTTTTTAGTTAATTCTTCTACTTTTTCCAAAAAAACGATAGAAATATTATTTATTTCATTTTTAGATAGATTACCAAAGTTCTCGAAATCCATAGCTAGCTTACAGTCTGGAACAGTTCCTGCAATTGTATTTGCAAAATGCTTAGCTTCTAATAATGCATCTTCTACATTTCTTGCTCTTACATAGTGGTAAAAACCTATTTTTAGTCCATTTGCTTTAGCATTTTCATAATTTCTTCTAAAATATTTGTCAACTGTATTTTTTCCTTCACTAGATTTTATGTACACAAAGCTTATACCTGCATTCTTAACTTTTGCAAAGTCTATTTCCCCTTGCCAACCACTAACATCTATTCCATCATAAACTCTTCCTGCCGGCTCGAGCGCATAAGAATTGTTATTGAATATACATATAAAATTTATACACATATAAATAACAAAAATAACCCTAACTACTATTTTCATAAACTCACCTACTTATTATATTTTATGAGTTTTTTAGTGTTAAGGTTAAATTTTTTATGTTTATTTTATTAATTACATTTTAACCGGGATTTTAAGGACCGTCCCTGAATCCCGATTTACATATGTAGTCTTTTTTTAGTTTCTTCCCACATTGCTTTTCCACATAATATTATTGTTAATAATAGCGAAAGCCCTGCAATTCCACTTGACACGATTGTTAGTACTTTATTTTCTAGCTTTCCACTAAGTAATAAGATTAATGGTATCATACTAAATAAAAATGTTAACATATGGTATGTTGCATATCTTATATATCTTTTTCTGCTTATAATTGTTAGAATCATTAATGTTGAATTTGCTACTATAACGACTATTGGTATTGCTATGTTTATAGACCAGCCTCTATATCCTAAAAAGTAATCTATTGCTAGTATTAATAGTGATACTAATAAGCATTGGGCAAATACGTTTGAGGCAATATTTACATTTCTCTTTTTAGTATATATTACTGTTCCATATGCATATATAATTCCAGCAATGCAAAGCATAGACCAATGATTCGTCTTGTCTACAAGCACATTTATTATTAATAAAATATTTATTATTATTAAAGAAATTGCTATAGAAGCAATAAATATAATATTATTTTTTTTAACATTTGATAATTTTGGATATAACATATTAAACACCGTTACTTTCTATTTCAACATGGATTCCTAACTCTTCTAAAATATTTTTAAATTCGTTTTCTATATTGGTTTGCATTAAAATTGATGTAAATGTAAAAAACATTTTGTCTTCATATGAACATGTTGAACATTTTATTTTTTCCACTCTTTCTGGTGCAATTAAAAAGAAAAAGTCTTCTATATATTTTTGGTAATCTGATATAATACCTATTCTTCCTATATTAGAAAATGTTGTTGTTGTATATTTTCTAATTTCCAAATAACTTAATCTTACAAATATTTGCTTCATAAACAGTGGTATTATTCTTATAAAGAAATTATTTCCAAGCTTTACATTTGAAGACATCGTTTTTATTATTTCATCTGGTTTTAATAATTCTTCAAAATCGTTTTTTACTAAATTTAGTATTTGGTCTAAATTTGTAAAATCAATCTTTTTGCTATCTGCAACGATTGTTATATACGAGAAGAAATTATTAATTGTTTCAGATTTAAAATACTTTTTTAAATTTACTGGCACGCAAATCTTTATAGGCTTATTATTGTTTATTTCCTTCATATTTCCTAAATATATTGCTTTTATTAATATACCTGTTAATAATTGTGTAATTGTAACTTCTTTTTCTTTGCTTACTTCTTTTAATTTTGTTAAATCTATTATTTCGTGTGTAGCTCTTATGGCATCGAACGGGATTTTTCTTCCTTTTAAAATATATGCTTTCTTACTTTTTGTATTATTTTTAACCTTTTTATTATAATTTTTTAAATAACTATCTTCAGCATTAAAGTTGAATTTTCTATCTGTTCTTAGTTTATCTTTAAATTCTTTTGCATATTCAATTTCTATATATTGGTAAACTATTTCTTTAAAGAACTGTATTGCACTATTTCCGTCTGTTAATGAATGAAAAATATCTATATTAATCTTTCTTTCAAAATAAGTTACTTTAAATAGGTAGTCATTATTGGTATTTGGATCTATATATTTGCAAGGATAATCTTTTTCTTCTTCTATTACCACTTTTTTATCATTATACTCAAAATAATACCAGAAAAAACCTGTTTTTAGTCTTACTTTAAAAAATTCAAATTTATTAAGAGCATTGTTTACAGCCTTTTCTAACAATTTTGGACTAATATTCTCTTTCATTACAGCAGAAAGTCTAAAAACACTACTATATTTTCTGCTAGAAGATAGTGGGAATATTTTGGCTGAGTTGTCTAGTTTTCTCCATATTAACTCTTTCTTTTCTTTCCTTTTCATATTTATCTCCTAAAATCAATTATATAGATGTTTTAATCTAGTTAATTGATTAATCCTTTCTATTAATTATTTTTTAGCAATTCTATCATTCTATTGTATGGTCCTTCTACTAATTCATCATTCTCCTTATCTTTATACTTATACAATAGCCAAATATGTGTTGCTTTTTCTGTTTCGTAAATGTTTATTGTATTTCCTACTTCTTTTGCTCTTTCTTCTAAAATTTTAACATCTGGATTTAATATATCATATGTTCCTGTAAAAATAGAGACATTTTTTATTTTATCTAAGGGTCCATCTATTGGATTTACTAAATAGCTATTTATTCCGTCTTTTCCTGCATATTTTTCTCCTGCCAATTTTAGTGCAGATTTATTAAGCATAGGGTCATTTTTATATACTTCTTCAATTCTTGGGTTATTCATTCTTACATCTAACCATGGAGATATTAAAATTGTTTGATTTGGCATTTTTATGCTTTCTTCTCCCATTTTCTGAACTAAAGCTAAAGCTAATCCTCCTCCCGCCGAATCACCCATTATTACGAAATCTGAAGATTCTACTTTATCTACAACTTTTTTATATAATGCTTCCATCATGTTAAATGTATCTTTATAATTGTATTTTGGAGTAAGTGGATAATCTGGAAGTATTACTGTACACCCTAACTTATTTATAATATCACCACAAGTTTTCCAATGTTCTTTTTCTAAATCGCCAACATACGAACCACCATGAATATACATTATTACTAGCTCATTAGTCGCACCATTCTTTGGAGCCATTACATAAACTGGTCTATTTACTACTTCATATTTATTTAAATCATATTCTTCTTTTACATACCCTGGCACTTTAGCTTTTACATCCCCATTAAATAAATATATAATTAATGTTATTGCACATATTGTTCCAATTAATATTATTATTAATAATATTTTTACTATAATTACTAGCTTTGCTGTTGTCATTTTTCTTCCTTTCTTATTTGATTTTTTTATTTTATCACATTATATGTAATTTTAAAATAGATTTTTACCGAGATTGCTTCTTCGGGATTTTGGGACGGTCCTTAAAATCCCGGTCTAACAAAAAAAGAGCCATTATTAAGCTTTTTACAACTTATAATTAGGCTCTTTTTATATTTAAAATTCATTCATATTATTTATATTTAATGCAAAATATGGTATTTCTTTGTCTTTTTCTTTTAAAAATATTACAAATTCATCATCAAATGAAAAATCTCTAATTTTTTCTTCTGAAATTCCATTTGTAGTTACAGACATACCTGATTCACTTGTTACTTTCGCACCTTTTTTATTTAATTCAAACTGTATAGTTTGTATTGCTTTTTCTATTTTTAATTTTTCTCCATTAATATCTTTAAATTCTCTATTTTCTATATCCTTAAATTCTTTTTCTGAATTTATACTAATTTCAGGAATTTTTAAAATTTCTTCTAGTTTTAACGTTGTACTATCTTTGTAATTTTTCTTTTCTGCATCTATTTTTTGTATTATTTGATTAAAATTTTTAGCAGTATTTGTTCTGCATAAAATTATTTCGTCATTAGTTGTAGTTTGTATAGAAATTGCTTTATCCTCTTCATTATTATAGTATAATACTTGCACTTGTTCCCTTGCTTCTAAATTTGAATTTTGCTTTAAACCAAAATAACTTGTTTTTGTATCTTTTCCTGCAAAATCTCCAGTTTCTAAATCATCAAAAGGCATTGCAAATTTTAAGTCTTTTATTAATGTTGAATACAAGAAATATCTTGTTTCGTTTTGCTCATTGCTCCAGTTAAACTTATTTATGAATTCACTTGTCTTTCCAAATTTATTCATTAAATCTGTTTCTATTTGATTTTTTAATTCTTCTGAAATTATACCATAGTTTTTATAATAATCTTCTTCTGAAATCATATCTTTTGTAAATTTAGACTTATTAAGATTGTCCACGCAATCTAGTTGAGGTGAAAATTCTATATCTTGTTTTACAATATTGTTTTTTAAGTCATTCCATATTAATTGAAATGTACCACACCACATTGTGTTCCCTTTTATTTTATCATCTAATGTTGGAACTATTTTTATATTATCGTCTTCCGAAGCCAATGCGGGAGCAATTGTATTTTGTACAACATCTTGTGCCTTTTCTGCAATTTGTTTATTGTATTTTCCCACTAATATAATTATTGCAATAATTATAATTACTAGTATAATAAATAGCGCTATATTAACTTTCTTATTTTCCATAATTTTTCACCTCATTTTTGGATATTATAACAATATTATATTTTTTTTACAATAGGTTATTTACATATTCTTCTAAGCATTTGCCTGTCATTTTCATTTCTTTTGCAATATCTTTCCCAACATACCTATAATGCCATTCTTCATTAGAAACTTTTGTTATATTCGTTTTATCTTTGGGATACCTTAAAATAAAACCATACTTATATGAATTACTTTCTAGCCATTTCCACATATCTGCATTTTCTTCTGGTTTATTTGGATTACTAAAATCTAGTGCTAAGCCTGTTTCATGTTCCGAATATCCGGGCTTTTGAACTTCCAAATTTGTTTTAACTATAGCTTGCTCTTTAGTATTCCCCTTTTTTATATAGTTTTTTATTCTTCTTTCATATATTTCTTGTTGTTCGTTCCTATCTCTATATGCAGTATTTATTTTTAAATTAATTCCTTCTCTTTTTGCAGATTTAAACATTTTGTCTAAACTATTAGCTATACTACTATCTATAAAATGGCCTTCATATTCTACTAAATTTACTTTATAATCATCTGGTATTTTATTATCTTTATTTACTAATATTATTTTTTCTGCATCTAAAGAATTCTCCTCTGCTACATATGTATTAATTTCTATATACTCTTTTTTATATAAAAATATTATCACACAAACTACAATAGCTAATAATAGTATTTTCTTTCCTTTAGATTTTTTCTTCTTTTTCATATTTTCCCCTTTAAAATAACTGTAGTGCCATTTTAATATAAAAAGCCCATATACAAATATGGACTTTTAACCTACTATAATCTTTTATTCTTTGTTTTCTCTTTTCTTTCTTATTAAGATTAATGGTGTTTGTTCGTGACCTTGTCCTGTTGGGTTGTCTTTTATTAATCCTTTTAGTTCTTCTTCAGATAATTTTATGTCACTTGAATGACCTATTACTTCTTGACCCAAATCGTTAGCATCTACAATCATACAAGAGATTCCTAATTCTTTTTTTATTTCGTCACATACTTTTGTTGGATTTTCTGGAAGTAAAATTCCAATATCTCCATATTCTTTCCAAACATGATCGTAAAAACCATCTAGTCCACTTACTTCTTGTCCAACAATTTCGTAAAATACACCTTTTTTACCAAATAATTTTGTAACAGCACTTGCAATACTTGCCCATAATACTTTTAATAAACCTACTTGATTAATAGCAAATTGCATTTTTATTGGTTCTCCTACTCCAACACCAGCTGTTGTTTTGTGTGCAAATTTTGATAAAAATTTAGCCCAAAATCCTATTTTAATATCTTCTCTTTTTAAAACTCTATTTTGGCATAAAGCAATTATCTTTTCACTACTTGATACTATATCTCCTTCTTGATATATAGGTGAAACATATTCTCTAAATAAATCTATATAGCTATCTCCTTGCTTTACAAATCTTGTTTTTATTGCATGTCTTAAATAAATTTCTCCATTTACTTCTATCTCTACTTTTTTTCCTTCATTAGCATGAAATTCCATTGTAATCAACCTTTCTTTCTTTTGTTTTTGTTATTTTATCCCTATTTTACATTTTTTTCAATACTTAAAATATTTTTATTATATATATTATAATGTTATATATTATATTTATTTGTGCTATTCCTGCCAAAGTGCCTGTTAGCAATCTTCGTAAATTTGTAGATTCTCTTATTTTCTTAAATTGAATATACCAGTCTAAAAACATTATTCCTAAAAATATAAAGTCTAAATATATTGGAATATTAATTTTTGTAAATATAAATATTATAGAAATAATTTGACCTAATAATATTCCTGTACATCTACTACAAATAGGAAATTGGAACTCTCCTATTTTAAAACTTCTGTCTTCTCTTTGGTGACATCCACATCTATTCCCCAAACGCATAAACCATGCCCATATTTTTCTTTGTGTACTTTTCTTCATTAAAATCTATTCCCACAATCATTACATATATTTGTTGTTCTTGTTGTTGTTTTCGTATCTCCTGTGTTACATAACCCACATAAAATTCCTGGCCATCCAAATAATAGATAGCCACAGCATGCATCACTACCATCAAAACCTTTAGTATGGGTATTTGTATTTATAATACTTGATATATTTTCACTTCCACATCTTGGACATCTCATACATTTTCCTCCTATTTTTTTCTAATTATATATATATATTACAAAAAAAGCAATTAAGTTTATATAGATTAATAAAAAATTAATATTTCATTTCTCTTTATTCTTGTATAATGTTTTGTTAAATGGTACAATGTTCTTCGAAAGGAGTAACTACATATGTATAAAAAAGATTGGTTATTAAATCAAATAGATGACTTAATTGACTTTTTGGTAAAGGTTTTCTTAAATCAAACAACAACAGAATATTTACCAGAAAATATTGTAAATTCATCTTCAGACGAATTATATAATTTATTAGATAAATTAATTTGTGATAAAAAAATTAATGAAGCTGAAAATTTATTATTTGATAAAATTGACGTTCAAAACCCAAAACATCTTGCAATAGCTATAAACTTTTATGATAAATTAAATAAACTAACAGATGAAACTTTAGATTCTTCTAATTATTCTAGAGAAGAAATAAACCAAGGTTTAAACGATATTTTAGATGAATTTGGTATTAAAATCGATTTTAAATAGATATTATAAAACCGGGATTTTAGGGACGTTCCTTAAAATCCCGGTTTTATTTTTATATAGTACCAAAGTTTACCTTGCATTAGAACTTTCCGTACTAGAGAATTATTTCTGACCTTAAATTTTTTATTTCTATAGCTTTAGTCTATCCTAACGAAACATCTAAAATCATCATAATTATGAATCCTAACGCTACCCCTATTGTTCCTATATTACTATGCTCTCCTGCTTGTGATTCTGGTATTAGTTCTTCTATTACAACATACATCATAGCACCCGCTGAAAATGTTAATATATATGGTAGTATTGGGATTACAGCTTTCGTAAATAATATTGTTAATATTGCTGATATTGGCTCTACTATACCGGACAATGTTCCATATAAGAATGCTTTTGCTTTAGAAATTCCTACTGTCTTTAATGGCATAGAAATTATAGCACCTTCTGGGAAATTTTGAATTGCAATACCTATTGCAAGTGCAATTGCTCCAGCCATTGTCATATCTATATTTCCTATAATTGCTCCTGCAAATACTACTCCCACAGCCATACCTTCTGGAATATTGTGAAGTGTAACTGCTAGTATTAGTTTTGTACTCTTTTTTAGTTTTAAATGTATTCCTTCCGATTTCTCTGTTTCTAAATGTTGGTGTGGAATTATGCTATCTAAAATAAGTAAAAAAATTATTCCACACATAAAGCCAATAGATACTGGCACCCATTTAAAATTTCCTTCTGTCATTTCCAAAGCTGGAATTATAAGTGACCATATAGAAGCTGAAATCATTACTCCAGAAGCAAAACCTAGTAATATTTTCTGTACTTTTTTATTAATTTCACTTTTTCTCATAAAAAATACTAAAGATGCTCCTAATGTCGTTCCTAAAAATGGTATTAATAATATCCAAATATTCATTTTCTCTCTCCATACTTTACTTTGTTATTTCTATTTTTCACAATATCTATTTTTTTATGTTATAATTTCAAAAAATTATTCATTTTTTCCTAATTTTGTATTAAATATTTTCTTATGGTCTCTACTACCTCTTCATGTACTATTCCATTACTAATTATTGCACCTTGTATACTTTTGTCATATCTTTGTTCTTCCCCAAAAATATTTGTTACCTTTCCTCCTGCCTCTTCAACAATAACTTTTACTGCTGCAATATCACAATTTTTATGTTCAGTTCCAGTAAATATTGTAAGAGTATAATCTCCAGTCGCAACTAAGCAACTTGCTCTTGTTATACTTCCTATATCATTTAATCTTGTTATTTTACTAAGTTCTTTTAGAACGTCAAAAACATTATATTTTGCTTTTGGCCACATATCACAATGGCATGCAGATCTTATATCTTCTAGCTTATAATTGTTTACATTTATTTTTTCTTCATTTTTATATGCGCCCTCTCCTTTAATTGCAGAATATAAGCTATCTGTAAACGGATCATAAACCACACCAACAATAGGCTCACCATTAATTACTAATGCAAGCGAAAATACTGCTACTGGTACGTGTCTTGCATACATTGCAGTTCCATCTACTGGGTCACATACCCACACATAATTACTTTTTCCAAATTGCTCTTCCTCACCATCTACAGAATGATTAGGGTATTTCTTCTTTACTTGCTCTATTAAATATAAATTTATTTCTTTATCTGCTAAAGTAACTATTGTTTTGTCACCTTTATAACTAGAGATATCTTTTTGATTAAAATATTTTAACATTATTTCTCCTGCTTTATAAGCAATTTGTTTTGCAAATTTTAAATATTCTTTTCTTTCGTCTTCCATTTAATTTACCTAGTATAATGAATTTATAAAAGCATTATACATGTCCTTTCTTAATTTGTTATTCTACTTTAATCTTTATATCACAATCTTTATAAAAAATCCACTATCATTAAAATAGCAAAAATCAACCAGATTTTATTTTCTGATTGATTTTAGTTTATTTCTATTTATTTTATTGGTAATTTTATAATTTAAATAACTAATAAATTTAATTTAGAATATATTTATTGGTGCAGGTAGTGGGACTCGAACCCACACATAGTTTCCTATAATAGATTTTGAGTCTATCGCGTCTACCAATTCCACCACACCTGCATTTAATGTGGCTTTTTCAAACCACATTTACTATGCGTAATACATATTAGCATATTTTATATTATTTGGCAAGAACTATATTATTAAATTTTTAAAACTTTCTCCATATTGTAATTTAGAATAATTATAAATATCTAATATAGTTGCAGATATATCTGCATATGTTTCTCTTATTCCAATGTTTACACCTTGTTTTATGTTCTTTCCATATATTAAAATAGGAATATATTCTCTATCATGATCTGTGCTTGGTGTTGAAGGATCATTACCATGGTCTGCTGTTATAATTAACAAATCATCATCGTTCATTTCTTGCATTATCTCTGGCAATTTACTATCAAAATATTCTAATGCTTTAGCATATCCTTCCAAATTATTCCTATGACCATATAGCATATCAAAATCTACCAAATTTGTAAAAATTAATTTAGCAGATTTATTATTTTTTATTTCTTGTATTGTTTTTTCTATTCCATCTGCATTTCCTTCTGTATGAATTGCTTTTTTTATACCCCTACCAGTAAATAAATCTTGTATTTTTCCTATAGCTACTACTTCTTTTTCATTTTCACATAATACATCTAACATTGTTTTTCCAAACTTTGATGATTCAAAATCTTTTCTGTTATATGTTCTTTTAAAGTTATCTGATTTATCACCTATAAAAGGTCTTGCAATAACAGTTCCTATATTATATTCTTCTTTATTTAACATTTCTCTAGCTATTTGGCATATTTCATACAATCTTTCTACTGAAATTATATCTTCATGTGCTGCAATTTGAAACACACTATCTGCAGATGTATATATAATTGGAAAGCCAGTTTTTATATGTTCTTCGCCATACTTTTCTAATAAATCTGTACCAGAACCCACACCATTATATAAAGTTCCTTTTAATCCTGTCTTTTTCTTAAATTCTTCTATCATTTCTTTTGGAAATCCATTTGGATAAGTTTTAAAAGGGCTTTCGTTTACAAAACCTGCAATTTCCCAATGTCCTACAGGACTATTCTTGCCTTCACTCTTTTCTTTTGCTTTACCAAAATTCCCAATAATATTTTCCTCTTTATCTGGTATTTCTAGACCATCTATGTTATATAATCCCAATTTTTTCATGTTGCTTAATTTAGGCTTAGCCATTTCGTAAATATGTCCTAAGGTATTTGCACCTATATCTCCATATTTATCTGCATCTGGTAATTCTCCAATTCCCAAACTATCCAAAACAATAATAATAGTTCTATTTATCATTATTTGCCTCCTTTTTTAGCTTTACATTATATTCTTTAACATGTATCTCACAATTTTCATATTCAAATTTGTTTACTTCCTTATTCATTCTAAAAAATACATTTTGTTTTTTTACAAATTCAAATTTAGAATTATCTATTAAAACTAAGTCATTTAGTTCCATTCCTTCTGGAAGAGTTTTATTATAATTATCATAGTAAATTGTATTTGTTAAAAATATAATTGGCATTCCTTTCTTTATATTTATTCTGCAAATATATTCATTATTATCTTCTATTTCATTTATAGCTTGTTTAGGGTTTACATGATAAATTTCAAAATTCTCTTTATTAATATTATTTTCTGCTATGTATAATGAAAAATTAATTGGTGCTTTCACTTGTGTTAAGGCATTTTCTATGTCACTTACAATTGCTTTTAACTTTTCTTTAAATCTATCTAATGATGTATTTTTATTTACATCTATTACCCTATACATATTCTTTTCTATCTCACGATGTTTTCTTCCAGCTAACACTCTAATCTTAGTTTTATCTTCTGATAAACCACCAAAAATATCATACTCTTCTTTTGGAAATAATGAACTTACAATTGTAGTTTTTTCTTTAATATCATTTAATTCTTTTTCTAGTTCTTGTAATTCTTCATCTTGTATTTCATCTTTTCCTTTAATCATATTTATATATTCTAAAATTTCTGTTGTTGCTAAAAATATACTGTCACATTCTTTTTTGGATAATTTTTTTCTTATAACTTTATCCATATTTTTTCCAAGGTCTTCTAAATCTTCTAAATAGTCAAATGTCATTTCCAAATTATTAACTATAACTTCTTCATTTTCATCTACTTCTGATAATATTAAATTATTATCTTTGTTAGTAAATCTCCAAAAGTCAAAAATACTTTTATTGTGTTCATTTATCTCTGTTAAATATAATTCTGCATTTCTTATCTTGCTTTCTAAAATTTTTAATTTATTTTCTAAAGCACGTACATCCATTTCACTATTTTTTAATCTCTTATCTTGTCTTTCAAAGGCTTTTATTAATAACACCAAATCTTCTATTGTTAAAAATTCTTTTTCTCTATCTATTCCATCATTTTCTTTTAAAATTTCTTCTAGTTTAGTTTCTTCTTTTTCCTCTTCTTCATTCTTAGCTAAACTATTTTCATTTTTTCCTTTTAGTCTTTTTTTATTTTTCATAAAAAACTTAATTTTGCCAAATAGACTACGTTTGCACTCTAAATATATTGATATTTCTTTTTCTTTGCTTTGGAATTCTTTTACTTTTTCCTTTTCTTCTTTTATTAATTCTTGTTTCTTTCTTTCACATTCATTTAGATTGTCTACAATTAAATTAATTTCATTATCTGTTTTATAAAATTCGTCTTTAATAAAAACTGTTAAATTATCATATTCTATTATATTTTCATTATATAAAAATTCCAAACTTCCATCTTTTTTTATTCTTGGTTTAAATATATATTTTCCATTGGTTTCTGTTTGTAAAATAAATAAAGCTTTAATTAATTTAAAAAATTTAATTGCTTCTTCTTCATTAGTGATTACTATTTTATAATGGCTATTAATTTTTTCATAACATATTGTATTTCCTATAATGTGCAAATTCATATTTCCATATTTATCGTATACTTCGTAAATAAATGGCCAATCTCTCGTAAATAACCATATGTAATTTTCTGTATCTGTAATTTCGTTTCTTGTTAATAAATCACCAGAATATTCTGTATTGCACACTGGAACATAAATATATATATCTTTATTTTGTTTATATGCTTCTATTTGTTTTTTTACTAAATAGAAAAATGCTTCAAATTCTTCATCTTCTAGTGTTACCATCATAAAATATTGTTTTGTTATATCTGAATAATAAATTTGCCAAAGATAATTTTCACTATATTTTACTTCGAATGGAACTTTCTCATTTAAAATTTCTTGCTCTTGTTCTAATTTTTCTATCTCGTTTATATTCATTTTGTCTATCATTTTTAAAAATACACTATGTTTTACTATGTCATCTTCTGTTTCTAGCTTTAAATAATCATATAATTTGCTACATTCTTCGTATTTTTTAGAAAGCAAGTCCATTTTGTTTTTTGGTGTAATATATATTTGTATATCTTTCACATTTAAATATTTATATACTCTACTTTTGTTTTCGTTAAATCCTCTTGTTGGTCTAAATTCCATAAATTTATAATTTTTTATAAATTCTGGTATATTATCTAAATCTAAATTTATATATTCTAAATTTTTTTGTATCTTTATTTTTTCATCACTTGTAAGATTATTCATATTAACCTCCATGTTATTCACGTTTATTAGTATAACACAACATATAAAAAATGTGAATGCAAAATTTCCTAACATTTACTAATGCGCTAAGAAAATTCTGCATTCACCTATTTATACTTTTATTAAGCCCTTGGATGTGG